>LFFM01002067.1_pt1 | contig 13480 bp, 18 predicted proteins | sample 643131 | NCBI WGS metagenome assembly LFFM01 (sample SAMN03777445, study PRJNA286221) | soda lake metagenome | biome: soda lake; feature: Kulunda steppe; material: water; isolation source: sample Tc-Br brine of Tanatar trona crystallizer | place: Russia: Kulunda steppe | collected 2011-07
GTATTCTACCTATATTATAGGTCATAACTCTTTCGTATAAAGTCTCTTATACTTTGAACCTTCTGAAGTCATCTTAGACTCAAATAAGACTAATTCTGAGGCTTGGAAACTTCCCAGTATTTCATTTGAGTACTCGTAGAGTGTTTGATGCACATCTTTCTTCTCAGTCTTCTTCAAATTATTTATCCGAGATAATGTGATATGAGGATAAAATTCATGATCATTATCAGACTCTATTCCATGATCGGAGGCTTTCTCAAAAAGAGATTGAATCTCTGGTGATTCAATTCCAGCCCATATCACCCTGATATGGTTTTTTGAAGGAAATACTCCTAAACCCTTAATCTTGATATTGAATGGTCTTGTTTCAAGCAATTCTAAAAATGTTTTAATCTCTTCTAGTTCTAACTCATTGAGATCTTGGAAGAACTCGAAAGTAATATGCATTTTTTCAGGTCTAACTTTTTTCCCTGAAAGCTCTTCCTGTATTTCTTCCAGTTTTTCTCTTTGTTTTTCTGGTATAGGAATTGCGGTGAATGCCCGCGCCATACATTCTTTTAACTGTCGTATACTAATTAACTTTTGTTAGAAGGTGTAAAAATAATCAATGGCTAATCCACGCGCAAAGGAGATTACAGGAAGAACTGTTGTATCAGAAGAACATGGAAAAAAATTCGGAGAGGTACAGGATATATCATTTGTATCAAGTTCAGGAGAACTAATGAATATGCTAGTAACTAATACAACAAAGCATCTGGACGACAGTGAGCTTCAAGAAGACAAGAAAGGCCGTAATATTATTCCGTTTTCTGCAGTAAGAAGTGTAGGAGACTTCGTTATTGTGTCAGAAGACGATATAATGTGAAGTTAATGGATCTTCCGAGTTATTCGGAATTTATTCCTAATCTTGTGGAGGCCGAAAATGCTCTTGAAAATATTTTAAGCCGAGAGGATGAGGTACACAGAGAGTTTTCGTATAATTTAGATGATGGGGTTCTTTCCGCTAGATGGGATAATGATAGTATAAACGAGATAGCAGTCTATCATTTAGCGAGTTCAGATCAGTTAATGCTTGAAGGTCATTCTAGAAGGGAAGATAGGTTTGCCTCCACTCATTTTGGAGTAACTCATGTGTCTACTTTAGAACCTAATTTAGAAGCTCAATATGGTATGATTATAGGGTTAGAAGATTGCGATTATAGTTTTAGGCCTAATTCATTGATTTAATTTAGAAAAATAATAGGAAAAAGGGCCTTATTTAGCCGTCAATTATTCCTTCGTCTTTAACTTTGAAGACGGCTTCTCCTTCAGGCATGTAAGGGCTGTCAACTAATCTTGCAATTCTCTTATCTTTCTTACTTTTTCTCAAGTATAGTCGAACAGCTGAGTTGTGTGCTACAATATGACCTCCAATAGCTTTTGTTGGGTCCCCAAACATTTGATCTGGGTTACTCATGACTTGGTTGGTTACAAGTACTGCAATATTATGGGCGTTAGCTAACCGGAGTAATGTATTCATATGTTTATTCAGTTTTTGTTGTCGCGGTGCTAGTTCGCCTCTTCCAACATAATCAGATCTGAATTGTGCTGTTAAGGAGTCAACTACAATCAGACCTATATTATTATTCTGGCAGATTTCCTGTGCTTGATCTGCTAATAACATCTGGTGATCGGAGTTGAATGCTCTTGCAACATGTATATTTTCTAGGATTTCCTCTACATCTAAATCTTTAGCATTAGCCATCTGCTCAATTCTTGTTGGAGTGAAGGTATCTTCTGTGTCAATATAAATGGCCTCACGATTTAAGCCTCCACGCTCTTCTGGCATTTGTACGTTTACAGCTAATTGGTGTGATAGTTGAGTCTTTGCAGATCCATATTCTCCGTAGACTTCGGTTATGCACTGTGTCTCTACGCCACCACCTATTACGTTATCGAAATTATCGCTACTGGTAGTGATTCTTTTCATCTCTTTTCGTTTATCGAATCGTTCTTTTCCGCTTTCAAAGCCTATATCAAGCAGTTTTCTTGACTCTGTTATGATACTTTGAGCCTTTTTATTTCCTAGATCTGCGATTTCGGATAATTCACCTGCACTCATTGTCGCAATACTCATTAATTCCTCATAGCCTGAGTCTCTAAGTTTTTCTGCGGTTTTGCCTCCTACTCCCTTAATGTCTTCTAATTCCACGTCGTCTCCCATTCTTAATTTATCTCCTTGTAGTTAATCTGTTGTTTCTTTGTGATTGCGTTAAAGTTGTTCATAATACTAGTTTTTTTAGCTAGGCTTCCATAATGTCTAGCATTTCCTCTATTTTAGATTCATCATCGGTATCGCTCATGCTATTTACTAAAAGCTCTATGGTGTCAAAATAATCGTTATAGCGTGTGCGTCCTTCAATTTCAACTTCTTTTCCTTTAACTTTTTCTGATGCTTCTTCTACTGCATCAGTGTCCATTTCTTTTTCTTGCTTTTCAGTTAATTCTAACATTTTTCTTGCCTGGTCGCCGAAGAATACTGCTCTGATATTTTCTGTACCATCATCTAAGACTGCTGAAACTGCCAGCCGCCCTTCAGGTTCTTCAATCTCTGTCCCGTCATCGGTGACGTAATTCCCTTCGTCATCTTCCCTAACAGTGTCTCCTGAGTCAGGGTCGACACGATAGAAAGGATTAGATGTGTAGACTGTCATTATCATTCCTGTGACTTTGAAACTATTTCCTTCGCCAGCTACTTCCGATACGGCTACTTCTGAGGTGCTCTGCATCTCAACATCCTTAAAATCGTCTTTTTCGTCATCATCTACAAGTTTGACTTGGGCTGAGTCGCCTAATCGTAGTTCTGCTTTACCTCGGTCGTCTTCAACAGTGTAACATCCAGACATTTCAATGACATCACCTTCATCAACATTTTGGGCAATCTCTGTCTGGTCATCCCATAAGGTGACTCTTATTGTTCCTGTATCGTCGCCAAGAACTAAATTTTGCACTTTGCCGTCTTCCTCATCGTCGTCGCGGCTGAAAGTGTTCATATCGGATACTCTAAGAATTTTTCCTTTGACTATAACTTTACGCATTTCTGGCACAATATTTTCAATTTTTAGGTCGGCGGCGTTAGATTCAGAAAGATCAACACCGTGTTCTTTAGCAACTAAATGTACTGCCCCTTCTTCGCTGACAAGCCCTTCAAATTCTTCGAGCTTTTCTTCTACTTTTTCCTCTAACTCATCTTTTTCAAGTTCAGAGGCCTCTACGACTTTTTCGATTAAGTCTTCGGTATCCATGTAAAATCATTCGACTGGAAACCTTAAATCATTTCAAATATTCTGATTGGGTGTAGTATCCAGTTTAAATATAACGTGGTTATATTATGAAAACTATGTGGGGCCAAATCAAAGAAGCAAAGAAAAAATTTTTATTTTAAGGCTTCTCTGATATCGTCGTCTCTAACTGTTTTTCTACCATTCTCTCTTGTGATTGCTAAGGCTTCTTCTGATATGTCGCCTGCAAATGTTTCTAATATCTCTCCAAGAGAATTTGCTGCATCGTCTGAGACTCTTTTACCTGTGTGTTTTTTGATTGTTTCTTTCATCTTTGGAGTTGTAAATCCCATTTAACTTCACCTATATCTTACTTAGCGCCACAACTGTTTTTAACTCCTCTACCAACCGGCGGAATTATATGTTTTCGTCCCTAATAAGTATGTAAGGGACGGGGTTTAATCTTGGTAAACGATTTAGAAGGCTTTTTTCTTAATAAAAAGCCAGTAAAAATATTGATAGCACTAAATGATCCGGGGACAGAGAGATACGCGTCTGCAATATCTAAAAAGACGGACTGCACATATTCACATACAGTAAGGATTCTGAAGAAGATGGAGAATGCTGAGTTAATAATTTCTAACATGAAAGGCCGGAAGAAAGAACTAGAACTCACAGAAAAAGGCCACAAGCTAGCTAGAGCCTTGAGTGAAGTCTTACACCTCATGTAATGTTTGGGTTTAAAAACTTGTCTTAACTCAAATAGTTTTATGATCGAAACAGTTCAAGGCTTATTATCTGTACTATTCAGTTTTTATGACTCAATTTTTCAGCCTTTACTAGCAACAAGTCCGTACTATGCGCTTGCATTTTTCTCTGTAGGTCTTGCAGGAGCGTTTTCAGTCATTTACTGGAGGTTCCTGGATATTGAGAAGCAGAAAGAACTTAAGGAGAAACTCAACGAGCAACAGGAAAAAATGAAAGAAGCTAGGGAAGACGAAGATACGGACAAGGTATCAGAACACATGTCGAAATCCTTGGAACTGAACCAAAAATTCATGATGCTCAATTTGAAGCCTATGATGGTTACAATGCTTTTTGTAGGGCTATTCTTCCCATGGCTAAGCGCCACATTCTCACCAACTATCTCTCTTGAGGACGGGAACTCTGTTCATAATGGGGAACTTCAATATGCGGGAGAATCAGTCCCTATTGAAGTAGAGCCAGGAGAAAATCCTATGATGTATGTAGAAGGCCAAGAGGTTGAAATAGGAGAAAGCTTTGAAGCAATGGGGGTTACTTGGGAATACCGCTCAGCAGGCGAAAACGGATCATGGTTCAGCTCAGGATATTCGGCCAGTGTAGCAGCAGTTTTCATACCGTTACCGTTTAGCCTATGGTATATAGGTAGTGCACTGAACTGGTTAGGGTTCTATATAATCCTAGCAATGCCGCTAACATTTGCGTTCAGAAAAATGCTGGGGATAGCTTGAAAAATATACGGTGAAGAGTAACACATATGACTTTGGATTTCATCACTGAAGCCGTAAAACTTCCTTTCAGGGAACAAGACTGGATAAAGAAGATCCTAGCAGGCTATGTACTCACAGTAGCTTCATTTCTAATTATACCTGCTCCACTTCTAATTGGCTATATTGTAAGAGTGATGAGAGAAGACACGATGCCAAAGTTCAACAATCTTCTTGACATGTATCTAGATGGTCTAAAGGCATCAGCAATCATAATAGTTTATCTAGTGCCAGGTGTTCTAATAGCGTCATTTGCTCAAGGAAATAATATCATAGCCGGAATCGGATTTATTGTATTCTTGCTAGGATGGTGGGCGGCAGAATCCGGAGTTTACCAACTAGCTAATAATGGATTTAGGCAAGCATTCTCAAAAAATGCGTTAAAGACAGCGTTCACGTTGAATTACTTCAAAGGTATACTGGCATCAATAATTCTACCGATAGCGATATTCGCAGCCTATATGACTTCATTGCTGCTTATTGTAACAATTCTGCTATTCCCTGCAGTACATTTCTATGCAACAGTAGTTCGATATCGGATCATAAAAAATGCAATAGAAATAGGGTAAATTGATTTCGTTATAAAATTTCTCTACAAACGTCTCGATATGAGCAACGAAACCTGGTACACAAGAGAAGATGCGGAAACAGATCCAAATTTTGGAAGTATTCCGGAGAAAAGGCCTGCAGAAAAACTATTAGAGCAGGGATTTGTGATAATTGATAAGCCGTTTGGACCAACTAGTAATCAGGTAAGTTACTGGGTGAAGGAAGAGCTTAACTTGAAGAAAGCAGGCCATTTTGGCACGTTAGATCCTAATGCGACCGGCATTCTCCCTATAGGCTTGAGTTCAGGTACTAGAATAAATCCGGCGTTATCTAATGCTGATAAAGAATACGTTTTTGAAGCAGAGCTCAGTGATAAAAGATCTGAGGAAAAGATTAGAAAGGTTTTGAAGGGATTTGAAGGGGTAAATGACCAGGTCCCTCCTGAGAAAAGCGCTGTGAAAAAAGAAGAGCGGCAGAGAGACGTATATGAAATAGAGCTGATTGAAGTTCAGGAAGAAAATTTTTTAGCTCGCGTAAAGTGTGAATCAGGGTTTTATGTCAGGGTTTTAATCCAACAAATTGCTGAAGAGCTAGACGTCGATGCAGAAATGGAAGAACTAAGAAGAACTATGCAAGGCCATCTAAAAGAGGAAGATATGAGTACTTTACAAGAAGTAGTTGATGCATATCATTTTTACAAGAACGATGGTAATGAAAAGGTATTGAGGGAAGTAGTTCAACCAATTGAGCGGGCTGTTACAGGTATGAAAAAAGTTGCGGTTAAAGATTCTGCAGTAAACGCTGTAGCAAATGGTTCAGACCTTGGCGCCTCAGGGATATCTAAATTACAGGATAATATTAGTGTGGGCGAGACTGTAGCAGTCACGACTTTGAAAGGAGAGCTTATAGCATTAGGAGATGCCTTAATGACTTCAGAGCAGATGTATGATCAGAAGGGAACATCAGTCGAGATCAACAATGTCTATATGGATCCGGGTATTTATCCGAAACGGTGGAAGCAGTGATTGAAAGATATCTAGACGTTCTAGACTTGAAAGATTTGAAACGAACAGGATGGCAAATATACAATATTGAAGATCCTGAAACTGTTGCCGCCCATTCATGGAGTGTTGCCACATTGACTATGATCCATTTACCAGAAAATTTAGATATGGAAAAGGCTCTAAAAACAGCACTAATCCACGATATAGGAGAGTCAGAGATTGGAGACATTCCTTATAGAGCCGATTCTGGTCCACAATCTGGTGACAAAGATTTTGAAGAAAAAGAAGCTGTAGAAAAGATAGCAGAAAACCTCAGTCAGGATATTGAAATACTATACAAAGATTACAGCGAGAGAAAATCAGAAGAAGCACAGTTTGTGAAGGATATGGATCTAATAGATATGGTGCTCCAAGCCTTAAAATATGAGTCAGAGAACCGTTATGATGTAGGTGCCAAAACTGGTTACGAAAACTTAGATGAATTCTTTGAAACTTCAAGAAGTAGATTTAATACTGAGAAAGGATTTGAACTGTTCAAAGATATAGAAGAAATTTATATTAGAGAGAAGAACTAATATCGGTCTCTACACTTCCACGATACCAGACATAACCTAAAACAAGTATGGCTTTTAGGTATACATAAGTCATAAACGGCTCGAAAACGTTGATTAAAATTGTTATATCAAATGTGAAGCCTACTCCGACGAACAAAGAAATTGTTCCAGATACTAGGCCTACTCCTACCGGCAGAGTATCAAGGCGAGAAGGAAACTCGAGCACATGTCTTTCAAACAAGGTTTCTACAAAGATTATTGCGGATGTAGCAAGGAATATAATTCCCATTATCACATCTGGGCTGATATTAATCTGCTCATACTGTCCATCGAGTAGCAGAGATGTGAATATCAGTATGAATGTCCAGTAGATAATTTTTCTTACAGCTATAACGGTTTTAACTGGGCCAGGCTCTAAAAAATCCGGTAAATCCATGGTATACATAAGTGTTGAAATAGCTGAGATTTAAACTATGCTAGTCAACAAACGCAGGATAGGTTCAAACCTTTTCCCCGGTTCTAATTTAAAGTTTCCAAAGATTATTACTTTTTAGAAGATACCTTCGTGAGGTATCGGCCTCACTTATTAAGTTGGCGTTATTAATTTGTGCCGGAGTGACTGAGTGGCTAAAGGTGCCGGTCTTGAAAACCGGTGACCCTTACGGGTCTCCTGGGTTCAAATCCCAGCTCCGGCGAAACATCTTTTAACATACTTTAATTATTGTACTGTATGGAAAAGATAGCTAAAGGTCTTCAAAGTGTAAGTAAGGTCTTGGATTCTACTACGTCTCTATTAGATACTATTGAAAATATTGAGACTGATGAAAAGCAGAAAGAGGATGGAACCCAGGAATTGATTCAAGGGATTATGAATGGTAAGGTTAGTCAGGATAATCTTGAGCGTTTAATGAAGGAGGAGAAAGCAGAAGTTAATGAAGAGGATAAGATGGTGCAGTTCCTGAATCAACTTGTCAAAGGAGAAGGAGAAGCTATCCAAAATTTAGAGAATATAACTGGCGCAATTAAGGCTGAAGAAAATCAAACTGATCAGGGTCTACAGCATATTAAGGGGATGCTTTCTGAAATAGAAAATGATGGTTCTGTTGCATTGACAACAGAACGCGTAAAGCAGTTATTTAATGAGGGTAAGGAGGCAGCTGACCTAATTTTAGATGAAGCAGATGAAGAATTACAGGCATCTGGCCTAACTCAGAAACTTGCTAAAGATCTTGGTTTTTCAGCAAAAGAGATCATTAATGCTGAGAAAATCGAGAAAGAGGAAGAACAAGAGGAAAAAGAAGTTGAACAAATTGCCCAAAAAGTAAGGAGTGAAAATTTGATGCAGCTTATTAGGGAGCTTGAGAAACATACTGCTCAAGATGAGCAGCAGACCGAGCAGGATAGGCAGCAATTAATTCAGCTTATAGAAGAGTCAGAAGCCACGGAAGAAGAGCTTGAGAAAGAAACAAAGCATACTTATCAAGAAGCAGAACAGCTTTTAGGCCTTCTAAGAGAATTAAAAAGGCTTACAGACAATGCGGGAATGCAAAGCCAGGGATTCCAAGAAGGATTCGAAAACTTAATGGGTGAGGTAGGACAAGCTGAAGAAGAAGCTGAAGAAGCTGCTAATAGAGAACAGCAGGCTGAACAAACTGAAGAAAAAGCAGAAGAAATAGCAGAACAAACACCGAACTAAATAAGTTATAAAAGAGATAAATCGAATTGTTCTCTATGGAAGCCTCATTTCACATAATTTTTGCGGTTTATGCATTGATTATAGGCCTAGTTTCTACATACTATGTTTACCAGCATGTTGGGAAGCTTAGAAAGGTGAAATGGGAATGAGTTTGATAGAAGCCTTACTTGACCCGCAGATTTCCATGCGTATGATTCACTTCATCGGTGCGGTTATAGCTGTTGGTGCGGTAACAGCGACAGATTCTATGCTGATTTATCTTCATTTTAAAGAAAGATTTTCAAAGGCCTTATCGAAAGTTTCACTGATATTATCAATGGTTATATGGGTAGGATTAGCTATACTTGGATTTACAGGCGCATTCTTAATTTACACTAATCCGGAAATTGCCCAAGGAACATTTTTCCAGGTAAAGCTAGCCTTAGTATCAATAATATTCATAAATGGTATTATACTGAATGAGAAAGTTTATCCACGGTTCCATGATTTAGCGGATGAGTGGCCTGATCAGACTCAGGCAGTATCAGAATTTGAAAGAAGGGCAGCAATATTTGGAATAATTTCTGTAGTAGGATGGTGGACAATCCTACTTATGGTTCATTTAAAACCGTATTTACCTTTCTAAAAAATTTATTTTCTTTTTACCTTTAGAGGACGGGAAAATCGGCTTGATCAAGCCCAGAAAGCTTTTTTCTGTTATTTTATAATCCAAGAATTGGGTCTGAATTAGGCTTATTTTTGAATTCCAATTAAAAACCGCCAGACGAAATAGTACATTACATAATAGAGTATATTCGGAGGTGACAAAAAAATGAAAATGAACTCAGCCTACATAGTCATTGCATTAGTTGGTTTAGTGGCTATCACTTCAGGATGTCTTGACGATGGTGACGCACCAGAAGATAACTTTGAAGGACAGCAAGCACCTCCACCAGGAGATGATGCTGAAGAACCCGTTCCTGAAGACGAATTTGAAGAGGACACTACTCAAGAAGACGAATTTGAAGATGAGCCTATAGAGTAGGAACACGCGCCTGAAGCGTTTTTACCTCCTCTTCACGGTTTAAGCCACTCACGTATTCACCTCTTATTTTTCTTACAAACGTTAGTTTTTTCCCTCGAATTAAATCCTTTGTTATAGCTGAAATGAAAGGCCTATTTAATCTTTCCAGCCAATCGAATAATATACGGCTATTATAGTCCCCTGGGGTAGTGGCCAATCCTACCAGCTTCTGGGGCTGGTGACACAGGTTCGAATCCTGTGGGGACTAAAAAACACTCTCTTATTCTAATTTCCTTGATTCAATATTAAGATTATTATGATTAAATTTTTGCCCTTCAGTAATCCAGTGTTTTTATAGGAAAAGGGAAAACTTAACTGTAGAGGCAATTCAAACTGCATGTCTATCCAAATTGACGTTGAAAATCTAAGCAGAATAGTGGATAACAAGAAAATAATAGATGATCTTTCGGTCAAATTTGAATCGGGTAAGATTACAGCAATTTTAGGCCCGTCTGGAGCAGGTAAATCGTCTCTTCTTCGCGTAATTAATCGTTTAGATGAACCGACTTTTGGGAATATCTATATTGATGGTATGGATTATCAAAATATTAATCCGAGAAAGCTCCGTAAAAGAGTCGGAATGGTCCCTCAGAAGCCTGCGCTTAGAGAAGGTACTGTAAAAGAAAATGTTACAATTGGTCCGCGACTACGAGGAGAACCTTATGATGGCTCACGCGTATCCGAACTTCTCGAAAAAGTGGATTTGGCAGGGTATGAGGATCGTGATACAGACAATCTATCGGGTGGAGAGGCTCAAAGGGTTGCGATCGCACGCACAATGTTTAATGAGCCTGAAGCTTTACTTTTAGACGAGCTTACTTCAAGTCTTGATAGAGAGGCCGAGAAGAAGGTGGAAGAGCTTCTAGAAGGCATGCTTGAAGAAATTGATCGTACTGTTATACTGGTAACGCATAATCCTGAACAAGCTAAAAGGCTGGCGGATAACGCAGTGAAAATTTCAGATGGCCGCATAGAGGAAACCGGTCCTGTAGAGGAGGTTGTCCAATGATAGATGTGAGTATGCTTCAGGAGCCTGAAATTATTAAAGGCCTACTACAGGTTGCAGCAGCAAGTATACTAGCGGCTGTAGTTATTGGTCTTTCATATGTGCGTAAGCTTGATCTAGAAAGGGAGTTAAGCGGAGCATTCGTCCGAGGGTTCATACAAGTTATAGCAATGGGTGCGTTAATCGGGTTCTTGTTCCTCATACCGCTTCATTTCTCCGCAATAGTGCTTGCAGCCATGATAATATATGCTTCCTGGGAATCAAGAAAACGAGGGAATGGTGTGCCCAACGCATTTAGAATATCGCTAATATCGCTAACAGTAGGCCCAGCAATAGTAATAATTACAATGCTATGGGCAGGAGCAATAGAAACAACAGTAAGAAATTTGGTACCGGTAGGCGGAATGATTATCGCTAACGCAATGAGAACCAACTCGCTAGCGCTCGATCGCTTCAAAGATGAAATAAACACAAACCGTGATGAAATCGAAGCAGTCCTCACTCTAGGAGTTCCACCGCAAAACGCAATCAATGACTACGTAACCGACTCCGTTAAGGCCTCACTAATACCTGTAGTCGACTCCCTCAGAACTCTAGGAGTAGTCTATATTCCAGGCATGATGTCAGGAATGATCCTAGCCGGATCAAACCCAATATACGCAGCACAATACCAATTCGTTATAATGGGGATGATATTCGCAGCCGGAGGCCTAACCAGCATGACAGCCAGCCTACTAGTAGGAAACTACGCATTCACAGACGCCGAGCAACTCAAACCATTCAACGAACAACAACAAAACATAATCGCCAGAATACGCAACCTTTTTTAGAAACATTAAAATCCTACTACACCCCAAACATTCCATATATGAAAACTAAATTAATTCTAACGGGCTTAATCACAGCAATAATAGTAACATCCGGATGCCTGAACACACTCGACGACAACAGCCCAGAAGAAAATACCATGCCCGAAGACATCCAAGAAAACCAAACAGAAACAAGCCCAGAAACCAGTGAACAACAAGAAATAGACAGAACAATAGAACTCACAGGCCGCCTAGACAACACATATAACACACACGAAATAGACGTAGAAGAAGGAGAAACAATAGAATTCATATACCAACACCGAGGAGGCCAACACGACCTAGTACTTGAAAAAAACGGTGAAAGAGTAGCAGGAACAGAAGTACTATCCACAATGGGAGACTCAGACAGCTTCACATACACATTCGAAGAAGAAGCAGACTACCAATTCTACTGCTCAGTCGGAACACACAGAGCACAAGGAATGGAAGGCCAAATAAACATCAACTAGCCTCTAGACCCAACAAAAACATCCTCTCCTCTCTACATTTCTTTTCTCCAACAATATAACTTAAACGCCACAAAAATAACCTAATGGCCCAAAGAATAGCCGTACCAAAAACAGAACTAGAAAAAATAAGAAAACAACTAAAAAAACAACAAGGCCTAAGTCTAGATAAAATAAGCGACGAAATTGGCGGCCACTATAAAAACAACTTGTATAGAGGCATAACTTTCGATTTGGACACTTTTGAGAAACTACAGAAGCTCTATGGTGAGGAGATCAAATATGAGGTCGTGAATCATAGAAATGGTGTGTCATACGATAAACGAGTTTTGAGTTTAACGAAAAATAAGGATTTAGCAGAACTTTTTGGAATGATTTTAGGTGATGGGCATATCAAAGATTTTTCCTACAGAAAAGAAAATAAATATGTGACCAATTATCTAGTTGAATTAACGCTCCATGAAGACGAGAAAGAGATAATTGACAGAGCAAAACGGCTAGTGGAAGTCTGTACAGGGCGTTCACTTACTTATCAGAATTATAAGAATAACAAAGGAATGACGTTGAGGCTGTATTCTAAAGATGTGGTGGATTTACTGCAACAAAAGGGATTAAAGTCTGGGAACAAGACTAAAAATCAAGTTGGTGTTCCAGATTGGATAAAGGAGGATAATGAATTTAAGAAAGCATGTCTAAAAGGCTTAGTAGATACTGATGGAACTATTTATCGAAGAACTCATGATGGATACAAAGTAGTCCAGTTCAAAAATGCATCAAAACCTCTTCTTAGAGATTTTAGAGAAATGTGTGAGGATTTAGAGATATCTGCTTCTAAGGGTGGGTATAGAACTATTCAGGTTGCAGCTCAAGATGAAGTTGACAAGTTTATAAGACTGATTCAACCAATTAAAGCTAAAGGCCTCTAAACTATCTAAAACAGCCCCCTGGGGTAGTGGCCAATCCTTCCGGCCTTTGGCTATTAACAGTAACAACTGTTGGTAGAAGATAGCCGGTGACCCTGGTTCGAATCCGGGGGGGGCTAAATTTTTCTTTTTTCTGTGAGGTTCCAATGGTGTAACCTGTTTATTCTTTAAACTGGAGGCCTAATAGAGTATTATGACTGAATTAAACATTGATCCGGATGGGCCTGAAGACAGTGCGTTTAGTACAAAAGGAGCTGATCATATTACGATTTGGGGTAGTAACGCAGAAGACACGATAGAATTTTATCAGGATATTTTGGGTATGTCATTGGTTTTGAGGCAGCCTAATTTGGATGATCCGAGTCAGACTCATTTGTTTTTTGATACTGGTGATGGGACTATTCTAACTTTTTTTGTGAGTGATGATAGGCCTTCGGCTAGGGGTCAGAGGGGTGGTACTGGTTCTGTGCATCATATTTCTTATAGTATTGATCCGGGGGAGTTTGAGGGTGTTATGGAGGCCTTGGATGAGCGTGGTTATGGTTATAATGTGTTTAATCGTGGTATTTTTCATTCGA
>LFFM01002068.1_pt1 | contig 13478 bp, 8 predicted proteins | sample 643131 | NCBI WGS metagenome assembly LFFM01 (sample SAMN03777445, study PRJNA286221) | soda lake metagenome | biome: soda lake; feature: Kulunda steppe; material: water; isolation source: sample Tc-Br brine of Tanatar trona crystallizer | place: Russia: Kulunda steppe | collected 2011-07
GCTGGGATTTATGATTTATTAATTATGGATGGCAGCTATGGAGTTTTGCTAGAAGATGAGCTGATAGTTAACAGAGGCATTACAAATAGAATAACTATAGAAGATGAAGAATTAATTTTAGCTCAAAATACAATTACTTTTACATTTGATCCTGATGAGTATGAGGAGTATGAAGAGGGAATGGATGTAGCTATTTTTGGAGATCCATTAGGTTATGAAGACTGGGATGATGCTTTTGGAAATGAAGATTATTTATTAACAAAAGATAATGGGGAATATACGATTGAATTAGAAGCAACTGCTGGTGATAAATATGAATTTTCAGTAACAGAAGATTGGTCAGCTGTCTCAGACTGGGGAGAGGAAGGTAGAGTAGTTCCTCAAGATACTGAAGAAACTGAAGAAGATGACTTTGAAAATGAACAAGGTGTAGTAACATTTCCAAGAGTTGTTCAGTAAAATTATTGGGTCGAATTTAATTTGATTTTGGATAATAAATTTTATAGGAGGGATTTAGTTGAAGAAAGCTTTAGTGTTAGGGATTGTATTAATTTTGGCTTTTGGAGTCATTGCTTGTACCAATCCAGAAGCAACAGAGTTTGATGGATATGGAACTTTAAATGTTAATCCTGTAGATCAGGATGGTGAAGAGATAGATGCAGATGTTTTAGTTAATGGAGATGAGAAAGGTACAGGTGCGACCACTGTTGAGCTTAGTGCAGGTAGTTATGATGTTGTAGTAGAAAAAGATAATTATACTACTTATGGTCCTGAAACAGTTGATATTGTGGAAGGTGAAGATACAGTTTTAAAGGCAGAAGATGTAATCCTTGATGAATATGGATATGTTGAATTTGAAGATGCTTTATATGATGATGGAAGTAAAGTTAGTGAAGATGATTATACTTTACTTTTAAATAATGAAGAAGGAGATTTACCATTTAGAGTTGAACCTGGTGAAGAGTATAATATTTCTTCAAATAAATATTTCTATTATCCGTATGAAGAAGAAATTAATTTAGATGTTTCAGAAAGAATTACTTTAACTCCAGTTTTTAGAGCCAGAGATATCAGTAGTGCTGAAATCACTGTTAATGATGAAGAAGGAGAACCGCTGGAAGAAGTAGAAGTGGGAATTGATGGTGAGTTAGAAGCAGAAACTGATAGAGATGGAGTTGCTGAATTTGATAGGGTGTTAGCTGGTGAAAATGATATCACTATAAGTCTTGATGGATATACAACTATTAGAGAAACTATAAATATATCGGAAGAAGAAGAGTTTACTAATACTTTTGAGTTAGAAGTTTCAGAAGCAAATGCTTTAGAAATAACATTTGATCCAGAAGATAGTGAAGCCTGGGATGATGTTAATTTTGCTGCTGATGATGATGATATAGATCATGATCCAGAAGATTATGATTCAGATGATATAGTAAGAGCTGTAGTTAAAGGAAGTATAACAGATGAAGCTTGGGGAAGATTAGATGAAATGACTCAGAATGATGATGGTACTTGGTCAGTAATTGTTCCAGAGGCCGATGCAGATGCCGAATTTGGAGTTGAATATTGGTTCCAAGGAGAAGATGATGAAGAAGCAATACATGATGGTTGGGCTGGTCATGATGGTGAAGATAATTACACTGTAGAAAGAGCTATTGAGTCTGGTGTAATAACTTTAGAATTTTAAATTAACTATTTCAATTTACAACTATAAAAGCACCCTCTAACGGGGGTGCTTTTACTCACTAAAAAGGGCCAACATTGAAAAGTTAATTAGCAATTAACAATTAAAATCAAAGTCAAGAACTATGTTGTTTTGCAGTCAAGGTTTTGCTCTTTATGCTCTTGAACTTAACTATAAACTGTAAACTATAAACTGTAAACTACTCACGGAGGTGTTAGCTAATTTTGCTAAATAAAAAAAGATTAATCTTATTAACGTTAATATTGACTTTAGCTTTATCTTTAACTGCCTGTCTTGATGATGGAGAATTAGCAGTTGTTGATTCAAATATTATCGAGTATGACTTAAATCAGGTTCCAACTGATTTAGATGAAATCAGAGTTGAATTCAGTAATGAAGTTGCTGATGCAGATGTAGCAGTAGAGAGAAATCAGGAAGTCTATGACGGCTTTGAAGTTGAAAAAGATGGCAACGAAGTTCTTATCTCTAATTTAGATTTAAGAGATTTCAATCTTTATAACTTAAGTATTAATGCAACTGATGTGGATGGTGCAGAGGTAATGGAGCAGATTAGTTTCTTAACTGAGGATGATGTAGTAGTTGAAGCTCCAAATGATACTATGTTCCAGACCTTTTATTGGGAGATAGGACAAGAAGGAGATGATAAAGCGAATAATCTCTGGAGTTTATTAGCTGATGAGCGAGCTGAAGAACTAGCTGATTTAGGGATTACTTCGTTATGGTTACCACCAGCTCATAAAGGCTGGCGAGGGATTTCTGATATTGGTTATGGAGTCTATGACTTATGGGATTTAGGTGAATTTGAGCAGCCGGCTGATCCAAGTTATAGTACCGTTAGAACTAGATATGGACATCGTGATGATTTAGAAGATGCTTTAGCTGCAATTGATGATGCTGGCATGGATGCCTACTATGATGTAGTCTTTAATCATCGTATGGGAGCTGAGCATACTGAAAGAGTAACTTTATCAGAGGATAGCCCAGATATGCCAGGTAAAGAGATTGAGGCTTGGACTTACTTTGACTTAGAAGGTCGTGATGAGTACTATAGTCGTGCTGATGAGTTTGACTGGGATAAAAATGTCTTTGATAGTGTGGATTATGATGATGAAACTGGTAGTAATGGAACTTTTCTCTTTCAGGATAGAGAGTGGGATGATACCTATTGTGAGCCATATCTAATGGGTTCAAATGTTGATTATCAAAATGAAGATGTAGTCTATGAGATGAAAGAGTGGGGCCAATGGATAGTTAATGATATTGGCTTTGATGGCTTTAGATTAGATGCTATTAAACACGTTAGCTCTGACTTTACTGACCGTTGGATAGATAACGTACAAGACTCTAGTGCTGATGATACTTTCTTTGTTGCTGAAGCTTGGGAGGGTAATACTAATTCTTTAATTGAATATTTAGAGCATGTAGGCAATCAAGAATTAGCAGCCTTTGACTTCCCGCTTCGAGGTGCTTTTGAAGATTTAAGAGATGGTGCTTTAGATATGAGAACTATAGAAAAGCGTGGCTTAGTCAATGACGAAGAGTATGGAGAGCGAGCAGTTACCTTTGTTGATAATCATGATACTGACCGTCAAGGTGATGAGTATGGTCAGGCAATTGATAATCGTAAACTGCAAGCATATACCTATATCTTAATGCATGATACGGGTCTACCTAAAGTCTATTGGCGTGATTTTTATATTGCTGGAATGGAAGAAGAGCTAACTTCATTACTAGGTGCACGTAAGCGTTTTGCTTATGGTGAAGGAAGAGAAGCTGAAAATAGTACAGAGACTACTCTTGCTTATGTCAGAGAGGGTAGTGATGAAGTGGAAAATAGTGGTTTAGTCTCATTGATTACTCTAGGGGAAGAAGTATCGGAAGTGGAAAAGCCAGAAATCACCTTTACTCATCAGCCAGATGGAGCAGTTGATTCTGTATCTTTAGCTGGAGAGATGAATAACTGGGATGAGACTGCAACTATGATGGAAGAAGTAGAACCTGGCGTATATGAAGTAACTAAGACTTTACAGGCAGGAAGATATGAATATAAGTTTGTAGAAGATGGTGAGCACTGGGTTGAACCAGAAGGTGCTGATGAATATAGTGAAGATGGTCATGGTGGAGAGAATGCTGTATTAGAAATTAGTAAAGCGAGTGATGACTTGCCAGATGATATGGTAGAAAGCAGCGTAGAGACAGAGAGAATGGAGGTTGATTCTGGGCAGCCAAATACATTATTTGTTGATTATACTGCTAATGTTGATGGTATAGTTGAAACTGATGCTGATGGTGTTGCTGAGTTTAAGGTTAAAGAATGCCCAGAGGATGGTTGGTCTGTTTGGGTGCCATTAAGAAATTAAATATTTATTGCTAAGACAGTCTCTATCTAGAGGCTGTCTTAACTATTTTAGACTATCATCGAGCTAATAATTTTGAAATCGAATAAACTTTAGGGTATAATAGACCCAGTTAATCTTAGTCTTAGACTATAAATTATCTATTATAGGGGGTATTAAGATGTGGTTAAAAGATAAAGCAGAGCAAAGTCTAGGTAATAAAATAATGCTAATAATAGCTGTAGTTGCCATTATTTCTTTTCTAAGTGTGATTTTTATTCTTAATCATTTAGTTAGTGATAGAATTTTTAATTTAGTAGATGACTCGACATTAGGGGTCGTAGACCATCATGCTATGTTTATTGGGGCTTGGCTTGATGAGAGAAGAGATCAAATTAGAGACTACTCAACTTCTGGTCGTGTAAGTAGTATGGATTGGGAGCGAGCAGAGCCTTTTTTACTTGAAAAGCATGAGTATTATGGTGATGTTTTCGAAAGGTTTTTCGTCGCTGATACTGAGGGAGATTATAATGCTACCGATGGTGGTAGTGGTAATATTTCAGAAAGAGATTATTTTCCTGATTTAATGGCTGGGGAGGCTATTTTAAGTCAGCCTTTAGAGTCATTGGAAACTGGAACTTCAACCTTAGTGATGGCAGCACCTGTTATGGCAGACGGTGAAATAGTAGGTGCGGCAGGAGGAAATATTAGAGTAAATCAGCTAGATGAGTTAATTGCTGATTTTGATGTTGGTCATGAACGTGCCTATTCATATTTAATAAATGATGATGGGCAAATTATTTCTCATCCTAATGATGAATTAGATTTTGATACTAATCTTGCTGAACTACCAGGCTTAGAAGAGGCTAGCCAAAGTATACTTACAGAGGAGTCGGGGATGGTAGAGTATAACTTTGAAGGCGAGGATTTCTTTGCTTATTATAGTGAAGTCCCAAACTCTGATGGCTGGAAGCTAGTTAGTAGGGTGCCAGATGAGTTTATAACAGGGCCAATTGCTAATGTAAGAAACCTGCTATTAATTCTACTAATGATAGTTTTAGCTATTTTATTAGCTACTGGCTATAAAATCGGTAATTATATTTCTGGAACTCTGGCTAATTTGACAGAGTTTAGTGAAGAGGTAGCTAGTAAAAATTTAAAGGCTCAAATAGATACTGACCTGGCTGAGCGTGAAGATGAGGTAGGAGATTTAGCAAGCTCATTAAATAAGATGTCTAATAACTTAAAATCTATAGTAATGACTATTTCTGATAATATAGAGGATATGTCTGCTTATAGTGAAGAATTATCAGCCTCGGCCGAAGAAGGGAATGCTAGTATAGAGACGACTAGTGATTTAATTCAAAATATGTCAGCTGGAATTGAGGAAATTTCTGCTAGCAGTCAGGAGGTAGCTAGCTTTTCTGAAGATGCTAAATATAAGACTCAAGATGGCAACCAATATATTGTCAATACTTTAAATAATATGGGAGAGATTAATCAGGTGGTTGATGAAACAGTAGATGTGATTAATAATTTAGAGAATACCTCTGAAGAGATAGGAGAAATTATTGATTTAATTATGGATATAGCAGAGCAGACTAACTTGCTGGCTTTAAATGCAAGTATTGAGGCAGCAAGAGCTGGCGAGCATGGACAAGGCTTTGCAGTAGTAGCAGAGGAGATAAGACAACTAGCGAGTCAGACCTCTGACTCTACAGATAAGATAGCTAACTTAGTTAATAAGACTCAGTCGCAATCACAAGAAGGAATTAAGAAGATAAAAGAGGTTGAAAGTAAGACTAAAGCAGGAAGTGAAGTAGCTCAAAAGACTGAGCAGGCTTTTGCTGAAATAAAGAGTTCGATTGAAGAGACTTCGTTGCAAATAGAACAGACTGCTAGTTCTACTAATGAGCTGGCTCAAAATAGTGATCAAATAATCAGTGCTACTGAGGATATTAGTAGTATGTCTGATGAGATATCCTACTCTTCACAGGAGTTGGCCCAGATGGCTCAAAAGTTACAGACTTTAATTGCAGAGTTTGAAGTTGATAATAATTAAATAAATTTATGATAAAAGCCTTGTTTCTAAAATTTTAGAAACAAGGCTTTATTTATTTAAATAATTTAGCTGGAATTAGAGGATATTTTTTCTGCTTAAAGAATTATATTTAGTGTAGGTAGACTGTTTTTTAAAAAGTAGGAGATAAGGTGGTTTTAAATGAAAAAAATATCTTTAATAATTTTACTTATTATTACTTTGATTTTTAGCTTTAATAGCAGAGCAGAAGCAATTACAGCTGGTACAGATATGGGTGAGATTAATCTTAGCTTTGGTTTAAATACAAATTATTATCCTAATTTAGCTAATGAGATAAATAAGAAATATAATTTAAATGGAGCAAATTATGCTTGGGGTTATTATTTTAATGCTAAACAATGGATTGGTAAAGATAGCTATCTTGGCTTTATTAGAGATAATATGCCTTGGGCACTAGGTAATTTAGCTTTAGGTTTTGAGCATGATTATTTGGCTGTTGATTTTGCTGGTGATGAAGAAATTTTTGCAGCTAACTCTTCTTATTTATTAAATATTGCTTATCGTTTATCAGCTCTAAATAATTTTTTCTCTGATGAGTTATTATTTAACTTTTATTGGGGTTTTCATCAAGCCCGTTTTGAAAAAGATGGAGCAGCTAAATTAGCTAATGAAGAAAATGTTTGGGCAGCTAAATTGGGTCTAGAATTTAATCGAGACCTATTCGATTTTTGGCTTATAGAAGATTTAGCCTTAAATACCCGATTGAATTATCGTTTTATTAATCATAAGCAGCACTCTAATCCTTCAATTGACCTTGATTTTAGTGGCTTAGAGTTTAGCCTAGGGCTAAAAAAAGTTTTCTAGATTATAAAAGAGTTGAATTAATATAATCTAGAACAACTAACATATATATATAAGGGGAGTTATAGATGAGGGGGGAATTAATTTAAAAATGAAGGAAAAAGCTTTAGTTGTAATAAGCTTGCTAGTTTTATCTGTAATATTAAGTGCCTGTTTGCCAACAACCGGGCCAACAATTGAAGAACATAGTTTAATGGAGCATGATTTAGAAGAAGTTGATTTATCAATGAGAGAAGTAGAGATTAAATTTAGTGAAGCAGTTTTAGAAGCTGATGCTAATTTAAAAGAAGCTGGTGAAGATTTGCCAATAGAGATTGCCAGTGATGCTAAATTAGTTGAGCTTAAACTACCAGCTTTACTAGCAGATACTGATTATCAACTTTTATTAAGAGTTAAAGATGAGTCAGGTGAAGAGTTGCGTGAAGAGATAGAATTTTCTACTATCTATCATGATACAGCAGTAGAAAAAGAGAATCAGACTTTAATGCAAACCTTTTATTGGGATATGGCAGTAGATGATTATGCCAAAAATTATCCAGAAGAAGAGGATTTATGGCAGTTATTAGAGAAAAGAGCTGAAAAGTTTGCTGAAGTAGGGATTACTGATCTTTGGTTGCCTCCAGCTAATAAAGCCTGGGATGGAGCAGAAGATGTAGGTTATGCTACTTATGATGTCTGGGATCTAGGAGAGTTTGAGCAAAAGGGAGGAGTAAGAACAAAATATGGAACTAAAGAAGAATTAGATGCAGCAATTGCTGAATTAGATAATCATGATATTGCTCTTCATTATGATGCAATTTTAAATCATCGTATGGGTGGAGATGAGCGTGAGACTGTACCACTTCGCTCTGATAATACAATTGAGGCCTATACTAAATTTGATCTTGAAGGGCGACAAAAATATTATAGTCGAGCCGATGAATGGCAGTGGGATTGGAGAGCCTTTAATGCGACAGATTATGATGTAGCAAGAGATCGTTCAGGTAGCTTTGTTTTTGAAGGCAAAGAATTAGCTGATACCTATGACCAGGATTTATTAATGGGCTTAAATATAGATTATCGCAACGAAGATGTAGTTCATGAAAAGAAAGAATGGGGGAAATGGCTAGTTGATGATATTGGTTTTAGTGGTTTTAGATTAGATGCAATTAAGCATATTCATACTCCATTTACTCAAGACTGGATAGAGTATGTACAAGAAAATACAGAAGAAGAGTTATTATTCTTTGGTGAAGCCTGGTATGGAGATTTGATGGGACTGCGTTTCTTCTTGGATGGAATAGATATTCCAGAGTTAATGCTCTTTGATTTTCCTTTACGGACTACCTTTTCTAATCTAAGAGATGGTAGAGCTAATATGGCTAATTTAGGCGAAGTAGGATTGGTAAATAGTTATGGGGTTGAAGATAATGCTGTTACCTTTACTGATAATCATGATACAGGGCGTGATGTAGCTAGGTATGCCTCACCTATTTTCCGCCGCCAATATCAAGCTTATAGTTATATTTTAACTCGCGAGCATGGCTTACCGACAATCTTTTGGAAGGATTACTATCAGCATGAACTTAAAGAAGGTCTAGATAAGCTATTACAGGCTAGAAAGTATTTTGCCTATGGTCCAGGTAGAGAAGTGGATAATAATGATGAAGATGTTTATTCATATGTCCGAGAAGGCTTAGATAATGTTGATGGTACTGGTTTAGTGATGATGATTACAACTGGAGATGATGGAGAAGTAGAGACTAAAAATATCAATTCAGGTCAAGCTAATACAACTTATTATGATCTGAGTGGAAATATAAGAGAGCATGTCAGCACTGATGAAAATGGTTATGGTGATTTTAAAGTGCGTCATGATAAAGTAGAAGGCTGGTCAGTCTGGGTTGCACTGCCTTAATTAAAAGTCAAGATCTTTAGTTAAAAAGTTTATGATTATACTGCTAATATAAAGCAACGAATTATTAACGATGAAAATGGCTATGCTAAATTTAAGCTAAGAGCTGATGTTGATAGAGGCTGGTCGATTTGGGTGGCGGAGTAGAATAGTTGACAGTTTACAGTTGATAGTTTACAGTTGATAGTTAAGTTCAAGAGCGTCAAAAAATCGATAGCGTCAAATTATTATAGGCTGACAACTAATGAATTAAAAGAGCTAGGAACTGGAGATTACTGATTCATAAATCAAAGTCAAGTCCAGGTGACGCAGATTTCCGCTGCGCCCTGAAGGAAGCGATCTTTGCTGACTGAGGAAGTACTCTTGGGGTGATAAAATACAAAATCACGCTGATTAAAACCATTTAAAATATAATCTTATAAAAACTATTTTTAGCTCTTGATTCTAACCTCCAGGAAATACTTTTTCAGTCGGCAAAAACCGCCTCCTTCAGGGCACACCCCAAGAGTACTTCCTCAAAGGAGCTATGATTAATCGGGTTTTATCTATGTTAATCTTTGTTAAACATTCTTTCTTTACGGTTTTTCTGGTTTTAACTGTAAACTATAAACTATAAACTATAAACTGCTATAAAGTGGCTCCGCCACTTTATGACAAAAACTCGGAGGTGTTAATATGGAAAAGAATAAGACTTTATTTCAGGCCTTTTACTGGGAGATGAATACTGGTGATTATGCGATTGAGTATCCAAAAGAGGCTAATTTATGGCAATTAATCAAAGAAAGGGCCAACTCTTTGGCCCAAGCTGGGATAACAGATATTTGGCTGCCTCCAGCTAATAAGGGTCATGTGGGGATTTATGATGTTGGCTATGGTAGTTATGATTTATGGGATTTAGGTGAGTTTGAGCAAAAGGGGACTGTTAGAACTAAATATGGCACGAAAGAAGAGTTAATGGCTGCTATTGATCAGTTGCATGAGCATAATTTAAGTGTTCATTATGATGCAGTACTAAATCATATGATGGGCGCTGATGAGACAGAAAGAGTTAAGCTATCAGAGAATAGTCAAGATTTGCCAGGGGAAGAAGTTGAAGTTTGGACAAAACATAGCTACCCTAATCGTGATAAATATAGCCAATTTGTTTGGAATTGGACTCATTTTAATGGTACAGACTGGTTAGAGGATCGGGAGCATAGTGGTCTATTTTTATTTGAAGGCAAGCAATGGGATAATACTTATTGTTGGGAAGATGATTATTTAATGGGGGTTGATTTTGATTATTTAAACCCTGAGGTTAGAGAAGAGATTAAAAAATGGGGTTGTTGGTTAGTGAATAAGATTTCAGTAAATGGTTTTAGATTAGATGCGGTGCGTCATATAGATGTAGATTTTTTAGATGAATGGATTACCGATCTACAACGATGTACTGAGGAAGAGATGATCTTTATTGGTGAGGCCTGGTTTGAAGATATAAATACAATCACATCCTATTTAGATAAAGTAGGTAACTCTTGTCTAAAAGCCTTTGATTTCTCATTACGCAGTGCTTTTAATCAGCTTTCAGCAGGTGAGCTTGATCTAAGATGGTTTGGTGGTTATGGATTAGTCAATGCAGAAGGCTATAAAGACAAGGCGGTTACCTTTGTTGATAACCATGATACCGACCGTGATCAAGGTGGTTATGGTGTAGAGGCGATACTAAATCGTAAACATCAAGCCTATACTTATATTTTAATGCGTGAGCATGGAATACCGACAGTTTTTTGGAAGGATTACTATATCTATGGGATGAAAGAAAAGCTTGATTTATTGATTAAGGCACGTGAGAAGTTTGCTTATGGTAAAGGTTATGAGGTAGAGGCTAATGATTATAATAATTATGCCTATGTAAGAGAGGGTAATGAAGTTGGCCCGGGATTAGTAATGCTAATTAGTCAAAGTGAAGCTGGTGGAATAAAAGAGATGGAGCTTAATTCTCGTCAGGCTAATACTAGCTTTTATGATTATACAGGTAATATTAAAGGTAAAGTAACTACTGATAATAATGGTTATGCTAAATTTAAAGTTCGTCAAAGTGCTGGAGAAGGTTGGTCAGTCTGGGTTCCAGAATCTTGCTAGCAAAATAATTTGATATTCTAAAAAAATATGATATACTATGAATAATAATATCTATTTAAAACCACTAGTCAATAAGTAATCATAATGCAGGCTTAATAGAGAAAGAACCAAATTATCAGTAGCAGACTAATTGATAGGAAGTTGTCTTTCCAATCAATATTTTTTTATCTTAAAAGTAAGTATTTATGCAAAACAGAGAATAATTATAAAGGGAGTGTATAAGAAATGAGTAGTAGAGTAAAGATAGTCGATACGACTTTGCGTGATGGTGAGCAGACGGCAGGTGTTGTTTTTGCCAATCATGAGAAGCGAAGAATTGCTAAATTATTAGATCAAGTTGGTGTAGATCAAATAGAGGCTGGAATTCCTGTAATGGGTGGCGATGAGAAAGAGTCGATTAGTAAAATTGTTGATTTTGGACTTGATGCAAGTATTATGGCTTGGAATCGAGCAGTGATTTCTGATATTAAAGAATCAGTGGATTGTGGAGTAGATGCAGTGGCTATTTCTATTTCAACATCTGATATTCATATAAAACATAAGTTAGACCAAGATCGCGATTGGGTATTATCTAATATGGTTAAGGCGACTGAGTTTGCTAAAAAGAAAGGCCTATATGTTTCAGTTAATGCTGAGGATGCTTCTCGAAGTGATAAAGAGTTTTTATTAAAGTTTGCTAAAGAGGCTAAAGAGGCTGGTGCTGATAGATTAAGATATTGTGATACAGTAGGTATTATGGAGCCATTTAAAATTCATGATCATGTAGCTCAAATAATTAATGAAATAGGTATTGATATTGAAATGCATACACACAATGACTTTGGCTTAGGAACTGCTAATGCTTTAGCTGGTGTGAGAGCTGGTGCCAACTATGTGGGCGTAACAGTTAATGGTTTGGGTGAAAGAGCTGGAAATGCTGCTTTAGAAGAAGTAGTAATGGCCTTAAAATATTTATATGATGAAGATTTAGAATTTAAGACTGATAGATTTAGAGAATTATGTGAATATATTGCTGAAGCTTCTTCACGTGAACTTCCAGTTTGGAAGGCTATTGTGGGGACTAATATGTTCGCTCACGAATCTGGTATCCATGCTGATGGTGTGTTAAAGAATGCTTTGACTTATGAGGTATTTAAGCCTGAAGAAGTAGGTTTAGAGCGTCAGATAGTTATTGGTAAGCATTCTGGTAAAAAGGCAATTTTAAATAAGTTTAAAGAGTATGGTATTGAGTTATCAAATCAAGCTGCTACAGATATTTTAGCAAAGGTTCGTAATACTGCAGTAGAGTTAAAGCGAACTTTATTTGATAAGGAACTTATGTCTATTTATGAGGAGTACAAAGAAAATCTTAAATCAGAAAAGAAGGCTAATTAAGTTTTTTAAAATATGAGGAGGAGATTGAATGCATCAAATTACGTTAATTCCTGGTGATGGGATTGGCCCTGAAATTTCTAAGGCGGTAAGAGAAGTTATTGCTGCGGCTGGTGTTGATGTTAGTTGGACGATTATCAATGCTGGAGCAGGTGTTATGGAGGAGCAAGGAACTCCTTTGCCAGAAGAGGTTTTAGAGGCTATTAAAGAGGATAAAGTTGCATTAAAAGGGCCAATTACTACGCCAGTAGGTAGTGGCTTTAGAAGTGTTAATGTAGCAATCAGACAGAAGTTGGACTTGTATGTTAACTTAAGACCGGCTAAGATATTACCGGGAGCTCCAACTGAGTTTGAAGGTTTAGATGTAGTTATCTTTAGAGAGAATACAGAGGGTTTATACGCTGGGATTGAGCATAATGTAGGTGATTGTGCTGCTGAGAGTATTAAAATTATTACTCGTAAGGCATCAGAAAAGATTGTAAGAGCTGCCTTTGAGTATGCAAAAGAGAATGATCGTCAGCAAGTAACTGCTGTACACAAAGCTAATATTCTTAAGTTAAGTGATGGTTTATTTAAAGAGGTAGCAGAAGAAGTAGCTAAAGATTATCCAGAGATTGATTATAATGATAAGATAGTTGATAATATGTGTATGCAACTAGTACAGTATCCTGAAGATTATGATGTCTTAGTCATGCCGAATCTGTATGGAGATATTGTCTCAGATTTATGTGCTGGCTTAATTGGTGGTTTAGGTGTTACACCAGGGGCCAACTTAGGTGATGACTTAGCTGTATTTGAAGCAGTACATGGTTCTGCACCAGATATTGCTGGAGAGGATAAGGCAAATCCAATGGCTCTATTATTATCAGCAATTTTAATGTTAAAGCATATTGATGAAGCAGAAGCTGCTGAAAAAATAGAGAATTCCATTGTTAAAGTACTAACTGATGGAGAAGTATTAACTGCTGATTTAGGCGGAGATGCAACAACAACAGAAATTACTGCAGAAATAATTGAAAACCTTTAGAAATATAAAGTGGCGAAAGCCACTTTATATTTAGTTTACAGTTTACAGTTTACAGTTTACAGTTTACAGTTTACAGTTTACAGTTTACAGTTTACAGTTTACAGTTTACAGTTTACAGTTTA
>LFFM01002069.1_pt1 | contig 13476 bp, 15 predicted proteins | sample 643131 | NCBI WGS metagenome assembly LFFM01 (sample SAMN03777445, study PRJNA286221) | soda lake metagenome | biome: soda lake; feature: Kulunda steppe; material: water; isolation source: sample Tc-Br brine of Tanatar trona crystallizer | place: Russia: Kulunda steppe | collected 2011-07
CGCCAGCCACTCCTTTACGCGCCGGTAGTCGGCGTCGTTTTCGACGTCCGCCAGCCGTTCTTGAAGCCGCGGGAGGTTCTCGGCGTACCACTCGCCGCGCTCGCCCTGTCCGCAGTAGACGTGCGCGTCGACGACCGTGTGGCCGAACTCGCCGACCTCGAAACCGGTTCGCTGGGCTAGCGCGTTCGCGAGCAGCGCGTACGCGGCGATGTTGAACGGGACGCCGAGCGCGATATCGCCGGAGCGCTGGGTGAGATGGAGGTTGAGCTTCCCGTCCTGAACGTTCACGACGAAGGTGTAGTGACACGGCGGGAGCGTCGAGACGGTCGCGTTCGCAGGGTGCCACGCGTTCACGACCATCCGTCGGGAGTGAGGGTTCTCCCGAAGCGTGTCGAGCACGTACTGGATCTGATCGAAGGTGCGGCGCTCGGTTCCGTCCTCGGCCTCCTCGACGGTCACCCAGCGGTGAGCGTCGTCGGGCCACGTCTCGCCCGGAAGTCCGTCTGTCCCGTCCGGGACTGGGAACCGTCGCCAGAAGCGTCCGTAGGCGGTGTCGAGCAGCCCCTCGTCGTCGGCCCACGCGTCCCAGATCTTCGTCTCCTCGCGGAGGTTCCGGACGTGTTCCTCACCCGAGAGGTACCACAGCACCTCGTGGATGAGTGAGTTCCAGCGGTAGCCGTCCATCTGTTTCGTCGTTAACAGCGGGAACCCTTCCGCGAGGTCGACGGTGTACTGGCCGCTGAACGTCGCGATGGTGTCCACACCGGTGCGGTTCGGCTTGTACGTGCCCGTCGAGAGCGTATCGTTGACGAGATCGAGGTACTGTTGCATGGTGTCGTGGCGTGACGACGTCGCCCCGACGGCCCGCTCGTCGGAGCGATCTGTCTATCGGTTCAACGGGCTACGCAACTTAAATATCGCCGTCTTCCCCCTGGCTTGCCGACGGTTCATCCCCGTCCGAACAGAGCCCGTTTCAGCCGCCCCACCGTTGTCGACCGCACGCGCCCAATCGCTTTTGAGACGCGGCGTCCGGCAGTCGTCGCAGCGAACGCCCCGCGGACGAACCACCCGGTCGGGATCCGGTCGGGGAAGGTGAACGGGCCGATTCGAGAGACGCCGACCGTCCGCGACTCCGTAAACCGCCGGACTCCCTCCGGGCCGTTCCGCCGGCCGATCCCCGAGTCGCCGAATCCTCCCATCGGCGCGTCGCGCGCGCCCCAGCCCGTCAGGAATCCGTCGTTGACGGAGACCGTCCCGCAGTCGATCCGGCGAGCGACCGCCGCGCCGCGCTTTCGGTCGGCGGTCCAGACGCTCGCGTTGAGACCGTACGGCGAGTCGTTTGCGGCCGCGACCGCGGCGTCGACACCAGGAACGGGCGTCACGGAGACGACGGGCCCGAACGTCTCCTCGCAGGCGACAGTCGCGTCCGGGTCGACCCCGGTCAGCACGGTTGGCTCGAAACAGTAGGGGCCGATATCCGGACGATGGCGACCCCCGGTCTCGACAGTTGCGCCGCGCTCTCTGGCGTCATCGACGTGTGATCGCACCCGGTCGAGTTGGTCGGCGTCGATCAGCGAGCCGAGGTCGTCGTCGTAGTCGTAGCCGGTTCCGAGCGTCAGTCGCTCCGTCTCGCGAACGAAGGCGTCGAGGAACGCGTCGTAGGCGGACTCGACGACGTAGATTCGCTCAGCCGCCAGACAGAGCTGTCCCGCGTTCGCAAAACAGACTTGGACCGCGCCCCGAGCCGCCGCTTCGATGTCGGCATCGTCGAGTACGACGAGTGGGTTGTTGCCGCCGAGCTCCAGCGAGCAGTCGATCAGGTTTCGCCCGGCGCGCTCGGCGACAACACGACCGGTCTCCGTGCTTCCGGTGAACGCGACGTGGTCGACACGGTCGATCAGGGCGGGCCCCACGGTCGGTCCCTCGCCGGTCACCACGGTCAGCACATCCTCGGGAAGTCCGGCTGTTTCGAGTATCTCTGCGAGTGCGAGCGCGGTGTACGGCGTCTTCTCGTCCGGTTTAAGCACGACCGCGTTGCCCGCGAGCAACGCGGGGACCACGTCCGCAACCGACAGCGTGAGGGGGTAGTTCCACGGCGAGATCACGCCCACAACGCCAACCGGCTCGTAGGTGACCGTCGCTGTCGAGAGCCCTGGGACCGCGGCGTCCCGTCGGTCCTCAGCAATCGCGTCTGGACCCTTCTGTGCGGCGTACTCACACGCCAACGGCACCTCGAACAGCTCTTCGACCGCAGTTCGGCGTGACTTTCCAGTCTCCGCTTGGAGGAGGTCGAGTAGTGCGGACCGCTCCGCAAGCAGCAGGTCCGCGGCCCGGTCGATCACCGCCGCGCGCTCGTCGATCGGACGGTCTGCCCACGCCGCCCCAGCCTCCCGGGCCCGGTCGACAGCGGTCGCAACATCGGTTTCGTCACACGCCGGCACCGACCCGATCCGCTCGGTCGTCGCGGGCGCAAACACGTCGAGGCTCTCGCCCGACTTCCCGTCCACGCGGTCCGCGAGTTCGACGAGCCGATCGGGTGAAAGTGAGGTCGTGGACGCGAGTGCGGTCGGACGTGAGGTCTCTGACGCCGAGGGAGACGCCGAAGTCGGAGGAATCATTCGATATCGATCGAAGCGGCTAGTCGGTGAAAGCGGTGTCGGCGGCGGAACGGAGCCGCAATCGCGCCGACCGCGACCGTAGCACCTAACCTCGCGCCGACCCCACGTCGAGTATGCGCATCGAACCGTTCGGCCTCGAACGCTGGTTCGCCGAGTACGAACACGAGGCCGACATCATGCTGGCCGAGAGCGGGATCCGGTCGCTCGACGCGAGTCGATTCGATCTCGATCCCGGCGAGCTTGGCTACGTGATCCCGACGAACGGTGACCCCGAGTTCCGGACCCGCGTGGGCGAGCGGTACGGGCGGAGCGCCGACGAGGTCCTCTTCACCTGCGGCACACAGGAGGCGAACTTCCTCGCGTTCCTCTCGCTCGTCGCAACTGATGACCCGCCGGGTGATGATGGCGTCGGTTCGGGCGACCACGCCGTCGTCGTCACCCCGACGTATCAGGCGCTTCACGCAGTTCCTGAGGCGTTCGGCGAGGTGACACGAGTCGAGTTGGAGCCGCCGACGTGGGAACTCGATCCCGACGCCGTCGCCGACGCGGCCCGCGAGGACACTGCCGTCGTCGTCGTGAACAACCCGAACAACCCGACCGGCCGGTACCACGACGAGGCGGCGATGCGGGCGGCCTACGATGTCGCTGTCGAACACGACGCATACCTGCTGTGTGACGAGGTGTACCGGCTGCTCGCCGAGGAGCCGCAGCCCCCGGTCGCGAGCTTTGGTGTACACGGAATCTCCACGACCAGCCTGACGAAGGCGTACGGGCTGGCGGGGCTCCGGTTCGGCTGGATCGCCGGCCCGGAGCCGATCGTTGAGCGCGCGTGGGGTTGGAAAGACTACACCACGATCTCCCCCTCGCTGTTCGGCCAGCACGTCGCAAAGCAGGCACTCGGACGGCGTGAGAACCGGATACTGGAGGAGAACCGCAAGTTGGCCCGCGAGCATCGCGAGCGCGTCGCCGAGTGGGTCGACCGCCACGACCTCGATTGGCACGAGCCGGTCGGCGTCAACGCGTTCCCGACGGTGCCCGAGGCGTTCGAGAGCGGGCGCGAGTTCTGCCGCGCGGTCGTTGAGCGCGAGGGGGTCGTGCTCGCGCCCGGCGATCTGTTCGGCTTTCCCGATCGCTTCCGGATCGGGTTCGGCCTCCCGACTGCCGAGTTGGAGGAGGGTCTCGAACGCGTGAGTCGCGTGATAGACGGACAGGCCGCGGCTACAGGGGGTGACGCCTGATGGGGTTCATCGACGATCTCAAATCCGATGCCGTCGGCCTCGTCCGTGATCCGACCGACGAGCAGAAAGCGATCGTGGTCGCCGTCATCGCCATCGTCATCTCGGATCGCTACTTCTGGTGGATCGAGTTCCCGTTCGTGGTGCGGACGACCGCGGCGGTCGGCGTCGGGTTCATCGCGCTGTTTATCACGAGTTACCTCCTCACCGGGCAGTTCGTGCCCCCGGACGGCGACGCGGACGACGATGAAGAGTACGAAGACGAGTTCCACCCGTAGCGCCGGTGGCAGCCGGGCGACGGCGTTCCAAACCGTTTATACCCGCGCCTCTGGAAATAGCGGGTATGCCGCGAGAGCAGAAGCAGGTTCGCGAACTCCAAGAGGGAAGCTACGTGATGATGGACAGTTCGCCCTGTAAGATCAATCACTACAGTACCGCTAAACCCGGCAAACACGGGAGCGCCAAGGCCCGCGTCGAGGGCAAGGGCGTGTTCGACGAAAAGAAACGCTCGCTCTCGCAGCCGGTCGACGCGAAGGTGTGGGTCCCGATCATCCAGCGAAAGCAGGGTCAGGTCGTCTCCGTCTCCGGCGACGACGCTCAGGTCATGGATCTTGACACCTACGAGACGTTCACGATGCGCATTCCTGAAGACGAGGACTTCTCGTCGGACGACAACATCGAGTACCTCGAATACGAGGGCCAGCGCAAAGTCGTCGGGTAGTCGAGGCCGATGTTCCCTGGAGCGACGACGGACCGCGACTCTGCCTCGTACGTGGTCGTCGGCGCTCCCCTCGACGCCACGACCACCTTTCAGCCGGGCACCCGGTTCGGACCGGACCGGGTCCGGCGATTCGCCGAAACGTACGACGACTACGACCACGACACCGGGAGCCACTTCTCCGCGCTGAGTGTTCACGACGCGGGCGACGTTCATCCGTGGGACGATGTCGAAGCGTATCTCGACCATCTCGCGGCGGAACTCCGAAGTGTCGTCTTGGATGATAGCGTTCCCCTCCTTCTCGGTGGTGAGCACACCGTCACATACGCCGGCGTCGACGCGGTCGACCCGGATACGCTCGTCGTCGTCGACGCACACCTCGATCTCAGGGAGGCGTACGACGGCAACCCGTGGAATCACGCCTGCGTGACCCGCCGGGCCCTCGACGACCTCGGCGTCGATCGTGCCGTCATCGTCGGCGCGCGCACCGGCTCGGAGGCCGAGTGGGACCGTGCCGCCGCCGCAGACGTGGAGGTCGTCGATCCGGAGGCCGCCCGCGAGTGGCTCGACAACCTCGATCCTGGCCCGTTCGCGGACGGTTCGACGTACCTCTCGGTCGATGTCGACGGACTCGACCCGGCGTTTGCCCCCGGGACAGGAACAATGGAGCCGTTCGGGCTCGATCCGCGTACTGTTCGTGACCTCGTTCGACGGGTCGCACCCCACGCGGACGGGTTCGATGTCGTCGAGGTCAACGACCGTGACGACGGGCAGGCGGCCGCAGTGGCCGGAAAGCTACTCTGTGAGTTCGTGTTCCGTCACGCCGACGCCGTCGCTTCCGACGGGACCTGAGTCGGATGAGTGTTGAGAGGCGCGTAAGCCTCGGGAGGCGACGTGAGTCTTGGGAGGCGACGTGAGTCTTGGGAAACGACCTTTTCAGGCGGCGAGAGTGACGACCGTCCCTGTTCGGCGGTTCACGATCCTTCTGAGAGACGGCTGCGCGCGGCGCTTACCGCCTCCATCGAGTCGATCCACTCGCGGGGGTTCGTACACCAGATTCGATCGCCTTCGACGCTGACACAGAAGACGGATTCCGTCGACGGGGAGAGGGTCACACCGTCTACGTCCGGACGATCACCGAGATACGCGTCGATGAGTCGTCGGGCGGTCTCGGCCTCGGATCGGAGGCGCTTGCCGGAGGCGTACTCGATGGCTATCTCTGCCATACCCTCTCTTCGGAACTACATGATTAATAACTATTGTTATTCGGCAACGATCGCGCCGACTCACGACAGGCGATACCGGCTATTCGAGCGGTGTTTCGACGCCTGCTACCCAGATCTCGGGTGGCTGTCGGTCATCACCGAGTGTCGAGAACGATCTCCCCGTCGACAACCGTCATCACTACGTCGATGTCGCGGATCGATTCGGGGCGGTCCCACGGCGAGTCCCCGAGCACGACAAGATCCGCGTGTTTGCCGACCTCGACCGTCCCTAACCGATCCTCGTCGAAGCCAGCGTAGGCCGCGCCGCGGGTGTACGCTCGGAGCGCCTCGGTCACGGAGAGCCGCTGGGGGTCCGCAGGAGCGTTGACCGCGTGGTGAACGCCGAGAAGCGGGTCCATCGGCATCCCGTCGGAGCCGAACGCGAGGTGAACGCCGGCGTCGAGCAGCGTCCGATACCGATTCGTTGCCGCGGTTCGCTCCGGTCCCAGTCGGGACTCGTAGAGCCCGTCTTCGCCGGCCCACTTCAGGAAATTCGGTTGGACGCTGACCACCGTGCCAGTCTCGGCGAGCCGATCGACCGCCATATCGTCCGCGAGTTCGACGTGTTCGACGCGGTGACGAGCATCACCCGGGTCGGTCACCGAGGCGGTTTCGTAGGCGTCGAGCACCGCATCGACAGCCTCGTCGCCGATCGCGTGGGCGGTGAATTGGTAGCCCGCGTCGGTAGCCGCCTCGACCGCGTCGGCGAGTTCGTCGGGGTCGACCACCCACTGGCCGGTTTCTTCTGGCGCGTCCGCGTACGGCTCCGAGAGACGCGCGGTTCGCCCGCCGAGGCTGCCGTCGGTGTAGGACTTGATCGCACCCGTCTGGACGAACGACGACCCTGCGTTCGTCGTGAGACCAACCTCTCGGAGCGCGTCCACGTGGTCGCTCCAGTAGTTGATCCGGACTCGCGCGGTCAGCTCCCCTGCGGCATCGAGTTCACGGTACACGCGCGGCGCGTGTGAGTCCCGGACCATGTCGTGAAAGCCGGTGATCCCGCGTGCTGTACACAGTTCGAGTGCCGCCTCGACCGCTGACCGCGTTCCCTCGACACCGGGTTCGACCGCCTCGTAGATCGGATCGATCGCACTCTCCAGCAGGACCCCGGTCGGATCGCCGTTCGTGTCGGTCGGAACCGTCTCGTCCGGAACCGTCGCCAGCGCGTCGTCGAACCGGTCGAGCACGACGCTGTTGACGGCTGCGACGTGCATATCCTCGCGGAACGCGGCCACGGGACGCTCCGTCGAGACTCGATCGAGATCCTCGCGCGTGAGGTAGCGGTCCTCCGTCCACGTCGACTCGTCGTAGCCGTAGCCGAGCACCCACTCCGTCTCGGAGCCCGCGTCGCCGGAGGTGTCCTCAGTCCCTGCGGTGCGCTCCACGAGCTCCGCGGCGCGCTCCGTGAGGCGCTCGACTGCGTCCGCGGGCGAGTCAGCGGCTGAAAGATCCGTGTGGACGAGGTATCGGCCGACCGTAGTCAAGTGTGTATGGGCGTCGATGAACCCCGGCAGGAGGACCCGGCCGTCGAGGTCGACGACATCGGTCTCGACGCCGGCGAGGAACTCGATGTCGTAGCTCTGGCCGAGTCGCACGATTTTGCCGTCTCGGACAGCGACCGCTTCGTACGTCTCGTCGGGATCCGTCAGCGTGTGGATCTCTCCGTTCAGGAAGACCCGGTCCGCGGGTTGGCTCATGACCGAACTCCCGGCCGGGAGGAGATTAATCGTTCTGGACGCGATTCGGCAGCGACGCGACTCCGTGGGAATCGGGCACACGTTTTATCGGGTCATCGAACGAATCGTCACGTATGTACGACCGAATACTGCTCCCCACTGACGGTACCAAGGGTGTCGATCGCGCGACCGACCACGCGATCGACGCCGCCAGCCGGTACGATGCGACGCTTCACGTGCTCTACGTCGTCGACAGCGACATCGTCACCGCATACTCCGGCGATGAGTTCGTCAGCGGCGCGGAAGGCGCGGAAAACACGCTCCGGGATACGGGCGAGGCGGCGCTCGAAGCGGTCGCAGAACAAGCCGAGGCCGCCGATGTCGATGTCGTCACGCACATGAGTCACGGCATCCCCCACGAGGAGATCCTTCGATACGTCGACGAAGAAGAGATGGATCTGACGGTAATGGGTTCGAAAACCCGTCCCGGTGATTACCGCCGGATGCTCGGCTCCGTTACCGAACGCGTCTCCCGGCAGTCGGTTGCGCCGGTGAGCATCGTGAAGACGACAGTTTCGGAGTGACCTGTGTGACCTCCGGGTGGCGAGAACCGCTTCCCGGAGGACACCCGTTCAACTCGTCGGCAACGCGTAATTCGACGCGGAGCGCTACTCTTCGACCGTGACGCGCTCGATGGAGACGGTGTCGCGGGGCTCGTCGCGGCGGTCCGTCGGGAGCGATCCGATCTCTTCGACGACATCCATCCCGTCGATCACCTGGCCGAAGACGGCGTGTTTGCCGTCGAGGTGTGGTGTGGCGTCGAGCGTGATGAAGAACTGCGAGCCGTTGGTGTTCGGCCCGGAGTTGGCCATCGAGAGGATCCCGGGACCGTCGTGGGTGAGATCGTCGTGGAACTCGTCGTCGAACTGGTAGCCGGGGCCGCCGCGACCGTTCTCCATCGGGTCACCGCCCTGAATCATGAAGTCGTCGATGACGCGGTGGAACACGTTGCCCTCGTACAGCGAATCGCCGCGAACCTCGCCGCTTTCGGGGTCCTCCCATGTGTTGGTGTCGCGAGCGGGGTCGGCGTCGGCGGCGGGATCGTGGCGCGCGAGCCCCAGGAAGTTCTCCACCGTCTTCGGCGCGCGGTCGGCGAACAGCTCGATCACGACATCGCCGTGGTTCGTGTGAAGCGTTACCTGCGGGTTGTCGGCGTTGTAGACCTCTCGTGCCATAGTCACGTACAGGATCGCCCGTCGGAAAACGCTACCCATCCGTTCGCGGTCGAACGCCGTTCTTTTAAATAGCCGTGACGGAGACGCCGTATGAGTTCGACGCTGACACTGGCCGTCGTCGCAACGCTTGTCGGCGTGACGGTCGGCGCGCTGTTCGCGTTCCTCCGGGTGCCGATCCCCGCGCCGCCCGAACTACCGGGCGTGATGGCTATTCTCGGTATTTATATCGGGTTCAGGCTGATCAACTACACCGATGTCGGGTTCGACCTGCTCGACGCCATCGGTTTATAAACGATTGCTGCTCACGGTCGATCACTCGTCACGCTCTTAGCGATCTTCCTTGGTTCGAATCCCTTCAACTCCGAGCCGCGGCGCTCACGATATGTGAGCGCCGCAGGCATGCGGGGGAAGGGATTCGAACCCTCGAACCTCTACAGGAGCGGATCTTAAGTCCGCCGCTTTTGGCCAGGCTCAGCCACCCCCGCGCACTCCACGCTTCCGGTGGGGCGGTCAAACCCCTTTCGGATGCGGCCGGCGCTCAGCGTCTCGTACCACAGCCGCTCCGACCCTTCACCAGTCGACCGAAAGCGTCCCGTCACCGTGCGGATCCGGCGCAATTTCTTTGTCGGTACGACGGTCGACGACGTGAATCACTCCCCGCTCTTTTTTTGCCGGACAGACCTCCGCGGCCCGAATGTTCTCCGCAAGGTCGTCCTCACCGATGTAGTAGGTCTGCGGCTTCGCCATGCCACTTATTACGTCCATCTCCCAGTTGTCCGCGACCTCGGCACATTTCCCTGCGCCGAAGCACTTGTTCGCCTCGAACACGATTTTATACGGTTTCTCTTCGATCGGCGGTCCCTCACCGCCGAGGTCGCTCGCGGACATCACGCCGTTCTCGGCGTTCTCGTCCTCGTTGCTCATGTGGGCAGGTCTGCTCCGGTCGGACTTTCGTCTGTCGGTCGCAGACGGTCTCGGCTGTTGTCGATCGTGAGTTGTCGCTCCGCGGAGACCGGCCACGCGTCGGCCCGAGTCGAACGCTTCAAGTATTCGCTGGCTGTGTATGCCTGTATGAAAGACCAGGGACGCTCCGCGCGCAAGCGGACCGGCGGCCGACTGAAGCACGCCTCGAACAAGAAACGCCACCAGCTCGGCCGCGAGCCCGCCGAGACAACCGTCGGTGAAACCCGCGTTCAGTACATCGACTCCCGCGGCACCGAAACGAAGGTTCGAGCCCTCTCGACGAACGTCGCACAGGTTGCCGACGGCGGCGAGGTCACCGAAGCGACCATCGAGGATGTCATCGACAACCCCTCCAACGTCAACTACGCTCGTCGGAACATCGTCACCAAGGGCGCTGTCATCGAGACGAGTGCGGGTCGCGCCCGCGTCACCTCCCGTCCCGGCCAGACCGGCGGCGTCAACGCGGTCCTCATCGAGTAGTCCTCCCGTCTGACCCCGTTTTCGAACATCCGTTTTTGCTCCGTGGTTGGCGGAACCACGCATTCGACGAGTACCCGAGCCTCAGCTCCAATCTGAAGCTATTTGACCGTCGAGGCCGGCGGGACGAGTATGTACGTCGGCGTCGACGAGGCCGGAAAGGGGCCCGTGCTCGGGCCGATGGTCGCCGCGGCGGTGCGCGCGACGCCAGGGATGCTCCCGGACGATGTCGACGACTCGAAGCGGGTCTCTCCTGCTCGTCGGTCGGCAATCGCCGACGAGCTACGCGCACACGACGCCGTCGAGATAACGGTTGCGACGGTCGAGCCCACAGCGATCGACGCCCCGGATACGGACATGAACACACTCACTGTCTGTGGACAGGCGCGGGCGGTTCGTGGCGTGATCCGCCCGGAGGATCGTGTCGTTGCCGACGCGGGTGACACCTCCGAGGACCGGTTCGCGAGACGGCTGGCCGAACACGTACGGAGAAACGACGGGGCTGACACGTCATCACTCGATGTCCACGCAGCCCACGGCGCAGACGAGCGGGATTCGGTCGTCGGCGCGGCGAGCATCGTCGCGAAGGTCGCTCGCGACGCCCGGATGCGAGCGATCGATATCAGCTATCCCGACTACGGCGACGTTGGCAGCGGCTATCCGAGCGACCCGACCACCCGCGAGTTCCTCCGCGCGTACGTTGAGGACCACGACGAGCTTCCTGCCCACGCACGCCGGTCGTGGTCCACGTGTGCGGACGTGCTCGCTGCCGCCGAACAGTCGGCGTTAGACGAGTTCTGACGGAACGTCTCCTACTCCTCACGCAGCGCCAAGGCCGCCAGCAACGCCTCCAACTGAACCTGCTCGTTCGCTCCCTCCGCGATCCGGTAGTCGGCCTCCCCGACACGTTCCATCAGCCGAACTGCCTCGCGCTCGTGGAGGTCGAACTCCCAGACCGAGCGGTGGAGTTGGTCTATTACGTCCCCGCCGGCCATTCCGGTGTCCGTGAGCAGCGTGTCGAGGGTCGCACGCGCCTTCGTGAAGTCACCGTTCAGCGCGTCGGTCACCATCGATTCGATCTCCTCCGGACGGGCGGTTGCCGTGATTGCGTAGACCGCCTCCTCGTCGACGACATCGCCGGTCGTCGCGGCCGCCTGAAGTGAGTTGATCGCGCGGCGCATGTCGCCGTCGGCCGCGTAGACGAGTGCGTCGACGCCCGCATCGGTCACCTCGATCCCTTCTGCGGTCGCAATCTCTCGCGTTTGGGCGGCGACTGCCTCGTCCGAGAGCGGGGAGAACCGGAACACCGCACACCGAGACTGGATCGGATCGATGATCTTCGAAGAGTAGTTACACGAGAGAATGAACCGTGTGTTGTCGGAGAACTGCTCCATCGTTCGACGGAGTGCTGACTGTGCGTCATCGGTGAGGCTGTCCGACTCATCGAGGAACACGATCCGGAAGTCGCCGCCGAACGACGAGCGCGCGAACCCCTTGATCCGGTCGCGTACCACGTCGATACCGCGCTGGTCGGAAGCGTTGAGTTCGAGGAAGTTCCCCCGCCAGTTCTCCTCGCCGTACACTTCCCGGGCGATAGCGGTGGCTGCGGTCGTTTTTCCCACACCTGCTGGACCTGAAAATAACAGGTGCGGTACGTCGTCCTGGTCGATGTAGCTCTGGAGGCGCTCGATTATCTCTTCTTGTCCGTGAATGTCGGAAAGCGTCTGCGGTCGGTACTTCTCGATCCATATCTCCCGGCCCGTCGCGGTCGCCGCCGGCGACCCCTCGGCGTCGCTCATGATCGGATCGAGGGGTCGGCAGGGTGATAAACGAACCGAGAAGCGGACGGAACTGCGTCGCTCGCTAGCTCACTCAAACTGTGCGACGAGTTCGGGGACGACCTCGAACAGGTCACCGACGATACCGTAGTCAGCGATGTCGAAAATCGGCGCGTTGGGGTCGGTGTTGATCGCGACGATCGTATCGGAGCCTTTCATCCCCGCGACGTGTTGGACCGCGCCGGAGATACCGACCGCGATGTACACGTCAGGGGTGACAACCTTCCCCGACTGGCCAACTTGTCGGTTCTTCGGGAGCCACCCGCTGTCGACGATCGGTCGCGAGGCGGACAGCGTCGCGCCGAGGGCGTCCGCCAGTTCCTCGACGACTTCGATGTTCTCCTCTTCCTCGATTCCGCGGCCGACGGAGACGAGCACATCCGCGTCCGCAATATCGACATCGCCGCCGCCGACCTCCTCGAATCCCTTCACACGCGCGCCAGAGTCCGGGTGATCAACTGTCACCGACTCGATCTCGGCGTCGCCGACCCCTTCGGCGGGTGCGAACTCCCCGCCGCGGAGCGTGAGACAGAACCGGTCGCCGTCGACGGCGACGGTTGTCTCCACCTTCGAGCCGTACATCTCGCGGGTGACTGTCAGCCCGTCGTCAAATGTGAACCCGGTCGCGTCGGTGACGAGTGGAACGTCAAGGCGCTCGGCGACCGCGGGCACGTAGTCGAGTCCGTTGACGGAGTTCGGCGCGAGTACCGCGGTCGCGTCGGCCAGTTCGGCGAGTTCGGTCACGGCAGCCGTGTAGACGGTGTTGTCGAACTCCTCGCCGTTCTCGACCGTGTAAATCCGGTCGACACCCGGTCGGTTTAGCGACTCCGCGAAGCGGTCGGTATCGCCGGCGATGACGGCGACCGCGAGTTCAGCGTCGAGCGCGTCCGCGAGTTCTCGGCCCGCGGTCACCAGCTCATAAGAGACGTCGCGCAATTCGCCGCGGCGGTGGTCGGCGACGACGAGTACACTCATTACGCCCCCACCCCCTTCTCGCGGAGAACCTCCGCAAGGCGTCCCGCGGCCTCGCCGGCGTCACCGTCGATGAGCTCCGCGTCGGATTCGCTCTCGGGCTCGTACATCGCCGTCAGGGTCAGCGTGCTCTCGACGTCGCCCGTGTCGAGACCGAGGTCGTCGAGGCTCATCGGCGCGATCTCCTTGCGCTGGGCCTGCCGAATCCCGCGTAGGCTTGCGTACCGCGGCTCATTGAGTCCGGTCTGGACAGTGAGAACGGCCGGGAGATCGACCTCGGTTAGCTCCTCGACGCCACCCTCCAATTCGCGGTGGACGTTGGCGAGCCCGGCATCGGCGTCCACTTCGAGGTCGTTGACGACGGCGGCGTGATTGAATTCGATCCGTTCGGCGAGGGCGACACCAGTGGCACCGAAGCCGGTATCGGCTGCCTGAACGCCGCCAAGAACGAGGTCCGGCTCCTCGGACGCGACGACCGC
>LFFM01002070.1_pt1 | contig 13471 bp, 12 predicted proteins | sample 643131 | NCBI WGS metagenome assembly LFFM01 (sample SAMN03777445, study PRJNA286221) | soda lake metagenome | biome: soda lake; feature: Kulunda steppe; material: water; isolation source: sample Tc-Br brine of Tanatar trona crystallizer | place: Russia: Kulunda steppe | collected 2011-07
ACGCCACGGGTAAATCCCTATATTGTCTATTGTCCCCCCACACCTGCGGAAAACACAAACCCTGTGAGAATCCCCTGATCGCGGTTTCACAGGTCCTTAAAAACTTTATAATCTTCTTAGAACACAGGTTATTATTTCGGGGGTTGCGCGATTTTTCCAGGTATTTTCCGGACCGATTCCCGCCGGTTAATTAGTTTTTGTTATGATGTATCAGTGTGACCGCGGTTTTTCTCCCGTAATTCGTCCTTTTGAGTGTGAAAAAGTGATTTTAACATGTAATAAACCCCTGTCACTTATTGTTTTGTGGGCCATAGAAGGAAACAAGAACGTGAGTCAAACAGAATACAGACCGGTCCAAACTGTTCTCTACATCCGTGGGCAAAGTCCTGAATCACGGCGATTAAAACTCAAAACAGTGATAGAAGCAGCCGTGGGAACTTGGGGCGAAAGTTGGTTGCTGGAACCTGACATTGAGGTCCACATCCAGCGACTCATCAACAACATGACTGACGTAGGACCGCCTGGGGAGGGAACATATGACCAGCGAGACATACATCAAAAACTAAGCCGCGTTCGGTTCGTGTTTGATGGTCGGGGCAGCCTCACAGCTCGTGATTCTGCTGTCGAATACTGCGTTGAAACTGACTCCGTGACAGCACTTGTGATCCCGTCTCTTGATCACATCGTTAACCGTGAGATCGGTGTCGATTTACTACAAGATGTCTTGGATGCTGGTGTCCACGTTCACTGCGTCGAGTCCGGCATAATATTCAACCAGGGAGACAGTGTGGATGGTAAGACTCGCGCAGTAGTTCGTTCCCTCGTTGAATCTGTCTCGGGGCGTGTCGATGATCCAGACAGCTATCAGCACACTGGGGGTCGCCCTCCGTTTGGATTCGAGGCAAAAGATGGCCAGTTGGTCCGTTCGAATGACTTCGGTAAGATCGCTACTGTGCTGCAGCAAGTGAAGGATAATCGACTTTCAAGGAATAAGGCAGCCGATCGGCTCGGGTGCGCTCGCGCCACTGTGAATAACTGCCTTGACCGTCCCGAGATGTATGGGCTCGACTGACCCCCGGGAAAGAGGGGTCCGAGTAGCTCGGCAGGCAGGTGTGGTGTGGGTTACACGTGTTATTTGTAGGCCCGTAACGACGTGTTGCTTGACTCTGCGAGGTAGTCGCGGATGTCGCGTTCACACCACCCAACCGGTGAGAGTATGCTTTTGATGGCCCGGATTGCTTGCGTTTCGTACCAGCTGGTGTCGTACCGATCATCGTCCTCAAACGGGAGGCGTATGCGTGCGGCACCGCGAGCGTCGGCGTTGACGACGATGTACGGGACGGTCTGCCCTGGCTCGACTCCTGACCGTTGTGATTGTGCGCGTCGTAATGCGGCGACGGGTAGTGTCTCCATCGTGTAGTCGGCAAGATTCTTTGACACCTGTGTGGTAACAACGAGTGCGTCGCGCGCAACAGTCCCGGCGTGTAACTCACTGAGGCGGTGCTGTAACACGGCACACACGGCTTCGGGTGAGCGTGTCTCGTCGAACACGCGAAGCGCCTCAGATTGAACGTTGCTGACCCATGTACACGTTGACCGTTGGCGACCTTCGATACCGCGGGTTTTGATGGCGTCGCCGAGTTCGGCTTCGGTTTCGGGGAGTGGTTCCCCGCGCCGTTTGCCGAAGTAGCGTGTCAGGGCTCCAGAGTCGGAGTTCCGCATCGGGCAGAAGGCAACCCAGTCGAACTCGCACTCGTATTCGAGTTCGATGCCTGTGTCCGCGGTGATTTCGGCGGCGATATCGTCGAGTGGGCGTTGGTCGCGGTCCGGGGCGGGTGCCACCCAGAGTGAGTCAACGATGCCGTGGAGGACGCGCCACCCGGCGTCTTCGAGTGCTGTTTTCGCGTTCAAGAGTATCTTGCGGGCGTACGCGTTGATGGCTTCGTGACACTCGATCCGGCCGTACTTCGCGTTCGAGAAGCCTTGGTAGCCGAAACAGGAGACGAGGATCCACTTGATCGCTGCGGATGCTGCTTCAAGTCGTTCGCGCTCGTCGGGGTCGTCGCAGGCAGCGAGCTTGGATTTGATACTGGTTCGTGCATCGATGAGTGGGCCGAGCACGTCAGGCAGGTACCCGTCATTCTCACAGATCGTGTAGTCAAGGCCAGGAACCGTAGTGTTGTTACAGCAGCCGCATTGAACGGTTTCAGGGGAGATGTTCCGGGTTCGGATGATGTTCGGGTAGAGCGAGGCGAAATCGAGTTCGTGAGCGTTCTCGTGAACACCGACGCTGGGGGCAAGTGTTGTGCCGCCGCGGTCAGCGTCATCAAGCGTCGCTGCGGTTTTGAAGAATTCGGGTCTCCACGCGTGCCACGGGACGAGCACGTCGCGTGAACGGGATTCACGGATCTGCATCGCTGTGAGCACACGGCCGATGGACGCCCAGCCGAGTTCTTGTAGCGGGAGTCCTGACCGCTGTACGAGGTCAAGACAGCCTGCGAGCCCGGATTCGTGGTAGAAGAACGTGTTTGATTCGTCGATGATAACGCGTCCAGGGACGGTGTACCGGGCGGGTGAATGCCCGATCTGCCCGTACGACGTGTACGTTGATTCTCCCGCAAGTTTCGTATACCCTGGTTCTCGACCGAGGTCAAGTTGGACATCGGACTGGGTAGCTGCGTCGAACAGCAACGGGATCAGGTCCGCGGTTGAGACAACGAGCACGTCAGGGTCGCGTTCGGTGACTGTGTCAGCGACTGCTTCAACGACCGTCTGAGGAGTAGACTCAACGTGGTCGCCGTCAACGGTGAGTTCCGAGAGCGCATCAATGCCTGATTCGTGTGTGGGGAGTTCGAAGTGGAGTGTTCGGAGCTCGCGCACGTCGCGGTCCGGTCCGGTAGGGGTACGTGTTTCGAGGCAGTACCGCAGTTCACGCGTGAGATCGACGTTGTAGCACGTATACTGGTCGGGGTGACCGAACTGACGAACACGCTTGGCGATGGGTCGGACTGACTCGATGTCGGTGGCGTCGATACGGAGGAGTGGCCGTGGATCAGTTCGGAACGTCTGCCGATGAGATCCCACGTCAAGCGCGGCGACCGCGTCCTGCCCGTCAAGGAACGCTCGAAGGTCGTCGAGATCAGAGGATAACCCGGCACGCTCGGGCGGGTTTGGAGCCGGGCCGCCGTGCCGGCCGTACAGGTTCGTGACTGCGTCGCCGACGAACAGCGTCGGTGTGTACGCCGTGTGAGTGGTTTTGCTGACGCCATCCGGTGTTAATCGCCATTCGGTGACGTGGTCGTTTTGATCGAAATCAACCGTCAGGACCATGCGGATCAGTGGTGTTCGACTCGTCCAGGCGGGCTTCCAGCTCGGCGATCCGTCTCTCTTGTTCGACGCAAATGGACATGAAGACCGGTGCGAGTCGGTCCTCGTGGTTGAGCATCCCGGCAGCGTCTGCGTGGTCGCGGGCGTACACGAACAATTGGTCGAAGTGCGGTTGATCACGACGTCGAAGCACCCGCCGGTACTCGCCCCACCGTTCCTCTTCGGCTTGGAGAAGGTCCCGGTATGTTGGGTTCGTGCGTCCCATCAACGCACCTCCACCGAGTCGGCGATCGCGTGGGCGGCCGGTGCGGTTTCATGTATCCTGGCGCGATGTGCGAGCACATCTCGCCAGTATGCGAGTGTTGTCTGTATCCATCCGGTACCCGTATGGTAGACGAGTGTCTCAGCGTCTCCGTCGGTCGCCTCGAACCGCGGGCCGAACGGTGTTTTTCGACAGTACAGGTGTCGTGTCGCGGCGTTCACTAGCGGTGCCGAAAATCCGTCTTCGCGCACACGCGTGATGATGACGGGCAAGCCGTGGACGCGGGCAGCGCGGGCGAGCGATGCGAGCGCACGGACTAGCATCGATTGGCCCCGATCCTTTGACACGTCATCGTCGCGGTACAACCGATCGAGACCCGTCGCAATCACGGCCGATGCATCAGTAAACGACGTGTGGAGCCGATTGATGAGTGACGTGTGCTGGTGCGGTGTGAACCCGCGAGCGACGTGGATGCGCTCCAACACGCGGTTGTGTGGCGCGAGCTCACGGAGCCGTGTCGTCTGCGCGACACCAGCGCCATCCACCCAGTATACGTCGTCGTCGCTGCCAAGCACCTGGTCGATCAGTAACGCTTGCACTGGCGTGACACCGAGGTCAGACTCAACATCAAGGAGTGTCACGCCGGGTTCAAGCGCTGGTAAATCGGCGGTGTGTCGAGATGACTGTGTGGTCACAGTACCTTCGATGAGACGCGGTATAAAAGACGTGAGCCACGGATCCAGAGCGGAAGTGGAAGTGGAATCTCTGGGTTTCTGGCATCTCGACGACCCCACAATATAGTCGTGCTGTCAGCATGGCAGCCCGACAGTTAGCGCAGTCGTTGCTCGCGTTGGGTGCTCCGATGTCCTTTTATCCTAACTCCCCGGCTTCTTCCATCTTTTAAGCACCAGATGGAGTCTGAGAATTCTGTTGACTCGATGGAAACGCTGCTATCCATGGAGAACGTGAACCAAGATGTCGGGCGCAAGAGACCAATAAGGATTTCGTGCCATCGAGCACGTTCTGTTGACTGGTCCATGCGCGAAAGAAGTCGAGTCATGGACGCTACAGCCCGGATTCCGCGCCCTGCGGCATCCGGGAAAGCCCGAATACGTGAATCTCTGCTTCACGTGCTGGCGTCCCGAGTCACACGATCGCCTCCCCGAACGATGATGACTACTGGCCGGGCAGACAGACGAGGGGGTTGAGGGCCGCGGGTTTGGCGGCCCTCAGCGGTGCCGGTCGGAATTCAATGGGGCAAGTATGTATGGGTGACGCGACTACAGGGTTGTAGACGTGAATCCTGCTACGGAATATGTGGGGTCGTCACGGGATTCAGCAGGGATCCATGCGTACGTGGCAGATCACGGGGACGGCGTGCCGCGATCTGCGATCGAGCACGTGACGCTTGCTGGTCGAGACGTGGCGATTGCGACGTCAGTGACCTCCGAGGAAAGAGCTGTTATTGCGGAGTGTATTCGCGCAGTTAACCCGGTTTCCAATTCGTGTTTCGAGAATGGACTTCGAATGTGGGACTACAACAATCGGTTCCAGTACGTCGAAGGATTTGCGGTCAGGAATGACCTGGATGTCGGAGGGATCGAACACGCATGGTGTTTGCTTGACGGAGCGAAACTCGTTGACGTGACGACCCCATTCGACCACTATCACGGCGTACAGATTACGGCTACAGAAACCCTAGAACAGTACGTGAAAGAGTACCCTGAGCATGGAATCCTCGGAAATCACAAGGACCGATTCGCTTTCCTCCGAGACCGAGACTATACTGAATAACGCTCACATGAGAATCCCTCCCGCTGAGGAGTGACTGGGACGCACACTTTTCTCATAAGGCTGTGTTTACGACGTATGGATGTGGATCGAGCTCGCGGCGTGCTTCTCGGGCTTGTTTATTGAAAATCTTCAAGTCGGCGTTTGTCGGCGTCGGTGAGCAGAGAGACGTCGTACTCGTCTTCGAGGGTGGCGATCGCGTTGAAGCACTCTCGGGCGGCTGCGTCAGCACCGGTTTTGAGATGGTGTGTTCCTTGTTTACGGCGGACTTTTGCAAGACCTTGTTTCCCGTCGTACCACGGGAGTGTTTGCTCGTAATGCGTGGCCGCGTGGTCAAGGTGAGTTAGCCACTCGTCGGTCCCGTTATCGAGTGTTTTGGCGTAAGTCCAATGGGCGTCGGCGAGTTCTCGCGCGATGTTTCGGCGTTCGTGGTCCTCAACAGCGAGTGTAAGTGCGTCGTTGAGCAGATCGATCCGCGTTCCGAAGTCGGCGTCTTTGCTGCGCTGGATGAGTCGTTCCATCCGGTCACGTCGTTTCAGCGCGTCGCTTTTCCACGTGTTGTGCCCGGCGAGGTCGATTCCGTACGCGATGTCGTCGGGGTCGCCGAGCCGCAGCATGCGCTCGCCGGCGTGCTCGGTGAACGTGAGTTGCTGGACGTTCCCGTGCTGATTGGCGTGTGTAACGGTGAGTTCGCCGGTGGTGATGTTGAACACGTACGTGGTACAGTCAGGGTTGAATGTGCTGGTGGCGGCGTACTGACCGTCAGACGTTATACTGACCGGTCCGAGATTGGCGTCGAACTCGTGGGTGAGGATCTGTCTGCCGTTTGGTGTGAGAATGTGGAGTACGCCGGAGAGTTCGTCAGTCTGGTCTTGCGTCCAATCAACGATGGCGACCGTGCCGTCATCGGCGACAGCGCACGCGTTCGGACGCTCGATCTGCGTCGTGAAACGAAAATTTTCGCCCTCGAACAGGAATACTCGTCCGGGGTTCGAATCGCCGGCGTGGCTGGGGGTCCCGTCTTTGTACGCGGCGACGAACTGCTCGTTCGGTGACGTGACTGTCTGTGTGTAGTGCTGTTCGCCCGCGTACGTTACGTCTGCCCACCCGTTATTTCGCCGGGTGATCCCTACATGATCGGAGTCCACGTTTTCTCCGGGGGCATTGCTGGTCGCGCTGGATGTCGCTTGTGGAGGTGTTGCGTCGGCACGAGCCTCCGAGTCTGTGGTTTCGGCAGTGTCCGTGTCGGGTGGTGACACGTCAGCAGCGGCGGTTGAGTCGCTACGGTTGGATGCGTCACCCGCGGTGTCAGGGGTTTCCACGGGTGCTCTGGATTCGTCTACAGTTGCTGGTGTCGTGGCGGCGTGCTGTCGGCGTCGCCAGAGGTAGATGCCAGCAGGAATGACTGCGAGCAGCCAGATGAACGAGGTGAGAACGTACGCCCACGTGCGGGATGGCCAATTGACGTGTTTGCGTGTCGATCGCGCGTCAAGGTACAACGCGATCGGGAGTCCGAACCACACGGCGAAAAACAGAATCCCCCACACGGTTTCAGGGAGTGTGTTGACGCCAAAGAAGGCGATGAGCCACCCGGGGATCGCGGCAGCGATGACGTATTGTGATCGTGTCGTGGGGAGCGGTCCCGCAACCGTCTCCGAACGGTCTGATGCCGGTTCTGAGCGGTCGGTTGTGCGGTCCGGTTTCACGGCTTCATTCGTCGCAGAGTCGGGGGTTTCGGAGGTGTTTTCGGTGTGTTTATCGGTTGTTTCGACGAATGGGAGGTATTCGGCGACGAGGTCTGCTGCGTCGTTGTCGGCGATGAGTTGCGTGAGGTCGTCGCCGTTGATCATCTTCACGTTCAGTCGATCTGCGAGATCGCGGGCTTGGCTGGTAAATTGGTTCGTGGTGACGATGACGACTTTATCGACGCCGTCGTACTGGTGACTGAGGCTGGCGTACTGTTGGATATCTGGTGACCCGACGGTCGAGTTCGGTCCGTATCGTTTCGCTTGGATGAGCGTGGTCTGGTCGTACGGGGATGTTTTGCGTGCGACGACGTCAACGCCTTCGTCCATGGCTGCTGAGGAGACCTCTGTCTCCCATCCCATCCGGGTCCATAGGTCGGCGATGAAATGCTCGAAATCGTATGGGTCCATCTGTTGGAGCAGCGTCTTCAGCTCACCGGGCGTTTCGATAGGCCCGTCACTGACAGGGATGTCGTCACGTGATCGCTGAGTGGCTGGGTCCCGTTGACCGTTCGCATCGCTGTTTGAATCTTTCCCCGCGTTCCGAATCCAGCGATACACCTCTCGATAGAAAAAATACCGAAGGAATCGTTTCATGAGTCACCTCGCCTGCGATACTGCTTGTGGGTGGGGACCGACATCTTCGGCAATAGTTGTGTTCTGATTGTCGTGATAATGAATGCTTGCCCGGGTCGCTGGGGGCACGGGTTCGTTTGTCGCCGTGTTCCAGTGACAAACTACGTCGCTATCGGGCGGTGGTTTCACAAAAACCATTTCATAATATACGTATTCTGCCACTACGTTAGGTTGCGATTTGCTCCTCTTTACCTTCAATAGCCGAAAGCATGGCTTAAGTACTCAATTTGAAATTGTTATGGAAGATCCAAAATCGCATTACACCGCCCTAAAGAGATTCTGCGGCAGAAAAAGGCATCTCTAGGAAAGAAATAGACACTGCTCACAGGGCAGACCTTTAAATACACCTGAGTCAGAAAATAGGTGAAGCGATGACAGAAACAGAGAAGCAGAACAGGAGGAAGTGTGCGGTGTCGGATAGATCAGTGTGTGATCTCACACCGTGGGACGGACCATTTGTCTACAGTCAAGACATCAGCATCGGAGAACAGTTCGTTGTGAGTGGTGTCTACCACAATCCGAATCCCGTCCCGGCAGAAGCGCACGAACCGGAGGTGAACTGGGAGAGAGTAAACATCATCGTAGCTGTCGAAACCAGCGACATCCCTGCGATCATGATGGCTGGACACGTTCGAGGACCGCTCCGGTTCAAACCCGGCGATGTGATCGAACAAACAAAAGTCAGGTGGACAGGTCGCCGGTGGATCAAACAGTTCGAAAAGACAGGTGAACGCCAACGTAGCGAGGATGCCAATGCAGCACGTTGACACATTCATCGATAAAAGCGAACAGAGGATCGAAGAGCGGCGAAAAGCCGAGATCACTCAAACCGAAGACCACGGGGTAGCCGGAGTCCCCGTGTTCTTCTCAGCAGAACATCTCGAACGACTGGGAATCGACGTGAATGACACGACTCACATCGTTGTGAGAGTTGAAGACGAGTTCATCCTGTTCGAACCGTTCCACCCAAGCGAGTAACCCTCGCAGGGTAACTTTCCAAGCGTTTAATAAAATGAGTAATAGCGAAATTGGTGAATATCAACCTCATGCCAGGAAACAGTAGCGAAACTCAACCGACGATGACGTACCCATCAAACGAGCAGCACGCTCGATGGAAAAAGGAGGCAGCAGCGATGGACATGTCGCTGTCGGGATTTATTCAGGCGATGACGGAAGTTGGCCTGAAGAAATTCACCGTCGATACGAATCCGGATGAATCAGTTAATGACCTCCGCCGGCAACGAAACGATCTCAAACGCGAATTAGATCGCACACGCGACCGGGTACGCAAATTAGAAAAGCAGATACAAACGAGCGAACGCACGGCGATCAACGAGTTTGTCGCAGAAAACCCCGGTGCGGAACTCGATGCGATCATTCAACACGTCATCGAAAACGCGTCCAGCAGAGTCCCACAGCAAGTCGATCACATGGTTACGGTGGGTGACCTCCAGTATGAAGACGGAGAGTACTACGAATAGTGCCGAAATCAGAGAACCCCTTAGCGAGAGTTGGCGTCTACAAGACGCTTGAGGAAGTCCCCGATCACTCTCGGTTGTCCATCTACGAGTCTGCTTATGATGGGCGAGATGTGTGGGGAGAGTACGTAGCGACAGTGCTCTCGGATGCCGCAGAAACGGTTCAATACGAAACTGGCCTCGTTGAGAAGACGTGGAAAAGCCACATGGCTCAACGAGGTCGGCACCACGCGTTGGCGACACCAGCTGACATCGAATCCTTGTTTTCTGAGTTACTGGACAGAATGCAGACGAAACGGGCGTATAACCCGTATTGGGTTCGATTAGAGGAGTTCTATGCGTACCTGATGTGGCATACTGGGCATCCGCACGCGTATCACCCGCCTCGAATGGCAGCCGGGCAGAACGGAGCAGCACGTACAGTTTGGAAATACAAAGTCAGACAACGCAAATCATGAGTAATAACAAACAGAGTGTCAACGAACAACGAGAGCGGATCGGTGAAGAATTCGGTCGTGACTCTGACCCGTTGGAACAGTATAATGAGAATTTTGTACGGATGGCTGACGACGGGGTCGATCCGTTCGAGATGTTCTTGGATGACATTGTCCGAGATAGTGGCTTGGATGACAGTACTGTCGGAGAATACGAACGCCACGTTCAGGATTTCAAAGACCACCTGAGTGAATATGACCGTCACCCGGCTTGTGCTGATGATACGTACGTAATCGGGTTTGCGCGGCGTGAGTTTGACGAGAAAGGGAATGGCAAAGGAACCGTCAGGACGAAGTTGTTTCACCTGCGGAAAGCGTACGATTACTTCGCTACTGAAAACGTCTTCCCGCACAGTGATGAGTATAATCCCGTCAGTAGTGCTTGGGAGAAGATCAAGTGGCCAGAGAAAGACAGAAAAGAATACCCGAAAGTAACACGCGAAGAAATGCGTGAGTCACTCTCCAACATCACGCACATTAAGAAGTTAGCGGTAATCTTGCTGGGCCTAAAACTGGGGATGCGGCAAGGTGCGATTCGGAACCTCAAACTACAAGATATTCACATCAATAATTCAGGATTGGAAGCGCATTACTCTGAGTTAGGAAGCAATCCTCGGTTAGATGGGCGAGAGAACGCGATTTACATCCCGCCGTGGTACGACCGGTCAGAGAACAAGTCGGTGAACCCTCGCGTCTTACCGTTAGATGATGAGATGCGCCAGGTTCTCACGCAGTATCTACAGGTACGACCGGACTGTGGTGAGCCATGGGTGTTCATCTCCCAAACCCATCACGAAAAGATTCGAGACAAAGACGGCATCAATCGTCATTGGCGGGAGCAACTACGACCTCACATTAAGGCAGCAGACTACGAAAAAGAGTTGACAAGCCACTTCGGACGGCACTGGTTCTCCACGTACTGGAAAATCGAGAAAGAAATGCAGAAAGAATACGTCCAGTATATGCGCGGCGACAAGATCGGAGACGGAGTTGATGGCGACTCGATCGAAGAGTATCTCCACAGTTACTACCCGGATATTGAAGATCGGTACCGTGAAGAAATCTATAAACTACTTCCGTAACCGAGAAGCAATGGTGAATTCCGGTGACGGTTCGGGTGGGCCAGCGGTTCAGTGGCAACGGTTTTGGCCGTCCGGCGTTCACGTGACTGTATCCCGTGTCTGAGAGTTCTACTTCGGAGTGGGCGCAGTATTTCGGATTTAGTGATACGTATACGAATCAGGGCGATGTTATTGAGTCGATTATCAAAACTGCTGAGGACTCCGGATTCCTCGCCATGGAAGGACCGTGCGGAACGGGGAAAACGATGGCATCGCTTACCGCAGCGAGTTATCTCATCCGTGAAACCGATCAGTTCGAGAACGCGATCGTCGTTACGCCAGTCAAACAGCAACGCCAGCAGTTCGTTGAAGATCTGCGTGTCATCAACGGCAAGGTAGACGATCCCCTAGCTGGGGTTGCACTCGTCGGGAAACGAGACTTGTGCCCGTATGGCCGTGAAGACGTGTTCCCGAGCGGGAGTAGCGTCCAGGAACGGTGTGATGAGTTGAGAGAAACCACGGCTGACCTCGTTAATGACGACAGCGACCTTCACGTCAACCAGCAGTTCCAGACAGCCGACACCGAATCCTCACCGGAACCGGTTCCGGATGACGACAAATGGTGGGATCCAGCGAAAGGACGAGTGCTCGTTGAGAACGCACAGCGAGACCCACTTGATGAAGATGCTGAACCGCTTCACACTGCTGGGCGGACCGCGCCGTATCCTCGGTCGCAACCATCGACAACCCCGGAAATGACGGAGTCAGGGAATCAGCAGCTGTACTGTCCGTTCGAAGCAGACTGGTACGGTCGTGACAAAGGCTCCCCGGTCACGTTCTCATCGGGGGCCGGTCACGTTGTCACGACTGAGGAACTGCTTCCGAACGCCGTTGAAGCCGGGACGTGCCCGCATCGCGCGATGATGGTGCTGATGGAGAACGCGGACATCGTGATCGGGAATTACAATCATTTGTTTGACGCCGCTAGCCGTCAACTCACCGCACCGATCCTTGATGAGCAAACGCTCGTCATTATCGACGAAGCCCACCGAATGGAAGAACGAGTCCGTGATTTGCTCACGGACACAATCGGGTACTACACCGTCAAACGAGCGAAAAACGATCTTGAACAGATCCTCCGACCGGCACGGCAAGGCCCGAAGAACAAGCGGCAAGTTGAAACGCGGCTCGCATCGCATGATGTACCGTTCGAAGCCGTTGAAACCGCCGAGAAGTTCTACGACGACGTGCTGGGATGGTTCGAAACGCGCGTGGACGAGGAACTTCAGGACCGATTCGAACAGTACGGATCCGGGTTGTCGTGGAACGCACTACCAGATGAGGACATCGAGATCCCACTCCGTGAGCCAAGTGAACCGGAACCGGACGTGTTCACGCGGTGGGCCGAGCGGGCCGGACACGGCGGAGATACGTTCCGGATGCTCAGTAAGGTTGGGGCCGCTGTCGAAGACGCGTTAGAGCAGATGGACTCCGAGCGAGACTGTGTCTGTACTGCCGTCGGCGCTCTGTTCGGGCAATGGTGGGAACGAGATCACGTCGAGTACTTCCGTGAAATCGAACTGGAGTACTCTGAAAAAGACGATCGGGACGTCGAGAAGCCGTGGCTGAATTACTACAACGCGTCGCTCGTGATGTATAACTGTATGCCGTCGCAGAAAATCAAAGAGATTCTGAACGGATTTGGCGGCGGTGTCCTCATGAGCGCCACTTTGGAACCACTCTCGATTTTCGAGGAAGTCACTGGGCTTGAAGAACTCGCAACCGATGACGATGAACCCCGTGTCGTCTCCTCACAAACGTACGACCTGACGTTCCCGGAAGAGAACTGTGCCAGTTGGATCGTTGATGTTGAGGCATTCAAAAAACGAAACCGTGGTGAACCTCGCCCGGCGAATACGAACAGGACCCGAGAACGCTACGCGTACGTCGCGCGAGAAATCGCGCGAAGCCGCGGGAACATACTCCTCGCATGGCCGAATTATGCCGAAGCTGAATGGGCCGCCAACCGGCTCCAAGAAGAGATTGAGAAACCGGTGCTGCTTGACCAGTCATCAAGTCACGAGGAGACACGAGCACTGAAACGCGAGTTCGTCCACGGTGAGCCGAAAGTCCTCGTGACAAGTACTCGCGGCACGTTAACAGAGGGTGTTGATTACGAAGGTGACGAGCTCCACACGTGCGCGGTGTTTGGCATCCCGCTTGTGAACATCGGGTCACCCAGAGTGCAGGCCGTCCAACACGCGTACGGTGAGCGGTTCGGAGCGGAGAACTCCTTCACGTACGCACTCACGATCCCGGCGGTTCGACAGGTACGACAAGCACTCGGCCGCGTTATCCGCGGCCCGGACGAACGCGGCGTTCGAATCGTCGTCGGCGAGCGATTCGTTCCTAACGCCCTCCACTCAGTGTACGAGTACTTCCCACAAAATGAACGCGACGAGTTCGTACGAATGAAGCCTGACTTCCTCAACTCACAGTTCAGAACCTTTTGGGATGCCTGATACCCGCGTGAACTCAATCTAACGAAGGGAGATCGCCCCGGCGTTCTCGATGCATGATTCCTCCAGCGAACATCCGGAGCTTCGACACGAGTTCTGACTCAGTTTCATACGTCTCTACCCGCAAGTCCCATCGTACTTGCGCGGATCGTATCATC
>LFFM01002071.1_pt1 | contig 13466 bp, 10 predicted proteins | sample 643131 | NCBI WGS metagenome assembly LFFM01 (sample SAMN03777445, study PRJNA286221) | soda lake metagenome | biome: soda lake; feature: Kulunda steppe; material: water; isolation source: sample Tc-Br brine of Tanatar trona crystallizer | place: Russia: Kulunda steppe | collected 2011-07
CGTCGTCTTCGTAGGTCTTCATTCCCGGACGACCCTCTTCGAATTGATCCCAGGGCTCGATGACGACGACGCCGCCGGGTTTGACGGCGTCGTAAAAGTTGTGGACGGTCTGCTCCAATTGGGCGCGGTCTTCGACGTAACCGATCGACGAAAAGAGGCACAGCACGGCGTCGTATTGTCGGTCGGTCTCGAAATCGGTCATGTCGGCTTTAAACAACTCGACATCCGGCAGCTTTCGAGCCGCAATCTCGAGCATGTCCTCGCTCAGATCGGTGCCGGTCATTTTGTACCAACCGTCGAGTTCTTCCAGATAGCAGCCGGTGCCGCAGGCGACTTCCAGGATGTCGGCGCCGTCGTCGACACCGAAGTCGTTGAGGACACTGCGAATTCTGCGGGCCTGGGCGGCGTAGTCCCGATTTTCGGAGTAGAGCAAGTCGTACAGCTCGGCTCGGCTTCCGTACATGCCGTCGGACATCGTGATCTCCGCAGAGGAAAAAAGTACTGCATTGGGAAGTAGGATTGGACTCGATGACCGTGAGCCGTAGTGGCGACGTGTGTCAATGCCAACGATTGCGATCGAAGTGCTCGTCTGGCATTATTCTAAACCTATCGACACCTCACCTGCGGGGTTATTCTGTTCCGTAAATGCTGGATGGTTTACCGGCGGCACGGTTGCTGAATGCCCTGTGTGCCAGCAGTTGGGTGCCAGTAATTTTTTATTTTAAGCGTTCATACAGGATTTCTACGATGAAAGACCGAAATTCAGAGAAGTCAACAGTGCTGCGCATGCTGTGGTTGGGACTGCTCGCCATTGGGGTCATGGGTGCAATTGCCTGTTCCTCCGATCCGGAGGGAGGTGAGAGCAGTGAGGGAAATGGCAACAGCGACAACGGTGACTCGTCATCGAGTGCGTTCGTCGACGGCGAGGTCCACGACCTGGTGATGGGAGAACTCACGGCCTGTACATTGGATGGTGAAGGTGTCGTCGAGTGTGGATTTTCAAATGTCTTTAATGACGATGAGGAAGAATCACTGGCCGAGGGTGGCTGGACGGAAATTAAAGCGAGTTCGTGGACTGAGGAAGATGTGGGCCTCTGGGCGACCAAGGACGGTGAAAATTGGGAGGGTTTTGGCAGAGATCGGCTCATCGACGAGCATTTTGATACGAAGCCAGACCGTCAGTGGGCTCAGATTGCGAGTGCTCGAAGACACAGTTGCGGTATTGACAACGACGGCCGAATCCAATGTTGGGGGCGACAGGCAGATGTCTCTGATTTCATCGAGGAAGCCCCCGACGGCGATGGCTGGTTGCGGCTGATGCGTTACACCGACCCGAGCGCCGGCGGGACATTTACGGGGGCACCGGCGTGTGCGATTCATGCCGATGGCAGACTCGAATGCTGGGGCGGTGACGGGCAAAGGGCCGACCGACTTACGGATACTATTCCGGCCGGCGATCAATGGGTCGATGCCGTCATGGGAGGTGAAACGATCTGCGCGCTGGAGGAGGGTGGCAATATCGAATGCTGGCACGGACTTCTGGAACCTCGCGACTGGTTCGATACCTACCAGGAGGCCTCGGTGGAAGATGGGACGGAAGTGCGAGATTTGGCGTTCGCCGGGAAAGTCCTGCTGGTCGTCGATGGACAGGGGGCCATCGATGTCTGGGGCCCCGAGGAATATTCCGATACTGGGGATCAAAACACGGTGATGACCGATGTCATCGATGGAACGGGGTTTGAGAGGGTCGAGGCGGCAACGGTCTCATATCGGTCGTCGCGAACCAGTGGCCTGGCATGTGCGCTCGACGGCGAGGGCGCCATGGAGTGTTGGGGCGATGAATCGCTGTACGAAGATTACTTTCCCTGATGTCGATCACCGACGCCGACCCGGTGCGGCGACAGGAGGTTAGGCGATGTTCAGTTTTGAAATCGACGACCAGATCGGGCTTCGGCTCCACGAGACGTGGCATGCCGAAGCGCTATTTGAGTTGACCGAGCAGAATCGAGAGCACCTCAAGCCCTGGTTTGTGTGGGTCGAGGAGACGCAAGAACTGGCCGATACCCGCGATTTTATCCGCCGGGCGCGAACGGCGTATGCAGAACGCCGGGCGGTTCCGACCTCCATCTGGGTCGACGGCCAGTTGGCGGGGGCGATGGGGTTCAATGGGCTCGACCGAGGGCCGGGGCGCGCCGAGATCGGCTACTGGCTGGGCAAAGACTACGAGGGCCGGGGAATCGTGACTCGCTGCTGTCGAAAATTGATCAGCTATGGCTTCGAAAAGATGGGCCTACGCCGGGTCGTACTTCGCTGTGCGACCGAAAATAAGCGAAGCAAAGCGGTGGCCGAACGCCTGGGGTTTACCCACGAGGGAACGCTTCGGGACGCCAATAAAATCGACGGACGCTGGCTCGACCTGATGGTCTATTCGATGCTCAAATCGGAGTGGAACGGGGGGTAGCCGACAAGGCTGGCTCACCGCCGACACGAGGTCGGTCGGAGTCGAAACTCGTCGTGGCGGGAAGGCCCCGGTACGCCTTGTGCTGCCGGGGAATAAGCCTTGTCAGCTAGTTAGCTAATCACCAAAAAACTCGACGACGCGGTACCAGTTGCGCTCGATGTCGTTTTTGAAGGCGAAGACCATCAGAAGGATGACCAGAATGATGCCGATGTAGGCCGCGATCTGGCGGGTTCGGTAGCTCAGTGGCCCGCGTTTGGCGGCCTCCAGGGCGTAGAGGACGAGCCGGCCGCCGTCGAGGACCGGAATCGGCAAGAGGTTGATGATCGCCAGGTTGATGCTGATCAGTGCCAGCATGCGCAAAAAGGGCTCGAGGCCGGCGTCGCCGGCGTCGGCAGCGAGTTCGCCGATCATGATCGGACCGCCGATCGATTCGGTGGCAATCCGGCCCTGTGCCAGGCGGACCAGGCCGACGGTCATCATCTTGGTGAATTCCCAGGTCTGTTCAACGCCCTGGCGCGAGCTGTAGAGCAGGCGGTCGCCAAAGGAATGGGCCACCGGGTCGGGGACGACGGTGTCGCTAAAGGTCTCCCAGCCGTGTTCGATGCGGTAATGGGTCTGCTGGGTGTCGTCTTTGTAGGTGGCGACCTCCGGTTCGTAGGTGATGGTGTGGAGTTCGCCGTCGCGCTCGAATTGGAGCTCGAAGGAGGGCTCGATGTCGTAGTCGCCGCCGGCCTCGTCGCGCTCGACGATCAACTCGTTGACCTGATTTTCGAGCCGATCTGTGAAGAGATTCCAATTGGTGTAGCGCCGACCGTCGAGACTGACGATTTTGTCGCCCGGCTGGAGGCCGGCGAGGTCCGCCGATTTCCCGTCCTCGACACCGGTCAAGTACATCTGGGCGGGTTCGATGCCCAGTGTATACTCACCGTCGACCTCTTCGGCGGTGACCGTCAGCGTCCGGGCGTCCTGGTGGTACAGGTCTCCGTAGTCGACGGGGATCTTCGAGCGGCTCAAGACGACGAACTCCATCGGCTCCCCACCGCTTTCGGCGACGCGGGTTGTGATGTCGTCGTAGCGCTCGATGGGCTGGCCGTCGATGGCGACGACGTGGTCGAAAAAGCGAAGGCCGTCTCGGGCTGCCGGTCCGTCGCGCTCTGACAACGCGACGGTCGGTCCGTAGGTCGTCAGCCCGATGCCGGCCAGAGCTCGCTCCTCCTGGACGAGGCCGAGAAAGTCGGTGGAGCTGTGGCGTTCCGGGGTCACTTCCAGTGTCTTGCGTTCGCCATCGCGCTCGATGGTGACTTCATGGGCGATATCCCAGCCCTGATCGAATCCCTCGGCGATCTGGTACCAGTAGTCGATGTCGCGGTCGTCGATGGCCACGATCCGGTCGCCGGGCTGCATGCCCGCTTCGGCGGCTGGACTGTCGGCGTGAACCTGGCCGACCATCGCCGGCGGCGTGGTGAGCTGGACGAGGCCAAAGCCAAAGTAGATGACGGCCGGCAAGATCAGATTGGCCACCGGTCCCGCCAACACGATCAACGAGCGCTGCCAGATGGGTTTGGCCATCAGCGAGCGCTCCTGTTCGTCGTCCGGAAGGTCTTCGGTCAATTCCAGACTGGCGCCCTGCATCTGTACGTAGCCACCGAGTGGGAGCACACAGATGGTGTACTCCGTCTCCTCGCCCTGAAATTTGGCCAGCGTGGGGCCGAAGCCAATCGAAAAGCGCAGGACCTTGACGTCGAAGAACTTGGCGACCACGAAGTGGCCCAGTTCGTGGACGAAGATCAGGACCCCGATGAGGATGATGAAGTAGATAAAACTCATAGGACCGTCGAGTCATCGAAATAGTGCAGTGCGAACGCGGCGGTCGAGAGACTCCGCGACACCCCGGCGCTACACCAGGTAAAGAGCGAAATAATAGACCCAGGGCGCTGCAAATAACAACGCGTCGATGCGGTCCAGGATTCCGCCGTGACCGTAGATGATGGTGCCGCTATCATCGGCGTCGTGGGCCCGCTTAAAGAGACTTTCGGCGAGATCGCCGCATTGGCCCAGAATATTGGCCGGGATCGCCAGCGCCAGTATTTGCCACCAGGCAAGGGGCGTCCAACTTTCGGCGAAGAAGTTGGCGAAGAGGGTCTCGAAGCCAAAGGCAAAGGCGATGGTCGCCGCCAATCCGCCGATAGAACCCTCGATCGATTTATTGGGGCTTACTGACTCGTACAGCGAGTGTTTACCAAAGGCGTTGCCTGCAAAATAGGCGCCGGTGTCACTTCCCCATACCAGGGCCATTGTCATGAGTATCCACATCCAGCCGGCGTCGCCGAGGTCGCGGCCCAGAAGGGCCATAAACGTCAAGAGTACACCGCCGTAGATGGCGCCCGTCAGGGTATTGGCCAACTGATGGGTCACCTGTTTCTGGTCGTCGAACCAGAATAGATAAAATAGAAATGTCAGAATGGTGCCCGCCGCAACAGCGGCCACAAAGAAGTCCTGGGCGAAGTACAGCACGGCCATCAACGCCAGACCGATGGCGACGGAGGCGAAGCGTCCGGCCCGGTGCTCATCGGCAAAGGTGATACCGCAGTACTCCCAGATCGAGACGGCACCGGCGGCAAATACGAGGATGAAAAAGCCCCAGTGCGGTGCCAGGGCCACCAGTGCGATCAGCAGTGGGAGGGCCACAATGGCAGTGATGAAACGGGGGATGAGGTCGGATTTCTTGGCCATGAGATTGCGAGGGCGGTGCCGGAGGATTGGAAGTTACGACTGGGCCTTCAATTCCCGTGCTTTGTCTTCGATGGCGGAATTGTCGGGTTCCATGCTCGACGCGAATTGAAGGTTTTGAAGTGCACTCTCGTGGTCGCCTTTGGCGAGGTCGGACTGGGCCATCTTTAAAAATCGGCGGGCCTTGTCGGTATTCGCCAGTTCCGTCAGCGCCGTGGGTCCGTCGTCACCGGCGCTGGTTTCGTCGGAGTCCAGGCGCAGGCGTCCGTCTTGAAGGGCCTGATCGTATTTTTTTCGAAGCCGGCGGTTACTGACCACGCCGTAGGCCTCGGTCATCAATTTGTAGAGTGTGTTGACCCGGTCGTACAGCTTCTGACCCCAGGACTTGTTGCGGTGCTGGCTGTAGCGGTCCGGGTGGTAGCGCATGCTCAATTTGTCGAAGGCCTTGACCAGCTTGTGGTGAGGCGCTCCGTCCTCGACGCCGAGGATGCGATAGTAACTTTGCTCGTCGGCGGCCTGGAGGCGCGATTTGACCTCGTCGTAAAATTGACGCCACCGCTCTTTGTCCTCTCCCTCGTCGCCGGTATCGACGATACCATTGACCGCGTTTCGAAACACCGGCCCCGGCACCGGATAGCGAAGCGAGCGCTCGAAGGGACCATCCGACGGGGGGCTGTCGGGGGTGACGAGCAGCACGGGAACGTCGGGGCGCTGCTCGCTGAATTGGTTGAGCAGATGCCCGGCTTTGCCGTCGGCAAGTTGGGCGTGGATGATGGCGCCGGCGAGGTTGCGGCCGGCGACTTTCTGGAAGGTGCCGCCGCCTTTTTTGGTGGCGATCGGCTTGAAGTCGTCGCCGGGAAGCTGGCGAAGCATCTGTTTGAGGAGTTTTACGTCGCCGCATGCCACGAGGATTTCGTTCATGGTTCGTCCACACGTCGAGTGGTGATTGGCCCGCTTAAACCGAGGTACAAGATTTGGGTCCGTATGTGAACCGCCGAGGTGCCAGTTGTACCGCAAAGGAGAATCAAAGTGGACCGCAAAGGGGGAGTCGAAGGGGGAAATCGGGCGTAGGGTATGCGAAGGGAGTGGAGTAACGGACTGGGGTGTTGGTGGAGCGGTCGGGATGCGACGAAAGGCAAAATGAACCGCAAAGTGGCGAAGGGGCAAAGGGAAAATTGGGGATCGGGGCGGGCGAAGTTGTTGGAGGTACGGGCGGAGGTGTTGGTGGAGCGGTCGGGATGCGGCGAAAGGCAAAACGGACCGCAAAGTGGCGAAGGGGCAAAGGGGTAATTGGGGATGGGGCATGCGCGGGTGTGGGAGGAACGGAGCGGAGGTGTGGGTGGCGCGGTCGGGATGCGACGAAAGGCAGAGAAGCAAAAGAGAACAACAGTGGAATAGACCGCAAAGAGGCCAAAGAGGTGAAGAGGAAACGGAGATGGGGGCATGTGTAGGCCTTGGAGGAGCGGAGCGGAGGCGTTGGGCGCGCGGTCGGGATGCGAAGCAAAAGAGAACAACAGTGGAATAGACTGCAAAGTGGCAAAGAGGACCAGGAACATTGGAAGTGGGGTATGTGAGGCGGTTGGTGGGACAGAGCGGTGGTGTTCGTGGAAGCGGTCGGAAATCAGGAGGATAGATCCGCCGCTTGTTTGACACACCGAAGCCCCGGAACATAATCGCCCCCAGACGTGTGATGGATGGCTATTTTTCGCAGGAGAGCACCGATGAAGATCAGAGATAAGAACGATTCGGACCACAAGCCGGTTCGCAAGGCGGTGATCCCCGTGGCTGGATTCGGAACGCGCCTGCTTCCCATCACCAAGTCGGTGCCCAAGGAGTTGCTGCCGGTCGTCGATGTTCCGGCGATTCAGGTCGTCGTCGAGGAGTGCGTCAACGCCGGGATTGAAGAGGTTATTTTTATCACCGGCCGCGGCAAAGGCGGCATCGAGGACCACTTTGATTTTGACTTTGAGCTCGAGAAGATCCTCGAGCAGCGCGGAAAGGACGAGGAATTGGCCCGCGTCCGCTCCATCAGTGAGTTGATCCGCACCATTGCCGTGCGCCAGAAAAAACCGCTGGGCCTGGGGCACGCCATTTTGTGTGCTCGAGATGTCGTCGAGGACGAGCCCTTCGTGGTGCTTTTGCCCGACGATATCATCGGTACCGAACCGTCGGTGACGACCCAGCTTATCAACGTCTATGAAAAGTACGGACAGGGCGTGGTCAGTGTGATGCCCGTGCCCGAAGAGGAGGTCTCGAATTACGGGATCGTCACCGGGGAGAACTGGGCGCCGTCGCTGCACCGGGTGCGCACGATCGTTGAAAAGCCGGGCCCCGAGATTGCGCCGTCAAATCTGGGGGTCATCGGCCGCTATCTGTTGCCGCCGGAGATCTTCGACTACCTGGAAGATCTCAAACCCGATGAGTCAGGGGAGATCCAGTTGACCGACGGATTGTCGAAATTGGCGCGTGAGCGAGCGCTCGTGGGGTACGAGTTTTCCGGGCGGCGCCACGATATCGGCGATAAACTCGGGTTTTTGACGGCCAATATCTCCTATGCACTCAATCGCGACGGGCTGGGGCCCAAGCTGTTGAAATACCTGCGGAAGAAAGTTGAAGAGCTTGAAGGTCAGCCCGATGAATGACGGAGGCGTCGGGCTCATTACAAAGGCCGCCGTGGCGGTCTCGGTCTGTGCCTTGTCGGTGGCGATTGGAGTACCGACGCAGGCTCAGGCGCCGCCGCTGGAATTGGCATTCCAGGCCGTCGGAGAGGGCGCCGAAGAGCGACGAGACGATGACTGGACGCTGACTGTGACCGATGGAGGCGTGCAGACGCTGTGCGATGTGCAACGAGACGGCGAGACGGCGGCGTTTCGCGGCGATGCTCAGACCATCGAGTTATCAGGGCAGGCTTCGTGGCCCTGGCGACTGGTGTGGGCGGTCGTCTGGGCGTCGGAGCCCGGTGAAGTGCTGGAGCAATTCGACGATGACTGGGGAGCGGAGACGGCGCGCGTCGACACCGTCGACGGAGAACTCGTCTACTGTTACGGCGGCGAATCAAGGCTGTGCGTCGATGAACAATTGAGGACCATCGCCGCCGTGGACGTCGAGGTCGACGGGACTCGCCTGAAATTGGAGTCCAGCGCAGACGGGACGCGCCTTCAGGTCATCGAAGACGGGTCGCCGGTGGCTCGACTCAGCGTCGACGGCCGGTGTTGATCAGCCGCGTCGCTGCAAACCATCAGATCATCCGACAAATTGGAGGGTTGTCTCATCGGGGTCGTCGACGGTGAGGCGACCGCCGCCGGCGTCGTATTGGATGCCGCGACGGTTGAGTCGCTGGCTCAAGTTCTGAAGTTCGTCGCCGTTTCTGGCCGAAAAGACGACGCGCTGGAGGCCAGCGGTATCGCTGGAGGCCGGCGTGGCGCCGTCGGAATTCCATATGTTGGCGCCGATGTGGTGGTGATAGGCGTTCGACGAGTAAAAGCGAGCCGAGTTGCCCCGCCGCTGGATGATGTCGAGGCCGATGGCGTCGGCGTAAAATTCGTCGGCGTCGGCGATATTTGAGACCTGCAGATGGATATGGCCGATGTCGGTGTCCATCGGACAGCCCTTGCCGATACCATCGCTTCCGTCGCCGGCGGCAAATAGGGATTGGAGGTTGAGCTCGTCGGTGGTCATGGGCACCACGGAATCGCCGTCAGGCGGTGGCCACTGGTCCTGGGGTCGGTCGCAGTAGATTTCGACTCCGTTGTGATCGGGATCATCGATGTACAGAGCCTCGCTGACGGAGTGGTCGGCGGCGCCGATTCGCAGTCCGGCGTCGCTGATTCGCGCCAGTGTATTGCCCAGCGCCCGGCGGTCGGGGACCCGAAAGGCGATGTGGAATAGGCCGGGGGCCTGCTTTTCGGTGGGCTGGTCGACGCCATCGTCGTCGATTACCAACAGCGGCTGATCGACCTCGGTTCCCAGCGCGGCCCGGTGGCGACTTCGATCGAGGACCATCAATCCGATGACGGATTCGTAAAAAGAGATCGATTGATCGAGCTCCTGGACCCGGAGCTCGACGCAGTCGATGCCATCGATGAGTCGGCTTTCGGTCAGGCCCAGGCGGTGCTCTTGGGTCGACATCTCGGATTCCGTTTCAGTAGGTCGCGATGAGTCTTCGGGCTCAACGTGGGCAATGTGCGGCGTTATTCACCGGCGGCGCGCAGTTCCGGTTGTTCTGTTGTCGGTTGCACGTTCTCGGAATCGCTATGGGGAGCAGCGCGTTTGCCGATGTCGTCGACATCGCGGTCGAAATTGCGTCGTCCCAGCAACAGAGAGTTGGTGACCACACTGACACTGGAGGCCGCCATGGCGGCCGCGGCAAAGGCGGGGCGCAAAAAGCCGAGGGCGGCAACCGGAAGAAGCGAGGTGTTGTAGATAAAGGCCCAGAAGAGGTTCTGGCGGATCTTCGAGTGGGTGGCTCGTGAGATCTCGATGGCCCGTCGCACACCGTCGAGGGAGCCGGAAATTAGGGTCAAGTCCGACGATTCGATGGCGACGTCGGTGCCGGTGCCAATGGCAATGCCCAGGTCGGCCTGAGCAAGGGCGGGAGCGTCGTTGATGCCATCTCCGACCATGGCGACGGTGCGCTCTCCGTCGGCCTGAATATCCTTGATGGCCGCCGCTTTGTCGCCGGGGCGAACCTCCGATTTGACGCGGTGCGACGGGATGCCTACGCGGTCGGCGACGGCGCGGGCCGTGGAACTATTGTCGCCGGTGATCATCCAGACGTCGATCTCGCGCTCTTTAAGCCAGTCCACGAGTTGGGCGGCGTCTTCCTTGATGGCGTCTTCCACGGCGATCAGTCCGTAGAATTGATGCTTCGTGGCCACGGCAACCACCGTTTTACCCTGCTTTTGAAGGGTTTCCGTTTCGTGGGAGTCGATGGAGACATCGCAGATTTCGGCGATCCACGACGGCTTTCCGACATACCAGGTCTGTTCGTCGACGGTCCCGGAGACGCCGTCGCCGGCGATGCTCTGAAAGTCCTGGCATTGCTCGACGTCGATGCCGCGCTCTTTGGCGGCGTCGACGATGGCCTCGGCGATGGGATGCTGGCTCGCAGTCTCGAGACCGGCGGCGATCTGAAGCAGGCGTTCGCTGTCGTCGCTGACGGTATCGGTGACGGTCATCTCGCCGTGGGTCAGAGTTCCGGTTTTGTCGAAGACCACGGCGTGGAGTTCACGGGCCCGCTCCAGGGCCTGGGCGTTGCTGATGAGGACGCCCATTTTGGCCCCCTTTCCGGTGCCCACCATCATCGCTGTCGGTGTCGCCAGACCCAGCGCGCAGGGGCAGGCAATCACGAGTACGGCGACGGCCGGCAAAATGGCGGCCATGGGGGCGTCGAAGATGGAGTGTCCGATAAAGGCCGCAATGGCCAGCAGAATGACGGCCGGCACAAAGATCCCGGAGACTCGATCGACCATCTTTTCGACGTCGGCCTTCGAGGCCTGCGCCTCTTCGACCTGGCGCACGATCTGAGACAGCGCCGTCTCGGCGCCGACGCGGGTCGCCCGCACCAGAAGATGGCCGTCGGTGTTGATGGTGCCGCCGATGACTTCGTCGTCGGTGCTTCGGGTCACGGGCACCGATTCGCCGGTGAGCATCGATTCGTCGACATCGGCTCGCCCGTCGACGACAACGCCGTCGGTGGGGATCTTTTCGCCGGCCCGGATGCCCATGACGTCGCCGATTTCGAGGTCGTCGACGTCGACCTCAATCCAGTCGTCGCCGCGCTGGATTCGCGCCTTTTGCGCCGCCAGATCGAGGAGACTCTCAATGGCCTCGCCGGCCTTGCCCTTGGCGCGGGCCTCGAGCCACTTGCCCAGGGCGATGAGGCTGATGATCATCGCCGCACTCTCGAAGTATGGGTGGGCGTGAAAATCGGTGCCGAAGATCATCATCAGGCTGACTACCGTGGAGTACGCAAAGGCCGATCCTCCACCGAGGGCCACCAGCGAGTCCATATTGAAGTGAAAGCCCTTGAGCGCCTTCCAGGCGCCGACGAAAAAGCCCTGGCCGACGTAGACGACGACAATGCCCGTCAGATAGATCAGCAAGCCGAGTCGAGTGTTTTCGGCGGCCACTGTCGGCTCGCCCCAGTCGAGCCACATGGGCCCCATCTCCAGGGCCATGATGGGAATGGTCAGCAAAATGCCCAGCGTCCAACGCCGCCACCAGAATTCGGCCTCTTCCTCGCGGCGCTCGCGCACACTATCGGCGGGTCGATCGTCGGAGTCCGTTGACTGTCGGATGATCTCGTAGCCGGCGCGATCGACGGCGTCGTCGAGCTTGGACATCATGGCATCGGCGTCGACTCCCGACGATAGCGTCACGTGTGCCGATTCGGTGGCAAAGTTGACCGCCGCCTTATCGACGCCGTCCACTTCAGACAGAGCCTCTTCGACGCGGCCCACACAGGAGCTGCACGTCATGCCGCGGACCGGAAATTGAGTGGTCTCGCCGTCGGGGACGTCGACGATATCCTCCGGGACATCGCTGCCGCTGTCGTCGCCGCTACAGCAGGAGCTGTCGTCACCGGCCTGAGAGTCGTCGCCGGTGGGAGACGGTGGCTCGATTCCGGCGTCGAAACCGGCGTCTTCGATGGCGTCGAGGACGCGTGCTCGAAGTGCCGAAGACTCCTGCTCTACGGTGACCACGGCGCGGCCGTTGTCGAGGTCGACGTCGATAGAGAGGACTCCCTCGATGTCGGCGACGGCCTCCTCGACGCTGCCCACACAGTTCCCACAGGACATGCCATCGATGGTGACTGAAAATTCTGCCATCACAGTACCTCAAACTTCGCTGGGCGCCGATTTCGAATGCGTTGGTCGGTCGCCGGCATCCACCACCGGCGACCGGTTAGTTAACCACGGTGTTCCGAAGATCAATCTTCAGAGGTGAATTCGCGATCCGGGTCGTACTCCTCCCACTCCTCGACGGGCTCATCTTTGAGCTTGGACCAGCCGTAGATGCCGACGGCGAAAAAGACGATCGACATGTACTGCGCTGGAGTCAGACCCAGGTAGCGGGGATCACCGCCGAATTCGACGGCCTCCGGATGGGCGCGCAAAAAGTCGAGGAGGAATCGCCCCGGTGTGTACAACAACGGAAGAAGCCACAGATACAATCCGCGTCGGCGCGGTTTTCGGCTCAAGATGAAGAAGAAGACCAGAATTCCGAACCACAAAATGGCCTCGTAAAAGCCCAGGTTGTGGCGGATGCCTCCGCCCCACTGTTCGGGGAATTGCATGGCCAGCGGAAAGAGTTCCGGGACGGCGCCGCCGGTGGCGTCGTAAATCCAGTTCCAGAGTCCGAACTCCTCGGCTTCGTGACCGGGGTGGTCAAAGGCGAGGGCGCAGCCGACGCGACCGAAGAAAAAGCAGATCGGCAACGTCCAGGCCGTCAGGTTGGCCCAGGCAAGGTGATCGGCACTGGGATTGCGATACATCCAGATCAGTACTGCAATGCAGCCGCCGAGGACACCGCCGAGGCTCGAGATCGTGCCCAGCGGCCAGATGTCGATGGCGTCGGCCGGCGATATAAAGACGGTCCGAAAGAAGTCGACAAACACATCGGGCTGGTAGGTGATGACCTCAAAGAGGTGGGAGAAGACGAACCCGAAGACAATGACCCAGATCGCGAAGTTCTGGTAGCGCTCCTCGGAGACCGCGATCGTTCTGGCACCGCGATAGCTGGCGGCGATGACGCCGACGAGTAGTCCGACGGCCAAGACGACGCCGAAGGAGTGGATCTCCAGCGGGCCGAGGTGCCAGGGACCGAATTCTGGGTGGGGGAGAACCCCGAGGATATTCATGACATGACTCCGTGGTGAGTAGCGATACGGCTCAAGGTAAGTGGTTGCTTGCCATAGATCGACGTGGATGCGTACCGCAAAGACTGTAAGGGTTCAATTTCCGAGAGCGGCAAGAAATTTCGTCGTTGAACCGCAGAGGCGAATTGAACCGCAAAGGAGCACAGGAAGTCGAACCGCAAAGGGGCGAAAGAGGCAAAGGGAAGAAGGGAGAGGAACACGTTTTCGGAAGGCCTCGGCGGTCGGAGGGGGCGTTGGCAGCAGCCGACCAGCGCCGACGCCACGCTCCTCCACTGCACCGCGGGGAAGTCGGAGGGGTTGACGTGGAAGAAATGTGTTCCGGAATTATCAGATACCACAACGAGACAGCCGAAAGCGGGGACGCTTCCGTCTCCACCAACGCAATAGCCCTTCAGA
>LFFM01002072.1_pt1 | contig 13465 bp, 15 predicted proteins | sample 643131 | NCBI WGS metagenome assembly LFFM01 (sample SAMN03777445, study PRJNA286221) | soda lake metagenome | biome: soda lake; feature: Kulunda steppe; material: water; isolation source: sample Tc-Br brine of Tanatar trona crystallizer | place: Russia: Kulunda steppe | collected 2011-07
ATCATCGAGCGCGGGATGGAGACCTTAGAGGAGATCGGCAAGGGCGAGTCGACGACGTTCGTCCTCCCGCAGGAGATGACCACCCTGTTGAGTCGCTACGGCAAACACCTCACCGGCGGCGACGCCGCGACCGACGCCGAACTCCTGGAGGGGATGGATTTCGACGACGAGACCCGCGAGTTGCTCGGACTCGACGACATCGAGGAGATCCTCGGCCAGATCGACCAAGAGGCCGAGATGGACGTCGAGGAGATGGAAGCCGAAGCCGAGGCGATCAAGACCGGCGCCGACCCCACGGGGATCAAAGACCCCGACGACGTCATCGCCGAGATGGATGAGGAGATCCCCGAGACCGACCTCGAAGGGGACGATCTCGAAACCGAGACGAACTGAGCGCTCGGCGGTCGCGTTGACGATGGGTGCGAAGCTGTTTTATCGACCAGCGACCTATACCGGGCAATGACACAGCGGGAGGGTAGTGAGGACGTCGACGAGAGCAAGCGGTCGACGCTCAAGCGTTTCGCGGCGCTCGGAGCGGCGACGCCGCTCGTCCATCTCTCGACGAACGACGTGAGCGACGTCCGCGACGCCATCGTCGGCTATCTCGCTGCGACCCCCGGCGCGCACTTCTCGAAGCTCCGCGATGACCTCCAGCTCGGTACCGGCGAGACCCAGCACCACCTCCGCCGTCTCGAACGCGACGGGGTGATCGAACACCGCAAGGACGGCGAGTACAAGCGGTATTTTCCGGCCGATCGGTTCTCCGACTTCGAACAGCGTGCGCTGGGGTATCTCCGCCGCGGGACGCCCCGGAAGATGCTCATCGCGCTGTTGCGCGACCCCGAGGCGACCGGGAGCGAGATCGCTGAAGTGGCGGACGTCTCACGCTCGACGATCTCGAAATCCGCCGCGCAACTCGAATCGGCTGGGCTACTCTCCCGGACGGACGGGTACGCTCTCCGCCGCCCCGAGACGCTTTTGACGCTCGTCGTCCGGTATGCGGACTCGTTCGGCGCCGAAGCCGTCGCCTTCGCCAGCGACGCCGACGAGTTCGTCCGGTATAGTCCCTAGACGCTGACTTTCCAGGTCGTCCCCGAGGAGTAGCCCCACTTTTCGACGTCGATGTCGAACTCCCCATCGCGGATCGCGCTCATGTTCGCGCCGACCTCCTTCGCCGAGAGATCGAGCTCCTCGCCGATGAGCCGCGACTTGAAGTAGGTCTTGGTCCGGCCGTTCTCTCGGAGGTACGCGAGGATCCGGCGCTGTTTGTCGGTCAGATCCGAGGTCGCTCCGGTTGCGGTTGCGGTCGCGCTCATATACGGTGTAGGGATACCAGTACAAAAGGCGGTTTGGTACGATTACTCAACACGCCGCTGTCTGCTGGTTTTGCTGAATCTTTGCTGTCGGTGAGTGGAAAAACAACGGCGGTTGGTACAGGGAGGAAACACGCGGATGGGGAGACCTGTCACGGGTACGACCGGTCTCTGTTCGTTCGACCGGTACTCTCGGACCCGCTTTCGTGTTCGGTCACCGTTTAGGCGTCCGTGGCGTTGTCGGCAGCGTCTTCATCTGCATCGTCGACGGAATCACTGTCGCTCAGAAGGTCGCTGACCGATTCGCCGAGATTATCGATCGATCCATTCAAAAACGAGTCGATCCGGTCGTGGATCTCGCTCACGTGGTCGGGAGCCTGCTCGGGGAGGCCGTCGCTCGGGCCGACGCTCTCCGCGTTATCGGCGCGATCGGAGGTGTTGTCGGCAGCGTGGTCCGACGCGTCGTCGGCTCGGTCGGAGGCGTCGACGTCCCCGGAGGCGTTCTCCTCGTAGGCGTCCGTGGCGTTGTCGCTCGCCTGATCGGCCGGGGTGGCGGCACCGAGCGCCGCGAGCCCGCCGAGCAGGAGTGTCGATACGACCGCGATCGTCAGGAGCTGTTTCGCTCTCATTGCAACCGTCCCTTGCTCGGAGACCAACTTAATCGGGGTAAGCCGTGATATCGGATTCGGTCGAATACACGCCTTTAGAGCCCGAATTAAGCCGATTTAATTCGGATTGAACGTCGATTTCTCCCCGCCACGTTCCTTTCACGTCTCGACCGCGTCGATCCCGCCCTCCGCACCCGTGGTGCGCGCCGGACCGCACATTCGAGACGGTTCGGTGCCGTGATCTATGGCGTCCGTCGGCAACAATCCATTTATATAACCGCCCCGTTCCGACGAACGTGAACCGGGCTCTACTCGCCGCGCTTTTCGGTTGTCTCCTCTTCGTCTCGCTCGGGACCGTGGCGGCCGCCCCGTCAGGATCGGCCTTCGCCCAGCAGGATATCGATCCCGACGACATCCTCATGTCGATCGAGATCGAGGACGACGGCGACGGAGTCTGGGAGATCGAATACCGGACCCGACTCGAGACCGACGAGGACGAGGAGGCCTTCGATGATCTCCGAGCGGACGTCGAAGCCGACCCCGAGCCGTACGCCGAACGGTTTCAGGACCGAATGGACGCCACCGCGGAAGGCGCCACGGATGCGACCGGTCGGGAGATGACGATCACGGACATGACCGTGTCCGTCGAAAAGCGCGACCTTCCCCGCGAGTACGGAGTGCTCACCTACCGCTTCCGGTGGTCGAACTTCGCGGCGGTCGAAGGCGATCGACTGCTCGTCGGCGACGCCATCGACGCGCTGTTTCTCGACGACGAGACCGCGCTGTTGATCTCGTGGTCCGAGAGCTACGAGTTGAACAGCGTCTCCCCGGAGCCGACCGAGACGCGCGATCGGGCCGTGGTGTATAACGGCCCGATCGACTTCGGGAGCGGCAACCCCCGAATCGAGCTCGCATCGCCGGGAACCGCCGCTCCGGCCGACGGAGCCGACCGCGGATTCCCGGCTTTTTCGACCGCTGTGATCGCGCTGGGCGCAGCGCTCGTCGGGATCGCCGGGATCGCGTTCGTTCTCCTCAAACGCCGTGACGAGGCGGCGACTGATGGCGATGTCGAAGCCGAAGAAGGCCGAACCCAGGCGACCGACACGGAAGTGGCGTCCGAGCCGGACGAGGAGCTGTTGAGCAACGAAGAGCAGGTGCTCCGGCTCATCGAGTCCGAGGGAGGACGGATGAAACAGAAGTCGGTCGCGGAACGGCTCGGATGGACCGACGCAAAGACCAGTCAGGTGACGAAGAGACTCCGCGAGAACGACGAGTTGGAGGGATTCAGGCTCGGCCGGGAGAACGTCCTCTCGCTGCCCGAGAACGGTTCAGGCGAGGAGTGAGGCCCCGCCATCGATAGCCGGTCCAGAGTTGGACTCATCCGGGGGTCCCTTCGCGGAACAGCTATGGATTATCGATTCTCCGCGTTGTCGCCCCCTCCGGTCGAACCGCCGCCGTTACTGCCCGCCCCGCTTCCGGTCCCGTTTTGGGAGCCGCTATCGTCGGATTCTTCGCCCGTAGACGATCCGTCCGCCTCATCCCGTTCCGCTTCGTCCGTCGCTTCTCCGTCCCCGTCACGCTGCTCGTCACCGCCCCGGTTCCGTTGCTCATCGGGGGCGGTTCGGTTCTCGCTGGCTGTGCGGTCCGCACCGGGACCGCCGTCGTCGGTCCGGTTCTCACCGGCCGCACGATCGACGCCGGGCCCCCGCTCTCCGGGCGGGCCGCGATCGACCATGCCGCTGCGGTCGCCGGCGATACCTCGGGCGATCTCCGCGACTTCGCCGCCGCTCAACTCGTTCGCGCGGTCGGACAGCGTTCGGATCGCCGTCGTGTTCACGTCGTTCTCCCGCAAGGTCTCCTCGGGGAGTGTCGCGGCGGTCGCGTTGCTCCGGTTCAGCTGCTGTTTGACGGTCTCGGTCTCCGTGGCCAGTTTCGCCGTCTGTGCGCGGTATCGGCCTTCGCTTATTGTTTCGTTCTCGCGCTGCTGTTGGAGTTCTGCCCTCCGCTCTTCGAGTTCGGAGAGACGCGCCTCTGTCTGGCCGAGCTTTTCGGCTATGAGTCCGGCCCTCGTCGCGTCGTCGGGAGCGCGTTCGAGCGCGATCGCGAACGCGTTCCGCTCGATTTCGCCGTCGAGCTCGGACTGCTGGACGCCGACGACGCCGCCGAGGCGTTCGCCGGGGGCGATCTCCGCCGTTTCACCGCCCTCGCCGGTGTCGGTCCCCTCCGCGAGTGCGACGGTCGTCGGGACGGCGAGCATCCCGACGACGACGAGCACCGCCACGAGTAACGTCGTTCGTCTCATCACGGTTCCCCGTTGTACCGGACCCAATATATAAAGAGCCGGTAGTGACACCGGATCGTTCCCGATTACGGACAATTAAGCCGGATTAAAACCACCCGACTGTGGTCGATTTTCGGTCCGGTTACGCATCTCTCGAAATGAACGATAGAAATATTTAAATACAGAAGACTCCCCGGCGGGACGCCGAAACCTCCATCCCACCGTCCGTAGAACGTTCCTCCGACTACTCGATGACTTCGCCGACGGCGAAGTTGGATTTGACCTCGGCGATTTCGATCTTGACTCGCTCGCCGACCTCGGCGCCGGGGACGATGATGACGTACCCCCGCTCGACCCGGGCGATCCCGTCGCCCTGTTTGCCGAGATCCTCGATCTCGACGTAGCGGATCTCGCCCTCCTCGACGGGGGGCTGTGGTTCGTCGGACGGCCTGTCGGCGGTCGACGGTTCAGTCGAGCCCGATTCCCCGTCCCCACCGATGACCGCGATGCGGTACGTTCCGTCCGCCTCGATAGACCCGGCCTCGATCTCTCGACGCGGAACCTCGACGACGTAGCGGTCTTCGGTTTCCTCGATTTCGGCGCTGAACAGACACAGGAGTTTCTCGGAGATTTCCATAGAGCTACAGCCGAGAGATGAAGGCGACGGTTATAGAAGCTATCGCCTCCCGAAGGTCTCTCGGACCCGAGGAGGTCGCTATTCATCCTCCAGAGGCGTTCCATCGGGGGACTTGGCTCCCTCCGAGTCGTGGACGACGACGCCGTCGGCTTCGGGACGGGGCTCGTAGCCGTCGCGGACCCCGATCGCCTCCTCGAGTTCTCGGATGGCGCGTTGCTTCAAAGCGGCGGCCAGCTCCTCGGCGTTCTCCCGCGAGATCTCGCGGCCGAGCCCCTCACACTCGTGGGCGCGGACGATACCGTCCCGATCGACGGCTTCGCCCATCGGCTGGCTCGTCCCGCCCAGGGCAACGCTGAACGGATAGGTCCGACAGACGAGCGGTCGGCTTCCGTGGACGGCACAGGCGCCGGTCCCGTCTTCGTCCTCGGTGTAAAAGCTGCAGTCGCCGCAGGCGTCGGTCTGTATCGCCCACTCGAAGGTTTCGCCCTCGCCGTCGGGGTCGATCCCGTACGGCATCGGTCGGGCCACGTCCCGCCACTCCCTTTCCGATCCCGACACCTCCGAGGCGGCCGCCCGCAGCGTTCTGGCCTCGTCGGGAAACAGCGTGGCGGTGTGGGGTTCCGTCTCCCCCGATCTCGAGGTTTCGGCCGTACAACAGCCGCCACAGCGGGTGCACTCGAAGCCGATCGACTCGACGGCGTCCGCCAGCTCCGCGACGGATAGCTCCCGGGCCCGCGAGAGTTCGGCCTCGAGGCTTTCCATACAGGGGCTTCGCCCGCTCGGTTATAAGCGGTCGGTTCGTCCGCGTCGGTCGACTTCGGCCCGTTCCGAAGCGGCGGAGCGCTCGGTTTCCGGCGTTCCATCGGAAACCGGGGCCTCAGCCGCGGGGCGATCGTCCGACCGATTCGGAGGGTATATAAAGAGTTCAATTATTCGACCGGAGCCATACGGGGCACCGGCCCCGAGTTTACGCCGTGGGACCCAGAGTGTCGATTGGCCCACCGAACCGACGGATTCGCTGGCAGGGTGAAATATGACCGAACACAGACAGCACGTTCGCACGAACCTCTTCGGGAAGGACGTATCGCTCGCGCTCGACGGCCCCTGGACCGGCTACTGGCTCCTGCTGTTGCGGCTCGTCGCCGGCTGGTGGTTCTTCGCGGCCGGTCTGGGGAAGGTCGTCGAGTACGGCGTTCTGTACGACGCACACGGGTGGATGATGTTCGCGACGGAGGGGACGCTCGTCCACCCGATCACGTCGTGGTTCGCCGCCAACGCCGTGTGGTTGCCGAACCTGTTGATCCCGTGGGGACAGCTGGCGATCGGGCTCGGGCTCCTCGTCGGCTGTCTCACCCGCCTGGCGGCGGCAAACGGAGCGTTCCTGATGGTGTTCTTTTATCTCGGGAACGCCGACTGGGCCAACGGGTTCGTCAACGGCGATCTACTCGGACTGCTGTTGTTCCTCACGATCGTCGTGTTCGGCGCCGGTCGAGTGTTCGGTATCGACGCCGTCCTCGAACGGACCGGGATCGTCCGAAACAACCCGTGGTTACGGTACGTGATGGGGTGAGAAACGATGTCCGAAAACGAACTACCACTGGCCGATCGGATCGCGATGACCCTCGGCGGCGGCCTGCTCTTGATCGGGATCGCCGTCATGGGGTTTATAAACGTTGCCGGCGGTGCGCCGCACGTTCCGGTGGAGGAGGAGGGGACCATCGTCGCGACGCCGATCGTCGCGCCGGAACTGCGGGCGATCGTCGTCGCGGCGGGGCTAGCAGTGTGGTTCGGCTACGGTCTCTATCGAGTAACGAACCCGCCGAGCGGGATCGACCGTTCGGCCATACCCGCCGACGACTGAGACGGTCCGGCGATGGCCCGTCTCGATCGTGAACTCGGCACGGCGTCACTCCAAAAGCGGCGCCACGTCCTCGTCGTCACAGAGTCCGTTCCGGAGTTCCCCGACCCCGATCGCGAGCCGGTATTGGGGCCGTCCCTTCCCGACGGGTGATCGGTCCTCGGTTCGGGCTTCCTCGAGCACTCCCGCCTCGACGAGCCCGTTGAGAGCGCGAGTCACGTCGGCCTCCGAGACGCTCCCGACAGGGGTACTGTCGGCGTCCTCGAGCAGCCCCCTTGCGGTCTCTCTGATCGCGGCCGAATCGACCGGCGTTCGATCGTCCTCGGCGAGATCGACCAGACAGCAGAGAACGATTCGCTGGACGAACGTCGTCGAATCGGGGTCATACATGGGATCTACAACGGAACCGGGAAAAATAAACCCTCCCCTCGGCCGAGTTCGTTCCAGTTTTGGTCCGCATCACATTTATAATACGGTGTGCCGAACAGTTCGATCGTGAGGTATCATGATACTTGAGGGCCGGACCTGCCTCGTGACCGGTGCTTCGAGGGGAATCGGTCGCGGGATAGCGATCGAACTCGCCGAGAACGGCGCCGACGTGATCGTGAACTACCGTTCCTCCGACGCGGCGGCCCGGGAGGTCCGCGACGAGATCGAGTCGACGCCGGGCCACGCGGTGCTCGCACAGGCGGACGTCTCCGATTACGGAGCGGTCGAGTCGATGTACGGGGAGATCGAGGCGGAGTTCGGGGGGGTCGACGTGTTGGTCAACAACGCCGGTATCACCGTCGATACGAAGTTCGAAAACATGTCCCGGGAAGACTGGAAACGGGTGATCGACGTCAATCTCGGCGGGGTGTTCAACTGCACGAAGATCTGTTACGACGACCTCCGCGATGCCGACGAGGGCCGTCTGATCAACATCTCGAGCGTCGTCGGCCAGCAGGGCAACTACGGGCAGGCCAACTACGCGACCACCAAGTCGGGGCTGTTCGGCTTCACCCGGACGATCGCCCTCGAGATGGCGAACGACGGCTCGACTGCCAACTGCGTCGCCCCGGGGTTCGTCGAGACCGACATGCTCGCTGACGTCCCCGAACGCGTCCGCGAGAACATCCTGAAACGAATCCCTCTCGACCGGTTCGCGGCGGTCGACGACATCGCGGGGATCGTCCGGTTTCTCGCGAGCGAGGACTCCAGTTACATGACCGGCCAAGTCCTCGGCGTCAACGGCGGGATGGAGTGGTGACGGGAGCGACTCGACGGCAGATTGACAACCGAGCGCTCGAACGGTCCGACGATGGAGGCCGGCAAGATCTCACGGGCGTTCTTCGAAAGGCGAATCGCGACACGGCTCGGGGCGGACAGGGACGACGTCACGCTGGGACCGAAACACGGGGTCGACTTCGGTGTCGTCTCGGTCGGTGATCGGGCGGTCGTGGCCGCGACCGACCCCGTCTCGGTGCTGCCCGAACTCGGCTTCGAACGCGCCGGCGAGTTCGCGATCGGGATCGTCCTCTCCGACGTCGCCGTCTCGGGGCTTTCGCCGACGCATCTCACGGTTTCGTTTTCGCTCCCGCCGTCGATGACCGACGCCGAGTTCGACCGGCTGTGGGGGGCGATCGACGCCGAATGTCGCGACCTCGGGGTCTCGGTCGTTACGGGCCACACCGCCCGATACGAGGGCTGTTCGTTCCCGTGGGTCGGCGCCGCGACCGGGATCGCCGTCGGCGACCACGAATCGATCGTTCGGCCCGACGGCGCCCGCGTCGGCGACGAGATCGTCGTCACCAACGGCCCGGCCGTCGAGGCCGTCGGGCTGTTGACGACGCTGTTTCCCGAAACGGTCCCGCTTTCGGGATCGGCCCTCCAAACGGCTCAAGCGAGGCTCGATGACGTCGGTTCGGTCCGCGACGCCCTCCTCGCCGCGGCGTCCGGCGAAGTGACGGCGATGCACGACGCGACGGAAGGGGGTCTGCTTGGGGCGTTCGCCGAGATGGCCGGGAGTGCGGGCGTCCGGTTCGCCGTCGATGCGGATTCCGTACCGTGGCTTCCCGGCGTCGAGACCGCTTGCGAGGCGCTCGGGATGGACCCGTGGCGGGCGACGACCTCCGGGACGCTCGTCATCACGGTCGATCCGGACGACGCCGACGCGGTGTTGGACGTACTCCGAGACCGCGGGACTTCGGCCGCACGCGTCGGTCGCGTCGAGTCCGGTTCGGGGGTTGAACTGGACGGCGACACGGTCGATGCACCTGACGGGGACTCCTCTTGGCCCGTCTACGAACGGCTACTCGAAGCGTCCTCGGAACGATAGTTAGCGAGCGGGCTGCCGCCCGAGTGCCTTTATACGACGCTAACGGTCCGCTTCGAGATCGAGCGCACGCTCCAAAAGCGTCCGGTCGTAGACCGTTTCGGCCTGTTCGGGATGCCGTTCGTGTATCCGCAGAGCGGTCTCGACGGTGTTGCGGAAGTTCCTGTACGTCGCCTCGTCGATCATCTGTCCGTCGACGGTCACGGCTCCGGTCCCCCCGGATCTGGCTTCGTGGAACCGCTCGATCCGCGAGACGTCACGCCGGAGTTCCTCCGGGGACGGCATGTGAATCCGGTTCGCCATCGTCGTTTGCTTGGGGTGTAGCGACCACGAGCCGTCGAGTCCGACGGCGGCTTCGTGTTCGATCTGGGTCGCGTAGCCCTCGGCGTTGAAGTAGGTGACGCCGGCCCGTTCGGCGTAGAGTCGATCGAAAGGGCCGCCGATCGCGACGATGTCGTTCGCGGCGGCCTCGTTCGAGAGCTCCTCTAAAAGCCCCGACCACGCAGGACTCCCCTCGCCGATCGCCTGCCCGCCGAGTTCGGCGGCGTAGTCGACCGGACCGAACACCAACCCGGCGAGACGGTCATCGACACCGAGCGTGGCGATCTCGCGGAGGTCCGATCTCGCCCGGGCCGTCTCGACGATCGGCGCCACCTCGGTCGATCCGTCCTCGAGTCCACCGTCCCGTTCGGCTTTTTCCACCGTTCCGAGCGCCCCTTCTACGTCGGTCAGGCGGCCGACTTTCGGGATCACGACGCCGTCGATGTACTCGCCGGCCTCGGTGACGATCGTTTCGATCTCTTCGCGACCGCGTGCGGTGGTTTCGGGACGGTCACAGTCCCACTGAACCCGGGGCCAGATCGTCCCTTCGAAATCGGGGGCGTACTCCGGGAGGAGTTCGAGGAGGTTCTCCAGCCCTTCGGATTTCATATCGGGGGCGGTTCCGTCCTCGAGATCCGGAACGAGCCAGTCGGGTGTCTGAAACCCCTCGGCGGTGAGTCCGGAGCGGAGATACTTCGCGGAGTCCTCGCGGGGAACCGCGGCCGGTGCAGTCTGGAACGTACGGGAGAGTCTGTGTGTCATGTGGATGTCGTTCGGTGTTCGTCCGTGTCGGCAGTTCTCGACGGGGGCCGCCGACTCAGCGTCGCCGCTCGACGAGTGCGGCCCTGGTGCCCGAGTAGACCGGTTCGTGGCGCTGGTTGAACGCGATGTGTTCGAACTCGACGCGGCCCGCCCGGTCGGGACCGATTTCGCCGTCGGCTCCGAGCACGCGCGTGAACCCGTAGACGGTGTCGCCGAGCGTGACGAAATCGTGGAACGTCTCGGCGCCGTACTCGAGTTCCCGGTAGGTCGCCTCGTCCGAACGGGCGTGTCCGAGCGCGATCGATCGGGTCACGTCGCCGTAGGCGACGGTTTCGCCCGACGGCGAGTCGGCCATCGCGTCCCGGTTGTGGTGTTGACGGGCGGTGTTCAGCGTCGACAGCGGAAGCCCGGAAACGAGCAACTCGTCCATCGTTCGCCCCCGTTCGTGCCGGTAAGCGACCGCCGCGTCTTCGTCGGCCGTTCTCAGTGCCTCGCTAAAGTCCTCGAAGTACGGCCCCTCAGGTGCGCAAAATCCGGTCGGAAGCGACGCGTTTTCGCCGACGCCCGCCTCGGTGCTCTCCGAGCCGGCGTCGTCAGCGCCGCTGCCGTCGGTTCCGAGCGGTCGGCGGCGGGGGATCATGTTCGTCCGCTCGTAGGAGACGAGGGTCTCGTCGGTCTCGGCGTCGATCCCACGAGTTCTCCAGGTGACGATGCCGTACTCCGGACGTGAACTCGAGGACGCTTTCGCCTCGACGGTCGACTCGACCCGGACGTCGGTCCCGGGATAGACCGCGTTGTCGTGGACGACGACGTCGTCGCGCCCGAGAAAGTAGCCGCCCTTCTCCGAGAGATCCCCGACGCTTGGGCCCATGACCGCCGCGAGGAGATAGTCGGGATGAACTGGCGGTTCCTCGAACCCCCGCCTCTCGGCCGCGTCAGCCCGCCAGTAAGTGGGATCGTGATTGAGCGTCTGGCCCGCCCAGAGCTCGCTGGCGTGACGGGAGAGCCTGAGACCCGGTGCGTGTTCGATCGTCTCGTCCTCGGTGAAATCCTCGAAATGGTTGCCTTTCTCTTTCGTTTCGACGGCTTCGAGCGCTGCGGCGAACGTCTCGGGGTCGGTCCACTCCGTCATCGCCGTTCACCCCGTGGGGCAGTCGCGTATCGGTTTCGGGACGATCCCTCCGCCATGGGCTGGCCCCGCGGTGTCCGGGTCGCCACACCCCCGGCCCGATCAGTCGTCATCGGCCACCTCCGGCGGCCGCGCTGACCGGTCCCGTCTGGCGATCGTCCGACGCATCTCGTTTTCGACGATCATGTACCCTTCGTCGAACCCCATCCCGGGTTTCGCGAGCACCTGTGCGGCGTCGGTCGCGAGCGCGACGTGTGCACAGGCGCGGGCCGAGACGTCCGTCTCGTTGCAGGTACCGCCGAGATAGGTCCGGGTCTCCGTCCCCTCGCAGTACCGAACGGCCGCCGCGGATCGCTGGACGCCGCCGAGATCCGGCGTTTTGATCTGGACGACGTCCGCGGCGCCGGCGTCGACGAACGCCTTGACGTCCTCGAAGGTGTTACACCACTCGTCGGCGACGATATCGACGTCGACGTCCGCGTCCGCCAGCCCGTCCCGGAGCTCGCACATCCGGGTGATCTGGGCCCCGCGGCCGCCGGCGTCCATCGGCCCCTCGATCTGTAGGGGATACGGTGCGGCCGCTTCCTGCAGCGACCGGAAATACTCGGTGACTTCGGTCCGATCGTACGGCGGACCGAAGACTTTCCCGAGGATCCCGTACACGTCGATGTGGAACCGCGGCGAGTAGTCCGCGGTGCCGAGTTCACCGGCCCGTTCGGAAAGCCACGTGAGATACTCGAGCAGGCGTTTGCCGTCCTCGCCGACCTTTTCCACGCTGTTGAACAGGCCGTGTGGCAACACGCCGACGCGTTTGAGCAGCATCTTCTCGGCGTTGTTCCGTCGCTCGTCGCCGGACTGTCCGAAGATCGGAATCGGTCGCGTGGCCGGTCTGGCCCCGACAGCGTCGGCGAGCACGTCCGTCTCCGTCGTCCGTCGGGCGCTGGCCGCGGCGTCGAGCAACGCCTGCGAGACGCCGTACCGGACCGCGGTGTGGAGTTGGGACCCACGGCTCCGCTCGCCCGGCAGCCCCTCGATTTCGTCGGTGAGCGTGTCGAAGTCGGCCGGATCGCGCCCGACGAGCGCGCCCGCGATCCGATCTTCGACGATCGGCCGGTAGCGCTCGGCCCGGAACAGAGGATCCCGCCCACCGGCTCCCGAGTACTGGACTGCGGCGCAGTCACCGGAGGCGATCGTTCCGTCGGAGAGTTCGAGTTCGACGGTCAGCGCCTCGCCGGCCTCGCGGACCCGATCGAACCCCTCGGTCACCGCATCACCCCGGTACGTGAATCCGTCCGCCTCGGCACCAGCCTTGATCGCGCGCTGGTCGTCGAAAAAGAACCCGGCGACCGTCGGGACGGCCCGAACCGCCTCGATCTCGAGATCGGAGTTCGGTCGCATCTATCGTCCCCCCGCCGGGCGTCCAATGAGTCGCCCGTCGCTGATCGCGTCGACGTCGTCGGCGACCATTCGGAACGTCTGATCGCGCCCTTCGGTCCGGGCGCGTGAGTCCAGCCGGTTGCGGTGGGTCTCCTTGATCTCGTCGGGGAGCGCGAGGTCGGCGAACTCGAGGATCCGGACCCGGCCGTCGTCGTCGCGGGCGGGGAGGACGTCGCCTTTCGCGCTGTCCGAGGGCGAAAACGGGACGTCGAGCGCGCCCGATTCGAAGGCCGCAAGGGTTCCCCGGGCCACGTCGCCGTCGCCGAGCGAGAGTACCGCCTCGATCAATTCGCGGCTGGATTTCTGTATCAGGTTCAACTCGCGATCGACGCCTTCGATTCGAACGTCCTGCTCTATGACCATGTTGATCAACTGCTGTGTGGTTCGGAGTCCGGCAGCGTTGGCTTCCTTTGTCGGGACGCCCTCGAACTCCTGTGGAGACTTGGTGATGACCTTATCGGGGTTGGCGATGGCGGCAGTCAGCCCGCCGAGACCGATCACGCCGTTGGCACGCGCTTCGTCCGGTGGGAACCCACCCATCCACTCGTGGAAGACGGTCGTGACCGTGACCGCGTCGTCGAGGTACTCCTCGCCCAGCGAACGGAGCGCGTGTAACGCGGCGACGTCCTGGACGATGTTGCCGACCTGCCCGTAACCCAGCGTAATCGATCGAACGCCCTGGGTGGCCGCGAGCATCCCCTCGATCACCATGATCGTGATCGCGATACACGGCGGGACGAGCGTCCCGGTCAGCGGACCGAACGGCTCGCGGTTGATCGTGACGCCCCGCTCGGTGTACGCGCCC
>LFFM01002073.1_pt1 | contig 13460 bp, 10 predicted proteins | sample 643131 | NCBI WGS metagenome assembly LFFM01 (sample SAMN03777445, study PRJNA286221) | soda lake metagenome | biome: soda lake; feature: Kulunda steppe; material: water; isolation source: sample Tc-Br brine of Tanatar trona crystallizer | place: Russia: Kulunda steppe | collected 2011-07
AGCCGCCCGGTGAGCCGACCGAGAGGCACGAAAATAGATGGTGGTCAACTCGAGAGTGAGGCCCAGCCGCTCGCAGTACCGATTGCACCCAATTGGTGCCAAAGACTACTGAAAATTGGAACGGTGGCCATCCCGTGGCGCGCTTCGGACGGAGCCACACTCGCGACCGGAGACCGAACGGGGCTAGCCGTCCGAGACCAGTGACTCGATCCGCCGTTGCAGTTCGGCGTACCGACGGTCCTGTGTGAGCTCCTGGTCGTCGTAGACCCGTTCGAACAGCCGCTTTTTCTCGATGAGCCCGTCGAGTCGTCTATCGGTCGACCCGTCCCGTGACAGGTATCGGTCGACGGTCTCGAGCAGCGTCGACCGGAGGAGTGGCTTACACAACACCCCGTCGGAGGGTATCGAGAGCACGTCGAACGAGGGACGTTCGTCCGCCAACAGCACCGTCCAGCAGTCGTCCGGGGACAGTCGCTGGACGAGTTTCGGGTCGACCCCCGAGAGGTACTGGTCGAACAGGACGACGTCGACGTCGTCGTCCAATTCGTTCGGTAGTCGCGTGTCGTCGTCGACCTGGCGAACCGCGTACCGATCCGACAGCCAGCGTGTGTACATGTCGTTGACCCGGTTATCAGCGCCGACGACGAGGACGGTTGCGGTGACGGTCTCGAGATGTCGGTCGCCCCACCGTGCGAGCGTGTCGAACACGTCGTCGAGTTCGCGCCCGGCCGGTGTTAGTTCGTACTCGACTCGCAACGGGGATTCGCCGACCACCGTCCGCTCGACCAGACCCGCCTCCTGAAGCGTCTGCAGGGTGTCGGTCAGGACCTTTCCCGAAATGTCGGGCACCGTCCTCTGGATCTCGTTGAACCCGGGCCGGTCTAACCGTCCCAACACGAGCAGTATAACAGGTTGCCACTTCCCGGAGAGCAACGAGAGGGTCTGCAAGACCCGTTTTTCCTCCGCCCCGAGGGGGTCCCGTCGTCTGTCCATGGTAGGTGTGTCACTGAAGCCATATTAATGTCATCGGTCGGTCGCCCGGCTCGCGTGCCACGACGGATCGTATTTCCGATGTGTTTTTGTCGCTTGTCCACAGACAACACGTGTGACGACCGAACGGAACAGCGTGCCAGTACGGATCCTGCTGGTCGAGGACAACCCGGACGACGCGAGGATGGTCGAACTGCTGTTGGTCGGATCGACCGACAGCGACCCACAGCCGGGGTTGCTCGAGGTCGAATCGTTCGGGCACGCCGATTCGCTCCACCAGGCACGGGCCGAACTCGAGGAAGGCGATCCGGACATCGTGTTACTCGACCTCGACCTTCCCGATTCGAAGGGGATCGAAACCGTAGAGCGGTTCGAACGGATGCCACATCGGCCGCCGTTCGTCGTGTTCACGGGACACGAAGAGAGCGAACTCGGCACCCGGGCGATCGAACGCGGTGCACAGGATTATCTGCAAAAGCGGACGCTCACACGACAGGTACTGGTTCGCACGCTTCGGTACGCACTCGAGCGCCACGGGATTCAACGTGACCTAGAGGAGACGACACACCGTCTCACACTCACGAACAGGCTCCTCAGACAGGACCTCCAGAACGATCTCAACATCCTCATCGGCGAAGGGGACCAGTTACAGGGAAAACACCCGGCCGACGAGGCGGCCCGAGACCGAATGCTCGAGGCGGGATACAGGATGCTCAACAAGACGGCTGCAGCCGCACAGTTGACCGAGACGATCGTTTCCCCGCGAACGACCGCACCCGAGTACGACCTCCTCGAGTTGTTACGGGGGATCGTCGCCGAACTCGACGGGGAGAGAGCCGTGCCGATCGAGCTGACGGGGAGTGGGGAGGGTGACCGGGCGATCGTACACGGAACGCCCATGCTCCGGACCGCACTCGCGGAGGTTCTGGCGAATACTGTTGGGCGGTCACAGACCGTCGATGATACGGCAGTAACTGTTTCGATCACCGAAACAGCAGTTGCCGTTGCGTTCAGCAACGAAGGACGAAGGCTTTCCTCAGCACACAGCAACCTTCTCCGTGACCCCGATGCGACAGGGGCGGAACTCACGACGGCAGGAGTTGGGATCCAGTTTGCTTCGATTGTCTTCGACGAACTGGGGTGTGGTGTCTCCGTTGAGGATACCCACTCGAGCGGGTCGACAATTGGCATCGAGTTTGAACGGGTGACGAGGTAACCTGCCAGCAGTTACTCACAGCTCAGTAGAGGGGTTGCCCCTTCCTTACCGCGAGTTGATATAGGCCCATCACCGCCAGTGGATATGAACGGTGCCAGCCGTGACCGCCTGCCCGTCGAATCACCAACAAGACGACGTCTGCTTTGTTTGTGCACAGGCGGGCTTGTCGCCGGCCTCGCAGGGTGTACCGGCACCAGCGACGATGATGGCGGGGACGATACAGCGGTCGATGATGGCCCACAGACCAGCGACGAGTCGGACGAGCACGCGGACACAGTAGAAAATACCGCGACCGACGGGACAACGATCGGTGATAACACGCAGACAGGTCGGTATACGTTCGAGATGTTCATCGACGAGGATGGCGGCGACTACACGGAAGACGACGGGATCGACGTGGAGTCCGTGATCTGGGACGTGCAGTCACTCGACGGCGACGAGGCGACGGTGGAAATAACGGTTATCCGGGAGGATGGTTCCGAAGGGACACAGACGATTACGGCTTCCACAGACCATACCGAGGTCGAGGACTTCGGAGTGCACTACGTGGGGGATGGGTACGATATTATGGAGATTGCAGGCCCGTTTTTCGGCAACCGCTGGCTCCCGATTCATCGCATTGGTTCGTTGGACCTCTCAACGCTCGCCGTTGGCGAAACGTTCGACGCTTCGGGCCCCGGTGGCGGTGTCGAGGTTACAGGGACGGACTCACACGCGGGAATTGGCTGCTATGTGGTTGAGTATCAAATTTCCGGATATACACAATCGACGTACTGTGTGTCGCCCGAACATGCGATGGTGATTGGACAACAAGATGCGGGAGCGGATACGTACGTGAGACTCGTCGACTACGAACCGTGAACCGCTCGAGGGCAGCTCCCCGCGAAAGGGGATTTTGAGAAACATACCTATCGGTACGTGCGTTGGTTACCGGTGGTTCAGCACGTGAATATATATCGGCAAGCGGTGTTTTCCTGTATGACTCAACGAATAAATCGCCGACGATGGCTCACCCTGTGTGGAACCGGTGGCGTCGTTTCACTGACGGGATGTGTGGGCGGAGACGACGGCGGCACGGAAAACCCTACCAGTTCCGAAACCGACGCAAACGGGGATGAGGCATCCGGTAACAGCGAGACGAACGACGAAGACGGCATTACAATCCGCCACAACACCCGGACAGGGCGGTACGTTTTCGAAGGAGGGTACGCACAGGCGCTGGAAGATGGCGGCGATCCTGACCGGTTTATCTGGGACGTCCAGTCCCTCGACGGCTACGATGCGACTGTCGAGGCAACGTTCATCGAAGATTCGATGTTCGGTGACGAAGAGTCGATGTCGCTTACCGCATCGCCTGATGTACCCGAAGCGTCGTTGGCCGACCCGTACCAGATCGGCGATGGAGACGATATAAGCGAGTTGCTCTCGACACGAATGGTCGAACGGTGGTTCCCGGGCTACATGCTCGGTGAGGTTGATCTGGAAACGCTTGCGGTCGGGGCTGAGATCGATGGACGGATGGGCGTCTCGTTTGACGTCATCGACACGGAAACGTATGCCGGCATCGAGGGATATGTGCTGGAAGAGTGGCTCGCCGGCGAAGAATACCTCGGTAATTACTGCCTTTCGCCGGAACACGCGATGGTCATTGCCGGTGAGGAGTACGAGGAATACATCGACGGTGTCGGATACCGACTGGAATTAGTTGAATACGAGGAGTAAGCCGGACGTGGCCCCGTCGGTGAGAGCACACGACGGCTGGGAGGGGCGTTCGTCGTCGGTTTCGGCCCGTCCGGCCTCGAGTCGTCGTCACGGCTCCCGCACAGCCGGAAGCGTGAACGTGACTGTCGTCCCCTCGTCGGGCGGTGAGTCGATCCCGATCGTCCCCCCGTGAACGGCAACTATCTTCTGACAGATTGCGAGCCCCATGCCCGTCCCGGCATCGTAATCGGCATTGGTCCCCTGACTGAACAGGTCGAAGGCGTACTCGAGTTCCCCCGGGTTCATCCCGACGCCGTCGTCGGCGACGGTGAACTCCCAGACCGCTCCCCGTCGACTCGCTTCGAGGGTGATGGTGAGCGACGAGTCGTCGGTTCGTGCGTCGGACCGTCCGTGTTCGAGGGCGTTCACGACCAGGTTCTGAACGAGTCTGGCGAGCAGATGCTCGACCCCGTTGACCCGCGGTAACCGTCCGCGTTCGACCGTCGCGTCGTGGCGGTCGATGTCGTAGGCGAGCGATTCGACGACCTCCGAAACGGTTTCGTTCATGTCGACCGGTTCGACCCGCTCGTGGCTCGTGTCTATGCGTGAGTACGCGAGCAGGTCCGAGAGCATCGTCTGTGCACGCCGGGCGTTCCGTCTGCTCCGATCGAGCAACGCCGTCGTCTCCTCGTCGAGTGTCCCGCCGGCCGACTCCTCGAGTAACGCGAGGTACCGTTCTGTCGTCCGGAGGGGCGCTTGCAGGTCGTGAGAGACGACGGCAGTGAACGCCTCGAGTTCCGCCTCGCGCCGTTTGCGCTCTGTGATGTCCCGACACACGACGACCCATCCGAGACGCTCGCCGTGGCGTTTCAACGGTCGTGATCGTACCTCGATAGCCACCGGGCCGTTCGAGGACCGGTATTCGAGGTGTTGGTCGGTTTCCGTCTCGAGGTCGACGTCCGTGAGGAGGGTCGTAATCGGTGTCTCGCCTGAGGGCAGGTCCTCGCGAAACAGCGCGGTTGCCGCCGCGTTCGAGTGAACGACGTGCCCGTCGGGATCGAGGACCACCATTGCGTCCGGGGAGTCGTCCACGACGGTTCGGTTTGCGATCGGCCGGATGTCGAGCAGCCGATACCGGTACGTTGCGACGCCGAGTGCGAGCGCCGAAACGGCGGTCGACGGTGGGACGAGATTGACGCTATCGAGCGTAAACGGCGGCACGTTCGCGGACGTGAGGGTGCTCACGACGACGGGAGTGGTGATAGCCACGCCGAGGAGCGTCGCCTGTGGGAGATACGCCCACCCTCGCTTTACCGACTCGTGAAGCAAGACGCCGGTGGTGACACACGCGATGAGGACCGCGTAGGTGAAACTGAGCAGAATGTGTGCCGGACCGGTCTGCGTGCGCATCACGACTAGCCCCTCGATGTCGACCAGGCGTGTGTCGACGATGACGACGTCGTAGGGGTTCGTAAACAGCAACGCCCAGAAGACGACGGGGACCGCAAAGACGGCGAGCACGAGGGGCTGGCGTAGTTCGGTTATGCGGTCCGTGTAGGCGAGGACGAACAGGAGCAACAACGGCCCGACCGACGAGCTGCCCAGGTACAGGAGGCGGTAGGCCTGAAACTTGAGAGCCGGGTCGGTACTGAGGAGTTTGACCGCCGAAAGCCCGGTCCACACCGCGATGGCGACGTTCATCGCGAGAAACGTCTTCAGGGTCGGTGTTACCCCGTATCGACGCCCGTACTGGTACGTATACGCAACGAGAGCGAGAGAGACCGTGGTCGCCAGCACGATCGGATAGGCGTATATGGTATGTTGCCACGCCATGGTGTACCGGGAGTCTACTGAGACGGTCCTAGCCGGGAACCGTCTTAACACTGGCTATGAAGCGTAAGCGACCCACTGACGGGGACGTTAGCGCGACGTTTTGACGTCTCATCGGATCGTCTGTCCGTATGGATCGAACGCGGACGAGGTCGGTGGGAGATAACGGACTCCGATTCCTTCTGGTGCTTTCACTCGCAGTAGTCGGGATGGTCGGCGTCGTTTCCCTCCCGGCTCTCGCGATGGAGGGGGCAGCGTCGACGGACGAGAGACCGGCTGACGAACGGCCGACCGACGAGCGCCCGGCAGCGTGGGGTGTCGAACAGATACACGCGCCGACCGTCTGGGATGAGCACGGAACGCGTGGGGAGGGAGTACGGGTCGCGGTGCTCGATTCGGGGATCGACGCCGACCACCCCGAACTCGATATCGTCGGGTGGGGCGACTGGGACAGCGACGGAAACCCACGCGATACCGACCCACGGGATTACGACGTCCAGCGTGAACCAAGCGGGCATGGAACACACGTCGCGGGGATCGTTGCCGGCGGCGGGGCGAGTGGCACACACGTCGGGGTCGCCCCCGACGCGGAGTTGCTCGTCGGAGCCGTTCTCACGGACTGTGGACCCGACGGCTGTGACGCCCGGGCCGCCCAGATCATCGCCGGAATCGAGTGGGCGGTGGAAAACGAGGCGGATATCATCGTCGTGAGCGCGGGACTCGTGACGAAAGACGAGGCGTTCATCGAACCGATCCGGAACGCACACGACGCCGGAACCCTCGTCGTCGCGTCGGGAGGGAACTACGGACTCGGAACGAGTACCGCACCCGGGAACGACTACGACTCGATCAGCGTCGGCGCGTCCGACCCCAACGGCACGATCCTCGACCTTTCGGGCGGCGAAGTCGTCTTTACCGACCTCGAGTGGACCGATCCACCCGAGGAGTGGCCCGACGCCTACGTTCTGCCGACGGTCGCCGCACCCGGGTGGGAGATCCCGAGCACGGTCGTTGGCGGACAGTACGCCCGGGGGACCGGGACGAGTCAGGCCGCACCCCACGTCGCCGGTGGCGCTGCACTGGTGCAGTCGGCAACCGAGGAGCGACTCACTCCGGAGGAGATCAACGGGTTGCTGGTCGAAACTGCGGCAAAACCCGACGGGCTCAGCCCCGACCAGGACGTTCGCTACGGCCACGGCATCATCAACGTCGCGGCGGCCGTCGAGTTTGCAGTCGATGGAACGACACGAACGAAAGCGGAGATCGGTGCGTTCGAACCCGGCGAGCAGCCACCGGAACGGTGGGAGTTCGACGCGACTCTCCAGGACGGTGGTTCCGAGGGGAGCGAGCCGAACCGGGGGGACGGGTCGACCGCCGATGACGGGGAACCGGGAACGGCAGGAGACGACACCGAACCGACCGACGACGCCAGTGTCGGGTTCGGAATCGGTGGTGCGGTACTCGCGCTCGCCGTGGTGGGGTATCTCGCTTCCCGGGTCACCCGGGTGTGACGTACTCGTCGTCGGTGTTCACCGGTTCCGTGTGGTCCGTGTCGGACTCGGCCCGGCGGGTCAGTTCCTGGAAGCGTTCCGAACGGGCGGCGATGCGGTCCATCGTCTCGCTGTCCGGGGTGTCTCCGCGGGATTCGATCAGGAACGTGGTGATGACGACCGTCTTGACCCAGGGCTTGAGAAGGCCGACGTAGCCGGTGAGGAAAACTCCGGCAACCGCGACCCAGCCGATCAGTTCGACGGTGGTCGAGAAGCCCCCGAGGACGCTCGCGAGCGGTGTGAGCGCGATCAACCCGACGAAGGCGACGGCGTACATCCCGAAGAGTATAATCAGCGTCGAGACCAACACCGGTTTCCAGTTCTTGCCGTACAGTACGACACCGTCACGGGCGGCACGCCACGGGTTCTCGTCGGGTCTGGTGAACATGTACGCGAGGATCGCCTCGTCGATGTAGGACGCGGCGAGCGCGATCGCCCTGCCGACGATCCGGACGAGGTTCTGTACCCCGGATGCGAACGAGAACAGCCGCGAAACCGACACGACCCGATCGTTAAACTGCTTGAGAACGCCTTTGACGAGCTGGTCGAGACCGAACAACGCACTGGTCTGGGTGAACCGCGACCGGACCGTCCCGATGCCGTGTTTGACCTGGTTCGGCGGCACCTCGCCGGTGTGGATAACCTCGGCGATGACCACGATGTGTGCCGCTTTCACCAGGTACAGAACGTACCGGCTGAACAGCCGCCAGAGCCCGACGAAAACGAGGATCGCGAGAAGCAAGCCGACGATACCGATCCATCCGGAGACCGTGCCCGCATCGAGCAGCGTCCAGCCGAGCCAGATGACGATCCCGAAGTAAGCGACGGTTGCAATGCCGAGCAACAGGCCGGCAGCCGCCCGAAGGAGAACGAACGGGAGCGTTTGTGCGAATACTTTCGTCGCCGTTCCGAAGTGTAACATATCACCCTGCCGGTTGTACGTCGGTCGATAAAACTCAACAACAGAGACCGTAGAAAGGACGGTACTGACCGAAACGTAAGTACCGGTCTACTAGGGGACACCCGCTATCACGGCCATATCCCAGAACCGACCGACCCAGTTTCCGCCGGGAAGAAGATCACGTGCGGCGTTTTCGGCGTATCCCGCTGCGGTCCCGGACGCCATCCCCGCGAGGTCGTCCATCCCGGTGGTCCGTGGGTCGTCGCTGATCGCGCCGAGAACGGCGGTTACCTTGAGATAGAGCTTTGCGAGTTCGGCGTAGTAGGCGCCCACGGCCCCGAGCGCGACCGAACCGACTCCAGCGATGAGATTTGTCGAACTGAGGAGGTTGAGATAGATGTTCATCGCGGCCGCCGTGCGGTCGACATCGCCCCCTCTGACCGTGAGGTGGCGCTGTCGTTTCCCGCCCCCGGTACCGTCCGCAAGCAACCCGATGACCGATCCCGTTTGGCTATCCACGTTCCACATCGCTCGGGCCTCCCCGTCGACGGGGGCGACCTGCAAATCGCGGCTCGAAAACCCGACCCCCCGCCAGAGACTGTTGTACGCCCCGGTGGAGACGTCATCGGGTAGATCGCCGAGCCTGGCGATCGGCGTGTCACCGATGAGTCCGAAAGTCGTCTCATCGAACCGGGCGCTCTCGAGCACCGAGATCCGGGCCGTCCGCTCGAGCGTTCGCTCGAACCTGTCTTCTGCGTCGTCGATCGCCGTCGCCGCACGAGTGTGTACGAATACGTTGAGCGACTCCTCGAGCGTCGCCTCGTTCCCGTCGACGACCGGTTTGACCTGGTAGGACACGATCCGTGGGTCAAGAAAGTACGTGAGCCCGTCCTCCCCGAAGGCGTTTTCGAGCGGTGATTGGACCAAAAACGGGTCCCACTCGACGTCCGTCCGTCCGCTGTGCCAGGCCTCCCGTAGCTTCTCGAGTCCGTCCGCCGTGAGCTCGCCGTCCTCATCCAGTCTGAGTTCCCTCACGGCCGTATCGAGTTCCCGGTACGTCTGCCCGGCCTCGAGCATATCGTCCATCTGAACGCTGAAAGGGACTCCATCACCCTCTATCGAGACGTCGACACCACCGAGCATCGCCAGACGCGCGTCCTCCGCGAGCGCAGTCAGCCCGGGACGGCCAAAGCCGACCTCGGAGTCGGGGTCGTCACCGTAGGGATTCCAGCTCTCGTCGACGAGCGGATCGTACCCACCCAGCGTCTGTGTGGCCTGCTCCCCTCGGTGCTCGATCGTGAGATAGAGACCGACGATCGACCGGACGACACCGCTTTCGGCTCCATCCGTTTCGTACGTGTCGGTCGCGGTGAGGTGTGGTGACTCCGTCGGCTCGTCGCCGACCGCGAGTTCCACCGGTCGAACGCCCGGTTCTCGGTCGGGGACACCGTAGATCGCCTTGTACGTGGGGCTCTCGTCGGAAACCGTCGTTGCCGTCTCGATGAGAGTGTCCCGAAGGTGCTCCCACTCACCCATCGGGACGGCGGTAGCACCGGTCAGTTCGGCCTGCCTGAGGACCACCTCGTCTTCGACGGGAGACGTCTCGTCCCGGGCGCTCAACAGGACTGTCGTCGGCGCGGTGGCTAACACGGAGTCGACCCGCTCGTCGTAGGAGTTGGCCGGCAAGCCGTCGTGGGCGTAGACGATTAGATCGGGGTCGTCCGCGATGGCCTCCGGGAGATGTCGCCACATATCCGAATCCACCTCCCGTCTATCGATGATGGCGTTCGGGACGGTTTCCTCGAGCAACTCCTGGAGTTCGTCGTACGCCTCGTCGTCGGTCGCAGCCGAGACACCCCGGTTCATACTCGCCGAGACGTCGATGAGGAAAACGATCTCCGGTGTCGGTTCCAGCGACTGCATCGTCGGGGCGACGAGCCCGTCGTTGTCGGTGAGCACGAACGAGTCGGCACCGAGGCCGGTGACGTGTTCGCCGGCCCCATCGAGTGCGGTCACGTCGACGGTCACCCGTGGATAGTCGGCCGACCGAACGTCGATGTCGAGCGATTCGATGGCCTCCACCGAAGGCTCGTTCGCCGGGTCGTAGATGGGGCGCCCGTTTCGCAGTATCGGTTCGTCGTCGGTATCGACTTCCCCGGCTTCGATCGTTGTGCCCGTGCTGTATTGATCCCCCTGTAACGTGACCAGGTCGCCGAATTCGCTGAGGGTGGCCACAGCTTCCCCGTCGACGTCGACCCCCTGAACGGCCAGCGAGGGAACGAACGAATCGAACTCGTCTACTCCGGCAGTCGGTTTGTCGAACAGCTCCAGGGTCGGCACCGTTCGGACGCGCAGTTGCCGGCCAACGAGTTGCTCTACCTCCCATTCGCCGGAAACCAACTCGAAGGGGTCGTCCAGCGCGTCGGGGGTGACAGCCGAGAGGGTGACCCGAACGGGGTCGGGGCGATCTACGTCCGGCGGTTCCGCCGGATCTTCCGTCGAACCGGATTCGCCGAACGGGACGTCGGCGAACAGGTTGGCGTCGTAGCTGTTCCCGTGGCTATCGGACACCTCGACGAGCGGAAGTGGGTGTGTCGAGCCCCGGGATCCGTTCCAGCGCCAGTCGAAACCCGACGGCCCCCGGATTCTGCCCGAAACGTCCTCCGGTAGCACCTGACGGATGTCCTGCCCGAGCTGCCGGCTTTCGGCCCCTCCCTCGTCGAAAAGCGGTGGCTCCTCGTCGCTTGGCTCCCGACCGAGGCGGTCTGCCCACTCGGTAAGCTGGTCCGCCTCGAGTGTGGGTTCGCCCTCTCGAACTGGTGGCTCCAGGAGGTGAGCCCGGACGGCGTCCTCGGTGAGGTATTCGTCCGTATCGATGTCGACAACACGAACCGCCGAATCGAACCCGGCCTCACGATACAGCGCCGCGAGCAGTTCGGCCTTGTCCCGCGGTGTTCCCATGCCACAGCGGAGCGTTCCCCGAACGCCCCACCGGACGACGCTGTCCACGTCGCCGAGTCCGTCGACCTCCGTTGGCGTAGTCTGGATCTCGTCGCGGACGAACCGAAACAGCTCCTCCAGTCGTGTGCGTTCGTCGGTTTCCGACACGCCGTTCGAGTGGCTCTCCACCCGCCCGCCGGCCGACCGGTCCCCGGACGTCCCGGTTCGGAGGGTCGTCTCGAGCGGACCCGCGGATCCGCCCTGTGGTCGTGGGTCCGTCCCCCCGGGTTCGGGAACCGAAGCCGTTGTGGTGTCGGTTTCAGTGTGTCTCCCGTCGACGAGCGCCTTTGCTCTCCCCGGGAGGTGGTCGGGGCTCGTTTTCAGCACGTCCTGCATCTCCGCCCACACTGAGAAGTGATCGCTCGGACCGCGGGGGTCGTCCGGTCGTCCGTCAGCCTGCCCTTCCGGGCCGCCTGCGAGAAGCAGATAGCCACCGACACCGGAGCCCAACAGTGCCGCGCCGCCGAGAGCCGCCCGCCTGCTGAGTGGGAAGCCGGCGTCGTCGGCCCGGGGATCCGGCGCGTCGGCCCCCGTCGGGTCCGTGGTCGCCCTCGTGTCCGTCTCATCGTCACGGCGTGTCATGAGTTGGTACCAGACGAACCACCGTCATATACTCACACTTACAGCCAGGTTACTGACGGACGGACCCGAACGAACGCGGTCGATCCGAACGCTTTTGCCCCCATACGGAATACCTCCGGCCGATGCGGGAGCTTTTGATCGTCTACTGCAAGGGCTTCTCGATGGGTGCCGCGGACGTCGTCCCCGGCGTCTCCGGGGCGACGATCGCGTTGATCGTCGGGATCTACGACCGGCTCATCCGGGCGATCACGGCGATCGATCCCCGCGAACTCCGCCCCCTGTTAGGTCTCTCCGACAGGGACGGGCGCGTAGACGCCCTCGAGGTCGCAGAGCGGACCGACGCCGTTTTCCTCATCACACTCGGGCTCGGCGTCGCCTCGGCGATCGTGGTGCTCTCGAGGCTCATGTACGGGGCGGTGACGACGTATCCGGTGGCGACCTACGCCTTCTTTTTCGGGTTGATCGCGGCGTCGGCGGTCGTCCTCTACGGCCAGATCGGGACGTGGACGCCCGCCCGAGTCGGACTCTCGGCGGTCGGGATCGTCGTCGCGGCGGCGATCACGGGGGTCACGGGAACCGAAGCCTCCCACGGCCCGCTGGTGATCTTCCTGACGGGGGCGATCGCGATCTGTGCGATGGTCCTTCCCGGCGTCTCCGGAGCCTTCTTCTTGCTCGTTCTCGGCCAGTACGAGTACCTCACGGGCGTGTTGAGCGAGTTTACCGACGGCCTGATCGCCCTGCTCAACGGCGAATCGCTCACGCCGGTGATCGAGAACGGAATCGTCGTCGCGATATTCGGCGTCGGGGCGGTGATCGGGCTGTTCACGATGGCCCACGTCGTCCGCCGGGCGCTCGATCGCTACCGCGGGGCGACACTCGCCTTTCTGGTGAGCCTGATGGTCGGTGCGCTCAGGCTCCCACTCGAGGAGGTCACGACGAACCTCGGGGAGACGACGGGCAACTCCCCGACCGTGGCCGTCGTCGCCGCCGTCGTCGGCTGTGGTGCGGTACTCGCCGTCGATCGGTACACAGACGACCTCGAGTACGTCCAGGGGTAGTTCTCGTCGCTGCCCGGAAGAACTGATTTAACCGTCCGAACGCTGGTCAGGGCGCAGTGTGGTGAATCGACGTTCGTCCCGCTAATATCTTGTAACCAAACATATGTAAGTTTCAGATAAATTGATTTCCAATGGCAATTTCTGTTAGCGTGCAATGTCCGCGAAAGACGACATGAAAGACTACCTGGCAGAACACCCACGAATGATCGGCGTCCTGTTCGCGCTGCTTTTGTTACTCTCACAGGCGGGAACGGTCACAGCGGGAACGAACACCCACGTCGGGCCCTGAACCGTCGGAGAACGGCTGGTCATTTTCACACTGTCGGTCGTGGTCCTGTGAGCTGGCACGTCCCGGAGCCCACTTCCCAGCGCGTGTCGGATCCCCCACGAGCGGAGTCGGTGTGGCCGACAACCGCAGGCAAAAACGCGGCCGTCTTCGGCTACTCGAGTGACGCCGGTCCGATACCGTCGTTCCAGCGGAGGTCGCCGTCGATCAGTACCGGGAGCCCGGTCCACGTCAGGTACTCACGGACGTCGGCTTCGGCGACGGACGCGGCCCGAACGTTGCCGGCGGTGAGGTGTCTGTCCTCGACCGACGGGAGGTTCGAGGCAGTCGTCGAGCCGAGTCTGTA
>LFFM01002074.1_pt1 | contig 13460 bp, 9 predicted proteins | sample 643131 | NCBI WGS metagenome assembly LFFM01 (sample SAMN03777445, study PRJNA286221) | soda lake metagenome | biome: soda lake; feature: Kulunda steppe; material: water; isolation source: sample Tc-Br brine of Tanatar trona crystallizer | place: Russia: Kulunda steppe | collected 2011-07
ACCACGCCGAGGGGGACGACCGGGGTTCGCGGCTCGCGGTCGTCGTCTCCCTGATGGGCGCGACGCTGCTCGGGGTCGGCGTGATCTGGGCGCTCGCGACGAGCTGGGAGGCGATCCCGCGGCTCGTCCGGACCGCGATCCTCGTTCTCACGCCGCCGACGTTCGCCGTCGCCGGGGAGGCGCTCGTCCGCGACCGCGCCCCGCGGGTCGGGAACGCCCTCTGGATCCTCGCGGTGGCGGTCGTCGGCCCCGCGTCGGCCGTCCTCGTCGACCTCTGGGGGGTCGACCCCGGCACCGAGTGGCTCCTGGTCGTCTGGGCGGCGGTCGCGCTCCCCGTGGGTCACGCCCGCCGCTCGCGGCTCACGACCGCCCTCGGGCTCGCGGCCGCGGCCGGGGCGATCGCCGTCATCGAGTCGGCCGCCGGTCTCCCGGTCGCGGTCGGCTTCCTCGGGGTCGTCGTCATCGCCCTCGGCGAGCGCGCGGGCGGGCGGGACGGCGCTGTGGCCGGTCGTGACGCCGGTTCGGGTGACGGCCGTCGAACGGACCCCGACTGGGCCGGGGGCACAGACCTCGGGGACGTCTACCGGCTCGTCGGCGTCGCCCTGCTCGCCGCGACGTTGCTGTTCGTCAGCAGCCAGGAGTGGCGCTACGACCGCGTGGCCCCCGAGGCAACCCCCGTCGGGATCGCGACGGCCGCCGGAGCCCTGGGGGCGATCGCGGCGACCCGGTGGCTCGTCCGCGCGAACCGGCTCGATCGGGAGACGGCGGCGCTGACGGCGCTCGGCACCGTCGCGGTCGCGCTCGCGGCGACCGCGGTCGCTCTCGTCCCGCCGACCCCCGCCGTCCTCGCGTTCGCGCTCGTCCACGTCGGGCTGCTCGGCGTCTTGCTCGCCGCCGTCGCGGTCGCCGTCGAACGCCGCTCGCCGGCGCTGGTCAACCTCGTCGCCGTCGCCTTCTTCCTCCAGGTGCTCGCCTTCCTCGCCGCGACGGTCGCCGACGCGGTCTCCGGATCGGCCGTGTTGGTGATCACCGGGATCGTCCTGTTGCTCGCCGCCCTGGCTCTCGAACGGGGACGACGGGACGTACTCGACCGGATGGGGCCTCCCTGAGGGCCGGACGACCCTAGTCGTGTCTGAAACAGCGCGTTCCGGTAAACGCCATCGCCATCCCGTGCTCGTCGGCGGCCGCGATCACGTCCTCGTCGTTGACCGATCCCCCGGGCTGGACGACCGCCTCGACCCCCGCCGCCGCGGCCTCCTCGAGGCCGTCGGGGAACGGGAAGAAGGCGTCGGAGGCCATCACCGATCCCTCGGGACCTTTCCCCTCGGCGTGCTCGTCGGCTTTCATCGCCGCCAGCCGGACGGCGTCGACCCGGGAGACCTGCCCCATCCCGACGCCGACGGTCTCGGTGCCGGTCGCGAGGACGATCCCGTTCGACTTGACGTGTTTGAGCACCCTCCAAGCGAAGGTCATCGTCTCCAGCTCCGCGGCCGTCGGCTCGCGTTCCGTGACGACCTCGAGGTCGTCGGCCGAGATCGACGAGCGGTCCCGCTCCTGGACCAGCCGGCCGCCGACGATCGGTTTTTCGGCGAACCGTTCGGTGGGCTCTCCGAGCTCCCCGACCTCGAGTACGCGTAGATCCTCCCGCGCACACAGCACCTCGAGGGCGTCGGCCTCGTAGCCGGGGGCGACGACGACCTCCTTGAACGAGTCGACGATCGCCTCGGCTGCCTCCCGGTCACACGGCCGGTTGAGCGAGACGACGCCGCCGAACGCGCTCATCGGGTCGGTCGCGAGCGCCCGGTCGTACGCCTCCGCGAGCGAGTCGGCGGTCGCACAGCCCGCGGGGTTCGTGTGTTTGATCACCGCCGCGGCGGGCGTCTCGAACTCCTTTATGAGCTCGAGGGCACCGTCGGCGTCGTTGTAGTTGTTGTAGCTCAGCCCCTTCGCGCCCTCGTTGTGCTGGATCGCGTCGACCACCGACGCCTCCTGGCAGCCGTAATCGGCGTACACCGCGGCCTCCTGGTGAGGGTTCTCGCCGTACCGGAGCCGGTCGAGCCGGTCGGCGCCGACGAGCCGGCGGGCCGCCAACCCGTCGCCGTCGTCGTCGCCCGCGACGGCCACCGCCCCCGCTTCGCGGTCGACGGTCACCCGATCCTCGGCGAACCAGCGGACGGCCCGCGGATACGCCCGGAACTCACCCTCGTAGAGCACCCGCTCTTTGAGCGTCTCGCGGTCGTCGCCCGCGTAGACGGGGACGGGCTCCTGGGTGACGATCGGGCCGTCGTCGATCAGCTCCGTGAGGACCGCCCCGTCCTCGTCGGTCGCGTCCGTGACGACGTGGACGGTACAGCCGGTCACCGAGACGCCGGCCGCGAGCGCCGCCCCCCAGGCGTCCTCGCCGGGGAACGCGGGCAGCAACGACGGGTGGACGTTCAGCGTCGTCGGCGCCGCCTCGAGGAAGGTATCCGAGAGGATCCGCATGTAGCCGTCGAGACAGACGAGCTCGAAGCCGTAACCGTCGAGTGCCTCGAGGATCGCCGTCTCGTGGGCTCGCCGGTCCATCCCCGCCGAACGCGGGACGACCTCGGTCGGAATCCCGCGCTCTCCGGCCGCCTCGAGGACGGGGGCCTCCTCGCGGTCGGTCACGACGACTGCGAGTTCGGCGCCTCCCGGCCGCCCGTCGTCGATGTTCAGCAGGTTCCGTCCGCGGTTGCCGGCCAGTCCGGCCACTCGTATCATGGGGAGACGAGCGCCACCGACGATCAAAGCGGTTGCGGTCCCGTCCGCGGAGGCTCCTCCGTGGCGGCTCCGACTCCGAGCCCCTCCGTGGCGGCTCCGACGACGGCCGGGCCGAGAACACCTCCGATACGCTTTTCAGCCGCGGCCGGGCACGGTCGAGCATGACCGACACCGACGCGCTGTACGCCATCTCGCCGCTCGATGGCCGGTACGCCGACCGGACCGCGCCGCTGTCGCCGTACGCCAGCGAGGCGGCGCTGATGCGCGCCCGGGTCCGCGTCGAGGTCGAGTACCTCGTCGCGCTCGCCGATCTGGACGAGACCGCCCTCAGCCTCGATACGGGGACACGCCAGCGGCTCCGGCGGCTGTACAAGAGCTTCGCCGAGGAGGACGCCGCGCTGATAAAGAAACTCGAGGTCTCCGGCCACGGTCCCTACGAGGCGACCAACCACGACGTGAAAGCCGTCGAGTACTTCATCCGCCAGAACCTCCCGGATGGGACCGACGCCGCCCCCTGGATCCACTTCGGGCTGACCAGCGAGGACGTGAACAACCTCGCCCACCGGCTGTTGCTCCGGGGAGCGATCGACGACGTCCTGTTGCCCACCCTCTACGAGCTCCGGACGACGCTCGCGGCGATGGCCCGCGAACACCGGGACGTCCCGATGCTCGCCCGGACCCACGGCCAGCCGGCGACGCCGACGACGTTCGGCAAGGAACTCGCCGTCTACGCCTCCCGGCTCGGCCGTGGGACCGGGCGGATCCGGGAGGCGACCGACGGCCTCCGGGGAAAACTGGGGGGTGCCTCGGGCACCTACGCCGCCCACGTCGCCGCCTGCCCGGAGGTCGACTGGCCGGCGTTCGCCCGCGGCTTCGTCGAGGGGCTCGGTCTCGAGTTCGAGCCCCTGACCACCCAGGTGAACCCCTGTGACGACCTCGCGGCGCTGTTCGACGCCCTCCGCGGGGCGAACGACGTCCTGCTCGATCTGGACGTCGACATGTGGCTGTACGTCTCCGATCGCTACCTCGGCCAGGAGGCCACGGCGGGGGAGACGGGCTCCTCGACGATGCCCCACAAGGTGAACCCGATCGACTTCGAGAACAGCGAGGGGAACCTCTCGAAGGCCAACGCCGACCTCGTCTTCCTCGCCGACTACGTCACCCGCTCGCGGCTCCAGCGGGACCTCTCGGACTCGACGGTCAAACGCAACGTCGGCGCCGCCCTCGCACACTGCCTGATCGGCTACACGAAGGCCGCCGACGGCCTCGCGGCGGTCACCCCGAACGAGAGGGTCATGCGCGAGGAGCTCGAGGCCACCCCCGAGGTGATCGGCGAGGCCGTCCAGACGATCCTCCGCCGGGAGGGGCTCGACGACGCCTACGAGCGCGTCAAGGAGCTGAGCCGGGGGCGACGGGTCACCCTCTCCGAGTTCCGGACGCTGTTCGACGAGCTCGACGTCGACGAGGAGGTCCGTGCTGAGCTGCGGGCGCTCACGCCGGAGACGTACACCGGCCTCGCCTCCGAGCTGGTCGACGACCTCGAGGTCGAGAGAGGGCGGCGGTGAGCGTCGGACGCGAGCGGTAGACGGCGCCCGTTCGGCTGGTGAACCACAACCCGTTATACGGCCGAGGCGGAACAACCGATATGTATCACTCCACCCGGCGGGAGCTGCTCCGGCTCGCCGGCACCGGCGTGGCCGCCGGACTGGCCGGCTGCTTCGGGGACGGGGCGGGCTCGGACGACGGCGGCGATCCGGACGGGGAGGGCTCCGACGACGAGCCGGAGGTCGTCGGCAGCGACGGCCTCGTCTACGCGTTCACTCCCGACGACGTCGCGGTCGTCGATCCGGAGACGGCCGACGTCGTCGACCGGATCGAGGAGGGGATCGGGGACGAACGGTGGGCCGACCCGCGGATCACGGCCGACCACGGGGAGATCTACGTCGTCGAGGAGTCGCTCTCGCAGGCGTACGTCTTCGACACCGGAACCCGCGAGCTCGTCTCGACGGTCGACGTCGGCCCCGGGGCGAACCACCTCTATCACCCGACCGACGGGGAGATCTGGGTCCACGCGGACGACGAGGGAGCGTTCTACGTCGTCGACGTCGACGAACACGCGGTGATCGAGATCGTCGAGACCGGCCTCGACGGCGAGGGCCACGGCAAGCTCCTCCACCACGAGGCGCTCGGCTCGACGGCCTACGCGACGAACGTCGCCGATCCGGGCGTCGCCGTCGTCGACCTCGACGCCTACGAGCGGGTCGACTTCCTCGAGTTCGGCGAGGTCGGGGGCACCCACTACAAGGCGTTCGCACCCGACGTCGGACTGCTGTACGCCGAGTACGCGACGGGGACCGTCGTCGTCGACACGGCCACCGACGAGGTGATCCGCGAGCTCCCCTACGCCGGCGCGATGTTCCTCTCGCCGGACGAGCGCCTGCTCGCGATCGTCGACGGCGAGACGGTGACGGTCCTCGACGCCACGAGCGATGACGCGACGGAGGTCGGCACGGTGGACGTCGACGGTGGGCCCACGGCGGTCCGTTTCTCGGCCGACGGCGACCACGCGTTCGCGGCGAACCCCGGGACGGAGGACGTCGCCGTCCTCGACCTCGAGGCGTTCGAGGTGGCAGACCGGATCGACGCCGGTGCCGTCGACGGTCGGAGCCGGCCCGGAGTTCTCGGCGGTGACTACGTTCTCACCTCCGCGGACGTCGACGGGACCGTGACCGTGATCGACGCCACAGACCGCGAGCTCGTCGGCCGGGCCGACGTCGGCGAGGGCGTCGGCCCGATCCAGTACGTCGGCGACTCCGGCGTCGGCTACACGGGCCGATGAACCCCCCTGCCGGCCGGTCGCCCCCGTCGTCGGGAGCGGTCACCCACCGTGTCGTCGATCGCCGTCGGCTCGCTGTCGCCCTCCTCGCGGTCGTCGTGGTCGCCCTCGCGGTTTCGGCCCTCGCGGCGCCGGCCGGCGCCCACGCGTACCTGAGCGGCTCGGATCCGGCCAACGGCGAACGCCTCGAGGCCGCCCCCGAGTCGCTCGCGCTCTCGTTTACCGGCGACGGCGTCGTCGAGGCCGAGGTCGCCGTCCGCGGACCCGACGGGGACGACGTCGCCGGCGAACTCGCGATCGAGGTCGACGAGCTCACCGTTCCGATAGAGGACGCCGGCGACGGAATGTACGTCGTCGAGTGGGAGGTGCTCGCCGAGGACGGCCACACCACGACGGGGACGTTCTTCTTCTCGGTCGGCGACGACACCCTCGACCACGAGGCCGTCCTCGAGAGCCACGAGGCGGACGACGACGGGGTCGCGGCCGTCGAGGCCGGGGCGAAGGCCCTCCTGCTCGTCGGGCTCGTCGGACTCGTCGGCGCCCCGGTCGCCGCGAGGGTCGCGGTCTACCCGGCCCTCGCCGGCGGCCCGGCGACGGCGGCGGTCGACCGGCGGCTCGTCCGGAGCCTCCTCGCGGCGGCGGCCGTCTGTGCCCTCGGCTGTGTCGCCCTCGGCCCCTCCAGGGCCGTGGCGGCCGGTCAGCCGCCAGCGGACGCACTCGTGGGGTTCCTCGGGACCGCACCTGGCCGCCTCTGGCTCCTCCAGCTCGTGCTGGCCGGCGCCGTCGTCGCCCTCCTCGTGGCGGCCGCGGCCGGTCGACTCCCACGTCGGGGCTGGCTCGCCGGCTCGTTCGCGGGCGGGCTCGCCCTGGCGACGACGGTGAGCTGGGGGAGCCACTCGGCGACGGCGGTCGACCGGCTCGCCGGGACGGCCGTCGACTTCGCCCACCTCGCGGGGGCCGGGCTGTGGGTCGGTGGCCTCCTCGTGCTCGCCGTCGTCGTTCCTCCGGCGTTACGCGAGGCGCCCGGTCCGGACCGGGCCGGGCTCGCAGCCGCGGTGGTCCGCCGGTACTCCCTGCTCGCGCTGGCGGGGGTGACCGTAGCCGGGGCGAGCGGACTCGCCCTCGCCGCCTGGCACGTCCCGACGGCAGCCGACCTCGCCGGAACCCTCTACGGGCTCGTCCTCTCGGCGAAGACGCTGTCGGTGCTCGTCGCCCTCGGCCTCGGCGGCCTCCTGCGCTTCGTCCTCCTCGCCCGGCTCGACCCTCCCGCGAACCGCCAGTCCGGCCTCCGCGCCGTCGAGGCCGACGGTGGCGAAACCCGGACCGACGGTGGAGGACGGGCCGACGGGAGACGGTCCGGGGACGGCGACGACGATTCGGCGACCGGCCCGGTGTCCGCGCTCGTCCGGACGGTCCGCCTCGAGTTCGCCGTCTTGCTTCTCGTGGTCGTCCTCTCGGGGGTGCTCACCTCGGCACCGACCGCGGCCGTCCTGGACGACGGTCCCGGGGAGACGACGATCGAACGCGAGGGCGAGGACGTCACGCTCGAACTGACGGTCGTCCCGGCGGACGGCAGCGAGCCGATCGCCGTCGGGATCGACGACCCCCTGGTCTTCGAGGTGGCGTTCGTCTCCGACGGCGAGCGAGTCGCCTCCGATCGACCGGTCCGGCTGCTCGCGGACCACGGCGAAAGCGGCGACACGGTAGAGCTCGAGCTCGAGGGGACCGACGACGGCACGTACGCGGCGGTACAGCCGCTGTCCGCGGAGGGCCAGTGGGAGGTCCGGGTGACCGGCCAGCCCGCCGGCAGCTACGTCAGCGAGTGGGTCGACGTCCACGCGTCGTCCGGTTCGGACGACGGCCACGACCACGGCGAGGACGCTCATGGCCACGGCGACCACCAGGAGGATGGCCACGACCACGGCGGGGGCGCTCACGACCACGGCGACGGGGACGCCCACGACCACGATCACCAGGAGGGCGGCCACGACCACGCCACACCGGCCGACGACGGTCCGGGACCGTTCACGAGCGTGCTCCGGTTCGGAGCGATCGCCGTCGCCGTCGTCGGCTCGCTCGCCGTCCTCGTCGAGGCCGTTTCCCTCCGCGATCGGTGAGGCTCCCGTCAGTGGTGGTCGTGTCCGCCGGGCCCGTCGAGGGGATCCCAGAACGGGAGTTCGGGGTGGGGGACGTGGTAGCCGAGGCTCATCAGCCCGTGGGTGAACAGGACGTAGCCGAGGACGACGAACGCGATCCCGAGCAGCCGGTGGAGCCGGCGGCGGTGGACGACGTCGACGCTCTCGATCACGGTGCCGTAGGCGAACACCGCGGGGATGGTGCCGAGCCCGAGGGCCGCGAGGACGACGCCGCCGACGACCGGATCCGCGGCCGCGAACGCGTAGAGGTACGCCGGATAGAGGATCGGACACGGCAACAGGCCGTGGACGGCGCCCAGGCCGACGATCCCCGGGCCGTTCGCGAGCCCCTCGACGCGCGCCGAGAGCCAGCCGAACAGCCGGCCGGTGCCGGGGAGGCCGACGCCGACCGAGATCCGGCCGAACACGTAGTTGACGCCGACGAGGATGACGGCGAGCCCGATCACGACGCCGACGACCCCCCGGAGCAGGTCGGCCGTCGCGGTGAGCCGGTCGGCCCCGAGAAACAGCAGGCTCCCCAGAAGCCCCATCGTCGCGCCGATCAGCGTGTAGCTCGCCGCCCGGCCGACGTTGAATAGCGCGTGCTGGCGGACCTCGAACACCGTCAGGTGGGAGCCACGGATCCGCTCGCGCCGGCTCGCGGTGCCGCCGTCGGCCCGGGTGCCGGTCATCTTGCCGGCGTAGATCGTCACCAGCGGGCCACACATCCCGATGCAGTGGGCGCCGCCGAGCAGCCCGATGAGAAAGAACAGGGCGATCTCACTGCCCAGCAGCGTGGGATCGATCATCGCCGTCCCGTAAGCGCGCCGCACACCTCACCCCTTCGGTTCCTCCCGCGGGTCGGCGCCGACGGCGGCCGCCGGGCCGGATCGGTGGTCATCGTCGTCAGTAGCCACCTCCGTCCTCGCCGCCGTCTCCGTCCTCGCCGCCGTCTCCGTCCTCGCCGCCGTCTCCGTCCTCGTCGTACTCGACTAGCTCCCCGCGGTAGAGCTCGCCGAGCTCGCGGTCGAACTCCTCGAGGGTGATGATGTCTTCGTCGTCGTACTCCTCGAACCCCTCGACGAACGTTTCGGCGTCGACCCGGTCGGCGAACGGGGTCGGGTTGCGCATCATCACGTCGTCGACGTGGTCGGGATCGGTCACGCGCACGAAGTGGGCGTCCGCGGCGTCGATCAGCTCCCCCGTCTCGAAGTCGGTGACCCACACGTCGGCCACCTCGCTGTCCGGGCCGTCGAAGGCCTCGGGAGCGGCGTGGTACGCCGCCATACAGCCGGCCGAACAGAAAAACACCCGCTCGCCGTCCTCGTGAACGAGCTGGGCGTTCCACTCGGGATACTCCTCGGCGATCATGTCACAGACGACACACTCGAGCCCCTCCGGGAACGCCGCCGCCTCGTCCGCCGGGACCTCCTCTTCGTGGTCCTCGTCCTCGGCGTCTCCGGGGTCGTCCTCGGTGTCTCCAGGGTCGTCCTCGGTGTCTTCGCCCACACAGCCGGCGATTCCGGCGGCCACGCCGGCACCGACCGTCCCCAGCAGGCGCCGTCTGCCGATCGGCAGTTCGTCGGGGTTCATCAACCGTCGTTTGGCGGGCCACGGTCAAGTGCCGTCTGGTCCGGGAGTCGAAGCCGTTCGTCGAAACCGACCCGCGTGGGTCAGCCGCCGTCGACGAGCGTCGACAGCGCCGCCGCGAGCGCGTCCGCGGCCGCGCGGACGTCCTCGGTCCGGACGTACTCCCGTGGGGCGTGGGCGACGGCACCCTCCGCGTCGGCGAGGACGCCGGGGCCGAAGACGACCGTCGGGGCGTAGGGGGCGAAATAGGAGGCCTCGGTCGCGGCGGTAAAGGGGCGGACCTCGCCGCCGCTCGACGCGGCGAGCGCGTCGACGACGGCCGCGCCGGGGTCGGTCGCCCACGCCTCGAGAAACGGCGTCGGCCGGTCGGTGAACTCGAACGCTACGTCGACCGGTTCCGGAACCGCCGCCCGGAGGTGTTCGAGCAGCGCCTCCCGAAACCCCGCGGCCGTCTCGGGGGGGACACTCCGGCGATCGACGGTCAGCCGACAGTCCGCCGGCACCTGGTTCGTCGCCGTCCCGCCGTCGACGACGGTGGGGGTGAGCGTCGCCGCGCCCAGTTCGGGGTGTGTCGGCGGGGCGTCGGCCCGGTCGTCGAACGTCCGCAGGGCCGCGAGGGCGGGTTCGAGCGCGGCGATGGCGTTGACGCCGCTTTCGGGCTCGGCAGCGTGGGCGTTCGCCCCGGAGAGCTCGATCGTCCCCTCGAACCGGCCTTTCGCGGCGGCACAGACGTCGAGGTCGGTCGGCTCGCCGACGATCACGGCGTCGACGTCCTCGAGCGGCGAATCCGTCCCGGAGGCGAGCGCGGCCGCGCCGGTCGAGAGCCGTTCCTCGTCCGGCGTCACCGCGAGGGTCAGTCGGCCCTCGCCGGGGTCGACCGAGAGGAAGGCGGCGAGCAGCGCCGCCAGGGGGCCTTTCGCGTCACACGCGCCCCGTCCCCGGATCACGCCGGCCTCCCGGTCGCGTTCGAACGGCACGCCCGGGGGAACGGTGTCGATGTGGGTGTTCAGGAGGACGTGTCCGCCGTCGCCCGTCCCGTCCCCGCGGCTCGCGAGCACGTTCCCCGCCTCGTCGACCCGCGCCTCGACGCCGCCGTCGGCGAGCGTCTCGACCAGGAACTCCCGCATCGGTGCCACCTCCTCGTGGGAGTGGCGCCGGACGGCCCCGGCGAGGAAGTCGATCTGGTCGAAGTCGTCGGCGCTCACGGCTCCACGGCGCCGACCGGTAGCTCGCCGCCGAACTCGCGGACGACGGGACCCGAGAGCATCGCGGCTTCGCCATCGAACCGAACCCGGAGCTCGCCGCCGGGCGGACGGACCGCGATCTCGGTCGCGTCGGTCAGCCCGAGTCGCCGGGCGACGGCGGCGACCGCGACCGCACCGGTGCCACAGGAGTCGGTCTCGCCTTCGACGCCGCGTTCGAAGGTGCGCTGGCGGAAGCCGTCGCCGTCGGGGCTCGCGAGGGTGACGTTCGTCCCCAGCGGGAAGCTCCCGGCGTGACGGACCGGCTTCGCGACCGCCTCGAGGTCGACCGCGTCGACGTCCTCGACGACGGCGACGGCGTGGGGGACGCCGGTGTCGATCGCGGTGAGCTCGAGGCCCTCGATCTCGGTCTCGACGACGGGCCCGTCGGCGTCGACCGGCACCCGGTCGGGATCGAAGCTCGGCCGGCCCATGTCGACGGCGATCCCGCCTTCGACGCGATCGGCGCGGCGCGTGCCCGCCTGGGTGTCGATCATCACGCTGTTCGCGTCCGTCCGGCGCATGGCCCAGTCGGCGGCACAGCGGGCGCCGTTGCCACACATCGGTGCCGTGTCGCCGTCGGGCTGGACGAGGGTCATCACGACCCGCGGCGGGGAGAAGCCGGGCTCGAGGGCCAGAAAGAGGACGCCGTCGGCGCCGACGCCGGTCTCCCGGTCGCACTCGCGGATCGCGAAGGCGCCGCGGTCGGGCACCGGCTCGGTCGCGTCGACGACCAGAAAGTCGTTCCCGGTGCCGTGGTACTTTTCGAATGGAACGCTCATTGAACCCAAAAGCGTGCCCCCCGTTGTCAATCCCTCGGTTCGGTCGCCGCCCGTTCGGGCCGAGTGACGTCGGCGACGGTCTCCCGGCGGCGGGCGAGACGCGACTCCACTCCGTCGACGACGACCGAGGCCGGCCGGGGCCGGGAGTTGTAGACGCTCGCCATCTCGTAGCCGTAGGCGCCGGCGTTGCCGATCGCGAGGAGGTCCCCACGCTCGCTCGCGGGCAACGGCCGGTCACGACAGAGGACGTCCGAACCTTCACAGATCGGGCCCGTCACCGTCTCCGGGCGTCGCTCGCGGCCGCTGGCGTCCGGCTCGAGGCTCCGGATCGCGTGGACGGCGTCGTACATCGCCGGCCGGGCGAGCGTCGTCATGCCGGCGTCGACGCCGACCACCGTCGTTCCCGGCGCCTCCTTGACCGTGTTCACCCGCGTCAGGAGGACACCCGCGTCGGCGACGAGGTACCGACCCGGCTCGACCGTCAGGCGAGCGTCCACGCCACCGAGGGCCTCCCGGGTCGCCTCCGCGACGGCCGCGAGGTCCAGGGACTCCTCGTCGTCCCGGTAGGGAACGCCGAAGCCGCCGCCGACGTCGAGGAACTCCAGGCCGCCGAGTTCACGTTCGACCGTCCGGGCCAGCTCGCCCATCCGGGAGACGAACTCCCGGTGGGCCTCGAGGGCCTCGCCGGAGACGCCCGAGCCGACGTGGGCGTGGAGGCCGACGACGTCGAAACCCCGACCCGCCGCGTCCGCGAGGACCTCCACGGCACGGTCGTACGGGACGCCGAACTTCGCGTCGGCGCCGACCCGGACCTTCTCGTGGTGGCCCGCACCCACGCCGGGGTTGACCCGGAGGGCGAGCCGACCGTCGTAGCCACGCTCTCCGAGCCGATCGATCGTGTCCGTCGCGCCCGCGACGACGGTGAGTCGGGGGTGGTCGGCGGCCACGTCGACGGCGTACTCGAGGTCGCGTGCCGGTGGGTTCACCGCCGTGTAGTGGAGTGACTCCCCCGGAGCGCCGGCGGCGAGCGCCCGCTCGAGCTCACCGGCGGAGGCACACTCGATTCCAGCCCCCTCCGCGAGCAACGTCTCGAGGACGTCGCCGAGGGCGTTGGCCTTCGCCGCGTAGAGGAGTTCGGCGTCGGGGAAGGCGGCGGCCAGCCGACGGTAGTTCTCCCGGACCCGATCGAGATCGAGGACGTAAAGCGGCGTCCCGTACTCCCCGGCCAGCGTCCGGAGCTCGCCGGCGTTCCAGTCGGCGAGCCGGCGGACCGGCGGACCTCCGGCCTCTACCCCGGCGCTCGATTCCGACCCGCCGTCGGCGGCCGGTTCCGACCCGCCGTCCGTCATCAGTCCCTGAGCACCTCCTCTCGCTCGGATCGCTCCAGCGTTCGGTCCTCGAGGTCGGTGGCGACGACGGCGGGTTTGTACGCGCCACCCGGGAAGAGCTCGTGGTCGCCGATCGAGGAGTCGACAAAGCGGGTGAACGCCCGGCGTTCCGCCGGCAGTTCGCCGTAGACGATCTCCTCTTCTACGAGGTCGTAGACCGGAATCCGCGGCGTCAGGAGGGTGTTCTCACCGACCACGGTGTCCTCGCCGACGACGAACCCCGAGGTGACCCGACAGCCCGCCCCCAGCGAGACGCCGTCTTCGATCACGACCGGCGCGTCCTCGACGGGCTCTAGGACGCCCCCGATCAGGGTGTTCGCGCCCAGCTTGACGCCTTCGCCGATCTGGGCACACGAGCCGACGGTGTCACAGGAGTCGACGAGCGTGCCGTCGCCGACGTAGGCGCCGGCGTTGACGAAACTCGGGCTCATCATGATACAGTCCGACCCCAGGTAGGCCCCACGGCGGATCGTCGTCCCGTCGGGGGTGTTTCGCGTACCCCGTGCACCGAGATCCGCGGTCTCCCGCAGCGGGAGGACGTCGTAGTGATCGACGCCGCCGTAGGCGAACGCCCGGTTCTCCCGGAGCCCGAAGTTGAGCAGGATGCCGCGTTTGACCCACTCGTTTGCCTCCCAGCTCCCGCCGCGTTTCTCGGCCGCACGGATCTCCCCGGCCTCGAGGGCGTCGAGGAAAGCCTCGAGGGTCGAACGCTCCGGTTCGCCGGCGGTGGCCGCGTCGACCTCGTC
>LFFM01002076.1_pt1 | contig 13450 bp, 7 predicted proteins | sample 643131 | NCBI WGS metagenome assembly LFFM01 (sample SAMN03777445, study PRJNA286221) | soda lake metagenome | biome: soda lake; feature: Kulunda steppe; material: water; isolation source: sample Tc-Br brine of Tanatar trona crystallizer | place: Russia: Kulunda steppe | collected 2011-07
AAGTAGCGTGTCTTCCGGCGGCTGATCGACAACAACAGCAGCGTGCCGATGACGAACGCAACACCGAATGCGGCACCGAGCTGCCACTCGGGCCACATGAGCTGGCGTTGGGTCCAGATCGCATACAGCCCGAGGTCGGCTCCCCACCAGTACCAGGCGACGTACTCGACGACAAGGGTCGAGACAGCGGCGACAACAAGCCCGCCACACAGCGCGCCGAGCCGTGTCGAAAGGCGCATTCGCTGGCGAACCCCCATCCGAACCAGAAAGCCCTCGATCAGGCCAGCCCGATCCAGCGGGTAGCTCACCAAAAACAGCACAAACGCGGTCGCCGCTAAGACGCCAGCGTGCCAGGCAACGACCAGTGCGGCCTCGATTCCCTCGACGGAGTACAGCAGCCACGAGGCTGCCGTCACCAGACCGAGATACAACGCGATAAACAGCATCTTGCCCGAAAACGTCGACAGCGGCAGAATCGCCGTCCGGTCGGCGATCCGGAGAATAACCGACTTGATCGCCTTCGGAATCGCCAGCAGGATAATCGGGAGCTGTCTGAGCTTCTTGATCGCATCGACCAGCAGCTCGTAGGCACGGACGATTCGGCTCATCGTGCCCTCCTGGCTGCGGCTGCGAGAGCCGTCATCGACACCGTCCCGGTTGGTTTGAGCACTGTCGTCGACAGTTGGTCGCTCCGGTCGGTCGCGTGGTGGCTGTCAGTCGTCATCCGGGTACACCTCGTAGGTTGGTTTCAGGAGGGTGGCTGTCTGGCTCAACCGGTCGAAGGCGGTCACAACCTCGATAAACGGCGTCTCGCCGGCCAGAGCGTCGTGAACGGCGTCAGCAGTGTCGGCAAGCCGGGCGTGGCTTTCCTGGGTTGCAGCCTCCTCAAGGGCGGCCACCAGCGCGTCGATCTCGCCCAGTAGCTCGGCGATGAACGCTTCGTACGCCTCGGGGTCAGCGTCGACCTGTTCGGCCATCGCCACCTGGATCGATTCGGCAATCCCGAGTGTGAGCCGACTGATCTCGGCGCGGTGTTCGAACTCGTTGGCGATCTCGTCGAACCGGCGGCTCGAAGACGTGAGCGACCGATACGCGCTGAACTTCGCCTGTGTCTGCAAGGCGTTCTGGTTCCGTTCGACCTCCGTCCACAGATAGTCCTCGGCCGTCTCGATTTTCGACCGGAGCTCGTCGTCGACGCGCTCGATCCGCTTTTCGAGCGCCGACTCCGTGTTTGCGATGTCGTCTCGAACCGCGGTCTCGGTCGAACTGATTTCTGCTTCCAGCTCCTCGCCGAGCGCGTCGAGGTCGTCAGCTATCGCCTCGCGCAGCGTGTCGACGTCGTCTTCGAGCTGGTCGAGCCGGTTGACGAACGCCTCGATCCGGTTTAGCTCGCCCTCGATTGTCTCGCCGCCCGTCGTCTCGTCGCCACGCATCCGGTCGGCACCGAACTGTGCGACCAGCAGGCCGAACAGCATATCGTTGTCGTAGACGGCCGGCCGGCGTTTCGTCTCGTCGTCTTTGCGCTGCCACTCGCCGTCGGCGGTGCGCTCGAACGCGCCGAGAAACACGGTGTTGTCGATCCCGCCCTGGCGGCTGGATCGCGCCGCCTCCCGGTAGGCCGCAACGATCTCGCTGGCCCGCTCGGCGTAGTCGTCGATCTCCGCAAGCGACGAGAGATCGATCCGCGGCGGGCGTTTGTACGTCTGCGGCGGGCTCTCTTTGGCCACCAGCTCGAATATTTCGAGCACGCGGCTCTCTTGGGACTGTCCGGTATCCGAGGTGTCGACGCCCGGCACCGGCACCGGATCTTTCGACTCTTCGGCGTACGAAAGCGACAGATACACCGCGTCGTTCTCGCCGGTTGGAATCGTTCTGGTTGTCGGCGTTCTGACGACGATTGGCCGCCCCTGGTTGTCGATTGCGACCCCCGGTTCGATAGTGACGCTGAGTTCGTCGGCTTCGTGGTCGAACTCGACGATACGGAGCCCTGAGACGATTCCCGCTCCGGAGACCAGCCGCGTGAGCGTCTCGACGCGCGAGGCGTGATACGCCTGTTCTGTCTCCATATCGTGGGCCGTCATCAGCTTGCCCTGGAAGTATCTGTTCCGTTCGAAGTGTTCGAGATCGAAATCTTCGGCACGTCCGGTGTCGTGTGTCTTACTCATAGCTGCGTTTGCTCTCCCCCCGACGCCGCCGCGTCCAGCCGACCACCAGTCGACTACCTGCGCGTACCCTGAGCGTTCGGTGTAGTTAGGTATATGCTATCAATAAATTCATTCAAGTTAGCTGTTCCGTTTTTTCAACATAGATTCAGCTGTTAACCTGTCGAGACAGTGTCATCTACAGGAGCCTCGCGTCCGCACCGAGCCCGGAGTCGTCGACCGCGAAGCTGGTGTCGGGCAGATAGGTGTTGATACCGAGATAGGTGTTGGTGTTGATCCGGAAATCCTCCCGAAGCTGTTCGACGAACACGTCGGTGTACACCGGTTTGTCGGCGTTGATGATCGTCTTGATAACGCCGACGTGTCGCTCCGAGAGCGTCGGCCAAATAAGCACCTGAAACCGCCGCGGATGGCCGAACAGCTCGGCGTACTGCTCGCGGTACTCCGGGTCTTCGATCCGTTTGACATCATCGTACTCCCGGAAGATCACCATCTCCTCGTGGCGGAGGCTGATCCTGGTTTCGTACTCTTCGAGCCGGGCCTGTTTGTCGGCCTCAGTGAGATAGCCCGCCTCAACCAGTCCCGACAGCTGCGTTGCGGCCTGCTGGCGGCTCTGGACCCAGGGCGACTCGCGTGGCTCGACGTGGTCGAGATACAGCCCGATGAGTTCGCGCATGCCGCCTTTGGTGCCTCTGAGTTTGTACAGCTCCGTCGACCGTTCGAGCAGTTCGCGCTGGGCGGTCTCGGGCCAGGCGCGGCCCAACACGGCCTCGCCGCCGAACCAGCGGTTGAGCCACGGAAAGTAGTCTTTCGGGATCTCGTAGGGGTCGATGAACTTCGTCCCACGAGCGATGTTGGCCTCGATGTCGGTAAACACCGTCTCGAAAATCGAGAGAAACCGCGAGAGGAACTGCCGGTTGCGGTCGGACTGCTGGTAGATCTCGGGCAGATACCGCAGATACGTCTGCCGCGGACAGTAGGCTGTCAGCGCGTGCAACTGCGGCGACGACTGCCGGCTGCCGACGAGTTTCACCAGAATGTGCAGGTGTCGACCGCTCGCCTCTCGGAGCAGCAGATCCGTCGGCCCGCTCGCGCTGCTGGTTTCTTCGCGGGCTTCGAACTCCGCCAGCAGTCGCTCGTGGGCCGCCTCGCGAATCTCGTCGAGCTGGTCGGCCGACAGATCGGCGACGACCTCCGCGAGCGTTGCGGGTGTGTGCTCGATCAGATCCCAGAGCGTCTCGACACCGATTGCCCCCAGCTGTTTGCAGTGGTCGTCATCCAACCCGGTGAGCCTCGACAGTTCGGGTGCGGTGTCATCGTTGGCGGCGAAATACTGCACGTCGACGTGGGTGCCGGAGGCCGCACGGGCGATATCGAACGCGAGTCGATGCCATTCGAGATTGCGTTCTCCCGAGTCGAACCGCCCGACGAGATGGCCCTCGTACCGCGTGCTTTCGGGGTCTTTTCGGTTTTCGGTCCCCTGTTCGACCGTCACGACCTGGCCGTCGACGGTCCGTCCGTACGTCCGGATGGCGTTCCCCCGCGCGCTCGGAGCCTTGCTCTGTACGGCGGCGAGCGACCACGGCACGGCTCGTCGCGTAACCACTGTTTTGTCGGCCACATCGTAGACGACGAGCTCCGGCTCGCCATCCCGCTCGCCGTACAAAAGCAGGCGCTCGGCGTCCCAGGCGGCGAGCAGCTCCGGGACGAACTCGCCGACTGTCAGCTGGTGACGACGCACCGAGTACGCGCCGGTTTCGTCAGCCACCGCCTGAACGATCTCCGGCTGCTCGGGGCCAGCCTCTAAGACGAACAGCGTTTGGTCGACCCCGAGCGTCAGATCGAGTGGGGCAACGAGTTCCTCGATAACGGTTGTCGGCTCGCGGTCGGCGTCGAGACGGCGGACGAACCCCTCTCTGTCGGCCCCTCCGCCGTCTAACACGTACAGTGTGTTCGTACCGCCGACAGCCGCAATCGGCTCGACAAGGCCATCGAGCGTGCGTTCGAGCCGGCGGGTCCGGCGGTTGAACTCGCCGATCTCGCCTGTGGTCTCGTCGACCAGATAGATGGACCGCGTTGTCGCAGCCACGAGTGCGGTGGTCTCGAAGGCGTCGCTGCCGATGAGTTCGAGCTGGCTGGTTCGGCTCTCGGCAGCCAGATACACCCCCAGCTGGCCCGTCTCGTCGACCACCAGCAGGTCGTCGCCAGCCAGTGGGGCCAGATCCACAGCCTCGACCGCCAGCGGTCGGGGTTCGAGCGTTGGTCGTGTTGCCAGCCTGACGACGCCGTCGCAGTCGACGTTTCGTCGCGCCCACTGTTGCCAGTCGGCCGGCTGCTGTGCGTTGAACAGTGCGAAATCGTTGGTCATGTTAGTTACCCCTTCACCGAAATATGGATGTTCCGCTCACCAAGTGCGAACAGCGCGCCGTCGGCGATCAGTACGTCGCCGTACTCGTTGATCCGTTCCTCACCGGCAGCAGTCACCGTCACCGACTCGACCACACCCACACCGGGCAGATCCTCGACGACCTCGGTTAGCTCCGAGACGTAGAGCGGATGGCCGAACGGCCAACCACCGGCCTCGATTGGGTGGAGATGGGTGACCAGTTTGTCGGTGATCGCGGTCGTCAACTCGGCGTCGGTGTAGCCCGACAGCGCGGAGATCGTCATATCGATATCCAGCGTCACGTACGTCGGGCCGCGAACAGTGACGATGTCGGTGACGAGCCGCGTCCGTTCGAGATGCGTTTCGACGGCTGCAACGAACCCCTCGCTCGGGGTGGGACGGATCTGTGGGCTGTAGGGCACCACCACGACCTCGATCTCACGGAACGGTTCGCCGTCGAACGCTCGTTCGACGGTTGTCGCATGCGCGCGGCCGAACCGAAGCCCTGGCGTGTGTGTTGCCAGATAGACGTAGTCGTCGAGCGTCGCCGCGCGGTACGGGAGTTTAAAATCCCGCTTGAACCGGTCGACCGCCTCGGGAATCGTCTCGGTGTCGGTACCACCCGTGGCCGCCCCGCTTGGCGACAGCGGGATCTCGCCCAGCGGCCCATCGCCGAGCTGGGCGTCTTCGCGGTCGAACGCCCACTCGGAGTTCGCCGAGACGTTGCCTTTGGTGCCGCCGCCGTGGACGTACTGTGTTGCAACGACGTGCTCTCGAACCGGCGGCTTTCGGCCGTTGTCGCCGTCTCCGAACGTGATCGCCCCGCGCGTGTGATCGAGGACGTAGTGTTTGTCCAGCGATCCCGACCGGTCGAGGTCGTCGACGGCCGTCCACGACTCGCCGGCGATCTCGATGTCGGCCGCAAGCACGGGCGCGTGTTCGAAATAGAACTCCTGGTTGGATTCGTACGTCGTCTCAAGCGTCCCATCGCCACGGTCGAGAATTTCTTCGCCGTGGGTCGAGCGGTGGCTGACATCGAGCACGTTGAGCCGGACTGTATCGAGCTGCGGCGGGATCTCATAGCCGCTGCGGTCGATCCGACACCGAATCCAGCGCGGTCCGGGCTCCTGTTCGAGCAGCCCGACCGAGTCGTGAGCAGCGTGACTCTGGGTCCAGTCGACCGGCTGTTCGAGCGTGATATGACCGTTCTCGTAAAGGGATTTCGTCCCGTCTTCGAGCACCGTCAGCGACGCCCAGTTGTCGTCGTCCTCCCAGTCTGTGTACTGAGTCGGATACTCCCAGGCCAGCTCGACGGACGGCTCGAACGTCACGGGGTGGTTGCCGTGGATGGCCGTTGGTGGCAGGTCGTCGTCGTACAGATCGACACTGAGCCGGAGTTCGTCGGCGTCGACGAACGGATCGCCGTCGAAACCGATGTACAGCGCGTCGTCGACCGCCGTCTCGTCGCCAAACGCCTGGAACGCCGTGCTGTCGGCTTTCGCTTCGGCAGTCGTGTTCACGATATCGCCGCCATCGTAGGTGATCACCTTCGAGATCGACGCCGCAATGAGCGTCAGATCGGTTGCCGTCTCGAACGTCTTGGTTTCGCCCGAGCCGTCTTCGACGGTGAGTCGCTCGCCGGCCGGAATGGTTTCGCCCGTCGACTTCCGCCGGGGCGTGACGACCACCTGCGCGCGGGCGGGCTGTGGCGGTCTCCGCTCGACGCCAAGCAGGCGGAGATACTTCTCGCGGTGGGCGTCGGTGATCCGGTTTAGCTGGTAGGTGTAGGTGTCGGCCAGCCACGCCAACATCTCCAGGATGGCGATTCCCGAGTCGTGGGCGTTGAAGTCGGTCCACTCGTCGGTTTTGACCGGCAGCTCGCGTCTGGCTTCGGCGAACAGCGTTTCGAACTCCCTGTCGTCGAGATCGGGAATGTCGACCATCAGCGCGAGCCCTCCACATCGAGGCTCACGGTGTGTCGACCGCTGTACACCAGGATGTCCGGCGCGATTTCTGGCGGCGTCTCACCCATCGCAAGCGTGAGCTGGCGGTCGCCCTCTCTGTAGGTCACCGCGAGATCCGTGACGTAGGCGACCGGATCGAGCTTTTCGAGCCGCGCCGCAAACAGCGACGGCTCGGGCAGCGCGCCGATAGCCCAGCCGTCGTCTTCGGGGCCGCCGGAGAGTGGATGCGAAAACGCCGTCAGCTCCGAGATCGCCATATCCGTCACGGTCGTCACGCTCTGGGTGCCCGTCGAGGCGACGGTTGCAGTCACCGACACCTCGACGTAGTCCGGTCCCCGGACGGTGAGCTGTGAGTGCTCGCCGTCGAACACCGCTGCGGGCACCCTAACTTTCATCTCCGATTCGACACGGTTGAGCAACGCTTCGGACGGCAGTGGTTTCTGTTCGGAGACATCGGGCACCAAGATTAACACTACTTTGCCGGGCGTTCCCGTCTCGTCTTCGCCCGCAATACAGCGAACGCGGGCGATCTCCCTGGAGATGGATTTGGTGATGCGGACGAACCCATCACGCGTAATCGGTTTGTTTCTGTCCCGGAGGTTTTTCGGCGCGCGCTTGACGAACTCCGCCAGCGGCTCGGCCGGCTCGCCGATCTTGCCGGGCTCGTGGTTGGTGACGCGCTCGATGTTCTCGATGGGATCGAGCAGCGTCTCGATTGTTCCGGCCCGTTTGTTGCCGTCGTCGCCGCCACCCGTTTTGTAGTCGACTTTAATGTTCGTCTCGCCCTCCGGTGGGATCGCCCCCTCGCGGCCGTCACCGAAGCTAATCGTGCCCGCCGTCTCGTCTAAGACGAACTGTCTGTCAGTCGGCCCCGAGCCGATGAAATCCGACACCGCCTCCCAGCGAACCCACAGCTTCGAGCGGTGGCCGTCGCCGTCGTAGACCGCCTCGACAGCCGTCGAGCGGTCGTCGATCAGCGCGGTGGCCGCCCGCTCGGAGAGCGCGTCCAGATCGTCGACCCAGACCGCCACGTCGAGTGCTGGCTTGTCGGGCAGCTCGAATACCTGCGAGGCAGTGCCGTTGCTCGATCCGATCACCGCGCCCGTGATGCTCTCGACGTTTTCGGCCCACTGCGTGTTCGGATACAGGCCGCCGACGGTTGGCGGCCGACGGGTGTAGCTTCGGGCTTCGCGCCTGGCCAGCGACTGATACGAAAGCACCTCGCGGACGTGGACCGACCCCTCGATTTCGTCTTCCGGGACGAACAGCGTTCGGTCGGTTCGGTCGAACTCGTCGCCGGTGACGGTGATCCGCAGCCAGTGGCGGTCGACACCGAACAGCTCAGTGGCTGTCGAGGGTTCGGGCATTGTCAGTTTCAGAATCCCCCGTTCGGTCAGATCGTCGGTGCCGTCTTCGATGCCGGTCCGCTGCCAGACTCCTGCCTCCGGATCGGCGCAGTACTCGACATCGATAAGCGGGGTAAAGCCGTCCGGATACGTTGCCTCGGTGATGGGTACGTACAGCTGTAGTGGGCCACCCACGAGCTGTGTGTCGAAGCCGAGATACAACGCCTGGGTTGTGCCTGGTGTGCTCTCGAACGGATGGAAGAACTCCGCCGTCTCGTCAATACGACGAATCGAGCGGTTGTTTTCGACCACCAGCTGTTCGGCGTCGGTGAACTCGGTGGTGTCGGTGTCGACATCGACATCGACCGGCTCGGCCGGTTCGGGGTCGGGCTCGATTTCGGCGTCGGGTTCTGGCTCTAACTCCGGCTCGGATTCTGACTCGGGTTCCGGCTCGGATTCAGGCTCAACGGCGGGAAGGGCGGGCGGTGTCGTCGCCTCAACGGCCGGCTTTTCGTCAGCAGCCGTCTCTGGTGGATCGTAGCTGATGGAGATCTCACTGTAGATCGGGGTGGCGATGTGGTCGGTTACCTGCTGCCAGTTGTTGGTGCTTACTTCGGCGATCTGCGGCTGGCCGTAGTCGCCGGCCAGCAGCCTGACGCGAATCCAGTGGCCCTGCCAGCCCTGGATCGTTTCGGTTGCGATATCCTCGGGCACCTCGAATCTGACGGTTCCCGAGGTTTGGAGGGCGTGTGTGGTGTCGTCGACCGCCAACGGCTTCCAGCCGGAGCCGGCGGCGTACTCCCAGACGACCTCCGGCGGCTCCGACAGCGGCGGTGTCCGCAGCCCGTCGGGGCGCGTCAACTGCATTGCGACCTCCGTTCCGGGAACGGCGAACGCGATCTCGCAGGCGATTTCGGTTGTCTGGCCCGTCATCGGCACCTCGCCGAAAAACAGCATGTTCATCCCGGAGCGGGGGTCCATCTGTGTGTCGTTGGCGATCACCACGTCCGGTGGAAGTTCGCGGCTGTCGAGTTCGCCCGCCGGTCGCTCGGGGAACTCCTCGACACGTCCGGGGCTGATCTCGCCCGGCACTCCCTCAAGCTCGAAATCGTCGTCGACCGGCACCCCAGCAAGGTCGATGTCGACCGCAAACTCGTCTTCGTCGATGGGTACGTCCTCGATACCGAGCTCAGCATCAGTCGCCAGGTCGTCCTCATCAAGATCCGGATCGTCGTCCGCATCGGGGTCGAGGTCGTCCTCGTCTGGCGGCTCTTGGTCAGCGTCAGTCTCCGGCGGCTCCCAGTCGGTCCGGAGTCGGACCGACTCGACGAGCGTGTTGAACAGTGCCTGCGAGAGATCCGATTCGGGTGGCCGAACGCGGACCCACCGGCTGGTGATTCCGTCGAGTTCGTGTTCGACCGGCTCGCCCGGCACGGTTGCGGTGATCTCTACGGGCTTCGGTGTCGAGCCGAACGCGGTGCCCCGTGCGGCCTCGCGGAGCCGTCGTTTGAGGCTTTCGAGCTGCCGGCCAATCGTCCGCTGGGTTCGTTCGTCGAGCGCCGTCCCGTCGACAAGCGTCGACAGCTCCGGCGGCCCCTGTTGGTGGGTGCCGGGGCCGGCGAACCGACCCTTTCGTACGTCGTCAGCGAGTGCTTTCGAGACGAGGTCTGTGGCTTCTGTCGCCGGCACGAACCCCTCATGCGGGAGGATGAGCCGGAGTTTCTCGACGATCCGTCGAACCTCGTCGAGCTCGGACATCGTGAGCTCGGAAGCCGTGGGCTCGTCCGCATCGTCGTGGCTGTCGACTGCAAGCGGCTGCCAGCCCTCCTCGCCGTCGGCGTCGGTGCCGTAATACTCCCAGATGAGATACTCCGACAGCAGTGTCGGCGGCGCGTTCGTCGTTAGCTCGAACTCGACTGTGGTGCCCGGCCCGACGGCAAACTGCTCGCTGTCGCCGACGTACAGCGCGTGAAACTGACAGTCCTCGCCGTCGAACAGCGTCACTGACTGCTCGTCGGCCTGGAGCGAGCCGTGATCGACGATGCGGTCGATCCCGCCGTCGACCGCATACACGTTCCGGATTCTGGCGGGCGTCGCCTCGAAGTCGGTCTCGCCGACGGTCTCGAACCGCTGTGAGGGCCGCGAATCGGTGGCGACGGCCTCGACGGCGGTTCCGTTCGGGATCACCACGTTCTCCGGCGCGCCGGGCCGAACCGAAAACGTCACCGGTAGCGTCGCCGGCTGTGGCGGGTTCGGCGTGAAATCCAGCATGTCGAGAAACGTCACCCGGTGTTTCGCCGGCGTCTGGTTCAGCCGTTCGGTGATCCCCTCGCCGAGCTCTGCGAACGCCTCCAAAAGAGCCGTTCCGGCGTCCTCGCTTTCGACATCCCAGGTGTCGACGTATCGTGGCGCGAGTTCGTGGGTTCGCTCTAAGATATCGGCTTTGTCGTTGTCGTCCAAGACCGGTCGTCGCACCATCGCTACAGCCTCTCCATCAGTCTACTCGTTGACATAAAACGGATGAACCATGTTCCCCTCGGTGTTCGTCGTGCGGATAACGTACTGAATGTCGATCAACAGCGTCGACGGCTCGTTGGGGTCAGGTTCGGCGTCGACTGCTTCGAGGTCGATGCGTGGCTCCCATTCGATGAGCGCCTCCCGGACGCTCTCTTCGGCCAGCGACATCGTCGCTCCGTTCATCGCATCGAACACGTGATCGTGAATGTCACAGCCGAACTCCGGCCGCATTACTCGCTCGCCTTTCGCTGTCCCGATAATCACGCGAATCGAATCCTCAATGCTTGCTTTGCCCTCCGAGAGCGCGATATCCCCTCGGTGGTCCGGCCGGACGGGAAACGCCCACCCCGTTCCGGGCAGCGGATCGGTTCGTCTGTCGTTCGGAGGCATGCTCACGCCTCCACGCCGTTTCCAACGCCTGCTGACCGCTGGCTTCCTGCCAGCCGTTGGATCAGCAACCAACTGTCGGCGGCTATCGCGTCGGCAGCGGCTGTCGCGTCGGCAGCGGCTGTCGGTCGGCCGTCCCGGAGGCACCGGCCGTGTGAGCTGTGTGATGTGGTTCGACTTGAATACAGTAGATGTCTCATTGTATTTTCCTCTTAGTTTAGCATAATTATCGGAGCCATTGCCATGAACTTACCGCCCGCAGCAACGCTGACACTCAGCCCCGCAATACTCGTCTTCTTTCCAACAATCGATGTTTTCTTGCCCGCAATCGACGTTTTCGCCCCGGCAACGCTCGTTTTCTTGCCGACGATGCTCGTCTTTTTGCCCGTCACCGAGGTCTTCTTGCCGACGATACTCGTCTTCTTGCCGGTGACGGTCGTCTTTTTGCCCATCACACTCGTTTTTTTGCCCTTGACGGCTGTCTTTTTGCCCGTTACGGTCGTCTTCTTGCCTTTGACGGTGGTCGCCTTCCCTTTCAGCGTCGCCGTCTTCCCCGACATCGTCAGCGTTTTTTTGCCTTTCAGCGTCGTCGTCGGCGACTGCATCGCCAGCGTTTTTTTGCCTTTGACTGTCGTCTGTTTGCCCACGATGGCGGTGCTTTTCTTGCTCTGGACGGTGGTCTTTTTGGGTGCTTTCACCGTCGTCGTCTTGTCGCTGGAGACGGTCGTTCGCTTCTCGCCGTGGAGGTCGGCCGTCCCGCCTTCGATGTCGACGAACGTCTTGCCCTTGATCGTGGTCTCGTCGCCTTTGATGTTTATTTCATCACCTTTGACGTTGATTTCGGGTGCGGTGACTTTGTTTTCTTCCGGCGAATCGATATGAATGCCGTCCTCGTTCATCGTGATCGAGTTCTCGTTCGTGTCTTCGATGCTGATCCCGTTTTCGTCCATCGTGATCGAGTTGTCGAACTCGTCGTCGAGAACCACTTTGCCGGCTCCATCGTCGAGTGTGAAACTGCGGCCGCCGTGTGTCGAGAGCGTGATCGCCGACTCCTCGTCGACGGTCAGCTCCGGCACCTCGCCGTTGCCTGCCGACCCAACGTCTTTGAACTCGAGCTGGAGTCCGGTTTTGGTTTTCAACTGGTGGATCGACTCGTTGTTCTTTTGGTTGTTTATTTCGCGTGGAGCCGTTTCGTCCTCGTTGTGAAGCGAGCCGACAACGAACGGCTCGGCTTCGATTTCGCCGTTTTCGAACGTCACGAGCACTTCCGAGCCGACATCGTGTGCGAAATGCATTCCGTAGCTGCCGCCAGCCATTCCGCGAACAACTCGCGCCCACCGCTCTTCGAGGTCGTCACGGTTGTTCAGTGTCACTTTGATTCGACCCTTGTTCTGTGGGTCTTCGGTGTCTGTGATCGTCGCGCTGTGGACGCCGTACAGCTTTCGGTCGTGCGCAGTATCGATTGGCGATGGGTCGTATTTCATGATCTGTGTCGCGGTGCTCGGATAGCCGTCTCCCGAACCGACGACCAGTGTACGGGCTGTCGAACCGAGGTGCGCCGAAAAATCACGAACCGCCAGTGATCAGTCGCGTGCAGTGACGTCGAACGTCATTCGGTACCCGTTCGTTCCGATACGGTGGGATGCTCCCGTTACATAATAATTCTTTTCGTACTTTTTACCAATACCGTCGAGTTTGACGACAGTTCCGGCAACCAGCGACGGAATGCCGAACGACTCGCCGACTCCCTCGATCCGGTCTGCGAGCAGTTTGGCTTCGGCGATCCGTTTGGCTTCGGTCTGGGAGTCGACGTTGAGCCGAAAGACCTGCCGCTGGCCCGTGACGCCGCTGTTGTTGCGTGTAATCGCGCTGATGATCTTGCGCTTTTCTCTGTCCCAGTACCGCACCTCGACTTCGGCGTGGGTCGGCGCGTACCGCTCGGCTCTGAACGACTCCAGGGCCTCGCCGTACCGGAGAGTCGCAACCGGCCTCGCGGGCGCAGAGCCACCGTGTTTCGGTCGGAAGTAGGCCGTCCCGGTCGTCGAGAAGAACTCGTAGCCGTACTTCGTCGCCAGGCGATTGATAAACCGGTAATCCTTTTCGTTGTCCTGGATCACGATACTCGGCGTGATCTTCGTTCGCTCGATCTCGACGGTATCGAAGTAGTCAGAGACCACCGACCGAACGATTTCGTCGAGCGACTTTTCCTCCCAGTTCCGTGAGTGTGTCCCGCGCATCATCTTCCGGGTGTGGCCGTAGGCGGAAACCGTTATCAGCGGCGGTTTGTCCGCCGGATACTCGGGATTGACCGACTCGATCTCGCCGGAGAAGATCTGCTTGTCGCTGCCCTCGCCGTACCCCATCTCCACGTTGATGTCGGTCCCAAGCGCGACGGTATCGAAATCGAACTCCCGAAAGGTGGCGTGTTCGTGGTCGAACTCCGGTGTCATCACGATCCGACAGTGGTCTGCGCCGTTGACTTCGGTGTCGACCATGAGATTCGAGACCGCTCGACCGTACTCGCGGTAGGTGGTGTTGCCTATCGTCACGAGAAACCGGGGCGACCGCGAGCGGGGAAACGGTTGGTTGGCCATCCGCTGGTTACTCCTCTCCGCAGTCGTGCGATGGTAGTGCGCGTCTAGCGTCGGTAAGCAAGTTGCTACTAATCGGTAGTCGGCATCTACTGGT
>LFFM01002077.1_pt1 | contig 13440 bp, 23 predicted proteins | sample 643131 | NCBI WGS metagenome assembly LFFM01 (sample SAMN03777445, study PRJNA286221) | soda lake metagenome | biome: soda lake; feature: Kulunda steppe; material: water; isolation source: sample Tc-Br brine of Tanatar trona crystallizer | place: Russia: Kulunda steppe | collected 2011-07
ATGAACCTGAAGAAGATGAACCTGAAGAAGATGAACCTGAAGAAGATGAACCTGAAGAAGATGAACCTGAAGAAGATGAACCTGAAGAAGATGAACCTGAAGAAGATGAACCTGAAGAAGATGAACCATTAGATAATATATCTTCTACAGGAGAAGAAGCTAGAAAAAGAGCCAGACAAAGATTTAGAGATAGAATGAGAGACAGAGTATCATCATGGTTTAGAAGATAAGGTATGATTAGATTTAAATTATAAGGCAAATTATAAGTATTTATGAGATATTACTTATTAATATGAATAGCGTAGAAGAATCGTATTTATCAAATATGGTCGAAGTAACGAAAAAGCATATTCACATATCTACTTTATTAATAATAATTTTATCTTCAATAACGTTATTATTCTATATTTTAAATATACATTATTGGACGGTAAGTTTGTTTTTCATTTTAGTTGTTATTGGAGTCTCAATAATGTCTTTGATAAGTTTAACTGTAGTTTATTTAATAACAAAATATACTCCAGAAAAAATAATCAAAAATATATCCACAAAAATGCGTAAGCACAATATGAAAGTACAAAAATTGGCATTAGTTAATTTTATTTTTATTGCCATAATATAAATATACTTATCCATAAGTCTAAGTTCAGATGCAAATATAACTATATCGGTACTAGATACGGCATCAAAAATACATATCAGACAAACAATTCAACTTTTAACGGTTTTGATTGTCATTGGTACGATAAGTATGATTAAAGAGGCATTTGATGATAGTAATTAATTAAAATCTATATCGAAATATTTTAATATGTACATCTTATTGTATATGTATGGAACAACAGAAAATTATCAATCCTGAAGCAAAGTTTAACATTGATAAATCGTGGGATGAATTTGGATTGGAAGAAGGTGAACAAATTACAATTATTCAATCTTATGTAATTAGAGGTACAGAATTTATTGAATTTGAATCTTCAGAAAACGAAATTATTGATATTCCACGTTATGAATTTATGCTTGGATGGAAAAATAATATTATTACACCAATTTAAATTATAGTATAAGTATATTTCACGAATATTTTTTAAATATAAATTAAATAAGTTATTCTTTTATATCTAGAGATACAAAAGAGAGATAACATGGTATCCAATAAAGATAAATTACGTGATTCAAATATAAATAATAAAGATATTATAGATTTTGAGAATAAAATGAAAATTTGTATGGAAGAAATTATAGATGAATATTCATTTAATCCTAAAAATAAATCAGGTTTAATAAATGCGATTCAAGATTTAATGTTTGAGACTATTATTTATCATTGCGAAGAATTTGATAAAGATATTAAAAAAACATATTATTTATTTTATTCTGATTTTGATGAACCAGAATCATCTAAAGCTAAAAGTTCATTACTGGTTATACTTGGTTCAGCATATTCAATAGATTATGAAGAAGAATATGTAAATAGAGATATTAGTTATCTTTCAAGCTTAATTCTTGAGCGTAATTATACGCAATCATAGTATTGTATACAAATCAAATAGTTAGATTAAAGTATGCTTGTATGTATTATCTAAGTAGAAATGATGAACTTAGATTCAAAAAATCCTAAGAAAATTCTTGGGCTAGCACTGATTATCGTACCGATTTTGGGACTACTATGGTATCTACGAGGATTGAGTATGGTCCATTGGTTTTTCTATAGTTTGTACGTACACGTAGAAGTTATTTTTGCTATTATTTTGTCTGTCGTACTCACAATTGGAATTGTTAAATATATGACTGGAGATTCTACAAGAGGGCCACAAAAAGTAGAATTGAGTTTAATGGTATTCGGTGTTTTAGTCGTTAGTTTAACGTTATCATTTTTAATTATGGGTAGTATGGCTTCTCAAATTACCGTTGCGAATGACCATATGGATTTCGATGAAGTTGATGATATGAAACAAACAGCAAGTGATGATGTCCGATTGCTTCCACAAGAAGTTGGAGATACTTATGCACAAAATCGGCTTCAATTTGAACGTCACAAACTTTCACAAGGAGATATTACAATTAATGAAGATGAAAGTATGTCATGGACATATAATATTGAACCTGAAGGGCTAGCAAATCGTTGGGCTATCCATCAAGCCGGTGCCGTTACAGTAGATATGACGCAAACGAGTGCAAATGTAGAAACGCATGAACAAGAAATTGTCCCCGGCGTAGGAGACTTTATGAGTGATAATGTCTTCTTTGAACTTCGTAAAGAGAGATTCGGTGTAGATTATAAAGAAGATGAAGCATATGTTGTCAATAGGAATGATAATCTATATCTTGCTGTTCCATACGTAGAACATCAAATGGAGACGCGGTTTCCATTCCCGTTCCCATTTACAACTCCACATGAAGGTGGTATTGCACTGGTGAATGGAGATACTGGTGAAATTGAGTATGTTGATGTTGATGATGTTCAAGACCATGACATTCTTGAAGACCAAAGAGCGGTTTCATATGATATTACGAAATATTATGTTGATTCTATGCGTTATAAAAATGGAATTATTAATGCATGGTTCTTTAAGGAAGGTGTACCTGAAGTTGCTTCTTCACCCGGAGATGGAAATGAACAACCATATCTTGTAAGAACGGAAGACCGTGAACTTACACTTCTTATTGCAGCGGAACCTGCAGGTGATTCATCTGGAATTTACCAAACCTATTATCAAAATGCACAAACAGGTGATTGGGAAAGACATGTTGCGGATAGAAATGATGCTATGGTAGGTCCAATTCGGTCTACAGATTATGTCCAAGCACAAGCACCAACAGTTGATTGGGATGAATTTACACCTGTTGAACCACTCCCTATTATTCGTGATGATGGATTATTCTGGATGACACGTGTCATTCCAGACGGTGGAGGTGGTGTATCCTATATCGCATTCGTTGATGCAGAGACAAATGAAGTTATTCCTGTAGCTGATGATGCTACAGCTAGAGCATTTATTGCAGGTGATATTGCTCAAGGAGATGATATTGAAGATATTGGTACGGACCCAATTACAGATGAGGGCGCAACGCAACCAAGACAAACTACCATTACTATCGTTCAAGAAGATGGTAGCACGGAAGAAATTGAGTTAGAAGACGGAGAACAGATTGTAATTGAAAACGAGTGAATATAATATGTAATTTACTTAATTTTTTACATTAGTTATTTTGTAATGTAAATCCAAACATTAAATACGTTTCCGTAGCATAGATATTCATAACGTATGAATGATTGGGATGAAATAAATAAAGAACTGCCTGTTGATTGGTATCTCGCAAATACAGAACATAATTCTATTATTCGAATCGAATCAAATAAGTTAGACAATCACTTTATAACCATTCAAAAATGGAATTCATCTTACATTGTAATCCCATATATACCAAATCCTGAATGTAGCTCTGGGTCTACATATTACGAAGAACAACAAAAAATATGTGATGATTTACAAGATGCGTTATTTCATGCAACATTATTAATTGAAAAATGGAATAAAGATATTTTAAACCAATATCAAAATAGATAGTTTTAATACTTCTAAAATAAATATAATATATATGACGATGACAAAAACATCTAATGGGGAACTTTCGGAGAAAGAAATCTTTGATATTGTATCTAAGATTAATCAAATTCCTAAAAAACGTATCGAAAATACACCTGCATCTTAAATCTTTATTTTAAGGCGATAATTTATTTAATTTTGTTTCGCTAATTATTAAATAAGAATAATATAAAAATACCATACTAATTATTCCACCTATTAAATATACAGATATAATTACTTCGAATTTTGTTATCATATTTATAAAATAATATTTGTTGTATATAATTTTGTCGGTTAACTATAATATTGAATATACAAATATATAAAATTTATATAATTAATAATTACAAATTAAAAGATAATCCCAAATATCTCATAGTAAGTTTTATTTTAAACAAAGTATTAATAATATATATGAATCCACAAAGAGATTATGAAGTTCCAGACAAAGAAACCGTTCGTGCGACTATTCAACTATTTATTGACCATGGAGATTTATTTAAATATCCTATTGACGGTGGCGTATCAGATGATGAAGAACTACGAGCGTATGTTATAAAAAACGACCATCAAGATACGGAAGATGGAAAATCTACACTCTGTATAACTGGAATTAATCAAACAGAAAACGTAAATAAGATTTCAACAATTCTTAAAGATATGGGGTTAGAAATTGTTAATGAAAAACAAGAGGAAGATTATCATGAATCTATTGGAGATTATGTCTCTAATACGCTGGTTGCATTCGCACCTAAAGACATTGAATCAGAATGGAACGTACCACGTCTTCTTATATATGGTTCTTTGAGTCCTGAAATTGAAGAAGCATGTTACGACGCGTTCGGTCATAAATACGAATATAACAGTATTAGAAACCATTATGTCGTATCTGGTGAAGGACTTACAGAACAAGACAAATATAAATTATCAGATGCGATTTCATCAGGCCATGGTTTTGAAGATGATAAGCGGTTTAATAAATCCCAAGTACAACAGAGTGACTTTGTATAGTATATAAATAACTATACATAGAAGAATTTAAAAGGGTGTATCACGTGTATACTAATATGAGCGCAGAAGAAATCAACATGAAACTTGCCGTTGAGATTCACGAGTACCTCGAACCTCATGCTACGGGTAAAAGGCGTCAAGATGTTCATAACCGATATGGTGATAACTACGAACGAGATATGATTACAGATACACTTGACCATATGGTGGAACGAAAATGGATTCTTGACCACGGTGACAAAATCGTGTGGTCACCACGACCATAAATACGAAAGTATTAAGTAATAATAATCCTTCTTATTCTATACGCAACGGGTGTGTGGTCTAGTCTGGCTATGACATCGCCCTTACATGGCGAAGACCGGCGGTTCAAATCCGCTCACACCCACTAATTATTTAATTGTTAATTTACGTATCACAAGAATTAAAATGAGTAGCTTTTCGATTTGTAACTTCAATATATTTTTTATCTGCTCCACAAAAAGGACAATTTTCAATATACGGTATTGACGTTCCATGTACAGCACCACTTTCTGTTGTTATACAAAATTCAATGTCTTTTTCTCCTTTTGTACATACAAATTGAGCCATATAATATTGTAGGTCATTATCCCCTATATTAATATTGTTTATCTATGTCACTATACATAGTATTAACAATAACTATTTTAGGGTGTAAATGAATACGTGTATATATGACAGAAAATAATGATAATGATTATACTTTTCAAGAAATATCTTTAAATGTATGGAATCCAGAAACAAAAACGGAATTAAGACATATGACGGTTGATATTATTATGAATCAAGAAAAATTAGAAAGTATACATAGTCAATTATATACTAATCTACAGAATTATTATACGAATGGTGAAGAGTATCAGATAGGCGTTCAAGAATTAGTTGTTCAATGTATTCGACCTTTATTCAAATCTGGTTTAATAAAAGATGCTTCTTGTGATGATTATAATATATATGATTCCGCAGACCTTGAACGTAGATTACAAGATGACGATTTTGGATTCCATAATTAATTTTAACGGGTATAACTATTAAATATATCAAATCATATATAGAGTATATGGATAAAAGAATTAAACAACATGCAGATATTTTAGTTAATCATTCAACCAATATTGAAAAGGGAGACATGGTAGTTATTTCAGCCAGCCCAGAAGCTACAGATTTAGTTGAAGAAATATATAAATTGTTAGGTGAAATTGGTGCTGTACCTCATTTGAAAATGAGATTTTCAGAAGCTACGCGGCAATATTATGAATCTATTGATAAAGATAATCTAATTGAATCGAAACACTCTAAAGCATTATGGAAAAATGCAGACGCATCCATTAGTGTCCGTTCAGATTTAAATACAAAATCGTTGCGAAATGTATCTTCAGAACTTCTCACAAAAAATTCTAAAATTAATAAGGATATGAGGGAAGCCCGTCTTGACACAAAATGGGTATTAACACAATATCCAAGTAGTGGTAATGCACAAGAAGCTAATATGTCTACACGAGAATATACTGAATTTGTTTATGATGCTATTATTAATGATTGGGATAAACAAAAAGAATTCCAAGAAAATATGAAAGAAATTTTAGATGAAGGTAAAGAAGTTAGAATTGTAAGTGGTGACAAAACAGATATACAAATGAAAATTGACGGAATGAATGCCATAAATGATTATGGTAAACACAATATGCCTGCAGGTGAAGTATTTACAGCCCCGGTTAAAGATTCTGTTAATGGTTCAGTTCTTTTTGATATGCCTCTTATCACGCGTGGTAGAGAATTACAAAATGTATATTTAGAATTTAAAGACGGAAAGGTTGTTAATTATAGTGCGGATAAAAATGAAGATATTCTTGAATCATTATTAAATACAGATGAAGGTGCAAAATATCTTGGAGAATTAGGTATTGGAATGAATAGAGGAATTGATAAATTTACATATAATATGCTATTTGATGAAAAAATGGGAGATACGATTCATTTAGCTATAGGTCGCGCGTATGATGATAATGTAGGAAAAAATAGAGAACAAAATATGTCTGCAGTACATATGGATATGATTGTAGATATGAGTGAAAATTCATATATCGAGATTGATGGAGAAAAAATTCAAGAAGATGGAAAATTTATATTTGAATAACATATTAATCAAAATTGTTATAGGATAATAATTAATACTATCTAATATGGTCAAACCAATTCCTGAAATACCACAAGAAATTAGAAATAAAGCCACAAATGAAGATAAAATTGTTCCTATCGTATTACATTGCGAAGTTGGAGATGTAAATTTTGCAGGATTACATTCGAAAAATCTCGTTGATGTTCATGAAGGAGCAAATGATATTGTGGCTCACAAAGTAAATAATAGAGTAGATAGATTTGTAATTCATAATGATAATGGTGAAGAATTTGTCATTGGGTGGGTTTACGAACCGAAACATAGTGACGGGATAGTAGTTCAACTTAGAGATGTCGTTGTTAATAAATATTCTCATCGGCAGGAATATCCAGATAATCCAGTAGATATTAATGAAAAATATTACGCGTATGATAATGAATATTAGTTAATGAGATATAAAAAATATAACCTATTCTAATTAATAATAATGTATGGTTGAAATTGTTAATACGGATGGTATGCATGATGGTCGTGAAGTTGAACAGGTTTTAGGTATGGTGCGAGGTAATACTGTGGAAGCAAAAATGCTGGACGTGATTTGACGCAATCAATTCGTAATTTTTTGGTGGAGAATTAAAAGCATATACGGATTTACTTACAAAGTCACGTGAAAAGTCTATTCAAGAAGCAAAAAAAAAGAAGCAGAAGAATTAGGTGCAGATGCAATAATAAATCTTCGAATGGATACTTCTTCGATTACACCACAAGCATCAGAAGTTCTTGTATATGGTACAGCAGTTACATTTAAAGAAGATTCTGATTAAAAAATAAACCGATAAGCTTTTTAACAAGGCATTCATTGTATATGATACGAAGTGCCGGTGTAGCTCAGATTGGCAGAGCAATTCCCTTGTAAGGAATAAGTCGGGAGTTCAAATCTCCCCACCGGCTTGCTGTACAGTGCGGGCGTATAGCTCAATCAGGCAGAGCACCACGCTCATAACGTGGCGGTTGGCGGTTCAAATCCGTCTACGCCCATTTTCAATTATATCTTTGTATTCAAAGAGACTCATGTATATGGATTTTCTTCGCGTAAGAGAATACGTAATATTTTTACAGGTTATTTATTCATGTTTTCAATAACAGATTCATTTTTGCAGATGAATAATATCAATACTTTTGAATGTAGCGGTTAAGATGGTCATAATACCCTTATAAAGACCCCTATATGGTTGGATTAATATTATGTTAAAACGGTTAATCAGAGCCTAATACGGTGTTTTACAGGACTTTTACTATTTGAAATGAAAAGGTTTATATACATACCTCCAGTGTATAGTTTTGTATGTCAACCGAGACAAGCGGTACGACGGTGAACGCACAGGCACAAGATACTGATGTATACGATGGCGTCAAAATCACGAATATGAAGAAGGATATTGTTGAATATCTCGCACGCAACCCCGGAGCAACTAATCGAGAAGTTGCAGAATCCGTTGGTTGTTCTATCAGCTACCCTTCGCCCGTACGTGATGAGTTTGGACACCTAATTATGGAGCGTGCCAAAGAATTAGGTTCTGACTTGGATAAACTCGATGAGAGTATTGAACGCCGTCAGAAGAAACGTGCTGACTCGTGGAGCAATCTCACAACAAAGCAGAGAAGCGTACTTCGTCGGCTTGCTGAAGAAGATAATCCTGACGACCCCGATTCCACACTTCGAGCCATTATCGAAGACCTTGACTTTGAAGACCACCCATCATCAATCTTGGACATCAAAAACAAGTATGCACAATACGCAAAGAAGCTGAAAAAAGCACGACAGGTTGCGTCAGAAGGAGAAGACCCTGAAACACTCATCGATGAAATTTCTCTAGACGAAGAAGATGAAGTCGTTGAAAGTGAATCCGTATCAGAAGAAAGCCCGGCTGAAACGGAACCAGAAGTAGAGATTCAAGATGAAGGTTCACAGGACCCGTTTGAATCCCTTCGTGCAGAAATTCAAGCACACAAAGAGATGGCTGAAGCTGAGATGGAATACACTGATAGTGGTTTCGCAGCAGGACGACTCGTGATGGCTCAACAAATCGAGAATAAGATGAACGAACTAACTCAATAAAAATCATAAACTAACATCGAACCGTCCGTACAGAATTGTTTTATAGGTAATTATTTTTTATAATTATTCATATAGTTAGATATATCTATACTTATAATATAAGCAAATTATCATGGTGCGGTGACGCGTGGTACTTCATAACCATACCTTCCTTCATCACCGAATAAATATAGGGTTACCTAACGTATATTCATACATGCAAAAAAGACGACAAAACCTATTCATAGAAGAAGATTATTTCGTCGGTCAAACAAACTTAACATTCGGTAAAGCAATAAAATTCCTTCAACAAGAATTGAATAAACAAGGAAATGTGGAAAGCTATTCCGGTGGAAATAGAAAGGGCGTTAAAATATTAAAGTGGAACGTAAATAACATTAATTATACCATTCATATTGAAGAAAAAAATAGAAATAAAGCTAAAAGTCGAAAATTAAATATCACTTACCGTTCAAATTATAATCAGCCAACGAAACAAGAATTAGAAAATATCCGTAAAACCATAGAGAAAAATCTTGATGATATTTTTTAATCCGTAATACTCCGTTTATATTTGTGCGATAATATCGATGTTTTTATACGTCTTTCCACCCAAATGTTGATTGTGATAGGGGTTAGAGTCCAGACATAGGGGTGTCTGGACATACCACACGGAGGCACCCTTATATATCAAATTTATATTTCAAATTACTGGATTATGAACCCATTAAATGAGATAAATCTGTCTATACTTATATATGCTAGTCTCATTATGACATATGCAATGGAAGACTTAACAGCGTTCCAACGAGACTTGCTGTATATCATTCTTGATGCCAGCAACCCGTCTGGCCAAGAGATAAAACGAAATATAGAATCGTATTACAGTCAGAATATTAACCACGGTCGATTATATCCTAATCTTGATGAACTTGTAGAGATGGGTTTAATCCTCAAAAATAAAAAAGATGACCGGACAAATTCATATGAAATAACACAAAAAGGAAAAGATAAAATTGTCGAACGTCATATGTGGATAGGCAAATACATCTCTGACACGAGCGTGTATGATGAAATTGCTAACACGATAAAAGTAGAATAAGTTCAAATCGATTGTACTTCCTTTTTTATTTTAGAACGGTTTGTATCATGACCGGATTGAATGGCAATTATATCAACAAAATTGACAGATTTTTTTATACTTTCATCAGAAAAATATTTTCTTGCGATATGAATAGATTTTTCAATATCTAATACTGTTGATGCTGTTGCAATTACAGATGCAATATCATAATATTTATATTCTTCAACATTATTGTTAATATTATTTGCATCAATAATATATAATTCATTATCACTAATTAAAATATTATCCTGTTGTAAATCTCCATGAGCAATATCTTTATCATGTAATTTTTTCACTTCAGAAAATAACATATGTGCCATATCTGTAGAATTATTCTTATTTATATCTCCAAATTGTATTGCATTTGGAATATATTCTAATATTATTACACCACAATCATTATAATCTCCATAATTAATCGGTTGTGGCGTTTTAATATTTGCATCTATCATCTTCTTTGCCATCATATATTCTTGTTGAACCATCTCATAAGGACTATCAAATGGTTCAAAAAAACTATCACACTGAGAGTAAGATAAACTTGCATTCCAAAACAAAGTTAGTAATCTATGATATTCCACATGACGCCGGGTGACGATTTTAATCAGATATTTATTATTAATTACATATACATTAGATAATTTATTATCTCCAGTTAATTTTTCAATATTCGGGTTAGAAATATCCAAAAAATCAGTAATAGATAATTCAATTATCTCTTGTATATCTGATTCCATAATTATTGGATTAATATTAAACCACATATATTATTATAATATACATTAAACTAAATAACTATTCCGTATCTAATGTGAATTATATCTCTTCTTTTTGCATACCATATACTCCATAGTTTTCATAATGTTCATTCATCCAGTCTAAAATAGAATCTGTACCTTCATCATATTCTTTATTTGATTCTGTATCGTTGAAATGTGATAATTTAATCCATTCAGACTCATCTGAATTAAAAACTATAATATAACCAGTATCAGATATGTTCATAAAGAAACAAACAACGCCATTTATATTATCTTGTTCATAAAATAAAGCCTCTGAATTATTTATTTTATTCGAATTATCTTTTAATGATTTTACTTCGTGTAAATATAGTGGTCTGTTTGGCAAGCTTTCTAACATTATGTGCTGGAGAGGATTTGAACCTCTGTCTGGTTCTGGTAGAAAGTATATGAGATATATTTTGAACCATGTCTTAACCGAACTGGACTACCAGCACAATAATATATTAAATGGATAAATACTTATAATTTTCGACATTTAAAATACATAAATTTACTTCATCTATTCATATTATTTTAAAATGAACTTATATACTTCTTTAAAGAATATACATTTGTAATGATGCCCCAATCCAAATCAAAATCAGAAGAAATTGAATTAAAAGAAAAAGAAAAGGAAGGTTTAGAATTAATTAGAAATTCAGCTAATAAAACTTATCAAAGTGATTTCTGGAAAGAATTAGAGATAAGTTCAAGAAAGGGGTCTAGAATCGTTAAAAAATTAGAAGGCGAAGGATTAATTGAAAGAACTTCAACTGTGTATAATGGACACAATACATACGAGTTACAGCCAATATATGATGCGAAAGACTTAGATTTTACTTTACTTATGGCTGGTAACATGATTTCACCATTTATTGGGGAAGAAAAAACAGATGCTCACAGTGATGCGTTCACACAATGGATAATGAATTTGATGGAAGAAACAAGTTAGAAATAACCATCTTGTACTTGTTTATTTGAAAATTTTATTTGTAGTGTAGACGAACGTGGTATATCTGCTTTAGGAAATACGTGATGAACGTTAAATTCACTCTTTACTTTTTGTTTTGCTTTTTCGAATGAAGATGCTGTACCTTCTGGTAATGCAGAAACGTTAATTCCATCAGGAACTTTACGCCGGGAATGTACACTTAAATCATATCTACATCCATTCCGTGTTTCATTTATTAATAAAGTCAAATGAGCATTTCCTACCGTTGCTTTCCATGTCTTATAACGGATAGATTTTTGTATATTTTTTGGATTATATGGTCTAAAAACTAAACCTTGTTGATTTTTTTCTTGAGATTTATTCCTCATATATAAATGTACCTACAATATACCCTATATATTTTCTTATTTGAAAGAGGATATAGTTTTAATAACGAAGATAAATGTATTAAATATATGAAAGATTTAATATCTGATAATTTAAATAATATTGAATATGCTTTAAAATATCCTTTTTCAAATAAAAAATCAAAATATGGTTCTTCAATTCACGGTATCGCATCAATATTACTATCACCATTTCTTATTCCTCTCTTTATACTTATTGGATACAGAATTGAATTAATTGAATCGGTAATTAACGGTGAAGATGTACCGAAATTTGAATCATATGAAGATTTATTTGAAGAAGGAATTACAGGGTTACTTGTATACTTACCTATATTCACATTAATGTTACTAGCTGTTTTATTCTCTTTAATTGGATTACCTATGTTAATAGGATTTTTCTTCGTTGCATTATATGTTTGGCCTGCAACGAGTATACTCTATGCTATCAAAAGAGATTATAAAGAAGTTTACAGTTCTGATTTAATAGAATTGACAACAAATCGAAATTATATGTTAACCTATATCGGAATGGTGATAATGACAATTATATTATTGTTCCTCTCAACCATATTAAGTATAGTTACTTTAGGAATTGGATTTATTTTATTACTTCCTATATACCTCTATTCAAGACCTGTTTTATGGGCTTATATGTATAAACAATTTGAGTAATACTTTAATGTAAAAATACTTTTATACTTTATTAAATAATGTATTAACTATGATGATGCCCATTAATGCGACGGATTCTATTGCTCTAATTTTATTTATTATAGGTGGTTTATTTTTATATTACGGTTTAACACTAAATCACACAGGATTCGTATTTTTAGCATCAATTGAATTTATGCTTGGAATTATACAATTAATAATAAATAGAAAACCTATCGTATTTGATTGATATAAATAATTAGATTTATAAAACAAGAACGTATATTATATGTATGGGAATTCGAGAACGAATCTTAAAAAATGAAACAAAACGAATTGCGGGACATATTGTATCAGAAGAAAAAGCTAATAAAGTTGCAAATTTCATATTTGATGAAAATGAATCACAAAATACAAATACTAAAAATATTCCAATTAATCAAAATTCGACAGATGAAAATAATGTAGATACAGAAGATGATGTAGATAACGAAGGCGTTTTATCAAAAATTGATTTATGGTTAACAAAAAAAGAAAAAGAGATTGAAAAAACAGAACAAAATACACCTGACCCTGTTACAGATTTAGATGATATGGAAAACCGCATTAACGAACTAGATTCAGAAATTAGTAACGACGATAATAAATAACAACCAAACTCTTTTATACTGTGTTTTCTTTTGTTTGAGTACAGTCGA
>LFFM01002079.1_pt1 | contig 13433 bp, 11 predicted proteins | sample 643131 | NCBI WGS metagenome assembly LFFM01 (sample SAMN03777445, study PRJNA286221) | soda lake metagenome | biome: soda lake; feature: Kulunda steppe; material: water; isolation source: sample Tc-Br brine of Tanatar trona crystallizer | place: Russia: Kulunda steppe | collected 2011-07
CGGTGACAGTATCAGGTGTACTTCCGTTCGTAGCCGAACGGGAGATACTCCCTGCCACCGCCGTCGTAGAACTTGCCGAAGAACTCGACGTACTCCAGTCGAATCGCCTGGAGTGCAGCGGTTCCACCGATAGCAAGCACGACCATGTGGCCGACTATCAACACCGGAATGCCGAGCAGGGCACCCTCCAGTCCGAACTGAAGCCCTGCGAGTTCCATCGAGGAACCCATGTTGAACACCCCGTCGAAGATGACGGCATCACCATGGTCCGCTGGTGTCGTCGTGTGGATGAACTGGAACCCGTCGTCCATGTACGCGCCGAAGTACAGCAGGTTCGCCGCGACGGCCATCCCTGCTTTCGACAGCAACACAGCCGTCAACCGGGTGTACGAGAGCACGTGCACAAGGGGAACGAGCGCCTCGAACACCTCGTACCACGGACCCGACAGCAACAGCAGGATTCCCAGCCCGAACGCGACGAGTCCAATAATCCCGACTAGCTCCGGAAATCCGGTGAAGCCAATCGCGAGGGTCGCCTCGTTGAAGACGGCTTCCTCACCGACGAGAAAGTCCGGCTTGTTCCCGGCGAGGTGGGTGCTGAATATCCAGACCCAGACGCCGTTGAGCATCAACAGCCAGGAGCCGGATTCGATTATCGCCTCTTTCGCGCCGTGGAGCTGCCACTCCTCGATGAAGTTGAAGCCCCAGCCGATGTTCAACTGGAGCCAGCCGAACAGACAGGCGACGAGCAGCCACGTGATGGCCCAGTCGCCGTCGGTCAGCCCTTTGGGTAACAACTCGCCGCCGTAGCCCAGCGGCTCCCACAGCCAGTAGAAGACATGCAACCCGAACAGTTCGCCATACAGCACACCGAAGGCGATGGTGAACAGGCCAAGCCAGACGACGACCATTCCGAAGTCGCGCAGTCCCTGCGAGTCGACGTTCGCATACAGCCCGTAACCAATCAGCACGTACAACAACCCGTACCCGACGTCACCAATCATGAACCCGAAGAAAAACGGGAACGTCAGGAACAGCAACAGCGTGGGGTCGAGTTCCGAGTACTTCGGCCGGTTGACCGCTTTCGTCAGCACCTCGAACGGGCTGACTATCCGGGAGTTGTTCTGAACCACTGGTGGGTCGTCCTGCACCGTCACCACCTCACTGGTCGTCCCGCCGTCGGTGGCAACCTCTGCTTCGGTGTCTGCATCGGCTGCCTGAGCTCCGTGTTCGTCGTCGCCGTGCTCGTCACCGTGACCGTGTTCACGGTGGACGTGTCCGCCGCTCGTGTACCGGGCGCGCTCGATTTCGTCGACCTGTATCCGTTCGCCGACATCCTCTTCGAGCGTGAGGGAGAGTTCGTCGTACTTCTCCGTGGGGACCCAGCCTTCGATGATGAACGACCGCTCGGTCGTCGCAAAGCGAAGTGGTGCCTCGTACTTCTGTGCGTCCACCGAGAGCGCCTCCTCGAACGCCACCAGAAAGCTGGCGTTCTCGAGTTTTATCGTTTCAAGTTCGTTCTCGATCCGTTCGAGCTTCGTCTCGATTTTCTGGAGTTCGTGTTCGAGTTCGTCGACGTTCGTCGACGGGTCGCCCGACAGCTCCGGGACCTCGTACTCGGTGAACGGAACGCCGACGAGCGCGTCTTCGAGCGCACCTTCGTCGGTCTCCTGTGCGAACACCGCAACGCTGTTTCGTCCGCTGAACACCTCGAACGCGTCGATATCTTCGGCTTCGGCCAGTGCGGCGTCTATCATCGCAGGGTCGCCCTCACCGACGCGGACCGCGAGCGAGTCGTAGCCCCACAGAAGGTCGAGGTCGATGCCGAGGTCTGCAAACACGACCATCTGGTCGAGTTGTTCTTCGATCTCGCGCTGGCGACTGCGAAGTGCGTCGCGCTCGTCGTCCAGTTCGTTGACCTGGGTGCGAACCGTTTCGAGACGGTCCTCAGCGTCAGTCAGGTCAACCGACGCCGTCGAACCGATGTCGTCCTCGGTGATATCGAGAATGTTCTCGATTGCGCGGACAGTCACCAGCGTTCTGGAGGTTTCGTCAGCGCCTTCGAGCGATTCACCGGGTTCGAACCCGTCCCACGACCCGTCGTAGTCGGTGATGTGAACGAGGTGTGCGTCGTGCATGGTCTCGATGACCTCGTCCATTACAGATTTTGCACCTGTCACCGAGACTTTCGACATCTGCTCAGGTCTGAGCATGCACCGCCTCCGTGAACAGCTCGAGTGTGTGCTCGATTACGTCGTCGATACGGTCCTCTGCTTCCGACTGGAGTCGCTCTCGCTCGTCGTCGCCTGCAGCGAGAATCTCCTCGCGCTCGGCGTCGATGTCTGCCCGGGCCGTTTCGATTCGCTCGTCGGCCTCGCGTCTCGCCTCTTCGCGGGCTGTCTCACGAATCTCTTCGGCCGCCTCGCGCGCCTCACGAACGCGCGCTGTGGCCTCTTCTTCGGCCTCCGCGACTATCTCGTCGGCCTCTGCTTCGGACTCTTTGATTCGCCGTAACACCTCTTGGTTGGGCATTCCTCAATCGTCTGATTCTAACAACAAAGCCTATTTGGTAGTTGCGAAATGAGTTTTGACGCCACCACACCTGTGTGAAGCGGGACAAGTCGCCAGTTTATTGGTCTCGTACACCAAGGAACGACTGATGGGGATTCTCGAAGACAAACGACGTGCACGCATCTTCTACCGGTACCTCTCGAACGTGTACGACCGGATCAATCCGTTCATCTGGAACGAGGAGATGCGAGACGAGGCCATCGCTATGCTCGACATCACTCCTGACGACACCGTGTTGGATGTCGGCTGTGGCACCGGCTTCGCCACCGAAGGACTCCTCCAGCACACCGAGAACATCTACGGTCTCGACCAGAGTCCACACCAGCTCGAAAAAGCGTTCAGAAAGTTCGGCAAACACGGCACCGTTCAGTTCTGTCTGGGCGACGCCGAACGCCTCCCGTTCGCCGACGACCGGTTCGACGTCGTCTGGTCGTCTGGCTCTATCGAGTACTGGCCAAACCCGGTCGATGCGCTCTGCGAACTCCGACGCGTCGGGAAACCCGGCGGACAGGTGCTCGTCGTCGGTCCCGACTACCCGAAATCGACAGTGTTCCAGAAAGCCGCCGATGCAATCATGCTGTTTTACGACGAAGCCGAAGCAGACCGGATGTTCCGCGAAGCCGGGTTCGAACGCTTCGGCCACACGATACAGCAAGCGAGCGCGAACAGCCCACGCGCTATCACGACGCTCGCCACAGTACCGGAAGAGTAACCGATATGTCGGCACCCACACTCCCTGAAGAACGACTCGGTGCCATCCTGAGCGAAACGGAAGACACCCTCGCGATTGCGGAATCGTGTACCGGGGGACTGCTCGCGTCGAGAGTGACCGACGTCGCCGGGTCGAGTGCGTACTTCGACCGTGGTGTGGTCACCTACTCGAACGAGTCGAAACAGGCGCTTCTCGGCGTCTCGCGCGAAGCGCTCGACGAACACGGGGCAGTCTCCGAGGCTGTTGCCCGGGAGATGGCTGCTGGTATCCGCGACACCGCTGGGACGACGTGGGGGGTCTCGACAACCGGCATCGCTGGACCAGGCGGTGGGACCGACTCGAAACCCGTCGGTACTGTCTATATCGGCGTTGCGTACGCCGCACCGTGGGGAAGCCAAAACTCGACCGTCGACGCGAGAAGGTACGTCTTCGACGGGGACAGAGACGAATGCAAGGAAGCGTTCGCAACGCAGGCGCTCGAAGACGTGCTCGGTGCACTGTCTCAAGAAAAAATTGAGTGAGAGAGAGTATCGTTCGTAACTGTAGTGAACTACTGCTCAGACTCGCGACGGACAGTCTGCATGAACTCATCAAACACCGACTGACAGTGCTCGCAGAGTGTGTAGTTCGCGTAAGTGGGTAACTCGTCATCGACAGACCGATACAGTTCGATTCCAAGTGCACTCTCCACATTGCTTCCCGTACAGAAACTACACGTCGAGACGGTCTCCTGATAGCCGTCACCGATACAGTCGCCCTCATCGACTGGCGGTTGTTCGTGAGACTCCCAGCAGGTTAGCAGTTCGACCACCTCGCTTGCACAGGTAGGACAGACGGTGAGACCACCGCAGTCCGGAAAACTTGCGGGGTGTGAAGTCCCTTCGCTGGGATAACTCTGGAGAGCGAGTAGCTTCTCGGTCAGGGGAGACACACAGAACGTACACCAGAGTGTTCGCGAGTTGACTCCCGTGGACTGGCGCGATTGACTGCTCATAGAAGGGCTATGGGCTCACACCACATAGAACCACGTCAGACGCTCGTCATATGGAGATACACTAGCGACTGAGCCGCTGGATGCGTTCGATGCCATCGATTTCGTCGACGATCTCACAGACGGCGTCAGGGACTTTCGACTGCCAGTCGCTGCCTTCGATCATGCGTCTCCGGATTTCCGTTCCTTTGAGCACGTCGCGGTCGAACATCGGGGTCTGTCTCACTTCGACTCCTGCTTCGGTGAACAGCTGGATGACGAGCGGGTTGTTCGAGTAGGCGATATCGAAGCGTGGCGAGATGCTCTCGACGTGGCTCACCCAGACCGCGTTGCGGTTCAGGTCCTCGATGGGAACGGTATACACCGTCGTGTCGACGGGCATCGACTCGATGGATTTCGTCGCCATCATGATTCGCTCCCCGGCAGTGAAGGGGTTCGTGATCGTGTGTGAGTCACCAGCGCTCCCGATACCGAAGACGAGCTCGTCGACAGCGTCGACAATCTCGCGAACGAGTCGTGCGTGGCCGTTGTGAAACGGCTGGAACCGTCCGATGAGCAGGCCGCGAGTAGTCATTGACACAGTTCAACACCGGGACTCTGATAAATCCCGCTATCGACCGCTGGCGGTGTCGGAGGCACACTACCCCCGTCTCCTGTGGCGATTACGTCGGTGTCACGTCTGTAGAGCGGGGAGAAAGTATATCAGTAAACAGTCCCTCCTTCAGGATGGTAGCAACGATTTCATGAGTAACGACAGAGATGCTCCGGATACCGAACGAGAGGCGGACGGCGAGCGCTTGCCGTCTCCTGACGGAGGAACTCCTGCGACGGATTCCTCGTCTGAGGAGTCGACGCCCCCCGAGAGCGAGCGCGACGTCTACGAGAGCGCTGGGAGCACCGAGGAGACCGGGGACGAAATCTGGCGCGATGACCCAGATATCCCGACCCCTGGGTCCCCAGACGAAAACGGTGACGTGAGCGACGACGCAAGCGATGACGAGCACGAGACGGTTATCGATGAAGTACTCGGGAGTGACGTCGACGAGGACATGGATATCGACGAGGAGATCGCGGAGGAGGACCTCCTCGGCGGGCTCAAGGTCGACCACTCCGAGGATATCGAGGTTCCCGACAGACTGGTTGACCAGGTCATCGGGCAAGGTCACGCCCGTGACATCGTGTTGAAGGCGGCCAAACAGCGCCGTCACGTGATGATGATCGGTTCGCCCGGCACCGGGAAGTCGATGCTGGCGAAGGCGATGAGCCAGTTACTCCCCAAAGAGGATCTGCAGGACATCCTCGTCTATCACAACCCTGACGACGGAAACGAACCGAAGATTCGGACCGTTCCCTCCGGTAAGGGCGACCAGATCGTCGAGGCCCACAAAGAGGAGGCCCGAAAGCGCAACCAGATGCGCCGGTTTATCATGTGGGTACTCATCATCCTCGTGCTGGGATACTCGCTCATCATCATGCAGCAGATTCTGCTCGGAATCATCGCTGCGGGTATCGTCTATCTCGTCTTCCGATACATGTCGCGTGGCAGTGACGCGATGGTGCCGAACATGCTGGTGAACACGGCGAACCAGCAGACAGCTCCCTTCGAGGACGCGACTGGTGCCCACGCGGGTGCGCTGCTGGGTGACGTCCGTCACGACCCGTTCCAGTCAGGTGGTATGGAAACCCCAAGTCACGACCGCGTCGAAGCGGGCGCGATTCACAAGGCGAACAAAGGTGTGCTGTACATCGACGAGATAAACACGCTCGACATCCGGTCACAGCAGAAGCTGATGACCGCTATCCAGGAGGGCGAGTTCTCCATCACTGGCCAGAGCGAGCGCTCGTCGGGTGCGATGGTCCAGACGGAGCCGGTGCCGTGTGATTTCATCATGGTGGCGTCGGGGAACATGGACGCGATGCAGAACATGCATCCGGCGCTTCGCTCGCGTGTCAAAGGGTACGGCTACGAGGTGTACATGGACGATACAATCGACGACACGCCGGAGATGCGCCGGAAGTACGCTCGCTTCGTGGCCCAGGAAGTCGAGAAAGACGGTCGACTCCCGCATTTCACCCGTGAGGCGATGGAGGAGGTCGTCCTCGAAGCCCGCCGGCGCGCAGGCCGCAAAGGTCAGTTGACGCTCGAACTGCGCAACCTCGGCGGGCTCGTCCGTGTCGCGGGTGACATCGCCCGTGCAGCAGACAAACCCTACACCGAGCGTGGAGACGTGCTGGAGGCCAAAAAGCGCTCGCGCTCTATCGAACAGCAACTCGCAGACGAACACATCGAACACCGCAAGGACTACGACGTTACCGTCAGCGAGGGAGAGGTCGTCGGCCGCGTGAACGGACTCGCCGTTCTCGGCGAGGACAGCGGCATTGTCATGCCCGTCATGGCAGAGGTCGCCCCATCACACGGCCCAGGTGAGGTGTACGCAACCGGGAAACTGCAGGAGATGGCCGAAGAGTCGGTCCTCAACGTCTCGGCCATCATCAAGAAGTACTCCGACGTGAACCTCACCGAGAAGGACGTCCACATACAGTTCGTTCAGGCCGACGGCGTCGACGGCGACTCCGCCTCTATCACCATCGCGACCGCCATCATCTCGACGCTCGAAGACATCCCGATATGTCAGAACGTGGCAATGACTGGCTCGCTCTCGGTCAGAGGTGACGTCCTCCCGGTCGGCGGCGTCACCCACAAGATAGAGGCGGCGGCGAAAGCCGGGATGGACACGGTCATCATTCCGGCGGCCAACGAGCAGGACGTGATGATAGAAGACGAGTACAAAGAGCAGGTCGAAATCATCCCGGTGACGCACATCTCGGAGGTGCTGGAGATTGCGCTCACCGAGAACAGCAAGAAGGACTCGCTCGTCAGTCGCCTCAAGTCGTTCACGAGCAGCGCACTCGAAGGCGAAGTCGGACCGAGCGGAAGCCCCAGCCCACAGTAGCTGTGACGCAGTGGGCCCCGTTTCTCGCGCTCATCGTCGTCCTCACGCTGTTGTTACTCGTTCTTGCGCGACTCTCACAGGACGCCATCGAGGAGTACGCTCCCGAAGACGTGGATGAATCCACTTCTGAGAGCAGGAGTCCGTCCACTCCCGGGGACGTGGATGGGTTTATTCCTGAAGAGACTGCGAGCATCACGGTCGAAAACGATGAGAGTGACTGGGCGTACGAACTGCCGTTAGAGGACGGTCAGATGGAGCCCAGAACGTCAGAAGCAGGGGCGTTTCCAGCGAATCGCAGGGAGAAACGAGACGCTGGTGAGGACATCGTTCTCACGCCGGGTATGTTGATGGCGAACGTCGCGCTCACACAGGGACTCGTCGTAGGGGTGTTGCTGGCTGGCGTGTGGTACTTCGACGTGCCGGCGGCAGCCCTCGGTGTCACAGACGACCCGCTCAGCACCGGCCTGCCCGCAGTTGTAGTCGGCGTCGCATTTGGTGCAGTACTGTGGATAGCGAACGATATGTCGACGACGCTGGCCGACGCTGTCGGGGCGTCCTACGACGAGCACGTTCGCGAACTGCTCGCCCCGGAGTCCGCAGGCGGCTGGGTCGTCCTCTTTGTCGGCGTATTGCCGCTCATCGCGTTCGCGGAGGAACTCCTGTTTCGAGCGGCGCTCATCGGCGTCCCGGCAGCGGGATTCGACGTCAACATCTGGGTGCTGGCGGCACTCTCCTCGGTCGCATTCGCGCTCGGCCACGGCGCACAGGGGCGCGTCGGCGTCATCGTCACTGGTGCGCTCGGGTTCGTCCTCGCGGCCGGATACGTGGTCACAGACAGTTTAGTGGTGGTCGTCGTCGCTCACTACATCATCAACGCGCTGGAGTTCTTCGTCCACGAGTTTCTCGACATCGATGCGGGTATCGGTGACTGGCTGTTGAAACAGCTCACCTGACCCGAAGTATTTTGCTCTCCTCACCATCATCTTCGATGTGCGACTCGTTCAGGTCACGATTCCCTCGGGAAAGCGCGACAGTCTGCTGGCTGCACTCGAAGACGAACAGCTCGATTACGTGGTTGCCGAGGAGATAAGCGACGAGAAGTACGACGGCATCGCATACGTTCCGCTCCCAACGAACGCTGTCGAGCCTGTGTTGGAGACGCTCAGGGAAGCAGGGCTGGGTGAGGACACGTTCACCGTGGTACTGGCCGCGAACACCGTCGTCTCCCGGCGCTTCGAGGAGTTACAGGAGGAGTACGCCGAAGAGCGAGACGAGGACCGCATCGCACGGGACGAACTCACCTCGGCGGCAGCAGACCTCGCACCCTCGATGCCGACCTATGTCATCATGACCGTCGTCAGCGCGGTCGTCGCGACGGCGGGTCTCCTGCTGGATTCGGCAGCGGTCGTCGTCGGGTCGATGGTCATCGCTCCGCTCGTCGGTCCGGCGCTCTCGGCGAGTGTCGGAACCGTCGTTGGCGACAACGCGATGTTCCGCCGCGGCATCAAACTCCAGGTTTTCGGCCTGTTGCTCGCGATTGCTGCTGCGTTTCTGTTCGCGTTCGTGGTCAGACACGTTCATCTCGTTCCGCCGCTCGCGGACGTGACGACCGTCCCCGAGATACGCGAGCGCGTCGCGCCTGATTTCCTCATGCTAGCTATCGCTATCGGGGCCGGGGTCGCCGGTATCATCAGTCTCACGAGCGGCGTCTCTGTGGCGCTCGTCGGCGTGATGATTGCGGTTGCGCTCATCCCTCCTGCCGCCACTGTCGGTATCGGACTGGCGTGGGGACAGCCGAGCGTCAGCGTCGGGTCGGCCGTGCTGTTGCTCGTGAACGTGCTGTCTATCAACCTCGCCTCGCTCGTCGTACTCTGGTACAAGGGATACCGACCACAGCGATGGTTTCGTCGTGACGAGGCCCGCCGGAACCTTCTCAGACGTGGGGTGACGCTCGCGGTTGCCATCCTCATCCTCTCGGCCTTTCTCGGCGGCGTCACGTTCGATTCCTTCCAGCGTGCATCCACCGAGGAGGCGATTCAGGACGACGCTGCGACCGCTATCGAGAGCTTCGACACCCCACACGAACTTGAACTCGTCGAGGTGGACGTTCGCTACCAGCAGATTCTCCCGTTTCAGGAGCCACAGCGAGTCGTCGTGACTGTGGGAATCCCACCGGGAGAGACGGTCTCGGGACTCGCTACCGAGATACGTGAACGAGTTCATGAGACGACTGGAAACGATGTCGAGATAGAGGTACGATATGTGCAGATTGAAATAGGGTGAAAGTCAGGGCGACGTCAGCGACTGGAGTGTCTTGATCGCCGTCCGCCTCATTGTATTCCAAACATCAGTACCGAACTTTTGTGAGGTACTGAGATTCACCGGCCGAGTGCAGGCCAGTCACCCTTCGTCGATTGGAAGCTCTGGCTCGTAGTCGACGGCCTCGATAGCCGCTTCGAGCACAGTATCGACGTTCGTCCCTTCGGTGACGCTCATCAGGAAATCGGCATCTTCGAAGCTGCCATCATCGAGTGATGCAGCTTCGATTCGGTCTCGTTTGTTGAACACGGAGAGAACCGGAACGTCGAACAGTTCTTCGATGTCATCACGGAGCGAACGCTGCGCGTCGAGAGGATACCCACACTCACCTGTTGGGTCGAGCAGGACGAGCACTGCGTCAGCCGCGTGTTCGAGTGCGCTGACGGCCTGCGATTCGACCTTGTTTCGCTCCTCGGGTGGCCTGTCGAGCAGCCCAGGCGTGTCGATGAGCTGGTAGCGGATGTGGTTGTGTTCGACGTGACCGACGTGGACCTGCGTCGTCGTGAACGGGTAGGAAGCCTCGCGGTTGCTCGCCCGTGTGACGGCGTTGACGAACGACGACTTGCCGACGTTCGGGTAGCCAGCGACTGCGATTGTCGGCTCGTCGGGACGGATATCGGGCAGGACACGGAGCTGCTCGCGAGCGTGCATCAGCGCTTCGAGGTCATCGCCAACCTCCTCGACGACGTCAGCGAGGCGGGCAAACGCCTGCTTTCGGTGTTTGCGGGCGACGTCGATCTCGCTCTTTCGCATGCGAGGTTCGTACTCGTAGCGGATGTCGGTGGCTTTTCGACTCGCCCACATCACTTCGCTGAGGTTCTGTCGAAGTGCATCGACGCCGACGATGGCGTCGGCGAGGTTCCGGTAGAACGGATGGAGGGTATCGAAGTCGGGCCAGGCGGTGACGACGTTCTCCAGGTTGTCGGAGATGATGCTGGTGGCCGTCAGCAGCATCGAGTTCTGGGCGTCGTGGCCGGATTTCGCCCGGCCAGTGCGTGCCGCCCGCGAGAACGCCTTGTCGATAAGCTCGTCCGCCATCGGCGTCGTTGGCAGGCCCTCGAATGGATGACTCATTGACTCGTCGTAGTTCACGACCACCTAAAACCCGTTCGCTCTCGAATCCGCGTCTATCACCACCGTCGGCGAACTGAGTTAAGCAGCCTCACATCAGAAACACGTGTCTGGGCTTGTCGGCAAGGACGTCCCGTCCGTAATCGACCGTGGTTGCGAAGGCGTCCGAGCGGAAGAACTCCATGGCGTCGTCCTTCGAGTCCCACTGGCTGGCGATGAACATATCGTTCTCGTCGTCGGTGTTGACCAGCAACGCAGTCTGGCGGTGGCCATCCATCTCGTCGAGCATCGAACCCACGTCGCCGAACGTCTCGACGAAGCCCTCGCGGTGTTCGGGCTTGACCGTGTAGAACATCCCCATTGTCCCGAAGCCTTCGCCCTCGCTGGCCCATCCGACAACGCCGGGCAGGTCAGCGAGGTAGCCACTGGCTGTGTTGGCCGCATCCGCCGTCGCCCAGAGACTGACCACTGCTGCCGTCTCACTCCGTGGATCGTCGTATACCTTCGTTCCCTCGTGGGTGTCGTAGCGGTCGAAACCATCACTGAGCGTCGAGACCTCCGCTTCGAGCGTCTCCAGGTCTGCCTGTGAGTAAAGCACCAGCGCGTAGACATCCTCGCCGTGTGGCTGACCGGCGTAGATGTCCATATCTACGAGTTCTGCACGGATATCCGAGGACTCTCCGACCGCACGGCCTCCACTGTCTTCGTCGTGGTCCACCTCTGTGTCATCCTCAGTGGTGTGTTCAGTCTCTGGGGTTTCTACCGGCCCACCGAAGCTCTCGGAGACGCCTGGAAGGTCCTGCAGGAAGCCGTGGGCGACGTCCGCAGCACGCTCGGCGTCCCAGAGGCTCACGACCGCTGACCGGCCACTCTCGGCGCGGACCGTCGTGAGGACGTGGGAGTCGTAGTGCTCGAAGTTGCCCCGGAGACCGTCGACCTCGTCGACGAGTTCCTGTGCGTCCGCTCCGGAGTAGAGGACGAGTCCGTAGCCACCCCGTTCGAAATCCTCTCCTGCCCGGATGCCGAGGCGGGCGATTCGGGCGTCTATCTGTTCGTCTTCCGTCCACGTTTCGTCGTCAGTGTCGTTCATCGGTGGTTTCTGTGTGGCTTTTGCCTGGTCAGTTGTATCCTCGGGATGAACCGGGACTGATTCGACCGTCGGCGCGTCCGTCGGCGATTGTTCGCGCTGTTCATCCGAATCGGTCGTCTCCTCGTCGTCGTGGTCGTCGACTGCCGGAACCACTTCACCGGCGAGGAGTGCAGGCAGGTCGGTCGGTTCGATTCGTCGACCAACGTAGAACGGGCCGAACTCGGCGAACTGGGAGGTCGAGGGGTCAAAGCGCATCTCATACAGCAGGTCTTTCATGTCCACGAGGTCGTTACCCCAGAGGGTCACGCCCCACTCCCAGTCGTCGATGGCGATTGCGCCGGTTATCATCTGGACGACACGGCCGCCGTAGTCCCGACCGATATCGCCGTGTGCCTCCATGTGCGTCGCTCGCTCTTCGAACGGGAGGTCGTACCAGTTCTGGTCCGGGTCACGACGTTTGCTCATCGGGTAGAAACAAACGTGTGACGCGTCGGGAATCCGAGGGTGGAGGCGTGTCCTGATGTAGTTCGCAAGCCCCGAGTTCTCGTCGAGGTCGCCCTCGAAGTACTCGCGCGCTCGTTCGGAGTACCCGGACGCCTCTGTGACCGAGACGAACGAGGTTGTGCGCTCGGTGTATCCCGCAAACTCGGTCCCTTCGAACTGGCGTTCGAGCGCGCCGATGTGCGCCGTCGAGGGTCGAAGGTGTAACACGAGGAAGTCGGCCTTGTGGCCGAGGATAGAGTAGACTGCACTCACACCCTCGTCGGCGTCCTCAACTGCGAGCGTCGAGCGCAGATGGTCGATTGCCTCGTCGAGAACACGCTCGCGCTCGTGTGCTGGTGTCTCTCGCCAGCGGTCCCAGTCGATGCTCCGGAAGTCGTGGAGTGCGAACCAGCCTTCGTCGGTCGGTGGCGGGTCGCGTGGTTCCGGGGTCGTCGTCGATGATTCCTGCGGTCCTGGCATACCCGGTGATTTGGGGGGAACGACTGGAAAGGTTTCGTTTCTTCACCGGCCACACACAGTGAGAACGAGTCAGCACAACCACTATCAGGTCAAAAAGAACGGTCCGAAGATGAGGACGACAAGTGCCGCAATCATCGTGAGCGTCACTAACACGGTAACGACAGTCACGAGCTGGTGACCGTACGACGTGGGAAGTCGAGAGGCAATCGAGGCGGTCGACGTTCTGAGAATGTGGCCGCCGTCCAGTGGAAACGCGGGGATACAGTTGAAGATTGCCAGGTTGAAGTTTATCCACCAGGTCCAAAAGAGCAGGCTGAGCGCGACGAGAATCCCTCCGCCGAAGATTGACAGCGGCCCCTCGACGACGAAAAAGCCAGTAACATCGGACGTGAACCCGGCGAACGTGTACGTCATATCGTCGGATATGAGCGTCGCAAACGGCAGGACGAGCAGTTCGAGATGGTACTGGAGAATGCCAGACAGCGACGAGAGATCGAGTGTTCCACCACCGAGCACCGACTGCTGGCCGCCGAGCGCGCCGAGGAACTCCTCTGCAGGGTAGACGTCGACGCCGAAGTCGTCGAACAACATTCCGCTGTACCCGTCTTCCATCATGATACCGAGTGCTGGTGATTCCCCGATAGTCGGCTCGAAGGTTGTGCGCTCGCCGTCGACGTACGCTTCGATTGTCGTGGAGTCACCGGCCGAGAGTTCGTCGAGTTGCTCTCTGAACGCAGACGTGTTCGAGACACGGGTGTCGTC
>LFFM01002080.1_pt1 | contig 13424 bp, 12 predicted proteins | sample 643131 | NCBI WGS metagenome assembly LFFM01 (sample SAMN03777445, study PRJNA286221) | soda lake metagenome | biome: soda lake; feature: Kulunda steppe; material: water; isolation source: sample Tc-Br brine of Tanatar trona crystallizer | place: Russia: Kulunda steppe | collected 2011-07
CCTCCCTCGCGCGGTCGCTCGCGGGCCTCCGGCCCGCTCGCGGCGCGCGCCGACCGCAGAGGATCCTGTGCGTGTCGCTTCCGGTTTATAAGGGGCGCATCCGACCGTTTGAACGAGCGTCCCGAGCGTGTCGCTCCCGGTTTATAAGGGATTATCGGACTGTTCACGCGGGTTTATAAGCAGAGTGTGGGATGTTGACTGGGCGACTCGCTCCCGAGATCGCTCATCGGCGGTATCCTCACGTCGCTCGATCCGGGGGAGCGGGTGGACGGCGCGTAACTTCACCGCCCGGATCGCGTTCGGGTGTACCAGCCGCACCGCTTCGGAACGACGGCGTCGCCGCTCGGCGTCGTATCGTGCGCGGCTTTCGCCGCGCCGTGTGCCAGAATTCGCGTCGTTCGTCGTGACGGTTCACCCGCTCGCCGGGCGGACTACCCGAGGAGGTCCCGGACCTCGTCGCCCCGTTCGGCATCGGTGACGAAGCGATCGAGAACCCATTCGAGCCGGCCGAGAACGACGTCGTGACCTGCCTCGGTGAGCTCGTACTGGTTCGTTCGCTTGTCGAGTTCGCTCTTCTCGATGTATCCCATCTCGACGAGGTCGTCCAGGTTCGGATACAGCCGCCCGTGGTTCACCTCGGTGCCGTAGTACGCCTCGAGTTCGCGTTTTATCGCGAGTCCGTACATCGGCTCCTCCGAGAGGATGGTCAGGATGTTCTGCTGGAACGCCGTGAGATCACGCGCCGCCGTCGACACCTCGCTAACCGATCGTGCCTCTGACATACACGACTGGATGTCGTCCTCATATATAACCCTTCCCAACATTCAGATGCGTCGTGCCGCCGATCGCGGGACTGTCCCGTACGAACTCGTGTCCGTTTCGACGCTCATCGTGCCCGTCCGGACGCCGGGCCGATTCCGTCCGGATGCCGCGCTGACTCGGTCGTCCGACCCGTCTCCACGGCGGGGCGGAACGGCGCCGATCGGCCCGTCGCGGCCGGGACGACGGTGACCCGAAAGGACTTTGCCCGTCTTCGCCGGAATGACGACCACATGACGAACCTCTGGACGGATCTGGAGACGGGGCCCGACGCCCCCGACGAGATCTACGCGGTCGTGGAATGTCTGAAAGGCGAGCGCAACAAGTACGAGTACGACAAGGACGTTCCGGCCGTCGTGCTCGACCGGGTGCTCCACTCGAACGTCCACTACCCGTACGATTACGGGTTCATCCCGCAGTCGTACTACGACGACGGCGACCCGTTCGACGTGATGGTGCTCGTCGAGGATCAGACGTTCCCCGGCTGTATCGTCGAGGCGCGACCGGTCGCCCTGATGCGGATGGACGACGACGGCGAACAGGACGACAAGGTGATCGCGGTACCGACCGAGGACCCCCGGTTCGACCACATCGAGGACGTAGCGGACATCCCCCAGCAGATCCGCGACGAGATAGACGAGTTCTTCGCGACGTACAAGAACCTCGAAGCGGGCAAGGAGGTCGAAACGCTCGGCTGGGAGGACAAGGCCGCCGCCACGGACGCGATCGAACACGCACAGGAACTGTACGCCGAGACGTTCGAGTAGCCGCTCTCCACCGACGACCCTCCAACCGGAGTATTCGCGACGGACATCCCTCGTCGCCACGACATGCGTTATGCACATGGGTAATTTTTTCTCGTCGTGAGGCGTACGTCCGTTCGATCATGGAGTCCCGCTCGCCGTCGGTCGGCATCGACCATCCGACCGTCGTGCCGGTCAACTTCGATCCCGAACACAGTGACGACGCGGACGATGACGACGCCGAACGGACGACGTGAGTTCCGGGCGCCTCAGGCGTCGCGGTCGATGACCGCCGAGAGCGGCACCGCGTCCGCCCGCAGCGCCGCGTACCGGTCGTCGACCCAGTCTATCACCGCGGAATCGGCCGACTCGAACACGTATCGCGGATTGTTTCGCTCGTCGTGAGCGATGACGCAGGCGAACTCCCCACACCTGAAGAGTCCGTACTCGACGGACTCCGACGCGACGTACGCCGAGGCGCGGTCGTTCTCGATCGCCCGGGCGGTCGCGGGCGCGAAGTCGGACACGGACGCGTCGACCACGTCCTCGTCGACGACGAGTTCGACCCGCGAACCCGCCTCCAGCGCCGCGGTGGCGGCCTCGTTGTACCGCTGGGTCACGATCGGCGACGCCGTTCGGAACTCCTTGCCCGCCCGCGCCCGGAGCAGATCCGCGACCCTGTCGACGGCGGCGAGGGGGTCCCGGTTGTCGGCGACGGTGAGCGTCCCGTCGTCGAGCGCCTCTGTTGGGAAGCCGGGTGCGGCACGCTCCATCGTCGCGACGAACTCGCCGTACCGGTCCGCACGGGCGACCTCCGAGAGCAACGTCTCGTAGGCGTCGTGGACCCGCTTTCCGGTCGACGTGACGTGGTAGGCGCCCTCGCGTTTGATCACCCAGTTCCGTTCGCGAAAGCCGGCGAGGATCCGCTGGACGGTGGTTCTCGTCGCGTCGACGGTGTCGGTCAGCTCCGCCGGCCGGAGCGGCTCGTCGCGCAGCGCGCGGATCACGGCGACCCTGACCGGCGAGCCGGAGAGACACTGGACGCCGTCGTGTCCCTTCTCGACCACGGTGTCCGGGATGCCCTCGCCGCCGTCGACCGGGGTTTCACCCCCCGTTCCGCGCTCCCGGGTCACGGCCGGTGCTGGAACGTCACGACGGTCCCGATGGCGTCGTCCGCTCCGACGGTCTCGGTCGTCACGGTGAGTCCGAACACGTTCTCCGCGCCGACCGCCTCGTCGACGATCGCCTCCAACGCCTTCGGATCCGCCCCCTCCTGCCGCACCGGCACGCGAACGGTTTGGCGATTGATCCCCACGTCACCCAGATCGTACTCCGTGTGCTCGAACGCCGCACGGAGCGTCGCTTCGACGTCGCTCATGGGCCTCCGTTCGAGCGCGACCGTATAAATACAGGGGAGGCCGCCCCCGAGCTCCGGTGGCAGTTGCCGCACACCGCGCCGCTCGTCTCTCGGCGCATGCGTATCGGTCCCGTATTCGTGACCTCGTGTTCTTCGGCTCGAACCGGTGTCGTACTCCGACGCCCGTTCGGACAAGCGGTAGTCCTCGGACGTCTCGTCCGTCGTTTCGTGCGTCGCGGTCACCCGACCGTCCGCCGTCGCTCGTTCGTGAATCGGAATCCGAACAGGGCCAGATACGCGAGCACGACGACGCCCGCGGAGACGAAGAGCGCCTCGTATCCGGACACGGCCAACACGCCTCCGAAGAAGACGGGCGAGACGGCCTGTCCGGTCCGCTTCAGCGCGTACAGGGAGTTGACGACGCCCGCGAGGTACTCCGGACGTCCGAGCGTCGTGACGGTTCCTTTCATCACCGGATCGAACAGCGCGTCGCCGACGAAGTACGTCAGGACGACGGCCGCGAGCACCGGCAGCGTGGGCGCGAAGGGGATGGCGAGAACGCTCACGGTGAGACACATCGCGCCGACGAGCGCCGCCTTTCGACCGACGCGATCGACGACGACCCCCGACGTCGGCGAGACGACGACGTACGCGACGCCGCGGATCGACAGTAGGACTCCCGCTGCGAACACGGACGCCCCGAGCACCCGCACGGCGAACAGCGGAACGAACGTCAACACGGCGTACCGAACGAACCCGCGGACGAACCCGCCGACGACCAGTATGCGGACGTTCGGCTCGGCGAGCTCAGTTCGTATCGCGCTCCCGTACTGCCCGACCAGCTGACGGACCCCGTCCGACGTGTCGGTCGTGCTGGCGGTCTCCTCGAGGAACAGCGTCGCCGCCACGGCCACCGGAAACGCGAGGGCGAACAGGAGAAACGCGTAGTTCCAGGAGAGCCCGGCGAGATAGCCGCTCGCCGTCGGTATCGCGATCGCCGCGACCCCGACGATCCCGACGCGCAACCCCTGTGCCGCCGCGTTGGTCGTTCCCGAACATCGATCGCCGATGATCGTCACCGTGATCGGAAAGATCACCGCTCCCCCTGCGCCCATCACGAACGCCATCGCCAGCACGGGCACGAACGAGTCGAGCGCCGCTATCGACACGCCGGCGGTTCCGAACACCAGCAGCGAGGGCAAAAGCACCGTGCGACGTCCGTAGCTGTCGGCGACGATCGCTCCCGCCGGTATCAGCAGTATCGACGGGATCTTGAAGAACGTCACGAGGAGTCCGGCTTGACTGTCCGACACGTCCAAGGCGCTCGCGATCGCCGGCAGTGCCGGAGCGATCGCCGCCTCCAGCATGCCGACGAACGTGACGGCCAACACGATCGCGATCTGCCCGTCCGAGAGCACTCGCCGATACGACGACGGCGGGTCCCCCTCGTCGTCGCGTGTCATGTCGTCATTCGTGGCGACACGATGGTACTCTCTCACATATCAGTACCGGCTCGGCCGTCGCTCGCCGCACGCGCCCCGTCCACCGGCCGGTGGAGGTCACCGAGACCGACGTTCGTTCTCCGTCGCATTCATATCAACAACAAACACAGAAAAATTATCTAATATTTGTGTGGAGCCCCCGACGACGATCACCGGCCGGGTTCGGACGGCCGATCTACGAATCAACGAGGCGAGTGCCTCGGGGTCGCACGGAAATCGGCGATCTCCGTGATGACGAGAATTCTCGAACCACTTGACATCGAGGCGGTTGACGGTACACCCCGAATCGCGTTGCGGTTGACGAGCCGCGATTCGGATCGACTCGGGGATCCTCCGGTTTGCTCCCGTCCGTCCGCCGGCGATCGACCGTTCGCATCGACGTCGTCCCGTGCTGAACGATCGGTTCACGCGCTGGCTCCTCCGCCACTCCGGCGAGCATCGCTACGGTGGCGCCACACCGGCCGGTCGCCGTCAGTGCACATCCCACGGCCGTACCCGTACCGAGGTCGACTGAAATATTATATCAAATAAACAAAGACTTATCTATCAAATCGAAATACAAATACACACAGCATTATATTACTCAACTACGACATACGGCATCGACGGCGGCAGAATCGTGCCGAGTCCTCGTCGCCCGCCGGGGCCGACGGTTGCGCTATCGTGGTTCGGTCGCCGGACCGCGGTCTCCGTCGAACGAACGGACCGGCACCGGACGATCGCCGGATCAGCGAACTTTCCCGCGGACGTACGCGGAGAACAGCTCGCTGAAGACCACGACGATCAGGATCGCGACCAGAATGGTCAACACGCCGTTCCAGTCGAAGAAGTTGATCCGCGTCTGCAGCTCCATTCCGATTCCGCCGGCGCCGACGAACCCGATGATCGTCGCCTCGCGGACGTTGATGTCCCAGCGGTACACGGAGATACCGATGAACGCCGGCTTGACCTGCGGGACGACGCCGTACATCATCGTCTCCAGCCGACCCGCACCGGTCGCCTGCATCGCCTCCAAGGCGGTTTCGTCGATCTCCTCTATCTCCTCGGAGAGGAGCTTCGCTAGGAACCCGATCGACCGGAACGCGACCGAGAGGATCCCGGCAAGCGTCCCGGTACCGAACAGGATCACGAAGACCAGCGCCCAGATGATGACGTGAACCGACCGGGACGCGACGATCAGGAACTTTCCGAGCGAGTAGGTGTACCTGTTGGGTGTCGTGTTTCGCGCCCCGATGTAGGCGACCGGAACCGCCATCAGGATGGCGAGCATCGTTCCGACCACCGCGATGTTGACCGTCGCGATCATCGGCGCGACGATCTCCGGCGCGTAGGCCCCGTCCGGCGGATACATCCGCTGGAACAGGTTGAACGTCATCTCCGGTGCCGTCGCCAGGTACGTGTATCGGACGTTGAGCGCCTGCCAGGAGGCGAACGTCACGATCAGCGTCACGAGCAGACCGACGTAGCGAAGGAGCTTCTTCCGCCGATCGAACCGTTGCCAGTCGCCGCTCTGTGTTGCGAGGTCGGTTGCCATTACTGAACCCTCCGTCGGGCGATCGCGCTGGCGGCCTCACCGACCAACACGACCGCGATGATCGCGATGATGATCGCGAGACTGTACTGGTAGTCGTACCGGTCGAACGACCGCACCAGGACGTTCCCGATGCCGCCGGCGCCGACGACCCCGAGGATCGTCGCCGCACGGACGTTGATGTCCCAGCGATAGATGGAGAGGCCGATCAGCCTCGGCATGACCTGTGGCGCGACGCCGAACAGCATCACCTGCAGCGGCGAGGCACCGGTCGAGCGGATCGCGTCCATCTGTGCGGGATCGATGTCCTCTAAATCCTCGGCGATGAGCTTCGACAGGAAGCCGGGCGTCGCCCAGACGAGTGCGATGACGCCGGCGAGCGCGCCGAAGCCGAACCCGACGACGACGATGATGCCGACGACCAGCTCGTGGAGCGACCGGGAGACGGAGACGATCGCCCGCCCCACGACGTACACCGGCTTCGGGACGAGGTTCTCGGCCGCCATCACCCCGATCGGTATGCTGATGATGACGCCGACGACGGTCGCCACGATCGACATGGCGATGGTCTCGACCATTCCCTCCCAGAGCCGGACGGCTCCGTCACCCACGTTGACGCCGACGGGGATCGGCACGCCGATCCCGGTCGTCCTGACCACGATCGAGAGGCCGAAATCCGGCGGAACCATGCTCGCGACGAGCACGCCGGCGGAGCCGAACCCCTGCATGATCCGGTCGAGCGGCAGCCGGACGGCCCAGACGTTCCAGGCCAGAAAAACCAACACGGCGACGTAGACGGCGTATTTGACCGTGTGGTTCTGAAATACGGTCGGTCGCCGCCACGTCCCGTCGTACTCGGCGTACGGGTCGTCGGATGCCGTGTTCATCTATCGCTCCGTGATCGGCTGTGGATCGGTCGTGTCGGCGCCGGGCTCGTCCGGCGACTGTTCGGTCTCGGATCGATAGATCGTGTCGCGGGCATCCTCGTCTAAATCCGACGGTGCCCCCTCGAAGACGACCTGTCCGTCGGCGAGCCCCACCACCCGATCGGCGTACTCGAGCGCGAGTTCGACCTCGTGGATGTTGATGAGGACCGGGATGTCCTCGTCCGCCGCGATGTCCGTGAGCAGCTGCATTACGGCGCGGGAGGTCTCCGGGTCGAGGCTCGATGTCGGTTCGTCGACGAGCAGGATCTTCGGACGTTGGACGACCGCGCGTGCGATTCCGACGCGCTGCCGCTGTCCGCCGGAGAGCTCGTCGGCCCGCTTGTCGTCGTAGCCGCCGAGTCCGACGCGGTCCAGCGTGCCGCGAGCGTGGCGTACGTCCTCCTCCGGGAAATTCCGACGGAAGGCGTTCCATGCCGAGAGGTAGCCGAGGCGCCCGGCGAGCACGTTCTCCATCACGGTCAGCCGCTCGACCAGCCCGTACTCCTGGAAGATCATGCCCATGTTCCGCCGCTGGTCGCGGAGTTCGGCGTCGGACAGCGAAGTGAGGTCGACCCCGTCAAGCTCGATGCTTCCGCCCGTGGGTGCGGTAAGCTGGTTGATACACCGGATGAACGTCGACTTGCCGGCGCCCGACGGACCGATGATCGCCACCATCTCGTTGCCACTCACTTCCATCGAGACGCCCTTCAGCGCCTCGTCGCCCGTCGAATATGTCTTCCTCAGATCATCGACCGTCAGCATGTATCGGTCACAGACCCTCTTCGTACTCGACGCCGTTGACCTCGTGGTTCACGAGAATGTCGTGCCAGTGGGTGCTGTAGTCGATCTCGACCCACGAGCCGCGCCCCTCGAACTCGTCGGCGATCTCGGTATCCTGGTAGTCGTACTCAAGGAACGCATTCTGGATCCCCTCCTGCAGGTCGGGGTGAAGATTGTGCCGCGTAGAGAACGCGGTCGTCGGGAACGGGGCGCTCGCCCACACCGACTTGATCTGGGTCGTGTCGATGTTGTCCTGCTCCTGCGCACGGGCGTAGCAGGTTGAACAGATCGGACCGACCTCGGCGTCCTGCTGGAAGATCGCGTTGGCGCTGTTGTCGTGGCCGCCGGAGAACTCGATCTCGTAGTCCTCCCCGGGCTCGACGCCGAGGTCAGTGAACGCTGCGACCGGAGCCAGGTGTCCGGAGTTCGATGACGGGTCGGTGTGCACCACGTCGGCTCCCGCGAGGTCGTCGAGCTCGTTGATGTGGTCGTTGTCGACGTGTGTGATCACCCACAGTCGGTAGCCGAACGACTCCTCACCGACCTGAATACCGAACGGGCGAGCCCCGGCGAGGTTCACCGCGAACGGGACCGTTCCGGTCGAGAACCCGGCGACGTGGAGTCGCTCCGCGCGCATCGCCTCGACTTGGGCGGCGTAGTTGTCGAGCCCGATGTACTCGACTTCCCTGCCGGTCTCGGCCTCGATGTTCTCCATGAGCGGCTCCATCGTGTCCTCGTAGATGGCCGGATCCTCGGTGGGGACCATCGAGAAATCGATGACGTCCGGATCGAGCCACTCGTCTTCGTCGTCGGGGACCGGATCCGGCTGCGCTCCGTAGTGGGGTTCGTCGCGCTCCTCGAACAGGTCGAGCTCCTCGATCGATCCGGTCTCGAAGTCATGTTCCAGATACGTCGAGGTGAGCTGTGGATACCACGTCTCCTGGTCGAGCGGATCGAACTCCTGGAAGTCGTGCCCGTCGTCACCGTCGTCACCGCCGTCGTCCATCCCGGTGTCGTCCTGTCCGCCGGCGTCGTCGGCGGGTTGGTCAGTCTCTCCTTCCTCCTCCAGACAGCCGGCGAGGGCGAAGGTCGCACCACACCCCATGCACGCTGCCGTGTTCTTAAGGACCGTCCGTCGGGTATTGTCCGACATGACGATTATAGTCTGAGTAGTGGATCATTATAAATGTTCAGGTATACTTCACGGCCACCGACTGAACGACGGTCCGAAACGACGTCTCGCCACCGATCACCACGAGACCGCCTGCGGGTCGGTCGCAACGCCGGCTTCGATCCCCGGCAAAGGTTCATGTGGCGTCGCCGACTCCCTGCGACCAATGCGCGCTGCCGACCTGATAGAGCGGGTGCGGCTCGAGGAACACACCGGCGAGAACCGCTGTCTCCCGTGTACCGGAGTGAACGCCGCGCTCGCCGTGCTGGCGGCGCTTTGCGTCGCCCTCCTGTTGTCGACCGCGGGCCCTACCCTCGCGATCGCCGGCGGAAGCGTTGTTGGCCTCGCTTCGGCGACGCTCATTTACCTTCGCGGCTATCTCGTCCCCGGAACCCCGTGGCTGACGCGGACGTTCCTCCCCGACCGGGTGCTTCGGTGGTTCGATCCGAGCCACGTTCCCGCCGACGGCGCCACCGCGGATCGGTCCTCGACGCCCGACGCCGACGACTCGTCCGAGTTCGACGTCGAAACCACGTTCCTCGCCGCGGACGTGGTGACCGAGTGTGCGGACGAGGACGACCTCCGTCTGACGACGTCGTTCCGGTCCGCCTGGCGGGACGGCATGGCGGATCTGAACGACGGACGGGATCTCACGGAGGGGATCGCGGCGTTTCTCCGGACGGACGCGACCGAGCTCTCGGTCGCCGAGACGGACCGGAACGTCGTCGCCCGCACGGACGCTCGCCCGCTCGGCAAATGGGAATCGCGGCCGGCGCTTATCGCGGATCTCGCCGCCGACGACGTGCTCTCCGAGCGCGTCGCCGACTGGTCGGCGCTCGACGTCCACCGTCGCAGCAGCGTGCTTCAGGGACTACGCGTGTTCCTCGATCGCTGTCCCGACTGTGAGGGCTCGGTGTCCGTCGGCGAACGGACGGTCGACTCCTGTTGCCGTTCCGCCACGGTCGTCGCGGTGAACTGCGAGGACTGTGCCGCCCGGATCGCCGAGATCGAACAGCCATCGGTCCACCACGACTGAGACCCGCCATCTCCGCTCGTGGCCCCGCGAGCGTCTCTATGTAGGCGGTACGCTATTCACCATGGATAATAATTGAACATTATTAATAAAAACGACGATCGGCAGCGAGACCGCGGATGAGGCCCTCTTGACGGATGCAGGACGTGGCTGGCAATTGGTAAGAGGATTAACTAATACTACTATTTAGTACTATATAGTAATATTGTGGGTGCTGATCTCGATCGTCGTAGCACGGTCCGGTATTACAAATATATTTACGTAATATTTCTGCGCTGCTCATTTTCGGATCTGGCGAGGCACCACGGGCGTTCGCCGGTCGCGCGGCTACGGTCCGACGCGCTCCCGCCATCCGTCCGTTTTGTCATCCGCCTCCTTCGTCGACCATCGCGCGAGTGTGAACCCGAAACGACAGTCGATGTGATCGCCGATGAGCGTTGCTGCCGAGACCCGATAGTGTGTGATTTACATTCTGTATATATAAATTATATAACAGGGCAGTCGACGACGCCTTCGCCCCGTCGTGAATCCGATACGTTGACGAGAATCCGATATACTCGACGAATAATACGGTGCAGTCGGAACAAGCGTTCGACGACACCGACACCCGCTGGTTGTAAACTGAATTATTATATATCGATGCGTTACTCTAACCTATAAATTTAAAATAATTCCTTTCCGTCCGGGTTCCACCGCTCCAAGCGTGCGAAACGTGGCGTCACGAAAGGTTTACGCGAGCCAACGGCGTAGCCGGCGGCAATGAGTCGGGGGCCGGAGCTCATCGTCACGGAGAAGGACAACGCCGCGCGGCGGATCGCGGAGATCCTCAGCGGCGGATCCGCGACCTCGGATCGGGTGAACGACGTCAACGTGTACGAGTGGGGCGGGAAGCGCTGTATCGGACTGTCGGGACACGTCGTCGGCGTCGACTTCCCGCCGGAGTACGACGACTGGCGCGACGTCGAGCCGGTCGAGCTGATCGACGCCCCGGTGACCAAACGGCCGACCCAGGAGGGGATCGTGGCCGCGCTTCGACGGCTCGCGCGCAACGCCTCCCGGGTCGTCATCGCGACCGACTACGACCGGGAGGGCGAACTGATCGGCAAGGAGGCGCACGAGCTGGTTCGTGAGGTGAACGAGGACGCGCCGATCGATCGCGTCAGATTCTCCTCGATCACCGAAAACGAGGTCCGAAACGCGTTCGCCGACCCGGACGATCTCGACTTCGATCTGGCGGCCGCGGGCGAGGCCCGACAGACGATCGACCTGACGTGGGGCGCCGCACTCACCCGGTTTCTCTCCCTTTCGGCCCGCCAGCTCGGCGACGACTTCATCTCGGTCGGCCGGGTACAGGGTCCGACGCTGAAGCTGATCGTCGACCGGGAACGCGAGATCCAGGCGTTCGACCCGGAGGACTACTGGGAGCTGTCGGCCGCGCTCTCGACGACCGGCGAGGGCGGCGGCGATCCGTTCGAGGCGAGCTACTTCTACCTGAACGACGCGGGCAACGAGGCTCAACGCGTCTGGAACGAGGCGGTGGCCGACGCGTTGACGGCGTCGCTTGCGGCCGCCGAGGGCGCGGTCGTCGACGACGTGACCCGTCGGACACGGGCCGACGACCCGCCGACGCCGTTCAACACGACCGCGTTCATCCGTGCGGCGGGCTCGCTCGGCTACTCGGCACAGCGGGCGATGTCGATCGCCGAGGAGCTGTACACCGCCGGCTACGTCACCTATCCCCGGACCGACAACACGGTGTATCCCGACGATCTGGACCCGCGGGAGCTGATCGCGGACCTGGCCGACTCCGGAACGTTCGGGACGGACGCCGCCTCGCTGCTCGACCGCGAGTCGATCGAACCCACCGAGGGCGACGAGGAGACGACCGACCACCCGCCGATCCACCCGACGGGCGAACTGCCCGCGGCGTCGGACCTCTCCGACGACGAGCGGGAGGTGTACGAGCTGATCGTCCGCCGGTTCCTCGCGACGTGCGCCGAGCCGGCGACGTGGGAGCGGCTCCGGGTCGTCGCGCTCGCGAACGGCGCCGCGACCGAGACGCTGACGTCGGCGGACGTCGACTCGGCGGCCGCCCTGCGCGATCCCGCGGACGCCGACGGGACGCCCGAACTCGCCGCCGACGGCGGGCTCCGACTGAAGGCGAACGGCAAGCGGCTGCTGGAGGCAGGGTATCACGAGGTGTACCCGTACCGCTCCAGCGACGAGCGGATCGTGCCGGACGTCGCGGTCGGCGAGCGACTCGCGCTCGGCGACCGTCGGACCGACGCCAAGGAGACCCAGCCGCCCCGCCGGTACGGCCAGTCGCGGCTGATCGAGGAGATGGAGTCGCGGGGCGTCGGCACGAAGGCGACCCGCCACCGCACCATCGAGAAGCTGTACGACCGCGGCTACATCGAGAACGACCCGCCCCGGCCCACCCGGCTGGCGGAGGCGGTCGTCGAGGCCGCCGAGGAGTACGCGAGCCACGTCGTCAGCGAGGAGATGACCGCCCAGCTCGAACGCGACATGGAGGCGATCGCGGCCGGCGAGAAGGGGTACGACGAGGTGACGGCGGCGTCCCGGGAACTGCTCGAAACGGTGTTCGCGGACCTCACCGACTCCCGCGAGGCGATCGGCGACCATCTCCAGCAGTCGTTGAAGGCGGACAAGACGCTGGGGCCGTGTCCGGAGTGCGGGTCGGAGCTGCTCGTCAGGCGGTCGCGGTACGGATCGCATTTCGTCGGCTGTGACGGCTACCCCGACTGTGAGTACACGCTCCCGCTCCCCTCCACGGGGAAGCCGTTGATCCTCGAGGAGCGGTGTGAGGCGCACGAACTTCACCACGTGAAGATGCTGGCCGGCCGGAAGACGTTCGTCCACGGCTGTCCGCAGTGCAAGGCCGACGAGGCCGACGAGACCGACGACGAGGTGATCGGCACGTGTCCGGAGTGCGGCGAGGACCACGGCGGCGAGCTGGCGATCAAGACGCTGCGATCGGGGTCCCGGCTCGTCGGCTGTACCCGGTATCCGGACTGCGACTACTCGCTGCCGCTTCCGCGACGCGGGGAGATCGAGGTGACCGACGAGACGTGTGCGGAACACGATCTCCCCCACCTGCGGGTTCACTCGGGCGACGATCCGTGGGAGCTCGGCTGTCCGATCTGCAACTACCGGGAGTACCGGGCGCGACAGGAGGGGTCGGAGCTGCAGGCCGTCGAGGGGATCGGCGAGAAGACCGCCGAGAAGCTGCAGGGCGTGGGCATCGACGGCGTCGAGGAGCTGAAATCCGCGGACCCGGACGAACTCGCGGCCGACGTGGACGGCGTCGGACCGGACACCGTCCGCGACTGGCAGGCCAAAGCCGACTGACCGTCGCCCGCCGCGACGTCCGTTGTCCGTTTGTGCCGCGACGTCCGTTGTCCGTTTGTGCCGCGAGGCACTGTCTAGTTGAGCACGGTTTCGACAGGCGTTTGATCATCTAGCGCTTGGTTCGGCCGATCGTGGTTGTAGTGGTGGCGAAACCGGCGTAACCAGCGGCGAGCGCTCGATTGACTGCCCCGCC
>LFFM01002081.1_pt1 | contig 13421 bp, 7 predicted proteins | sample 643131 | NCBI WGS metagenome assembly LFFM01 (sample SAMN03777445, study PRJNA286221) | soda lake metagenome | biome: soda lake; feature: Kulunda steppe; material: water; isolation source: sample Tc-Br brine of Tanatar trona crystallizer | place: Russia: Kulunda steppe | collected 2011-07
CACCTCTTTGGTCGCGTGACCACGCTGTCGCCAGCAGTGGTCGTTCCACTCAAGGCGAGGCACCTTGCGGTGTCCCCTCTCAGGCCCGTTCTGACCCGAGTCCACAGGCCGTGCCATCGGCCTTTCTCCGGTGAAATCAACATCGCCATCCACCACGCTTTGCAGGAAATTCTCGCTCCCTACCACATCACTGTGACCTTCAAAGCCACATCCACCACACTGGAACACGTCGCCGTTGCGCGAGACATGCGTCCCTTCATCGCAGCGAGGGCATTGACTGGATGTGCCTGCCTCTGACTTTTCTTCGACACTGACGCCACACTCCCCCTCTAGAACGGTCTGCATCCTGCGACGGAAGCGGCCGTGCGCCCAGAACAGATCCGTTTTCTCATTGACCGTCGCTGACCAATGCTTCTCACGAACATCATCTAACTTCCCGACATAGACTGCTTCTACACCCCACTCCGAGAAGAGACGTGCAAGGTGGCGGACGAGAGCGTCTTGAGCGTGATTGCGGTGTCTCGTGCGCTTCGCATACAGCTTCTCTACCAACCGACTGCTATCCGTCTGTTCGGGAAGCTGGGACTGCAACTCGCTGATTCGTTTGGTGTAGTGGTGGAAGCGATTGAATAGTGGACGGGCGTGGAAGACACGTTGGTGGCCTTGTGTAGTGGTGACGGCGACGAAATTGTTAGCACCGACATCCACGGCGGCCACGCATCCCTCGTCGCTGGAATCCGTGGCCCGTGTTGTGTCGTGGAAAAATGTGACTGGCTGCCGTGCCGTGAATGATTCGGCGGATCGGTCGTACACCAACTCTAGGCGGCCACCGTGGCCGTCGTATTGCGGATTGCCCTTGATCGGAACGCGAATGCGTTGGTTGAGAGGGATGCCATATTTTTCCTTCAGTTCGCTGCCGAGTGCGAGTTCGATCCGGCTATGTTCACCCCACTCGACAGTGTAAGCATCGTTGCGAATGCACGCTTTCAGGACTCGCTTGTCGTCGTCTTTCCAGTAGCCGGGCGCACCGGGTTTATCCTCGCGTTCACCGTCGTAGTAGTCGTCGAGTTGCTCGAAAAATGCATCCCACTGCTCATCACATTTGTCGAGCATTTTGTCGGTGATTGCTCGACCGAGAACTGGTTGGAAGCGGTTTCGTATCTCGGTTTTCGTGATGGCATTCCACACATCGCTTCGCGTCTGGTCGTCGCCAAAGTAGGCTTGTCGGCGGTGGTAGGTGACAATGTTGACGAGGGCGGCTGTCGAGTCCAGCAGCTCGATGAGACACACCTTCTTCCACTCCGCCTTCGGAGCGAGTGTGAAGGTGTTCGTTCGGGTTCTCTTTCCCTCGTTTGTGGCCGTCATCGTCGTATTTAGTTACTCGTGTTACAGAAGTATAAACCCTGTGGGATACTGGTGTTTTTGTTCGAGGGGTGGATACAGTACTATATGGCAAAAGACGGAATCGGACGACCAAGAGATGTAACATGTGAGGACGTGTTGACAGCGTTTGACGATGTTGAAAAGCCAGTAGCGACTGGGAAACTGTTGGCTGAAATGCTGGACGTATCGAAACAGTCTGTACTCCGACGATTACAGGAGTTAGAAGAAGAGGGACGGGTTGAGCGATGGAAAGTTGGCAGTCGCGCTGTCGTCTGGTGGCTGACCGAAGAATCGTAACGTGAGAATCACAGCTAGAGTGTCGCCTGTGGACTGGTTCTCTGTGCCTATCGCTTGCACCCACCCCTGAAGGGGATGGGCTTCCGCTCGCTACATGTCAGCCCGGGACCGCTCGGCTTCCGGATCGGCAGGCGCTGAGTACCGACCGGCCGATTCCGTGAGCTGGGAGCAACGACGAGTTGAGAGCCGTGAAAAGCAAATAACTCCTGAAAGTAGCCGAGCACTGCAAACTCCCGGGTCTTCCACCGGTCGTTCTACGTGTGGATTGTCGGCGTACCGGAGACGTCACCGATGGTTATACTGCCGGAGAAAACGAGTGTGCAATGACTTTCGTCCGGCAGTATTAACAGTCGTGGCTGTGGTCGACCGAGACCTCCACCGACGATGCCGCCGCCCGTGGGGAGACCACCGTCAGCCGTTCGCCCCCCAACGTCTCACTCGCGTGTAACGTCGGGCGTCACCGCTTCAGTCCACGGCTCCGCCATCCGTTCGGATTCACGACGGTACGCGTCGTTTTGGGTCGACCGACAGGAGGTGTCGGGACACCCGGAGTATACTTCGCCTGGCGAAACCGGCTTTACTCTCAAAGGATCTCTAGCATCCTGACCTGCCGGATTCCATCTCGACTGTCACCAGTCGGACGACGGGGCGGTCGTCTCGGAGGGTGGCCTCACTGGCTCACACACGAGGCCGCCGACACCCGATCGATCCTGACTGGGCAGGCACAGGGTTTTTTTATTCTCGCAGCCGGATTGGAAACCATGGTTACCGTCAGTGACTCGATCGAGATCGACGCCGGCGTCGAACGCGTCTACGAGTACCTCGACGACCCGCACAACCACGCCGAGGTGACGCCGAGCCTCTCGGACGTCCGTGACGTCGAACCCCTCGAGAACGGCGGGAAAGAACTGACGTTCACCTACGAGATGGCGGGCGTCGGCCTCGACGGCGAACTGGTCCAGACGGTCGCCGAACCGAACGAGCGGATAACCTTCGACATGCACGGACGCCTCGAGGGCGAGATCGACCTCGAACTCGAGCCGACCGACGACGGGACGCGTCTGACCTACACCGCCCACTACGAGCTTCCGGGCGCCGTCCTCTCGCGGGTCGCCGAGCCGTTCGTCAGACGGTACAACGAACGCGAACAGCGAACGACACTCGAGAACACCAAAAACCGCCTCGAACTCGGCGACTGATACTACTGGACAAACCGGGAACTCGAGGGGATCAAGCGCGTTCTCGACGAAGCAAACTAGATATCTACTGAAACCTAAAAGGGTTTGGACTCTCACCTGGTGGTGATAGTTTGGATTATCATTTATCGTATATGTTTTCCGGACGGTCGGAGAGTTCGTCCCCTGGACGACGGTCGGCGACTTGTCCAGTTCGGACGGTTCTCGACCTGTTCGGTTGGGGACAATGTGACGGCTGTACGGAGAGAACACGGGCGGTACACAGCACCGAGTTCGACCTCGAGTACGTGCGTGTTCTCCTGGCATCGCTCGGGTTTTCCGGGCCGATCGGCGGGGGCGTATCACCCCGGTAGCGGCTTCCACGATATCACCTGCCAGTCTGCGATTCAACATAGTGATAATTGAACCTTGTCCACGGGTGTCCCCTACCGTTTTTATCCGGACCAGCTCACAAAAGATTTCTTGTCTCGAGAGACCACACAGTCGCCACGTCACTTCGGAGAGCTAGAAACGAACCACAGCGACAGCTGTTGTAACCGTCGTGTCAGATAAAACCGTCAGTCCAACGGGTAAGACTCTTGCGATACGCCCGTCGTATTACGGGCATAAGCTTGTAATCGATGTACGCCATACCCGGTACAGACGCTCGAGTCGGGGGCCGATCCCATCAGGGAACGTCAGACCCCGCTTTCCGTGAAGTACCCGAACACCACCGTAGTAGCACGGCTCACAGCGACGATACTGTCTCCCGTACCAGTGGATTTTATAAGTAACCACGCCGAAGGACCATCATGAAATCACTCGAAAAAACCGTACGGATTCTGGATGCCCTGGTCCAGACCAACGGCGCACGGATAGCTGAGTTGAGCGAACGACTCGATATACCAAATAGCACGGTGCACAGCCACCTGAGCGCACTCGAGGACCACGGCCTGGTTTACAGCGATGGGGACGTGTACATCATTGGACTGAAATCCCTATACTACAGTGGGAGTCTGCTGTACGACGACGACATCTATTCGCTCATCGAGCCGAAAGTCAGGGTGTTGGCTCGCGAAACCGGTGAACGTGCGCAGTTCATGTCCGAGCAGGACGGTCAAGCTGTGTACCTTTTTACCGAGGTGGCTAACGAAGGGGCTGTACAGACCGACGTCCGTCCGGGCGAGTTCGTTGCTCCTCATGCGACTGCAGCGGGAAAAGCGATCCTGGCACACTACTCAGACGGCCGCGTCGATGAGATCGTAGATCGCCACGGTCTGGAGTCGTGTACCCCTCATACCATCACCGATCGGGATACCCTCTTCGAGGAATTAGCAACGGTTCGTGAACAGGGTTACGCTGTCAACGACGAGGAGCGAATCTTGAAACACCGAGCGATCGGCGTCCCGGTTCTGGATCCGCTCGATCGCCCCATCGGCGGCCTGAGCGTCGGTGGACCGGCACACAGAATCAGCAGTGGGGACCATCACGACATGATGGTAAACCTGTTGCTGGGAACTGCTGAAGAAATCGAACTCAACATCCAGTACTAGTGGATGCTTGAAACCGAGTTGCCAGCCATCCCGAGTACCATACTCCGGGCCCTACGAACGCAGAGGGCAAACCGTGGTTGAAGCAATAACCTTTTAGGTCGCTCTGTATCCCCTTTTCAAAGTGGCAGACCACAAAGGGTGTTTACCCTGGTGAAGGTGATATGAGGCCAGAAATTGCACACGTGAGTGGATGTTTGTAGTATCGGTAGTCGTCTTCCGAGACTGAAATAGACGTTCGTCGTTCGGCGAAACCGGCCGGATTCCCGCCATCGCGCTCACCCCCTGCCGATTCCGGTGTTACTATCAAATCATCACGATTAAGTATAACGGATCGTACTTTGTAATCGTCGGGCAGCTATATAAACGAACCTGGGACAATCACACGTTCGACTAGACTGGATTTTATATAGATGCCCGAACGCGCGTGCACCCCCAGCGTCCAATACCCCGACTGCTGAAGTGCCTGGCATAAGAAATCGCCAAACAGATCCGGTGGACAGTAGCAGTTCGGGTCACCCAAACTCGGTCGACTGTCGAGGCGATGTTCGCGCTGCTCGAGGGACGAGAAGCCGAACCGTTTCGGTAGAGGCGGCTGCTGTCACTGTTCGGGTGTAATGGTAACTTTCCAACTGTATAACGCCCCTCCAGTGTGGCTGGATTTTATATATGACACTCCCTACGCCACTTTCCACCGAGTTCCACTGGCACAACCACCCAACGTCGACGGGCCAGCCTTCGAATCGTTCACGCCCGGTGTGATGGTGTGCAGTCACAGAACACGATCGGTCAGCAACGCACTAGACACCTGTTGAATAACGTAGTGGGTAATGATCGAGAGGGTGACGAGTGGACTGGCGTAAGCCTGCGCGATGAGCAACGCGATTCCGAGGTTTTTCAAGTTCATGGTGAACAGAAGGGGGATCGCCGTATTTCGACCCAGATTCAATCCGCGTTTACAGAACACCGAGACGACGAGCCCGAACCCCAACAACCCGAACGAGACGGCGGCGATCGCCAACAGTTCCCACCCAGTGAACATACCCGACTCCGCACCCGCGACGCTCGTATAGATAAGCACGAGAATCGCCGCCGTCGCACCACTGTCTATCAGTCGTGGGTGCACGACCCTCGAAGGGACCAAGACTGCGAGGAGCACACCCCCACCGACGATGATTACGAGTTCGGTGAGGATAGGAAAGACCGGAACGGTCACCTGTGAGCCCACGAGCTGTGAAAGAACGACAGGGGTGAAGAGGGGAGCAAGGAGGAGTGAAACGATCGAAATCGTCGTCGCCAACTGGACGTCGCCCTGTGAGAGCCGCGTCCAGATAATAGCGCTTCCGGTCGTCGTCGGTACCGACAGTGCGATCGCGAAGCCAAGAGCAGCACCGTCAGTGAGGACCGTGTTTGCAACCTGCATCCCACCCACCGGGAGCACGACGTAAGATATTCCGAGCGATATCACGATCAAGGAGAAGTACGACGAGACGCTGATCTGAGCGGGGCGGAGTCCGACCACGGAGGTGAACACGAGGAACACGACCAGCGGAGTGATCGCCGACTCGAGGTAGGTGCTGAACTGTGGAACCACAAGGCCGGCAACTAACGCCCCACACACGAGAACGACGTTCCGGTAGCGCTCGATAATCTTGCCAATAAACCGAACAGTAGACTCCATCTTTGGTTTGAACTCGCACAACTGTAGTGCTATGGGCTATATCATCCTTTCGGAGAAAATATTTGTTCTCCAAAACCCGGACTTCGACCACACGCGTGGAGTGTGCGGTCGGTGCTTCGGTGTAACTCTACTGGGAGGAAGGGCCGTAACTCAACCCGAGTAGATAGAACTGATGCTGTCGGTCATGGACCTGTGAACCGGTGTGTGTCAGAACTGGCCGTACAGCGCGTGTCGGCCCGTCCTCTCTCGGGAGTGGTGTCCGTCCGTATGCCCGATAGTATGAATCCTCACGGACACCGGTCTCCGCCGGTGGGATACGCGACGGAGACCCCGGCGCGAAAGCCGGTATACTGTCCTGCGGGCACCGTCGTGGTCTGTCCGACGCTCAATTCGACGGGGATCGGTCGTCATTGTGGCATCCGTGATGGGCCGTAAACTCGCGGGTCGCTTTTCGATCTGATCGCGCGTCAGTAAGACATTCGGTGAATCCTTCTCCGCATAGCAGACATAAATGATATACTTGTCGGAAATAGGGGGCCAGAATGTGATTTGTGTGGACGAAAAAACACTGCTAGTGCAACCCTGGCACCTTTGCAAGGGTTTATTAGGTGTCTGTTTGAATCAGGGGTTGTAACGATGGAACGACGTACATTCATTGGGGCGGCAGCGTCCGCAGCTATCGCCGGAGTCGCGGGATGTCTCGGTGGCGACGATGACCTACAGACCCTGAACATGGGGGCACCACCGTCCGGGACGGCGACCAACGAGGCGATGACGCAACTACAGCGCGCAATAGACCAGGAATCCGACGAGATCCAGCTCCGTATCGAGGAGACGGGCGGCCACACCGAAAGCATTCAGTTGTTCGACGAAGACGAGTTCGACGGGCACAACGGCGGTCTCACCCAAGAGCTGAACGCCCACAACGACGAAGGCCCGTTCGAAGACGAACCGGTCGAAAACACGGCACTGGTCGGGTTGACCCAGTCTGTCTACGAACACTACTGGATCGCCGTCGACGGCAGCGGCCTCGAGACCTTCGATGATATAGTCGAAGACGACGATATCGGTGTGTTCATGCTTCCGCCGGCGTGGGGCCAGCGTCACCTCGTCGAGGAGGTACACGAAAACGCGGGTATACTCGATGACCTGCTCGAGAAGAACGTCGACATGGAAGCCGGTGACGTCGCCGGTGCGATCGAGGAAGGGCGGGTCGATGCAGTCATGGCCTACGGGGTCAACGGCGAGGCGCTTCCCGGCTGGTTGACCGAAGTCGACGCTCGGTCGGACGTCTACATGGTTGAGCCCACGGACACCTACCTCGAGGGGATCGAAAACACCGAAGGCACAGAGATGACCGAGTTCGAACCCTACGCCTGGGACCAGGACATCGAGTCTTCGGAGATCGAGGGCTTCATCGAGCCGTTCGTGACCCTGTTCAGCGAGGACGTTCCGGACGACGTCGTTTACGAAGTCTGTCGGGTCTCACACGAACACAGTGACGTCATCCGGGAGGCCGGTGACGTGTTTATGGATCACTCGGACATCGAGACTATGGCCGAGGTCGTTCCGGAGCAGATCGACCTCCACCCCGGTGCCGCGGAGTTCTACGACGATCACGGCGTCGACCCTCAGTAGATAAACGGAGCGCCGGAACAGAAACACAACACCTACCGTACTCATTAAACTATGTCGACAGATGCCGGAGGCGCGTTTCAGACTGAAGATACAAAGACGAGTTTGACGCTCCTACTGACGCTCGTCACGATCGCCTACTGGGCGTTTATAATTCATTATGCCTACACGTACTGGATCCCACAGGCACGGTACGCAGTCGTGTTCGTCGGGGGGAGTATCGTCATTTACACGCTGAACCTGGCGACGAAGGCCCTCGCGAGCGGAAGACGAACCGAACTCGTCTGGCTGGCCGTAATCGGGACTGTAACGGTCGTCTCGAGTGCCTACGTGGCGGTTTTCTTTTGGGACCTTTACTATCACCGCCCGGGTGTCTACTTCTGGTATGAGTACGCCCTCGCGCTCGCACTTATCGCTGTCGTGGTTTACCTCGCATACCGATCGTTCGGACTCGCGTTCATCGTCGTTGCCGGGTTCACTGTCGCCTACGGTCTGGGCGGCCAGCATCTCCAGGGAGTGTTCGCACACAGCGGCCTCTCGGGCGGTCGGATGGTGAACATCTGGGTACTCAACGTTCGGGGCTTCTACGGGTCGATCACCCAGATTATCGCCTCCTGGGTTGCGCTGTTCTTACTGTACACCGGCCTCGTACAGGCGTACGGCGCGTTCGACCTCATCTTGCGGTTCGTGAGGCTGGCAGCGACCAGACTCCGCTCGGGTGTCGCCCAGTTCGCCGTCGTCGCGAGTATGATCGTCGGGTCGATCAACGGCTCGCCCTCGGCGAACTCCGCGATGACCGGGTCGGTGACGATCCCGATGATGAAAAACAGCGGGATGCGCAAGGACGCTGCGGCTGCTGTCGAGGCAACCGCCTCCTCCGGCGGGCAGGTTCTCCCACCCGTAATGGGGGCTGCGGCGTTCATCATGGCTTCCCTGCTCGGAATCACGTACTTCGACGTCGTGGTTGCCGGCATCGCACCCGCGATAATCTTCGTGGTCACCGTCGCGATCGGCGTCCACTACGTGACCCTGCGTAGTGCCCCCGGCGGACTCGAGCCGCAGATCGACGTCGACGAGACGGAGATGCGCTCGGGCAGATGGCTGGCTGTTGATACGTTGAAGTTTCTTCTGCCCTTCGCAGTACTCGTCTACACGCTCGGGGTCGTCCACTGGACAGTGACGACGGCAGCGATGGCGACGGTGGTCGCCCAGCTGGTGACCGGGATCGGGTTCCCGCTCCTCGAGACACTGTATGAACGCCGGAGCAACGACGTTACCGCTGCCGTCAGATCGGTTGGGGCACAGACCCTCGAAGGGTTCCGGTACGGCGCGATCATCCTCGCACCTATCGCCATCATCATCGCATTGATCAACGCGATCGTCGACGTCCTCGGTGCGACGGGACTCCCCAACGCACTCACTCTGGCGCTGATGGATCTCACCGGTGGTTCGTTACTCTTCGCCGCCGTGATTTCGATCGGAATCTGCATCCTGCTCGGGATGGGGATGCCATCGTCAGCCGCGTACACTATCGTCGCGATTCTCGTGGCACCGACGTTCGTCGAGGCGTTTTTCCTTCCCGAGTTGGCGGCACACTACTTCGTCTTCTACTCGGCGCTGCTGTCGTTTATCACGCCACCGATCGCGACGGCCGCTATCGTGACCAGCGGGATCGCCAATGCGAACTTCTGGCAAACGTGCCTGACCGCGATCCGTATCTCGATCGTGTTGTTCGTTCTCCCGGTCGTCATCGTATTCAATCCCGTACTCGTCACTGGCGGGTTCGGACTCGAGACCCTGGCGCTCACCGGACTCGTCACGGCTGGCGCGATCAGCGTCACCCACGGTGTGAACTACCCGACCCCCTGGCGTGATAGCCGACCGTTCGACGTGGCCAGTCGAGGAACGTACGTCGGGCTGGGGCTGATAGCGATGGTGTACCCGAATCTCACAGTTTCGGTGATCTGTGTCGCCGTCGCCGCAAGCTTGTTCATCGCACAGTACGCGGTGAGTATCAAACTGTCGCTGGAACAGCTCGTCGAACGGGCCGCCTCCTGACACTGTCGGCCCCAGCCTACACGTTCGTGGGAGAACCGAGACGTGCTGGGAAGCCGGTTTTGGCCCAAGATGGTTCACACGACCGTAGCCGATGCGTCCACAGACCGTCGGCCGGTGGAATAATTTCTTCTTTACCTACCGGGGAGCGGTTCCCCTTCTCTGTTGGCCCCGATACTACGGCGATGGTAGACGAACATACAACAAATAACCCGTAGGTTGGGAAGATTTATGTGTGCAGGGGCGAACTACGAACTATGTCCGACAGCCAACTACAGACGGACGATATAGAGACATTGGACAGAGAACACGTATTCGGAACGTGGCGACACCAGCGTGACTTCGATCCGACTCACGTGGTCGACGCCGATGGCTTCCGATTCACCACGGCTGACGGGACGTCGTTTCTCGACTTCAGCAGTCAACTCGTCTGTACGAACCTCGGATACGACAACGAGGCGGTTGCGGATGCGATCGCACAACAGGCCAAAAGCGTTCCCTACATCAGCCCTTCCTATACCACTGAACCACGGGCGAAACTCGGAGCGAAAATCGCCGATCTCACACCGGGTTCCCTCGAGAAGACGTTCTTCTCGACCAGCGGTACAGAGGCCAACGAAGCCGCGATGAAAATCGCCCGGTCGTACACCGGGAAAGAGAAAATTCTGACCCGGTACCGGTCCTACCACGGTGCAACGGCGGCGTCGCTCAGCGCATCGGGGGACCCCCGACGAACCGTCGAGGACTCCGCGACCCAGCCGGACGTCCCCGGAATGGTCAAAGCACCGGACCCGTACGCCTACGGATCGACACTGGACCCCATGGAGAGCCTCGAGTACATCGACGAGATGCTCGCACTCGAGGGTGGGACGGTCGCCGCCGTCCTCGTCGAACCGCTAGTGGGGTCCAACGGCGTCCTGGTCCCGCCGACGGAGTACATGCCCCGGCTCCAGGAGATCGCCCACGACCACGGGGCGTTGTTGATCTGTGACGAAGTGATGACCGGCTTTGGCCGAACCGGTGAGTGGTTCGCCTCCGAACTGCTCGAGGTCGAACCGGACATCATCACGATGGCCAAAGGACTGACTGGATCGTACCAGCCACTCGCGGCGACGACCGTGACCGCGGAGATCGCCGAACACTTCGAAGACGAGCTATTGAACCACGGTCACACGTTCGCGGGCCATCCCATCGCCTGTGCCGCTGGCGTTGCGGCCATCGAAACCTACGAACAGGAGGGCCTCATAGACAACGCCCGCGAGATGGGCGAATACCTGCGCGAAGAACTCGAATCACTCGCCGCCCGCCATCCGAGCGTCGGGGAACGTCGCGGAATCGGCCTCCACCAGGGCATAGAGCTGACTCAGGATCCGGACGAGCGTGTCCCGTTCGAACGACGTGTCGACAAAGTCACGAGTCGAACGACGGTACTGGATGAAGTCGCCGAACGCGCCGGTGAGGAGGGCGTCTACGTGTTCACCTCGATGAATACGATCGTCCTGACCCCGCCGCTTGGTATCGATGAAACCCACGTCGACGAGGCGATCGACGCCCTCGACATCGCCCTCGAGATCGCGGACGACGCGATGGACGCGTAGTCGTCAACCCGTCGTAGCGGTCTATCCACCGGTCAACGGCGGTGAGAGGGCCAACTCGTCTCCGTCCTCCAGAACGACGTCGGCCGGGGCGTTCCGGTCGACGAGTCGACCGTTGTACAGGACCGTTACTGTGGCAGTAATCTCTCCATCCCCGGTCGTGAGTCCGTCGAGCCTGGGGTAGTCCCTCTCCAGACGGGTCAGTACGTCGATGGCCGTCGGCTGTACTCCCGGTTCGAACGCTACCGACAGCGATCGTCGACCGACTCGGTCCCGAAACATTGCAAAGAGCCGGATAGCGATATCCATCTCAGCTCACGAACTCACGTAGTCCAAGCCGGTCGAGAGCGGTCGGTGTCGGCCGACCGGTTTCGTCCCATCCCCGGTACTCGTAGTACGTCTCGAGCATAGCGTCGAGTTCTTCGGGCGGGCAGTACATCCCTTCGGCTGGACCGTCGGGAATAGGCTCGTTCATCACACGATGTGGGAGCGTATCGGATTCGCGATCGGCGACGCCACGCTCGACGTTGATCTGGCGCTCGAGGGTGTAGATCCGTTCGCCGATCGCCTCGACGTCAGCGACCGTCAGGTCCCAGCCAGTTGCCGCAGCGATCGCTGCCCGGTACCGGTCGTTGATCTCTTTCCCCCACCCGCCTTCACTGACGAACCGACACTGGGTCAACGAGTCTCCGAGCGTGGTGAAGTTTTGCGATCGGGCAGCGAAGACTGCTGTCCCGTCCGTCGTTTCGGCGTGGTTTCCGTCGTACTGTGGCGTTGGACGCGTGTCGTGGTGTGATCCACCACGAGTCGAGGTGGCATAGCCGATACTCATCCCCTTTAGTCCGCGGGGGGAGTGCGCTGCGAACTCCAATCCTTTCACACCGTGGAGGTATCGGTGAGCACCGTCTCCGAGCTGTCGTGCGATTTCGAACGATCCTTCAGCAAGTAAGTCACCGACTCCCTCCCTGTGGGCCGACTGCTGGGCGAGTTCTACCAGCCCGTCCGCGTCCCCGAACTCGAGATGCGGGGACGCGTCGGCTTCGATGAGTCCCTGGTCGTAACACTCGCGTGCGAACGCGACTGTAACCCCCCAGCTGATCGTGTCCATCCCGAGGCGGTCACAGAGGTCGTTCGCTTTCATCACTCGCTTGATGTCGTAGACCTCCTGCATCGTCGCCGTTCCGAAGAGGCTCTCGAACTCGGGGATCTTCGCTTCCGTGATCCCCTCTGATTCGACCGTAACGTGTTTCCCACACCGGACCGCGCAGTTCGCGCAGGTCGTGTCCTCGGTAACGTACTCCGTTTTCAGGGTTTCACCGCTGATCCGTTCTGCCGCCTCCGGATCGGCTTGCTCTGACTGGTTGTTGCGTTGGCCAAGCTTTCCCATCCGGTTGACCGGGTTGACGAGCCCGCTCGTGCCGTACTCCTGTAGCATCTCCGTCTCCTCGAGGAGTGGCTTCATTCGCCCGACTGCGAGCTGTCTGAGCTCCGCCTCGTCGGCCACCTCCGGCTCGAACGAGCCCTCGCTGACGGCCACGGCTTTGACGTTCTTCGATCCGAGGACGGCGCCGCTACCGCCCCGACCGGCGACCCCTTCCCTGTCGCGACCCTTGTGTAACAGACACGCGTACCTGACCAGGTTTTCGCCGGCTGGGCCCGTGGCGATGACGTGGACGTCGTCTCCCTCCTCGCGTTCTCTGATCGCTTCACACGTCTCGTAGGTGCCTTTCCCTTCGAGATCCGGTGCGGGGACGACCGTCGCTCCGTTTTCGGTGACGTGGACGTAAGACGGCTTCGCCGCTGTGCCGTGTAGGACGATCGCCTCGAAACCCGTTGTCTTCTGGGCTCGCGGAAACGTTCCGCCGAACGTGCTGTCGAAAAAGCCATCGGTCATCGGACTGATGAACCCGACGACGCCGCGACTCGTACTCTGAAACGCGGTCGCGTTCATCGGTCCGACAGCGAAAACGACGACGTTCTCCGGATCGAACGCGGAAGCCTCGGGCGGGACGTGTTCGTGGACCTGTGCGGCCGCAAAGCCGTTCCCACC
>LFFM01002082.1_pt1 | contig 13417 bp, 13 predicted proteins | sample 643131 | NCBI WGS metagenome assembly LFFM01 (sample SAMN03777445, study PRJNA286221) | soda lake metagenome | biome: soda lake; feature: Kulunda steppe; material: water; isolation source: sample Tc-Br brine of Tanatar trona crystallizer | place: Russia: Kulunda steppe | collected 2011-07
CCAGGATGGAGAAAACACAGAGTCATCTGGAGCAGACGCCGGTGACCAGTCCGATCACGTCGGGCTGAAAGAGCCCGACGAGATCGACAGCGGCTCGTTGCAAAATCCTCACGATGAGGACGCAACCTACCGCCGCAAGAACGATGAGGATTATCACGGATACAAAGCAAATGTAGCGGAGACTTGTAATAGTGAAAATCCATTCCGACTCATTACAGCGATTCGAGTCGATACCAACAACACGGACGACGGCGACCTCCTTGATGAAGACATACCGGAGCTTTCGACTGAGACAGGGTTACGTGACCTACTCGTAGATGGTGGGTACACGCACAAGGAAGTAGAGAAGCGCTGCCGTGATCGGGAGATCACGCAGCACTTCTCGGGAATCAAAGGTCCACGGCCTGAAGCGGAGAAGATGTCGTTGGCTGCGCCAGAGTGGGATGGCACCAGAATGGTTGCGTGTCCTGCCGGACACGAACCATTCGACCAGAATCATTACGAAACGGGTCGAATTTCTGGAAAGATGGAGAAGGAGTTCTGTGACGGGTGTCCGCACAGAGAGAACTGTTTCGTCGAGGAGCAACAGCAACACTACAGCTACGGCTTCAGGAAACGTCGGGTAGAAATTGCGCAGCGACGCAAGCGGTTAGATGATCCGGCTGAAGCGGAATTTCTGAAGTTACGTGCCGGAGCGGAGTCATTGATCAACGAGATGTACCACAAAGACGGGGAAAAAGCGACGTTCACAGGGCAAATCAAGGTGAAGAACGCGTCAATAGCGAAAGCTATCGGGAAGAACTTGAAGCGAGCCTCCGGATTCATCGAATCGGAGGCGAAGCAGGAGAAATCGGCAGCATAGTCGAGGAAGGAGTGCAGTTTTTCGCTATTTGTTGGTGGTTCTGTGGTGACGGCTCGCTTCTGGTGAGATAATCACTGGTGATTGGGGCGGGGTGTTCTCGTCAGAACACCCCTTTCTGCGGTGCCCTCAGAGGGTGGATGCAGCGCTCGAGTAGCAGTACCTGTTAGTGGATTTATCCTGCTCGTACACCCGGTGGCGGGGGCTTTTCCTTGTCGGGATTCCTATATCCGATATGAGTGACCAACAGTACGTCTACACCACACACGCGATGGAAGTACGCGAGAAGAAGATGGGTGACATCGAATCCGTTGTCAGTGAGTACGCAAGGCAGGGCTGGCGACTTGCTGAGACGATGGAACGTGACGGCACGACGATAGGGCTCGTGTTCGAACGTGAGGTGTAACGACCCTCCCAACACTAGCTGAGAGGTGCTGTATACGTACTTTATATTTCACGACCGAAAATTCACATCGGAGTTCAATCATAGCAACAGCTGCTTGATCCGCGCCAGAGGTCGCATCGGAGGTAATGCCGATTTATCAAATAAAATAATTTCTGGATGTGTAAGAATAGAAAGCGCATACTGGGTAGAACATGTCGCTGTGGATCACCCAACGATGTAGCCCACTGGTTACTCGCGTCGCTGTGTGTGAACACCTTTCGGCGTCACAGTAACTGAGATCGCTTCGACTCTAAAGGTAATTTCAAAGTCGTCATCCAGCGAATTAACAACTCGTTCCAGTGCTTCCGGATCAACATACTGGTGCAACGGGGTACTGTCCAGATCCACATCGTGTTCATCGAGTGCTTCGTAGATCTCTCTCACCATATTTCGATCCGAGGGTTGGCGATGTGCTGCGGTCATACTCTCGGGTCTCCCCCATTGTTTTCTCCAACTCGATCATGGCTAGCAGACCCAGCACCGCTGACGCCAGTGATTTCGAAGCGAACACCGCCGGCCTCACTCTCGGTAGCCTGGATGCTCCACCCGTGAGCACCGACGATCTGGTCGACGATGCTCAAGCCGAACCCGGTCCCTGCGTCCGTCGTCGAATACCCGGCGTCGAAGATCTGACCGCGATCCTCTCGGGGGATTCCAGGTCCATCATCTGCTACATAGAACCCGTCGTCCAGTTCGCCGACCGTCACCGTGACATCCGGGCCGCCGTGTTCGATCGCGTCGCCGGTCCGCGACCGGCTGCTCGTCGAGCCATGCTCGACGGCGTTTCGCATCAGGTTCTCGAACACCTGTTTCAGCCGGCTCGCATCACCCTGGATCGAGGTTCCACTATCGATCTCGACCACGAGAGAGGCGCTCGTTGTTTCGACAGTGGCCCAACACCTCTCGACCAGTGCCGCGAGTTCGATCGACTCGAAGTCAGTGACCGTTTCTCCCTGTCGAGCCAGCGTCAGGAGATCGTCGATCAGCGCCCCCATTCGATCGAGGGCACCCTCAACGTGCGCTAGCTCCTCGCTCTCACACTCGTCTTTGGCAAGCTGAAGCCGTCCGTCGGCCACATTGAGTGGGTTGCGAAGGTCGTGAGAGACGACGCTGGCGAACTCATCGAGGCGGTCGTTCTGGCGCTGCAACTGCTGGATGTGTTCTTTCCGGTCAGTGATGTCTCGTTGCGTCCCGAGATAGCGGATGAGGTTACCATCGGCGTCGTACACTGGTGCGACGCTCAGTTCGTTCCAGAACAGCGTCCCATCCTTCCGGTAGTTGCGGAGTTCGACAGTAATCGGCTCTTCGTTGCCGATCGCCTCCCGCAACCGAGCAACGGTTTCGGGATCGGTACCGTCGCCCTGTAGAAACCGACAGTTCCGACCGAGCGCTTCCGCTTCTGTATAGCCCGTGAGGGCTTCGAACGCCTCGTTGACGTACACCATCGGGTTGTCCTCTTTGTGCGGATCAGTCAGGGTGAGTGGCGCGTGGGCGTTGTCGATCGCCGTCTGGAGGATCTCTAGTTTGCGCTCCGTGGCTCGTTGCTCGGTAATGTCACTGTTGACGGCAACGAAGTGGGTAATCTCTCCAGACTCGTCGGTCACCGGGGCGATCGTTTGATCAATGATGTAGCGTTCGCCGTCTTTGCGTTCGTTGATCACCTCGTCGCGCCAGACGTCGCCGTCGAGAATGGTCTCCCACAGATCCTCGTAGAACGCTTGCTCGTGTTCTCCCGACTGGAGAATAGCTGGGGTCTCTCCGATCGCTTCCTCGGCTGTGTATCCCGTCGTTTCCTCGAATGCTGGGTTTACGCAGTCGATGACGCCGTCGGTATCGGTACAATAAATCCCGTGGCCCGAGGATTCAACGGCACGCTGAAACTTTCGAAGTTCCTGTTCACGTTCTTTGCGCTCGGTGATCTCCGTTATGAAGCCGACGATCCGGGCGACTTCGCCGTCGTCAGTACGGATCGGCTTTCCCTGAACGTATACCCAGCGTTGATAGTCCTCCCTTTCGTTGACCCGGTGTTCAACTTCAACGGTCTGCCCGTCTCGAAGCCGTTTGACGGCCTGCTCCACATGCTGTCGATCTTCGGGGTGAGTCGCTTCGAGAAAGCACAGTGGATCGTCGCGGAGTCGGTGTAACGGGATGCCGTAGAGTTCCTCAAAAGCGGAGTTAATGAATATGACGTCGTCCATATTCGCAGTGAAGATCCAGAGTATGTTGTTGGTCTCCTCGGCGAGTTCTACGAGCCAGCGTTCGATCTTGCTGGCGCGTCGTTCCGACCGACGCTGAGCAACGGCGTTCTCGATCCGGTTAGCCAGAAGTTCGTACTGTTCCGTGCCCGTCCTTTTTTGTAGGTAGTCGGTCACTCCCTTCGAGATCGCCTCGCTCGCGACTTCTTCGGACCCTTTCCCAGTATACAGAATAAACGGGACATCAGGATATATCTCGCGTACCTGCTCGAGAAACTCGATACCATTGAGGCTGGGCATATCGTAGTCGGAAACAATGCAATCAATCTCGTTAGTTTCGAGATAGTCGAGCGCTTCTTTGGCATCGAGTTTGCTGTGGATCGACAACCGATCGTGATTCTGTTCCAGAAACGTGGCAGATAGATCTAAGAGACTCTCGTCGTCATCGACGTGGAGGGCATCGATTCTCCCGGGCGTAGTAATTTGACTCGTGTTCAAGACAAGATCGAAATTATCGCTTTGTGCCAGAGATAGCTTTCTTTGATCCGTTGATGATCTTTCTGAACCCTCCATGTCTGTTTACTATTCAGTAGTCAGTTGCTGAACCGTCTCGCTGATTTGGTCGACATTTTCTGCCTGTTGTTCGTTTGCCACAGCAATACTTTCGACCTCGTCAGCCACCGCATCTGCCTGCTCAACTAATTCGTCGACCATACTCGCAACTTCCTCGGTGCTGGCAGCTTGGTCGTCGGTCGCATCTGATACCTCGCGGATACCCTGTGAGGCCTCTTGGACGGATTCAGCGATGTCTTGTAGTGTGTCCATTGCCGTGGTGACCTGATCGAGGCCTCGGTCGATTTCCTCAGTGGTTTCTTCGAGGCTGGTGACTGTCTCCGCGGTGTCTTCTTTGATATCTGAAACTAATTGTTCGATCGTGCCCGCGTGCTCTTGGGATTCCTCGGCAAGACTTTTCACTTCGCTTGCAACGACCGCAAACCCTTCTCCTGCTTCGCCGGCACGAGCAGCCTCGATCGAGGCGTTCAACGCCAGCAAATTCGTCTGTTCGGAGATGTCGTTCATCACCTCGACTATTTCATCAATTTCGTCGATTCGCTCCTGCAGTTGCTCGACATCAGTTGCAACAGTCTGTGCGGAGTCATCAACTCGCTCCATCACTTCGATAGCATCGGTTGCGGCCTCTCGACCTTCTTGAGCGAGTTCTTCAGCATGCTCGCTCATCGTGGCCACTTCATCCGCAGTCGATGCGATTTCCTCGACAGTGGCAGACATGTCCGCGACTTCGCCTGCGACCTGATTCATCGACTCTGCTTGGTCTTGGGCTTGTTCACTGAGCCTATCAGTACTCGTTGTGATATTCTCAGCGGATTGTGTAGCCTGTGCTACTTGCTCATTGACGTCGGTTATGACCTGTTTTTGTTGTTCCAATTCGGTCTCAAGTTGCTCGCTGTATGAATGGATATAGGTATCCATCGCCACCTGCTGGTCGATATTCATCAGCTTCAAGATCGACCGCGTTCGATCGGCAAGTGTATCGAGTGCCTTCTCCGGCGTGAGGGCGTCACCTTGTTGTGCCAAGTCGCCGCCATCCGCCTGTGCGAGGTCTGCTTTCAAATCATCAACGACGGCGTCGATCAGGTGTCGGTAGAAGATGCTGTAGCCACCGAGGTAGATCTTCGGCCCGAGATCCAGCATATCATGAATCTTGCCGATCCGAGCGCGACTCTCGAAGTGATCTTGCCCGTACTGGCCATCAAATAGGCCTTGTAAGTACTCACGCTGGTTTTCTTTGAGCGCTTCGATGCCTTTGCTCGATCGCCCGAAGATTTCGACGGTTTCGTCGTATGATTCTAGATGGTCGTAAAACGCCTCGACAGCGTCGTCGATAGCCGGTTCAACAACGCTACCGAGATCTTCGAGTCGTTGCTCATCTGCCTGTTCGAAGTTCGTGAAATCCTTTCGCCAGTCGATTTGTTGTTGATCGATTCCAATGTCGTCTACCAACTGCGTCCCATCCACCTGCCCCCGATTCGTAGCGGTTATTCGGTTACTCACTATAGTCAGTTATCAGCCATATTTATATAAAACAAGAGGCAAATATCTGAGGTACATCTTCCCAATCGCCCCTATATATGAGGTCTAGTCTAAACCGAAGCGAGATAGAACATCAGTTATCTGAACTGTCGCACGAAGCGTTCAATCAACTCTATCCAACGAGTGGACTGCTGGTGTCTTCGATGAGGTTCTCGAACAGTGTCTGTTCTGCCTTTCGGATGTGTTCATGAAAAGTCGAGTTGGAGAAGTCGAACATCTCTGCAACGTCTTTACCACTTACGCGCCGAGGAGAATCGAAGTATCCGACCCGATAGGCTGTCTCCACGACTTCGCGCTGGCGGGGAGTGAGGGCATCTAACATAGTATCGAGCGATGGATCGGACGATGTATCAGACTCGTGTTTAGCGAGCAATTGCACGTCTTCGTACTGCGACATGATTATGTTGACTGCCTGTCGTGGATCGAATGATTTCGGAACTTCGACCGTTAGCCGACACTGAGTACTATCAGCGAACAGTCGCCGTAAAAGAAGGCCTCTGTCGGACAGTACCGATGCGATACACGGTTCGGTGATCCGTAACTGGATGAGCGTGTCGTTTGCTCGTTTGATCAGATGACCCTCTTCGATGCCGTCCAGTCGGTTGGCTTCTTCGGGTAGTTTTTCGAGCGTTCCATCAGCCACGCTGAAGAAGGCAAGTGTCGATTCTCCCTTCTGTGGAACGATCCTTTCGAGTTCGATTTCACAGTTGAGCACGGTAGCGAACCGACAGAATAGAGTCTCTTCGTCTCGAACCTCAAATTCTAATTCTGCCGTCCGCGTCGTTTGCAAGGCCTCTTTTTGTTCGATCGCAGCAGTCGCGTGAGCGATCAAATTGCAGAGTTCCTGCAGGACGGCCTCCAGCGCGTCCGGAAACCCTGATGTTGTCTGTGAATACACTGTGAGCGTACCGTAGAGGGCTTCCCTGTAGACCAGCGGGACACTTAGGACGGATCGAAACCCCTGTTCGACCGCCATACTCCGCCAGTCGCTGTGTTGGATGTTGGTCGGAACATTCGAACTCCCACACACGTCCCGTGACTGTAAGGCCTGTACTGACGGTTCAGAATCCGTGTTCCTATCCAACCTGAGCGATACGTTGTCAAGATAGGTATCGCCCGCTCCAGCCTGTGCCCTTGGGGTCACCGCTTTATTTTCGAGATCAACGTTACCGATCCAAGCGAACTCGATCGTATCTGATTCAATCAGCTGCTCACAGACCGACTGCTCCAGTTCTACTCGTGAGTCTGCCCGAACGATCGTATGAGTGATATCGCGGATCTGCTGGTTCAACGATTCGATTTCCCGTAGTTCCCGGCGCTGTTCTCTGAGCTCTTGCTCCCGCTCGGTGTGGTCGAGCGCTGAACTGAGCGTGGCCCCTAGTGTCTCCACGAGATTGGCCGTCCAGTCGTCGAATATATCCGGTCGCGTATCGCCCACGACGAGAACTCCCCAATCGGCGATCGGCACGGCCAGTTCGCTCCGGATCGTCCGATTGAACTCGTACTCCGTCTCCCGATTCTGAAAATCGTCGACAATCGTCGTCTGCCCGTCAGCAAATGCATGCCACTCAACCCCGACTCCGGGTTCGAAAGCGGGGATTTGGTCGATTTCTTCAGCCTCTTCGCTCGAAGTGGTATGGACAACCGGCTCAAGTTTCCACTCGTCTTCGTTGAACGAATAAAAGCTGACAGTAGATCGTTCGAGGATATCAGCCAGCGCCTCGACTGCCGTTTGGGTTACCTCGCGTTCAGTCTCGGCTTCGAACAGTTCGTGTGTTACCTCGTTGAGGTTCCGCAACCGGCGTTGATATTCGAGTTGGTCGCTAATGTCCTGCAAAACCCCGTAGACGACGTCATCTCCTCTCAGTTCAATCTTTTTGCCGGTGATTTCGACTGGATTTTTCTCACCGTCTTCGGTGACAATATAGGTTGGAGAGCCATCAGGTAGGTGACGCCACGTTCCACCTCGTTCCGTTGCCTTTTTGAATATCGTGTCGTACCCGTCGCTATTTTCATTGGGATGAACAGATGCCCGCGTTCGGCCAATAAGGTCGTCTACCGGGCAACCGATGAGTTCTCCGGCAGCCTCGTTCACTTCAAGGATTTCTTCCGTGGTGGGATCAACGGCGAAGATTGGGACTGGTGCCAGCTCCAAAAGCTTCTGGTACCGTGTTTCAGCCCGCTTTCGGGCTTTTTGTTGCTCCTTTCGTTCGGTGACGTCCCGAAAGTAGATAGCGACTCCACCGTCATCGTTGGGGTACGCCTGCACGTCGAACCACCCCTCGAGCGGCGGGTAATATTCGACGAACGAAGCCGACTCGCGTGTGTGCATGACCGCACGATACTGCGTTTCGAATGGGGTCCCTCGGGCGTCCTCGAACACGTCCCAGAAGTTTCGATTGAGAAGTTCAGATTCGGAAATGTTCAATAGCGCTCCGCCCTGACCGCTGACGAATTGACACTGCCAGTCGGCGTCCAACTCGATAATGCCATCAGTTACCCGGTCGATCACTTCCTGCCGTTTGCGTTGTTGTTCCTTCCGTTTAGTGATATCCCGTGCGGTCACCACGATGTCGTCTAGTGGGTGATCCTCGGCAGGAATGCGGGTGCGACTCTCCAACCAGATCCAGTCTCCGTCTTTCGTCCGGGCGCGATACTCCTTCGATCGGGAGACATCTTCCCCAGCAAGGCTCCGGAATCGTTCTCTGATCCGGTCGCGGTCATCAGGATGGACGTAGTCGAACCCTGAATCACCGATTCGTTCTTTAGTGTCGTATCCGAGCATATCACTGACCCCCGGACTGTCGTACCGTATTATCCCGTCTTCGTCTAGAACCGTGACGAGATCGGGGGCGCTTTGGAGATACAGTTTGTAGCGTTCGATCCTCGATTCACGCTCTTTGCGTTCGGTGATATCCGTCGCCGTGCCGATCCACTCGACGATCTCGCCGCCCTCCACTATCGGTACTGCCCTCGAATCTACCCACCCGATGGTTCCGTCGGCGCGGGTAATGCGGTGTTCTAATTCGAACGGGCTCCGTGTCTCGATCGCTTCCTCGATTGCCTCCCCGACACGCTCTCGGTCATCGTCCGGGATATACTCTTGCCACGTGTTGGGAGGGTCATGAGAGATGAAATCTTCTCCCGCGAGTTGGTATATTTCCGACCAATCTGGGCTTATTCGATAGACTCCCTCTGTGGTGGCTTCCAGCAACGCTTCAAGCCGTTTTTCACCCTCATCTACCGCGTTCTCGGCATGTTTATTTTCGGTGATATCATCAAAGAGGACGGCAACGGTGTGCTCTGTCGGGTCACCAATCCGGAATGCATTGATTTCGTACCACTGCTCACCGAGATGCTCCGCATATTCTGTGAACTGAACAGGCTCACCGGTCCGTGCAACAGCACCGTATTTTTGGACTCGGTTGTCGCTGTGGTCTACGTCCAACTCGCGTATCCGTTTACCCGCTGCATCTCCTAAGCCAGTGAGTTCATCGAACGCGGGGTTTGTTTCGAGGAATCGGTAATCGACCGGCTGCTCGTCAGCGTCGAACAACACTTCGATAATACAGAGCCCTTCGTTGATCGACTCGAACAGTTTCTGGTACGTTTCCTCAGTATTCCGTTCGTTCTCGCCGTCTCTCCCCACTGGTCGCCACCAGACACGACCGCGGGCACCGACTTTCTTTGTCTCCAGCACACCATCTTCGACCAGCGTCTCAAGTCTGTTGTAGATCGTTCGGTCGGTACACTCGAACCTTGTGGCGACCTCAGTCGTCGTAAACGGCGTTCCAGGCGGCCCAAGCGCCTCGAACACCTCCCGAACCTCTGTGAGAGATGGAGCTGAACTCATACATTGTGCTGTTCGTGAAGACACATAGTATTTCTCTTAACAGAAAAGAAATCACATGTCGCAGTATGTGTCCCACTGTACCGGCCACGTAGATACGTTCTTGAGGATTATAGTACCATAGAGATTAGCGTAGATTTTCATGCTTCCTGATGTAGAAGATTGCAGATATGCTGAAATTGACGGGCAAGATAGAGGCAGACTTCATTAGTCGGCTCGAATACGCGCGATGATTTTCAGCAATGGCCACACGTTGAATTCGCACGGCTCTTGGGGCCGTCGGGCACTCCGACAGGGTGATTCGGAGTGAAAATCCAACCGAAACGTATTCTCCTGACCGCGGAGACAGTTGTGTATGGGCGATTCAGAACCAACCCACTACGAAGTCCGTGCATCGCGTGTCAGTCCGAAACGAACGAGCATTGACACTGGTGATGCGGAGTTCACCGTTGGAAAGGACGTAAACCCCGTGGAGTATTTCCTCGGGTCTGTCCTGGCCTGTCTCAACTCGACCGGGACGATGGTCGCTCGCGACATGGATATCGACATTACGTCACTGGAGGCAACGATTGAGGGGGATGTGAATTACGCGACCTATCGAGGGGAAAAAGTCGATGACCGTGCCGGTCTCCAGCGATTAGACGTGACTCTTTCGGTCGAGACTGAGGGCAACGCTGATCTCGACACCTGGCTTGCGTCCGTGAAAGAACGATGTCCAGTCACTGATAACGTGGAAAACGAAACCGGTCTCGATGTCACTCTCGATTGAACCGAGTCGGTAACGATCCGTGGCAAGCCGGACGCGAGTCAACTGGCATTGCTTCGGGGGCGCTGTTGACAAATCTACGTCCTCTGCGTTCTGTATCCGAATAATGCTGTGGTTGTTCGTGATCTGGCGATGCATACGCGCCTTGAGTTCAGCACACACTGAATAAGCCACCTGATTCTTGTCAAAAAGGACGTGACCGATTCAGAGGATTCGTTCAGCAACAGTGTTCGCCGACGAAACGGTAGTGACTCGATGGGAAACGCTGCTACGCCTGAGAGCGTGAACTAAGACATGGGGCGCAAGAGACCGATATCTGAACCGTGCCATCGGGCACGTGGTAGTGACTGGTCCACGTGCGAAAGAAGCCGAGTCATGGGCGTGACAGCCCGGATGCCGCGCCGCGCGGCATCCGGGAAAGCCCGAATAGGTGCAGCTCTGCTTCACGCACTGGCGTCCCAGGTGAACAAACCATGTACCTCGGAATTGATGGCCACAAACGGTACGCACAGGTGGCAGTAATGGATGAGGCTGGAGAGATCGTCGACGAGGTTCGCGTCGAAAACGCGAACCTCGACGACCTCGCCCAGCGGTACGCTGGCGCGCAAGCAGCGCTTGAGGCGACCAGCAATTACTACCACATCCACGATACGCTATCTGAACATTTGGATGTAACTGTTGCCCACCCAAAAGAGTTGAACCAGATCGCTAATTCAGACAAGAAAACTGATCGCGTCGACGCAAAAGAACTCGCACGGATGGTGCGGCTGAATTCCGTACCAGAAAGCTACGTTCCGACCGACGAGATCAGGGAAGCCCGCGCACTTGTGCGCGGGCGACAGACGTTGGTTGAGGATCGAACCAAGTACGCCAACAAAGTCCACGGATTGCTTTCCGATCACGGCATTACGGAGGATGTGAGGCCGTTGAGCGTGGAGGGGCGAGAGTTCCTGCGGAAACTCTTGCTCCCGACGCCATGGAATTCGTTGTTAGAGTCGTATATCGAGGTTATAGAGACGCTCACTGAGGAAATTCACAATCTTGACGAGACAATAGAAGAACGCGCTGGGTCTCTGAAGGAGACTCAGCTGCTGATGATCATTCCTGGGGTGAGTTACTATACAGCACTGACGATCTACGCGGAGTTGGGTGAACTCAGCCGATTTGAGAGTGACAAAGAAGTCGTCAGCTACGTCGGGTTGAACCCGGCGATCCGCGAGTCAGGCGACTTGCGGATCAAGGGAAGCATCTCGAAGCGTGGATCAGGCAGACTCCGGTGGCTGCTCGTTCAGGCCGCTCATACAGCGGTTCACACCTGTAATGACGAGTACCTGAGTCGCTTCTACAAGCGGCTAGCGAGTCGAAAGAACTCACAAAAAGCAATCTTGGCGACAGCTCGGAAGATGCTGGTGTCGATCTACCACATGCTCAACCGTAGTGAAGTGTATGACCCACCTGGTGTAAGTGCGTAGACGAGGAATCTGAGTGCCGCCGGGCAGGCGGCCCTCAGTGGCCAGCCGAGGCCATCCGTGAGCAACTGCTATCGCCAGACAGCGACCGCACCGCATCACGATAGAGACCGCCTGTCGGCTGTGTCAGCAGCAGACCCCGAGACGGCGTAATTGTTTTGTCGCTACCGGTGGATTGTGTAGGTAGCAGCGTTTCCATAGGTGTTCAAATACGCTGATTCCATGCGAAGCTGAAGGATCTGAGCCACTCATCAGCAGTTTCTACGTTGGGTTGCTGAAACAGTTTGAGAAACTGGTAGTTCTGCGTTTTATCTCTCAAAAGACACGTTCGACACTATTCCGATTTCCATGTTTTTCGTATCTGAAGTCGAGACCATGACGACGACAGGCGTCTTTCAACGAATGCGATCCATCGATGAGAAATACGGTGTCATCCACGTCGTGTTTCTCGCGGAGTTCAGCAACGAACGCGCGTGCAATTACGCTGTTTGCCGTTGGTTAAAGCCGTGTATGAAGTAATTCGTTTGTCTCAGGATCGACAGCTGCGTACAGCCAATATTGCTCATCGTTGAGTCGGATCACTGTTTCATCGACCGCAACGTGACCCCGGGTTCTGATCAGGTTCGGGCTGTAGATCAGCCTTGTGAACCCAGTTGTGGACGGTGAATCGAGTACGTTTGACACCAAATATCTCAAGAATCGAAACTGTATTCGAAAGTGATATCCCAGCCAAATGAAGTTGAATACCGAACTTCATCAACAATCGTGGTGTCGCTTCTCGTTCCACAAAACCTAACTCGATATCGTCCAAAAAACCGTTGAGGCGGTCGTTTTCGGGCATATATCACTCAGAAAACGAACCACCTCACTCTTCAGCCTTATCTGAACACCGACGACGAAACCCATCGTGTTTACTTAAGCGAATTCCACCAGACTGCGAAGCTTCGTAGCCACGTTTCGGCGGTTTTCGGATCGACGTGGCTGAAGATATTGCTAAATGAGGGTTTACGTCTTTTATATTTAAATGATATGTTCGATAGCATTCCGATTTCCGTGGCGAATTGTCTGAAATTGGAGCCTTGCTCGTTGTAATGCAGCAGCGAGATGCTGTGCGTAATCGGCGAGAAACACTGTGTTTTCTACGTCGTGTTTCTCACGAAGTTCTCGAAGAAACTGCTGTGTCAATGCTGTTTTAGTGGTTGTAAACAGCTTTATGTGCAGGAATTCGTTTGTCTCGGGATCAACAGCAGCGTACAGCCAAAATTGCTGGCCATTGATTCGGATCACCGTTTCGTCGAGCGCAACGTGATCCGGACTCGCCTCGTCAGCTGGCTGTAGATCGGCTTTGTGTACCCAATCGTGGACGGCTTTCCGCGACCGTTTGACACCGAACTTTTCAATTTCTCAAATTATGTTCAAAAGTGATAATTCGGACAGGTGGAGTCGAATACCAAGCTCCATCAGCTCGCTCGGTGTCCGCTCTCGTTCCACAAAATCCAAGTCGATCCAATCGCGACAACCGCTGAGGCGGGCGATTTCTGCCATAAGCATCGGAAATTCGCTTCGCCTCACCCTTCATTCTTAACTAAACACGACCGACGAAACACGCACCGATTTTTAATACTTTGAAACCGTTTCTCGACCTGTGGAGAATATCCCAGACTCGTTCTCAAATTTTATACGTGGCTTCACTGACTCCGAAAAAACGCTCTTGGTAGTGA
>LFFM01002083.1_pt1 | contig 13401 bp, 13 predicted proteins | sample 643131 | NCBI WGS metagenome assembly LFFM01 (sample SAMN03777445, study PRJNA286221) | soda lake metagenome | biome: soda lake; feature: Kulunda steppe; material: water; isolation source: sample Tc-Br brine of Tanatar trona crystallizer | place: Russia: Kulunda steppe | collected 2011-07
CGGCTCAGCACAATTTATGGCAAAGCGAAAGAGCGCTACCGTGATGAGACGATGAACCTCGACGGAGCGGGGGCAAAGGTCCGAAAACTCATTCAAGATCATATCACCTCACGAGGAATCGAAGTGCTGAACGATGAACCAGTCTCGATCATGGAAGAGGTCGAGTTTGATACAAAACTTGAAGAGTTAGAAAGCGACGAAGCTCGTGCGAGTGAGATGCAAAATGCGATCAAACACGAGATCAACGTTCGATTCGACGAGGATCCGGTGCAGTACGGCTCTCTCAGAGACCGGCTGGAGGAACTCATTGAAAAATACCGAGAAGGGCGATACAACGAGCGTGAGACTATCGAGGAGCTTCGGGCACTGATGGACGAGATTCGCTCTCGCGACAAGCAGGCGCGAAGCAGAGGGCTTCGTGACGAAACTGACCTCTCGTTCTACCATGCGATTAAAGATGTGCTAGACGAGCACAATGCAGGTGATGAAGAGATTATTGCGCTCACCGCCGATTTGGTTGGAACTGTTGAGGAATTCGTGACGAAGGTTGAATGGAAAGAGCGAACGCACCTGCAGAACCGAATGCGAAAAGAAGTAACAGGAGAGTTGTATCGGTCTGAGATCGACATCTCGGCTAACGAACGCAAAGAGTTGACCAACCGAGTCATCGAACTCGCGCGAAACCATTACCAATGAGTGAACGCCTACAACGTCGATATCATATCGGTCAAACGGTCATCCCGTATACGATCGACTGGTCAGAAAAGCGGGAAACAATGCACCTGTCGATTGATAGCTCTCTGGAACTGACCGTTACGGCCCCGATGACCGCGACGACAGCGGATATTGAGGAGATACTTGAATCTCGGCAAGAGTGGATACTGCAGAAACTTTACGGGCTACAAGAACAAGAAGGACCGCCGTATCCGAAAGAGTACATGAGTGGCGAAAAGCTCCAATATCGAGGCAGACAGTACCCATTGGAAGTTATCGAGGCAGATGTATCTGAACCGATATTGTCGTTCGATGAGCAAACGTTTACGCTCCGTGTCCACCGCTTCGACGGTGGTCTGGATGATGTGAGCGTTCGTCGAAAGCGTCAAGCGGTCGTTGACTGGTTTATTCAGCGTGCAGATGAAGAACTCCCAAGTCGAGTACTGCGTTTTGAATCACGATTGGGACTCGACGATGTGCCAGTATGGGTTGGCGAAATCAACAACCGGTGGGGTGAGTACGACAATGGAACGGTTCGTCTCAATTGGCGGTTGATTTTAGCACCTGTTCGAATCCAAGATTACGTTCTCGTTCACGAATTGGCCCATTCGGTACACAACGAGCACTCCGGTGCGTTCTGGAATACGGTTGGTGCTCTTATTCCCGACTACGAGGATCGTCGTGAATGGCTTCGGGTGAACGGGAACTCACTGTCAATCTGATCGATCCAGTTCAATTTCGACCACACGGTGTCTTACGCTCGCAAAACAACCAGAATTTCCAGTGTTACGTCTTTTTTATTCTGACATTGATATTGAAATTAATTATAAGAGTCAAGCGAAATTGGACTGGAATCGAACAGGTGAAATCTTTTGAAACACCTAATTAGTGGCATTTTATTGTGTGTGTGGAGTGTTGAGTATAAATCTACCACCAAGTGGAACTGACTTGTGAAATATGAGAACGGTCAAATTGAGCCCAATAACAACTTTGGGGAAGAGAATATCAGCATGTAGACCAGTAGGAAACTATGAACACACACACAAAAGCGAAGAGAGCAACTTGTCGGGTAGATGGTGATAGCGAGCAATTGGGGACCGCATTTTGGATTAGTGAACAGCATCTTCTTACGGCAGATCACGTTGCTGGTGCAAATGATGACCTACGGTTGACCACAAATAATGGCGATGTTCTTGAAGGGGAGATTGTCAAACGCAGTGAAGACTCTGGAATTAAAGGAGCAGATGTTGCACTCTTGCGAACTTCTGTTACACCAGACGATGTGGAAATACTGTCTATTTCTCCTACAATTCCGGAAATTGGTTCCGAGGTGATATGGTCAGGCTATGCTCGGCTGTTTGGAGAGGATGAGATCGAAAGACAACGGCTAGGTTGGGGTAGAGTTGCTTCGGAGCCATACAGAGATTTGCAAGGCTTATTCTTTGAGGTAGATGGATTGTTCAATCCAGGACATAGTGGGGGACCAGTTATCGTGGAGAAGACGGGAGATGTCGTGGGTGTGGTCTCAGCGAGTGCTGGTGATTTCGAAAAACTAACACAGGAATGGACAGAACGAGTGAAAATGTTGCAAGAATTATTCAAATTACAGCAAAGTGGCGGGATGCTCTTTCGCACATTTACTTACGATGATCCCAAAAATGCTATTCATGATCAATCGGTGTTCCAACAATTAGGTTTGAGTGTGGAGTCTAAAACGGATGACGATGGTAGAATCCAGTTGAAAATTAATACAGAGGAAATTCCTATCGCGACTGGTAAATTCCAAGCGGAAATGGGCAAGCTACTACTGGATACCGCTATAGCAACGTTTCAAATGGGAGTAGGAATTGCTTCGGGTGGAGAACCCTTGAAGAACTTTGTCCCCAACCAATGACCACGGTGCGAGATACGAATACCATATTCAGCACGGCATTCGTGTTACGCTCTCTGGATCGTAACAGAGCAAATAGATGAGCTGCAGCCGATTCAGAACCGGTGGAATACTCATACGATGTTTCAAACTTTGTTATCAACGTCAGATACACTCAAGATCAGGGGTTATGCGATACAAATTTTCGATCAAAGCATTCTCCCATTCCAGACGCGCTTGCGTAAGTTCGTCAACAAGACCTTCGTACGTGTCGTGGTGCATCCCCATCGGCCGATCGGGAACGCTCGGAACCTGACTGTTGCTTGGGTGCGGCCGCCGATCTTGTTCGTCGAGTTTTGAGTAAGCCCGCCGATAGCGTAACTCGGATTGTTTTAATTCGTCACCTGACGTCCGGCTCGATCTGTACCCGAGATCATAGCAGTGGCGACAGAGATACAAGTCTCTGTGCGGTGGCCGATAGAGCTTCGAAACGCGTCGATTACAGTGGTTGCCATCAACGACACCGGGGCACCGAAACCATGGTCGATCGCCGCCGAAGTTGCAACCAGTATATTCGAGTGGAATGCAGTAATCGTGTACGCTTTTTTCTTGAGTGTAATCGTCGATAATCGTATAATAGAAACGAAGTGCGGTCGCCTTGTCGGCATCACCACTCCGAGGAAGAAGCTGGATACCAATCGAAGCACTCGGATTGTCTTTCGGACCCCACTGAATCGTCGTACTCGATCCAGGATATGCTACAGCATTACTGAACGCTGTCATACTGATGGTGTGGCAATCTTCGACAGTTGGACTCGTTGCGTATTCGTATCGTCCAGAGCCGAGCCCTCCCATCGATTAGAAGAGATCGTCGAGAGAAGTATCAAACGTCGACTTCTCTCCACCAACGTTTTTTGCGGCCGATGTGGCTGAAACTCGTTTCCCTTTAGTTATTCCCGAACGATCGAGTATTGCTTCGGCAGCTCGGATTTGTACATGCTCATTCTCCGCGTCGAGCAGTTTGCGAAGAGTTGCTGCTGCTTCGGAGACGGCAGCCTGTAACTCTTCACGTGCATCTTCGACAGGAGGGGTATCAGCAGTGTCAGCGGTCGCCATACTATACTTTGGTTCTGTTTTTACATAAATCGTTAGGCTATATTGGAATACTCTTCTGTACGACTTCGGCGCTGTATACTGATTTGATGTTTGTTGCTGGCTATTAGTATTCATTATTTATTTCAAAAACGGCTATTCTACAAGATTCAGCACTCGGTCAATAATTCCGTTGTCTTTGAAAACACATATGTAGTCGGTGTAGTCGAGAGATGTCCAAACACTCTGTTCTACAATTCACAGTCTCTTTTTATTTCCTAATTTATCCAACGCGACTTTTCTGAACTACCCGACTACACCGACTACACATCCCAAATAACGAATGGATAGGCCGCAGTCTACTCTGTGAAATTATGTAGCGAGGGATCGAAAATATAACACTGTTTTACTCAAGTGATTGCTGTCCGACACTGCGATCTGGTGTGTCGTCTAAATTAGGGGCAGCATCTGTATATCCAAGCGATTTATAGCCTCGTGTTGGCGTGCCGATCCCACCTGGTCGAACACTTTTCGCGTAATCTAGGTCTTCGTTCTTTAGTTCGGTTGTAAGTTTCTGCTGGCTCGTTGGACGTTCTTTATTCTTTCGACACCACGCGGCGTAAACACGGTGGACATCGCTGGTTGACACGTTCTCGGCGTCGGGATCACGCTTGATACACTCGGAAATAAATTTATCAACGGAATCGCCCCATGCCTGCCATCGCTCACGCTTCGCCTGTGCATATGTTTCCTCATTCGTGAAATAGTCTTGATCGAGAAGCCGCGCTCGACCATCAATTGCCCAGTTGAGTACGCCAGACAAGACGTCAGGATCAGTAAGCCGATCGCGGAGTTCAGGATCTCGCTCGCCCAGTGGGTAGTGATTTGGGAACTCAACGAGGATCCAGCGACGCCAAAACGCTTCGTCGTCGTCAGGAACGTTTACATCAGGCACCTCGTTTGCAGCATAGAGGTGTTTCCCGACGGCGTCAAACTCAAAACTGCTCTCGTAGAGCCGACGAGCTCGTACCCGATCTCCAGCAACGATCTTCTTGAACACTCCGAGGCCGGCACCGAGTTTTCGAGCTGAGAGGTCATCGTCAATATTAGCGAGCGACCCATAGAAGTCTGCGACTGCATCTCTCTCGTTGGCCAGCGTCTGAAGTTCAATTGACGTCGTATTATTTGGACCAAGTAGCTCCCGAACAACCGACAAGAATGTCCCTTTGCCATTCGCACCAGAGCCGACGAGTAAGAGCGCCCGATGAATTGGGATCTCACCGACATGAAGACAGTAACCAATGTACTCCTGTAGCGCGTCGTCGTATCCGTCTTCAGTCCACTCATCGACATAGTTGGCCCACTTGTCGTAATCTCTGCTCGGATCGTACTCAACGGGGAGTCGGACAAGCGCGTAATCTTCCGGGGATATGTCACGGATTGCGTCGGTGCCAGCACCCTCGGCCGCTAATTCCAGATCGAGTAGACCATTTGCCACGGCTATCGTTCCGGTTGAGACGCCGAACTCGTCGGCATCGAGTTCAGCGTGAGAATCCGCTCGTGCTTGGGCTTCCAATTCGTGGAAGACATTTTTACCATAGTTCATGGCTCCGAGAGCCTGCCAAGCCGCCTGACGAAGGATTCGCTTACCATCGGGTATCCAGATTCCGCGATCGACATCGTAGGCCCATATTGAGCTGTTATCGCGACGGACCCGAATATGTATGTTGTCGGACTCGGTGATGAGATGCCACACACAGGCGGCTTTCTGCCGGTCGTTCAGATCCGCAATCGAACCATCTTCGCCAAGTCCAGCAACAGTTTCTACTTCATTAGGTGTGAGCAGAGGGCACGGTGCGTCAATTTCTTGGGAATCATCAACTGATCGTTTGCTACTCGAATCATAGAATTCACTTCGACCTTCGAGCGCCTTCACAATTGTTCTCTCGCCATAGGTTTGATTGCCTCGATCAGCATCCCACTTGTCGCGCATGAGTTCCGACCGACGAAACAGTCGATCAATCTGTTCTTTTTTGCCACCAGTCCAAAACGCGAGCAATCCACAAAGTGCAAGGTCAGCCTCGGAGTGACTTTCGTAGCCGGCAGTTGACCCGGTCCACAGATTCGTGAACTTCTCGCTGTTCTTCGCGTTCTTCGCCTTCCGGATTAGTTCATCGTCGGGAATAGCCGCTTTTCGGGTGCTAACTCTTTCAAAAGTATCAGAATTGACGTCTACAGCTCTGTTTGCGAGCTCTTCGGGTTCTTCACCAATACCCTCATCACCTACGATCAAATCTGCATGGACATTGGTAATCGCGTTGTTCACCTGTCGAACGTCTTCTGGAGTTCCGTTTATCGAGTGGCCCGTCACGGTCAGATACCGACTGTCGGCGTACATCTCAAGATGGCCATCGGCTCCGTCGATATTAGCGCGGTTTCCACCGTCAGGTAGGATTCCACAACCGAATAGACGGAGACCTGTTCCCGACGGTGATACTTCAGCATAGGTATTGACACTGTCGAGCAAATTAGCAGCCCATGCCTCAATATCACCATTCTCAGGGTCCCGACAGTCGTCGAGATCCATTCCGACGAGTAGATCATCGTCTGAGAGGACAATCCCGAGCCCGTCCGTGTCGGTATCGTTGCGATGGTGGTACTCAAGCGCTTTATCAAATGACGCCCATGTGTTGGGATCGGTCGATTTAGCAAACTGGCCAGTCATCACATTGATCGGTATCTTCGTCCAATCATTGCGATCAGTGTCGAATTTATAATGCCAGGCGACCCACTGAGAGACCCCCGTGAGTATATCCGGGATTGACTCAGAGTTGAAAGAAAGAGCATCAGGGCGCGGTGGGTATTCGTTAATCATCCTTGTTCACTCCTGCTCTCGAACGTGCTCATCACATCCAATACAGACAAATTTGCCGTACTGTTGAGTTGCTGCAACGAGAGTAGATCGACCACAAAAGGGGCAAGAGTAATTTGCCCGTGCACCGTAAATAATCAAGACGACCACTCCATGTGTGTTGTCGCTTCCCCTTCTGCGGGCGCGCCCACGCCCGTTTTGCATTTGATCATTACTCGATACCCCCCTTTCCGTGGTCTCTGATTGCTTCGATAACCCGACGTAACTCATCTTCGCGACCTCGTCGTTTTGCCAAGCGAACAGCAGCTAACGCACGTTCGAGCGGTCCGCTTCCATGGCGTGCCACGAGCTCGAGCTGCTCGTCTGTTGGTTCGTTAGTCATGGTTCACCTCTTCGATCGGCCATACATCGAGAACCACGAAATCGCCGCGTTTGAGTCCCAGATCTTGACGTACCGATTTCGGAAGGGTGATACGTCCTTCACAAAGGACTTGTGCAGTTGTCTTCATTTGTATCGAAATCGACGGGTTCGACAAACATTAATTAAGTGAGCCACAATTTTGTGGTGTAATGCCGGGTAAATCAGTATGGTTTCCTTCAAAAGAGTTAGCCTATCTCCAAGAGCCTGAGTCAGTCGACTCCAAACATCGATCGACGATGCGGAAGCGCATCGATAAAAAGGTCAACAACGGGATAATAGACGACATCGAACGAATTCCGGAGTTGCTCGACTTTTTGGACTCGCCTACGAGGGAATCAGTTCGGCTGCAGAGTGATCCCACCTACGTTGGTCGCGGGCTCGGGATGCTCTATCCCGAACAGCTCAGTGAGCTGGTGTTCGGGTTGTTGCTGAGCGAAAAGAGGCCGGACGAAACGACCGAGGAGTTTGTTGAGCGTTTCGATACGATTTGGGGGGAAATCGGAACGGATGTCCGCTACCGTATACGAAACTCCCAGCAGTCGTTCGAAGTACAACGATTGTTCCGAGCCTTTCGAAAAGACCTTGTGCAGAAAATTATTGATCACGTTAGCATAGCCTCTTACCTGTGGGATGTGAAAATGCGTACCCCAGTCGACAAATTTGTTAAGTGGATCGTTGATCAGAAAGGAAAACCTGACTTCAATTACCTACCCGAAATTCTTGACACAGCATTCGGAATCACAGTGGATGATTCTCCTCCGCAGCGGTTTGCGGACTATTGGAAACTGCTTACGCAAGCTGCAAAAGATTGTGGCATTCATCCAACAGTCGGTACGGAATGGGCCATAAATCCCAAGAATTCTACCGAACGTGACCACGAATCGCATGAAGCAGCACTATCTGCACTGGACGACGAATTGCTTACAGCAACGCATCAATTTTGGGAAAAAACACAATTTATGGAGCGAGACCAGCTTCTAGCTTTGGGATTATACACCTATTCGAAATTAAAGCCACGAGACAAACAGATTTTAGACCGTGTTCCAGGTAGCAATCGACAGGAAGAGTGGAACCGGTACGACACTCGGCGAGCGAATATCCTCACCGATGATCACGATCTTCCGCTACTCTCCCGAGAGACGATCCCAAAATACGGGGCTGACGAGAAACGCTACGAATTCACAGACTACGGGCGCTTCGTCCGCTGGCTGACTCCCTACGTGGATAATAAAGGGTCATATCCCGCGGTGCTCCGTGACTTCCTGAGCGATGCCCCCGAAGACCTTGTGGACGAGGCAAGTGACTGGGTGAGCGAATATACGGGATCCGCCCAACGCCTTGATTTGGACGTGGATGATTTACACGACTCAGTTGACATCGACACAGGTGAGACCGGCCTTTTGTTCTCAAATTTCTCGCTATGGCTTAGGGTATGTAATGTGACGGATGATGACAAATGGGAGGATAATTAAGAGCTCCTCTGTGATTCTAGGTCATTGTGCGTCGAGGCTCGCAACAAATTCTTCGACCTCATCCCGGTCGACCCGCATCGCCTTAACGACCTGTAATGCGAGTTGGAGATCCTCGTCGACGGCACTTTCAGTAGTAGCTTCTTGCGCGATTTCGACTTCCTCTGCGGCGTTGATGTCGAGAGCCTGTCCACATCGCATACAAAAAGCTGCGTCAGCCCCATTCAACTCTTCGCAACGTGGGCATTCGGTCACACTTGGTTTATCGCCTTTTTGGTCGGGTTCATAAAGGCCGTGTAACTGGTCGTACGCATTATCGATATCACGCCCGCTTAGGTGGACGTACCGCGCAGGAACGTCAGATCCTTGCACCCAACCGAACCACTTGCAAAGCTGTGCCTCCGTCATTTCGTTTGCGAGATACGATGCTCGGGAATGCCGGTAATGGTGTGGATTCGATGGTTTGTCGATTTCGGCGCGTTGCATATTCTTTTTGAGAATTTTATCTCGAATATATCGGTATCCAAGTGGTTCGTCAGCGTCTCCTTGCTGGATCTTACACCATAGCGGAGCGTCTTTTTGTGGTTTTGGGTGTGTATTCAGCCAGCTGTTAATGTGCGGAACCGACTCGACAAGTGGAAGACGTCGCGAGCCAGTTTTTCCATCGATCACGACTTTTTTTCCATGTTTTCGATCCTCGATATCCCCTACGGTTAGATCGATTAGCTCACCGATTCGGGCGCCAGTTTCGTAGAGCATAGAGATGAACGCCTTGTCGCGTGGATTCTTTGCGGCAGTGATCTGTGCCTCAACCTCGTCTTTTGTGAGTAGGTCCTTTGGGAGCGTTCCATTGCTATTTCCATTGCTCAGCCGAATCCATTTCACTTCTTCAGGTGTTTCGCCTCGATCTGTATCTTTTAGCCACCCCCAAAAGGTCTTGATGACTGTTTTGTAGGTGTCGATCGTTTCGTCGGTGTACTCCTGCTCATGTACCCATGCAATTAAATCTTTGACGTCTGATTTATCCATCTCGCTGAATGGCTTTTTTGTCTGTTCAGCGATGATCTTGAGCCGCTGAGTATTCCGAACGAGTGTGGCGTCGCTAAGGCCATTGAGCACCTGATCACGCTTGTAATCGAGGATTAGCTCTTTATTTTGGTTGAGTATCTCGTCGGCGTTCTGGATGTTCGCTATGGTCTTCTCCAGTTGTGCCGAGAAGTCAGCGGTTGGCATGGTCTAACTTCGCACCCTTGCAAAATAAGGGTTTTGAACCCTTGTTCTGTAAGCCCTCCACCGGCTTGCATAAAAAGGGTTCAAATCCTTCTTTCATTTTCACTACCTGCAGTATCATGTAAGAAACAACCGGTTTGGGAGCTTGTTACCAAAACAACTGCTTTATCAGACGGGAGAATTGCTCTCGGGAATTTGTGCGTCTTTTATCCCTCAAATTGTACTTCCCGACTACTGTGATAATAGTCATTCAAACAGAGGGACTGTCATTCGTTCATAAACATATATAGTACACAATTTGAGCCTTCTAACTCGTAATAAAATTGATCTGCGGACATCACTCTCATATTGAATAGTATACAGTGGTCGTCCTAATTTTGCTCACTATGTTAAATCAAAACAGAGAAATTAATCAGGAGGATTCCAATGGTCACTTATGTCGTCTGACTATCCCTCTGACTGGAACTCAAGAAGAAAGCGCGTCTATAAAAGAGACGATTATACTTGTAAGAATTGTGGTATTAAAGGTGGACCGTATGGAAACGCTGAACTCCACGCACACCACGTAGTGCCGAAAAGCCGGGGTGGGACACACGACGTGTCTAACCTTATTTCTCTCTGCAATCAATGTCACAAGACAGTTCACAGTAAGAACGCCCAAGCACCAACTGCGTACCAGGATCATGGACGCAGTATTGATTATACAGATCCAGACATCGGGGACTTAGCTGATATAATTCTTGAAGACACTGAAACGATAGTCTCTGCCTCAGGAAATCTATTAGTTGATACGTATTCGAAATTACAAAATGGATCTCTGGATTTTGAGGATACCTTGGAGATGGAGAATGAACTTCGAGTTGCGATCATTAGTACATTTGAGATGGTTGAGATGGTCCCGACCAGTTCGACAACCGGTTATTCGGTGGATTTTTTGAAAACGATGATCTCGTGTATAAAAGAAGCAGAAGAACTTCTGTTAGTTGTTATGTCTACGTTGGACTTAATCGATGAGTGTATATTTGATCTCGTTGATCAGGCAACCAGTTGTCCAAAGTGCGGAACAAGTATCGGTGAATCAGACTCATTTTGTACGGGATGTGGAGTTGATTTTTCTAAGATGATTCCATCTTGTCCTGAGTGTGATTCTGAAGTCCTTAGAGAGAATGACTTTTGTGGGGTGTGCGGTACAAAGTTGGAAGCACATGTTGAGGAAGTTTTGGGTACCGCCGAGATACATGATGAATGGCATACTCGTATGGAGCGAAATTTGGAGAAATTAGATTCGGCTCTTGAAGAATATATTATTTCTGAACGAAGTTTAGAGGCCCAATTCCGAGTAGAATCAGAGATGTTGACAAATCCTATTTGGGAATTTTGCCCCTCATGCGGATTCCCGGGAGGTACGCTCCGATCATCATCTGGTATTGATTGTGTTGTCTGTGGTGCTGAATGGGAAGATAGAGGCATACTTAACCGAAGAGTCGAGATGGTCTCCGGTCCGGATAGGGGAGCATCAATGCCAGAATCCGAATGGGGGCCGATTGGAGAACGATACAACCAAGAAGAACGTTTTCGTGAAGTGATATTTCCTGATTCTCACTTCGCATAGGTGTCAGCGTTCCGACTAACCACGAAGCGTGCTATCCAATCGAGTCCGTAGATTCGGACAAGTTGGTAGTTTTACCTGGAAGCGTTCTTAACGACTAGATCAGTGTCGTCGAGTGGTGAACTTGTCACCTCAAGCACCTCGTGAGAAACAAGACGCTTTACCATATGTGATTTTAATAGTGTTGTCAAATGGGCCGGTCTATCAGGATGACGTTGCAATTATTATGTACGGACGTATTGACTAAGTAATGACTGATAACGATCAGGCGACGCTACCTGGAACAGGTCCAGATATACTTACGCTTGACATTCTTGAAAATCATCTGTGGGCTGCAGCAGACAAACTCCGGGGAAGCATTGACTCGGCGGATTATAAAAACTATATTTTTGGATTGTTATTCCTCAGACGGGCAAATGATCGCTTCGAAGAGGAAACCGAAGAGGTCGCCGAAGAGCTTGGAATACCAGTAGAGACCGCGAGGGACGATCGAGATCTTCACCAAGAGTTTTGGATTCCGGAGCGTGCCCGGTGGAATCACATCAAGGCCCAAGAGACCGATGTTGGCGCGGCGCTGAACAAGGCGCTCGCAGCGGTCGAAGACGAGAACGATCCCATTGCCGATCGCGTGCTCACCTCTGTCGATTTCAATGATAAAGACCGACTCCCGGACGCGCTTCTCTCGGATCTCGTCTCACATTTCTCTAAGTATCGCTACCGGAACGAAGACCTCGAAGATCCAGATATCTTTGGACGAGCCTACGAGTACCTCATTCGTGAGTTCGCGGACGACGCGGGCAAAAAGGGCGGAGAGTTCTACACGCCGCGAGAGGTCGTCCGTCTCATCGTCAAGTGCGTCGATCCGCAGCCAGGTCATCGTGTCTACGACCCCTGTTGTGGCTCCGGTGGGATGCTCATCTACTCCGCCGAGCACATCCGTGAGTCGGGCGGCGAGATGGACGACATCTCGCTGTACGGCCAAGAGAAGAATCTGAATACGTGGGCGATCGGACAGATGAACGTCCTGCTGCACGAGCTGTACGACGCCAAGATCGAGAAGGGCGACACCATCACCGAGCCCAAGCGCGTCACGAAGCACGACGAGTTGGAAGTGTTCAATCGGGTTATTGCGAATCCGATGTGGAATCAAAAGGAGTGGAACAAAGAGTGGGTCGAGGACAATGAACCGTACAACCGCTTCCCGTACGGGCTGCCGCCGTCGAACCGCGGCGATTGGGCGTGGATTCAGCTCATGATCGCCTCACTCAACGAGACCGGGAAGGCTGGCGTCGTCATGGACAACGGCGTGCTGTTCCGATCGCGATCAGAAAAGAAGATCCGCAAGCCGATCTTAGAGGACGATCTCGTCGAGGCCGTGATTGCGCTGCCCGAGAACCTGTTCTACAACACCTCATCACCGGGCTGCATCCTCATTTTGAACAAAGATAAGCCCGCGGAGCGAGAGGGCAAGGTCCAGTTCATCTACGCCGAAGATCAGACGCTTCGAGAATCGGACGTACAGATGTATGCGGAACTGTCGAACCAGAATCAACTGACCAATGAGGGGGTTGAATATCTTGCAGAGACGTTCCTGACGGGACGCGAGGAAGATCACCACAGTCGGCTCGTTGATTTAGCGGAGATCGAAGAGAACGACTGGAACCTGAACGTGCCGAGATACGTTGATACGACCGAACCTGAGGAGCCGATCGACGTGAGCGAGAAGCTACGGGAGTTGGATCGGCTGGCCGAGAAGCGTCAGAAGACGGATGAGGAACTGCAGCAGTACATGGAGGAGTTAGAGTACCGATGAGCGAGGCGATTGAGCGTCCCAACGATAGAGAGGGATACAAAGAGGTCCAAATCGGTCCAAAAACACAGCACATCCCCGAAGATTGGGAGATAATCCGTCTCGACAACGAAGAATATGTCCAGAGAACTATGGGTGGTACTCCGGACACCAGTGTCGACGAATACTGGGGTGGCGAGATTCCTTGGATGCGTTCCGGTGACATCCATCAACGGTACATCACCGATGTCGAGGGGAGGATCACTGAAGAGGGAAAAAGTGCATCGCGAGCAGAAGTTATACCAGAACACTCTGTCCTAATCGGATTAAATGGA
>LFFM01002084.1_pt1 | contig 13392 bp, 27 predicted proteins | sample 643131 | NCBI WGS metagenome assembly LFFM01 (sample SAMN03777445, study PRJNA286221) | soda lake metagenome | biome: soda lake; feature: Kulunda steppe; material: water; isolation source: sample Tc-Br brine of Tanatar trona crystallizer | place: Russia: Kulunda steppe | collected 2011-07
GAAATTCACTGCTTCTTCGTGTGTCAAATCGGTTTGAAGAGCAATCCGAATTCCATATCGGAAAACCTTCTGCTTATCATTTTCCTGCTTCGATACCCGTTGTAAATCATTTTCTTCTTTCATATCTTCTTCTCCTTCGTGTTCCACTTCTTCCGCTTCTTCTCTATCATTCCCATTAACTCGGCCCTCCGGACCCTTTTGAGCCTCTTCCGTAGGGAGGTAGTGGCTTCGCAAGATGCTTCGAATAAATGATCCGGAGTATCCACCATCGAATTCTTCTTTCGATAGGGCCTCAAGATCGTTCATGATCATAGGCCAATTCTCGTTGATGAGATTAATTACATTGCGTGCGCCGCGTGTTTCTCCTTCTTTGATTTGTGTGATTCGTTCTGGATATGGAGAGTAAAAATACGGTGGCTCTCCAACTTCGTATTCCTCATCGATTCCTACACTCACGTACCGTGATGTTTCGCTCATGGAGTTTATCTCCATCATAACCCATGGGGGATACTATCTTTGTTATAAGCAACATATACGGGGGTAATGAAGCATTTATATTTGTAGCACTTGAAAAAGCTACTGAACTACAATGAACAAAACAAAAGAAATTGCATTCAATGCACTTCGACAAATGTATCAAGAAGCAGAACCACCTCTAGATTTTGACGACGTACTTGAAAATCCAAATGAATATGGAGATGATTGGTACAATAATCATTATCTCGATGGAGATCGGCAGAGTGAAATTGTATCTGAACATTGCGATGGAGAGAATCTTACAGGTTCACAACATACTGCAATTCTAATGACAGCCATTCTTAATTACGGACCAAAATCTACACCAAATTAAGAATAATCGATATGGTTTTATTTGTAGGCTTTTAACTGCCTAGTGAACCGCAATGAATGAAGACATGGAAAACTTTGTCCGGGCTGCACAAAATAATGAATACGCTGAATATGAATTTGCTGATGAATTTGTTCTTGTTACAAATTCTGAAAAAGATCGAAGTTTCAAACCGTGGTTAGTTATTCCAAAAGATATTTCAAGTGAGGATGGGATTATTCAACTTCTTGAAAATGAAGCAGGTGAAACTATTTCATTCAATGATATCGAAATCTTTCATCAAGACAAATTGAGTTTCGTTACAATTAAAGAAGCAGAATTGGAGGTTGAACAATGAAGAAGTGTCCAGAATGCAATTCAAACCGATCTGTGTATAGTCGAAGAGATCATTTTAAATGCTATAAATGTGGATATGTTTACAAGCATAAACTAATTGGCGATAGTGTGCCTACACGGGAGAGTAATAGCAAATGTGGGGATATTATATCGAATTATTTTGATGGAGTGTCTCGTGCGTGTGTGCAGAAGAAGGTATATACTGATGGGACGGCTTGTAGTATTACTCCTACAACCGTCAAACATTTAAAAAATAGAACATACATGGTAGCTTGTACATTCGATAAAGACTAACCGTAGCTTTTTGTTTTTGGGGGTAGTAACATAATCAATGGCAAAAAAAAGTAATAGAATACAAGACTGTAGAACGGGAAGAAGAGATAACTGTTTGGTAAAATTTTGTTTTGGCCTTTCATGGTTTTTGCAACGATAATTGAATATAATGAAAGGTGGACAAACATAGAAAGGCAAAAAGGATATTTAGCTACTTCAATTGGATCAACATTATGGTTCTCTCCACTAATACTCACACTCAGCTATTTATTTATTTCTTAAATCTCAAAATGTCACGGGGATAAAAAAGAAACGTCGCATGGTTTTGAGGGGGTATGGTAAGATTTATAACAAAGTAGGATAATATTATTTTGCCGGAGTGAAATTCCGGATGATTCAAATGAGTAAATCACAAGTTCAAATCGGTCCACGGCCTCTTGGTGCAGTACAAAATAATGAAGAAGATACAGTTTCAGAATTTATTGGATTCCTAACATTCTCCACAACAGGAGATGTTCTAGTTCCACGCGAATGGTTGCTAAACAAGTGGGAAAGTTATGATCTCCCTAACTCTCTTCTGCCAAAAAAGCCAAGTAATTGGCAAGCTTACCGTCGAATGAAAAACGTTCTACTTGATGATGTAGATTACAAGAATTATCAAATTCACATCGATGAATATGATCGACAATTCAACTGTAAGTTCCATCTTGAAAAATCGAATGAAATGGGGAGCAATACTTATATCGTATACACGCAAACATTCTTCCCTGAAGAATTGATTGGAGAAGAGGGAGGAGATTGGAGAACGAAACGTGTTGGACGTTTGGAATTCTATCGTCCTGAAAATGATATGCCGGGTCAATTGATTACAAATTTCGATGAAGATGGGGATGGGGGGATGGGGACTGTTCATCAAAAGGCTTGTGAACGGTTGGGGGTTAGAGCGAGAGAATTATTTAGCAAGATGCAGAACCATCACAATTACAGTGATATCAATAGCATTGTTGAAAAACTTCGTTCAAATTCAAATGCAATTCCAATCCGACGAGCGGTTTACTTCATTCCTTCACACCATCAAGAAACAATTGAAAGTCTAAGTCAATTGTGGGAAGATCTGAATCAATTTAAAGAGCGTGGAGAAGAAATGCGAATTGAAACAACACCAGTTATCAACATTGAATCGCAACGGGAAATGGTAGCAGAGAGGGTGCGGGCCAAAGTTGAATCACTTGTAGATGATGTGGTGGGTGAAATGTTGGCAAAGTTCGAAGACGATGATGAACTAACCGCAGATGCTACTGCGCGTGAAATTACAAATCAATTGTCGGAAACATATGGTATTTCACAAGAATACAATACTCTTCTTTCACTCCGAATGTCAGTGAAAGATATTCTTGAAAAACAACGAAAGGAATTGACTGATGAACAATCTAATATTGTTGAATCAGTTATCAACCAATCCAACTTGGAGGATTACTAAAATGAGTAAAGAAATTACATTCAATGATGCAGGTATAATGATGGCAAGAGATGGACACTTGTTCATCTTGTGGGATAGAAATGTTAATGTATTCGGGACAGGAAGAAAATATTCTGAAGCATTGAGTAACTTGGCAGAAAATTATACGGAGGACTACTAAAATGAATCATGGAATCTTTTGGAGTAGAATTGGATGGATTTTACTTACAATTATGTATATATTATATGTAATTAATATAGTTGAATTTCAAGATGCTATAATGTTCATGATCGTAATGCTTGCAATTATGATTGGATGGCTACATGAATAAATTCAATAAAATCAACCTTGGTGGGTATGAAGGAAGTTTCGAATGTCCATATTGTGGATATTCAATAGATATATCCCAAGGTAATGCATTAGAAGAGCCGATTTTCACTTGTCCTGAATATGATGGAGACAATTCAGGTTGTGGAAAAGAGTGGCAAGTTTATGCAAGTGAGGTTATAAATGACTAATCAACCAAGAAATTCTAATGGTCAATTCATTTCAACAGAGAAGATAGAAAGTGAAGAAAAAATCATTTTCTATATTTCTGAATTTGAGGCTCGTGTAATTGCAAACAGACTTGAACGGTTATCTCAACGGTATAAAAAGATGTTTGAAGATTTCAATACTACAGTTTCAATAGATCAAGATTGTAGTCATTGGGCTTCAAAATTCTATAGTGTCTGTGCAACGAGAGATAAATATGATGATGATTTCTATAAAAATGGAAAGAAACGTCATACTGAAGCATTGTATCCAGTAAAAATCGAATTAACAGCATATGAATGTTGGAGTATTGGTAATCGTCTATTTGAAATCGGAGATTACTATGAAAAGAAATTGAATGAAGATAGAATCGCCAAAGAAACAAAGTGGCTTGCACGTCGATTCCACGCTGAAAAAAAGGAGCAAGAAGAATGACTGAAGAATTTGATCACCATTGGGAAAATAGTATCGTGAAGAAAACATTTGTTTATAATAATCGTCCATGTGTTGTTGTTCGGCATAAACACATTGGACATTATTGTGGATATACAAAAACTACTCTACCATCCATGAGCCATGATGATATTAGTTATTTCGAAGGTGGAAAATATGTAAAACTAATTGAAGTGCATGGTGGGATTACTTACGGAAAAACAGAAAATGGTTGGGTAGGATTCGATTGCGCTCATGCAGGTGATGTTTGTTGGGAAGATGATGAATTAGTTTCCGAGGAAATTGCTGACAAATATAGAGATGAATATACGAGAGATTGGCACATTGAAGATGTATCTATAGAATTAAAACATTTCGCTGATCAACTTGCTGCACTTGAACAGTATATCGGAAACAATTTCCCAACCTTTAATACATACTAATGGCTAAATGTGAAAATTGTGAATCAATACTGTCGAATCAATTCGCAAAAGTATATGGGAATGACAATAATATAGTGTTCCGTTGTATTCATTGTGTTGATCCCAATGAAGGTGGAAGGTCAATTCTTCGTTATGGAGGTGCAGCCATAGAAAATATGGAAGAAGTTCAACGGAGAATGCCGTAAATAAATCCAAAGGTTTTTATTTTGAGGGTCTGTATCAAGACCCGTGTTGATCCAATGAGCAATATTACTACTCACAAAATTACAGAAGAAAGTGGTGAAGAGACTGGTGAAAAATCAGAATACAACATTAATGATAACTATAGTGTTGTACTAAATATTCCGGAGCTAAAAGATATTAATCATCCGCTTGTTCCGGAAGTGAATAATGATTACAAACTTCGAACAATTAATGGAGTTTATGACCTAGAACTACTTTCATTCGTCATTAATGATCCCGATTATTTTGCAATGCTTGAAGGTGAAGCTGGCGTTGGAAAGAACATGGCAATTAAAACTATTGCTGCGGTGAGTAATTGGCCGATGATCCGTGTCAATTTTTCAGTAGGGACTACATACCAATCTCTTGTCGGACGATATGCTCCAGTTGATTCAGAAGATACCGAAGAAGAAACGATTGATCGTGTAGAAGCAATTCGAAAGACTGCACTTCGAATGTATGAAGATGAACCTAACCTTACGTTGGAAAAAGCTATGGAATTGGCTTCGCATTCAATTCCAAATGGAAGCTCTTTCAGATGGGTTGATGGGCTTCTAACAAAAGCTGTTCGTAATGGTTGGATGTTTGTAGCGGATGAAATTAATGCGGCTGATGAAGAAGCTGTGATGCCTCTGAATGGACTAACTGAAGATCGTGATAGTCGGTATCTAACGATTGAAGAAAAATCTGAAGTTATTGAACCACATCCCCGTTTCCGGTTTGTTGCTACGCGAAATCCAATTAGTTATGCTGGTGTTTCAGAGATGAATGCTGCGCTTGAATCTCGTGCTTATGTTATCGAATTCAACTATCATGAAGCTGAAGCAATTGCTGAAATTCTTCGAACGAAAACTAATATTGTAGAGAATGAATCCGAGAAAGCACTTACTCAACTTGTTTCACTTGCTCAAGATATTCGACGGATGGAACAAGAAGGTAATCAATTCGTTACAAAGATATCGACTCGTGATTTATTGAAGGTAAGTAGACTTACTGATATCATGGGTATCCGTGAAGCTACTAAAACTATTTTCCTTGGGATTGCTGATCCAACAGATAAACAAAGTCTTAAAGAAATGATTGATACTCAACGCTTCGAGTAACTAAATAGCAAAGATTTATTTTTGTCCAGTACGTAAAACAGAGTGAAGAGAGATTAATGAAAAAATACATAGACGGAAGATGTGATGTCTGTGGAGCGCCCGATGCTGAAGGCTGTTGGAATCAGTCAAACGATGAACCAACTCAAGCCTGTGAAGATTGTAGACTAATGGACCCAAACATAATTAAATGAAACGAATCACAGCACAAAGTACGGTAGAAGAAGTAATGTCAGAATTGGGCGTCGGACCCGAAGAAAAACTACGAGAAACTTCAAAACGAAAGAATACTTTGGAGAAATTCGCACAAATGCGTTCCAGAAATCCAAAGGTTACTCTTAGTTTAAAAAATGTTCCTACTGCATTTGTTAAAGCAGATGAAGAATTGAATGAATTTATTGACATTACAGTTACTACAAGAGAATTTAATCAAACAATCACCGATCTACCTCAAAAGTATTCGGATTATTTGATTCAAAAAGCAATGGCAAGCCACGAGGTTGGGCATGTTTTATATTCTGATTGGCCTGCGCTTGAACACTTCATGAATAAAGTTGAAGAAGAAGAGAAACAATGTGAAGGTGTCGATGAATCAATGGCAAAGACATATAAAGATATGTTCGCTAATTTTTACAATGTATTAGAAGATGGGGCCATTGAAAAATATTTAGGAGAAGAATTCCGACTGGATGAAGAAATTCTACATCTACGAGCAACAATTCATGAGGATAATTACTTTGGACAGGAATACATGGTAGAAGGAGATACAGTATATCACTATCCATTTTTCTATGTCATAATGACAGCCGCACTTAATATTGGAGTTTATGATAATGGAGAATTGGATAAACTAATTGATGAAGACAATGAAAAACATATTTTTTCTGTTAGAGGTGGAGAGGTAGATAGAGAAATGCTTATTCAAAATGTTCTCCCATTGATCCAATCATCTATTCCAAAAATCCATAATAAAATAGATGCTTGGGAAAGAGCAGAAGAGATATATATTCTTTGGTCAGAAATTAAAAAATATATTGATAGATCGCAAACATCGGGGAGAATGGAATTCAATCAACAACAAAAACATTCTGAATCCAATTCGTATATAGAAGGAGTACCTGAAAATATTTCAAAAGCACATGGAGATCAAGATAAAGAGCCTATTTCAATCGATATCAATTTAAATGAAAGCGGAAATAAAACATTTGGCCAAAATCAAGGAGATAAAACCAAAGAAAATTCTGAAAAAGACGGTATTGGAAATTCTGAACAAAAGGCACAACAAGGAATAATCAATGAAGTATTTGAAGGCGATAATGATTGGTCTGATGAAATTGAAAATATCATTAATTGTTTAGGTGCTGGTGATGGTACAGATGAAATTGCTATTGCTGATGATGGAGAAGTAGACCATGATCGAATGCAAGAAGCAATAAATTTATCTAAAAGAACATCACGATTATTCCAACGGAGACTACGGCAAATGAATAAAGATAAAGTAGTTCGGAATAAAGAACGGGGTTACTTTGATTCTAATGCTTTAATTTCTGCTGAAAGAGGTTCTACAAAAATTTTCAAACAATCGAAAAAAGGAAAAGATAAAAACTATAGTTGTATGATTGTACTTGATAGATCTGGTTCAATGAATCGTAGAATTGAAGAAGTTGAATTGGCTGCTGGTGCAATTGCATGGGGACTTGAAGAAAATGGAGTTGATACCTCAATTATTGATACCGAATCTTCGATGACTACCTTATCTAAACCATTTGGTACGAATGTAGATTCTTTCAAACAAAAGATATTTTCTGGTCGGTGTGGTGGTGGAACACCTCTCACACATACAATGAGATTCGCTCGTCAAAGAATGGATAGAGGGAGTGGTGATTATCCATTTGTTATTGTTATAACCGATGGAAGACCATATAATATTGATTCATTTAAACATGAAGTTAAAAATGCCAACTTCCCAGTATTGGGATTGTATCTCACAGATAATTCAGACGTTGAAGATCAATTATCACTATATGATAATGCTATCACATGCAAAAGTTCAGATGATGTCAATCAAAATTTGATCAATCTAATCAATTCAATCATTTTCTAATATGGAAAAATATATTTCGTTAAAAACAGATGCTTCGTATAAAGAAAAAGTAGGATGTGGCCTATCATATGAATTTGAAATTAGAAATGAAGAGGGTATCCAGAATATAAAAGGAAATAGATTTAGTAAAGACATAAAAGATTCAACAGAAGGTGAATTAAATGCTACTGTTTATGGCATTATTAAAGTTTTAAAACAAATTAATAATCCAAGTGAATATATTATATCCGTATCATCGGATTGTGAATATGTTATCAATTGCTTCCAACAAAGATATCCAAACCAACCAACGGTAGTAAAAACAGCATTTAATATTTTAGATCTATTTGCTGGTTGGAATATGAAATGGATTCCAAGAGTGAAAAATGCAAAAGCTGATGCACTTGCAAAATCAGCATTAATGAAAGCTGAAGATCAACTATGATAAATCTAAAAACATTAGAAAGAAGATTGCAATATAGATTGCCTTCAGATTTTGCAGAAGATATCGCTGATGAATTTGCAAAATTTGAAGTCGAAATTAGAAGATTATCTTACGAGGAAGAAAAGCATGGACAAGCGACTCTAACCGATTCTGAAATGAATAGGCTTAATACAACTAATCAATTTGGAAGCGATGGACTAACTGTGATACAATGGCAATCTGTGAAAGGAAAAGCTATTTCAAATGGTATAACAGACTGGACAAGTAAAGTCGATGGGGAACTATCTTATCACGAGAATATGTCATTGATGGAAATGCAAAGAGAACGATAACCTTTTAAACATCCGCCTTCAAGATTATATTGTAATGCGAGACGAAGAAATTATTCGTAAAGCGTATGCACTGACCGCTCAAGCAGCAGATGAAGTTCAAGAAGAACAACCCATGGAATCTGCTACTGCTTTTGTAATTATGCGAGCATTAGCATGGGTTCTCGATGAACCAGAAGGAGATGAAATGTTTGAAGAAGTTGAAGAAGAATTTCAAGAACTTTTAGAAGAAGAATGAATGAAAATATTAATAAAAATTAAATAATGGATAAAACCAAACGAGATAAGAAAGGACGTTTCGTATCGCAAGGAGAATGTAGTTTCGATTCAAAAACTGGAAAAGAAACTGCTGAAGAACATTCATGGAGTAATCGAAGAAAACAAACTCTTAAAAGATTAGGACTTTGGGAGGAAGTGAATAATGAGTGATTTTAAATACAATCCGGGGTCAGATAAGGCAATAGATAACGAATGTATTTGTCCAATTTTGAATAATGATCATGGAAAAGGATATATGGATAATTCAGATTATTTTGTAACCCGAATGGATTATCCACTTCACGGTGAGCAATGAAAATTACATTAATTGCAGCATTGACGCGAGATCGAGTAATTGGAAATGATGGTGAAATTCCTTGGGATATCCCCGAAGAATTAGAACATTTTAAAAATACTACATTTGGTCATCCGATAATTGTTGGAAGGAATACACGAGAGAATATTGGCGAATTACCGGAACGATTAAATATTGTTCTCAGTAGATCCGAAACATTCAATGGAGAACAAACAGTAACAGCAAGGAATAAACAAGCAGCTATAGAAGCTGCTATGGATAGTTTTGAAGATGAAGTATTCATCATTGGTGGAGAATCTATTTATCGGCATTTCATTGATGATGCTGATAGATTAATTCTTTCATGGATTGATAAAAACTATGAAGGAGACACACACTTTCCAGATTTCACATACCCGGAATGGAAAATGATGGAACAAAGAATCCGAAATAAATACACAATTATTGATTATGAAAAACGTTGACACAGAATATTTGAACTTGGTTAGAGATGCATTGGTAAACGGGAATTTCAAACGTAACCGTACAGATGTAGCTACTATCTCTAAATTTGGAGTTAGCTATACAATTGATAATACAAAAAGTTTCCCTTTACTTACAACTAAAAAAATGGATGGAGGAAGATGGGATTCTCTTGCCCATGAACTGATTTGGTATATTTCTGGAGAACATCATATTCAAAATCTACGAGAACATACCTCAATTTGGAATGAATGGGCCGATGAAAACAATAATCTCGAAACTGCATATGGTAGATTTTGGCGTGCATATCCTGTACCCGGTGGCCCATCCAGAAAAGAAGGGGAGACATGGGTCGATCTATCCGATGATAATGTAAATACTGAAAGGTTTGATATGTCATTTGATCAATTGCAGTATGTAATCCAGAAATTAAAAGAATCCCCGAATTCAAGAAGAATCCATATGACAGCATGGCATCCAGCTAATGCTTCAAAGTCTCTTCTTCCACCATGTCATCATTCAGTTACATTTAATGTTCAAAGTCGAGATGAATTGAATGTACATCTTCAACAACGTTCAGGAGATATTGCATTGGGAATACCATTTAATATTGCTTCATATGCTCTTCTACAGCGTCTCATTGCAAATGAAACTGGACTAAAGGCTGGTAAATTCCACCATTCAATTACTGATGCTCACGTCTACTGTGGTCGTGGAGAGCGGGCAGATTGGTGGGAAGAAAATATTAATAGATTCCAACAAACCTTACCATTTGAATCATGGCAAACTCTATGGAAGAATTCTGAACCACCAGAACAAGAGAATACATACGATCACATCCCCGGACTTATGGAACAATATACACGACCAGCAAAGAAAAGTCCAAAGGTTGAAATTGCAAATAAGCCAATTGATGATATCGAATATGATGATATCAAACTAAAAAACTATGAATCTCATGATTCTATTCAATTTTCAGTAGCTCCATAAACGAAATACTTTTATTCACGAGCCTTTTACTTCCTCTTACATGAATGGAGTTATGGCAAGAGTATTATTCATAATGGTGGAAGTTATGAATGATATTACTTTCGAAAGACCAGAAAAAGCATTTGTTGCAACTTGTATCGCATTCATAGCATTTATTGCAGGAGTATTAATGCCATGGTGAAAGATCATTTTGAAACATTCAGTGTAAAACTTCCACCGGAAGATATGGAAAGGTATGAAGAAAACTGCAATACCAAATCAGGAACAGCGAGAATGCTTATTAAAACATGGAATGAAGCAATTGAAGATTATGATTTAAAGAATGAACCAGAAGCAATGAATCTTGCAATTTTATACGCATATAAAAATGCTATTGAAAAACACATTGAATCATTAAAATCTCAACGAGATAAGCTTCAAACAACAATCGATGATATTGAAGATGAAGATAACGATGATGAAATCCTCTTCGAAGTAGATCTCAAATTGAAGAGAAAACATCTATGAAAGACGAAGATTTAGATGAATGTCCAGAATGTGGGAAAAATGCAGTTGTCGTATGGGTTGTCGGTTGTCAATGCAAATACTGTGGTGCAACATTATGAGTGAAAACAAACAATCAATTGAGGAAGAAGAATGATAACTTTAGCAACATACATTTTTCTGATTGCAACGGAACAAACTGATCCAAGTATAACAATGTTTTTATTTACAATACTTTATGATATTCTCATTGCTTGATTAATTGGAGGAAGTTAATATGTCAAATAAAGAAAAAGTAAAAGTAATTATCGATTCCAATGAGGAATCACAAAATATCAAAGCAGTAGAAATCTTCGTACTTCATGAAGATGTAGAAACTTTTGAAATCAAGCCATTAGAAACAGGTGATTTCGTTATAGAAGATTGTGTTTTTGAACGAAAAACTCCTTCTGATTTCGCAAGTAGTTTAATGGAAGGTCGATTGAGAGAGCAAGTTGAAAGATTAGCTCAACATGATAAAAATGGTTATGTTCTAATCGAAGGAGATATGAGAGATTTTTCAAATCTAGATCACACACAAATCCCTGCTAAATCACTCAGAGGAATGGTTGCTTCAATCATGGGAAGATACGGTGTTCCCGTTGTTTTCTGTTCGAAACCACAATATCTCGCTGATATCGCTATCCGCATTGCTAGGAAATCTATTGAAGATCCTTCACAGATTCAAGTTTCAGATTCCAACACGGTAAAAGAAGTACCATTTATGGTGAAGTTCTTCATGAACTTCGATGGTGTTGGACTAGCAACAGCAGAAGACTTAGCATATCATTTCGATAGCATAGAAACAGTATTAAATAAAAGTATTGATGATTTCAAAATTGTAGATGGAGTAGGAGATAAAACAGCTTCAACTATATTTGAGACGATACATGGTGATGAATCTCCACAAAAAGAACGAAAGAATACAGTAGTTAGAGTTTAAGCATTGTGTGGGCGTAACCATTCTGCATCACAGATAACACATCTATAAAGTGTATAATCTCTTTTATCTTCTTCAACAACTTCAATTGGTTTTCCCATTCCATCATTGCAATCCGTACAAACAGCAGAAGCATTAATTTTCATCATTTAGTTTATCGATTGAGTAGTAATAATCAGTCGTTACATTGATCTGAACACCCAATTTTTCATAGACATTAGAATTATTAATTTCAAAAAGAATATCTTCTAAGTCTTCATTATGTTTTTCAAGTATTTCTTGATATTGTTCAACGAGCAATTCTAAATCCTGCATCTCTTCTTCAGACACATTATCTATTTCTTCAGCACTAATTAAAAAATCTTCTTCCATTTCTTATATTTTAATCTGCATAGCTAATTTATACACATAAAAACAAACTACAACGAATACAATATAGTTTGTTTATCTATCCTTCACAAGCAGCACACTGCAACATATTACGGCTGAATTTCTGTGCAGCATTAACACTCTTTTGATAATAAAGACTCTTGACACCAGTTCTCCATGCTTCGATATAGAGTTGGTTGATGTCTTTGATACTAACATTATCTGGATCAATAGACATATTCAAACTTTGACTCTGATCAATATATTGTTGACGTTGAGCGGCTTGTTTAATAATAGCCATTTGGGGAATCTCTGAAAATTTCTTGAATACATCTTTTTCTTCTTCAGTTAAGAAATCCAAATGTTGAACACTACCATCGTTTCGCATAATAGTATCCCAAACTTCCATTGTGTTTTTATCTTTTTGATCGAGAAGTTCTTGCAAGAAACTGTTTTTCTGAGTGGATTTCAGCTTTGATCCATCTCTAACAAAATAATTTGCCTTCAATGGCTCAACGCTTGGACTCACTTGACCAAGAATGATACTACTGGATTGTGTCGGGGCAACAGCCATAGTAGTCGTATTACGGCGACCATATCCTTCAAGAACTTCAGGTTCTCCAAACTTTTCAGCAAGTTCTCTACTAGCTTCATAACTCCGATTTTTGATCGTTTTAAATAAAGAGTTATTCTTTTGCATTGCTTCTGCACTATTGAATGGAATCATATTACTTTGCAGATAACTGTGCCATCCAAGAACACCAATACCCACAGCACGGTGTCGTTTGGCAAACCGAACGGCTCGTTCCATAAATTCAACACCATCCGATTTTTCAATAAACTCTTCCATAACAGCATCTAGGAAGTATGTCAAAGTTTCAACTGCATCGGTGTCTTTCCACTCGTCGTAGTGCAGAGCGTTCATACTCGACAAGCAACAGACGAAGCTCTCGTCAGGCCCGGCGGGAAGGGCGATCTCGCTACAGAGATTAGAGGCATTGATTTGGTATCCCTTGTCTTTGTAGACCTGC
>LFFM01002085.1_pt1 | contig 13388 bp, 12 predicted proteins | sample 643131 | NCBI WGS metagenome assembly LFFM01 (sample SAMN03777445, study PRJNA286221) | soda lake metagenome | biome: soda lake; feature: Kulunda steppe; material: water; isolation source: sample Tc-Br brine of Tanatar trona crystallizer | place: Russia: Kulunda steppe | collected 2011-07
GATCGACTTCGGGTATCCGCTCATCGATCACTGTCCCCGGCATACTTCTGCTCCAGAGCTGCCTCGCTGGCGCGGTCGCGTTCGCGCTCGTCCTGGAGGCGATCGGTCGCTGCACGACCCCTGTCGTCCGTCTCCCCCGTGAGGACACCACGTAGATCGGTCACCGATCGGATCGGGCGGACGACGACCTCTCCATCCTCAGTTCGGACGAATTTAACGCGTCCGGGCGCTTCGATCCCGAGTTCCTCCCGGTACTCCTTCGGAATCGTCGCCTGTCCCCGAGCAGACACTGAGACGACTTTTTCAGAATCTAATTTGCTCATACTCTCTCTACGTATGAATACGGAGAATTCGTACAAGAAGTTGTCGCCGGTCCTCGCCTCAGACCCCGTATAGCTCGCCGAACTTCGCCTCGGCGTACTCGACGAAGTAGTCCGCCGTGAACGGCTCGCCAGTCGCCTCCTCGATCAGGTCGTCGGTGGTGTACAGACAGCCGTGGCCGTGGACGTGCTCGTTGAGGTACTCCATGATCTCGTCGAACTCGCCGTCCCGCACGAGCGCGTCGACGTCGAGGTCCTCGCGCATCGTCGCGTCGATCTGTGCGGCCAGCACGCTGCCCAGCGAGTAGGTCGGGAAGTAACCGAAGCTGCCGTGGCTCCAGTGGATGTCCTGGAGACAGCCCTCGGCGTCGGTGTCGGGGCGGATCCCGAGATACTCCTCGTACTTGTCGTTCCAGACCTCGGGGACGTCCTCGACGGCGAGATCGCCGCTGATCAGCGCCTGCTCGACCTCGTACCGGATGATGATGTGCATGTGGTAGGTCAACTCGTCCGCCTCGACCCGGATCAGGTTGTCGTCGTACACCTGATTGGCGGCCTCGTAGGCCTCCTCGACCGTGAGATCCTCCAGCTGGGGGAACTCGGCTTGCATCTGTGGCAAGATCAGTTCCCAGAAGGCCCGCGTGCGGCCCACGTGGTTCTCCCAGAAGCGCGACTGGGACTCGTGGACCGAGAGATCGCGCGACTGGCCAAGGGGCGTTCCGTAGTGGTCGTCCGGCAGCCCCTGCGTGTAGGTGGCGTGGCCGAACTCGTGGACGGTGCTCGTCAGCGCGCCGAGCGGGTCCGATTCGTCAAAGCGCGTCGTCACGCGGGCGTCGAACTGCGTCCCCGAAGAAAAGGGGTGGGGCGCGGTGTCGAGCCGCCCGCGCTCCCAGTCGTAGCCCAGCTCGTCGAGGACGTCCCGGACGAAGGACTCCTGTTCGGCCTCGGGGAACTCGCCGGAAAAGGCGCTGGTTGCGAGGTCAGCGTCAGAGTCGGCGATATCGTCGATCAGCGGCACCAGCTCCTCCTTGAGTCGCGTCAGGACGCGATCCGCCGTGTCAAGATCCAGATACGGCTCGTACTCCGCAAACAGGACGGCGTAGGGGTCGGCGTCGGGATCGACGTGTTCGGCGTACTCGCGTTTGAGCTCGATCAGCCGTTCGAGCGCCGGCGCGAAGATCGAGAAGTCGTCTTCTTCCTTTGCTTGCTTCCACTTCGGGTGGGCCTCGGTGGTCGTCTTCGAGATTTCCTCGACGAGCTCGGTCGGCACGCTGGTCGCCCGGTCGTACTCCCGGCGCACCTCGCGGACGACAGCCGCCTGCTCGTCGTCGAGTTCCTCGCCTTCGAGGGTGTTGAGGTGGTCGCCAGTCTCCTCGTCGGTCAGCATCTCGTGTGTGACTGCCGAGAGCGCGGACAGTTGCTGGGACCGTGCCGGTGTCCCACCCTCGGGCATCACCACTTCCTGATCCCATCTGAGAACGCCTGCCGCGTTCCCGACGTTCGTGTACCGTCGAATCCGTTCCAGGAACTCCTCGTACTCCGTTGTCTCCGTCTCGGCGGTTGCATCCGTCGCCATGCCTACCGTTTCGTGTCAGGACCTATCAATCTCCTGCAACCGGCGGTCCAGACTGGGTGTTCGCTGTCGGGATATGCCTCCGTTGCCTTCGTATGGATGTCGACAAGTTAGCGTTCGCTGTGAGTAGGTTAGTCCATGCGTTCGTCACCCCTCGGATTACCAGACTCGCTCGGCGGCTACGCTGATGATTACTTTACCAACTACAAGACTCCACAGGGACAATGGCTAGCGACGTTCTCTCGGAGTATCAGATACGCCAGTACCGACCTGCCGACCGTGAGGGCGTTCTCGCACTCGACGAGCTGATCTGGGACCGGGATCGCGGCGGCGACTGGTTCGACTGGAAGTACCGACAGAATCCCTACGTCGACCACACGCCGCTTTACGTCGTCCGAAAGGGGAATGAAGTGGTCGGTGCGCGTCCGTTCATGGCCTTCGAGCTACGGATCGACGACAGGACCCACCTCGCGTTACAGCCGTCGGACACGATGGTTCACCCCGATCACCGACGGCGGGGGGTCTTCACCCGCATGACCGAACACGCGATCGAGTACTATCAGGAGACGGACGTCGCGTTGTTCTTCAATTTCCCAAACGAGCTGTCGCTGTCGGGGTACGAGGCGCTCGGCTGGCGGCGGATCGGCGACAAGCGGACCTATTATCGGGTCCAACACCCCGAATCGCTCGCCCCCGAGCATATCAACTCGACCATGGCCCGAGCGCTCGACGTGCTCTTTGGACCGCTGCTCAGGCGCTACTATGACCGTCGAGGCGGGGTGGACGACGACTCGGACGTTCGGATCGACGTATCGCCGGGTCTGGCGACCGATAGACTCGTCGAGCTGTACAACCGGCGGCCGCCGGACAGGATTCACGCACATCGGAGCCACCGGTTCTACGAGTGGCGCTTCGCCAGCCCAGTCTGGTCACGATCGACATACGTCGCGACGGTTGACGGAGAGTCGATTGCCGCCCTGATCGTCCGCACTCGCCGGACGAACGACGCCGTGACGATCACCCAGATCGTGGATATCATCCCGATGGACGGTGGGGAGGCATGGGAAAGCGCGCTCGGGCATCTGTTCGATGCCGCGCTGAACGATCACCGGGGCTCGGATCTCATCGCGGTCTCGGGAACCGTCGTTCCGCCGGACCTGCTGAGGGCGTTCGGTTTCCTGCCGGACGACCGAATCCCGCTCTCGTCGTTTTCCGGCCACCGATGTGCGCTAGTCACCCGCCCTGTCGACGGTACCACGTGGACACTCGACGGCCGGGCGCTCGACGACGGCGACAACTGGCGATTGACGTACGCGGAACGGGACACGACGTGAACGCCCCGTAGGCGTGGCTTACCGCGGAGCAGCGAGTCTCGGAAGCAGCACATACTCGAGTAATCAGTGTCATATCGGAACAAACCACATCGTTACAAATTCCATTGATTCCGTCCGCCCTGTAATGCAGTCTCAACAACAGACAGCCACCGAACCCTCACCGCGACCGCTACTGGATACCGTCGCCCGCCTGTATCGCCTTGTCCTGCTCGCAGCGAGCCTTCCCGTCCTCCTGTCGACGTATTTTGACGGCGAAACCGGCAGCCAGTACGACGTCGGAGTCCGCGACAAACTTCTCCTCCTCGTCCGTATGGTCCGGAACAACCGATCGATCGAGACCGGTTCCTCTTTCATCGAACATCTGGTGATCGCGACGCGGATCCTCTCGATCCCGCGTGACGTCGAGGGGTCGATCGTCGAGTGTGGCTGCTACAAGGGTGGCAGCACGGCGAACCTCTCGCTTGTCGCCGGACTCTGTGACCGCGAACTGGCCGTGTTCGACTCCTTCGAGGGGATGCCCGATCCGGACGAAGAGGACAGGGAGCACCTGCTGGTGGCGTCCGAGCGGGTCCACACGTACGAGGCTGATTCCTGGAGTGCGCCCCTCGAGGAAGCAAAATCAAACGTCGAGCGGTACGGCGACCCATCGACCTGTACGTTCTATCCGGGCTACTTCGACAGGACGATTCCCGCGTACGACGCGCCCGTGGCGCTGATATTCCTCGATGTCGGGCTGCGATCCTCCGCGGAGACTGCCATCGAGGGGCTCTGGAAACAGCTCGGCGATAACTGCACCCTGTTCACCCACGAGGCAAAGCACATGGAGATCGCGTCGCTGTTTTTCGAATCTCAGTGGTGGCAGGAGCGTCTCGACGTCGATCCGCCGGGGCTGATCGGTGCTGGGAGTGGACTCGGGCTGCATCCGACGTCCGGTGGCTTCTCCAGCCTGCTTGCCTACACGATCAAGAACCCTGATCGGAGCGCATTCGAGGTGGTCGCGGAGACCGGTGAGGATAACACGGTCGACGCAAGCCTCCGGAACGGACGGTGATTGCCATCAGCATCGGACGCACGTCATACACCTGTTCGGTTTTCTTTCACTAACCGTACGTTATTTATAATAACCGAGTAAGGATATAACATGAACTGGCGAGTCGGGGGATTCGTCGCTGTCGGACTACTGGCGATTCTTCCCTCTGCCGTGGCAGCACAGGGCGTACCGACCGAACAGCTGGTAGAGCTGACGCTGCTCGAACGTGTCGCGATCGAAACGAGCGTCGTCCTGTTCATGGGTGTCGCCATTCTCAGTCTGTTCCCAGGCTGGGGATCGTCCGCCATCGAGACGGCCCGTGGTAGCGTCTTCGTCTCCGGGTTTTTCGGCGTGCTGGTCGCGGTCGCACTCGTACTGCTCGGCGGATCTGCGTGGGTCTTTTCCCAGGTGATGCTGGGCTGGCTGGCCGCATACCCGCTTGCACTGCTCGTCCTCGGGACGGCCTTCGTCGGTAGCGCGATCGGTTTTATCGCCCTCGCCAACACCATTATCGCACGTCTGGGCGTCGATCACAACTGGGTCGGGCTACTCGTCGCTGTTGCCATCGCCGCAGTGCTCGCGCTGCTCCCGATCGTCGGTACGGGCGTCGCTGCAGTACTCACCATCGTCGGGTTAGGGAGCATGACCCGGACGGCGCTCGGGAACGACAAGCGCACGGAGCGCGAACAGGGTATGCCGCCCGCGCACCGACTCTGACCCGGCCGCCGCTTGAAACCCTTTTCACCACGCGGAGCAAAGCAGGGGGTATGAATGTTGTACCGGACACGAGCGTGGTCATCGACGGCCGCGTGTCCGATCAGGTAGACGACGGTACGTTTGCCGGAGCGACAATCTCGATTCCCGAGGCTGTCGTTGCGGAACTAGAAGCACAGGCCAACGACGGCGTCGAGAGCGGCTGGGACGGGCTCTCCGAGCTCCAGCGCCTCGCCGAGCTCGCCGACAAGGGTGAGATATCGATCGAGTACATCGGTGAGCGTCCCGACGCGATCGAGCGGGGCCACGCCAGCGAGGGCGAGGTCGACGCGCTGATCCGTGATCTGGCCGACGAGATGGACGCGACATTCGTCACCAGCGATATCGTCCAGAGCGAGGTCGCCGAGGCGAAAGGCCTCGACGTCGAGTATATCTCCCCGCGGGTCGAGGATGTGGGCACGCTTACGATCGAGGAGTACTTCGACGACCTGACGATGAGCCTCCACCTCAAGACGGGTGTCCGGCCGATGGCCAAACGCGGCGAGATCGGCGAGATGCACTACGAGGAGATCCGTGAGGACGCCCTCTCGGAGTCGACGATGAAAGAGTACGCCGACGAGATCGAAAACAGCGCAAAGGAGTCGCCGGAGGGCTTTATCGAACTCTCGGAGCCGGGCATGACGATCGTCCAGTTCCGGGACTACCGAATCGCGGTCGCGCGTCCGCCGTTTTCGGACGGGATCGAGATCACCGCCGTCCGCCCGATCGTCCAGACCGATCTGGACGACTACGAGTACGACCAGGCACTGCGTGATCGCCTGCTCGAACAGCAACGCGGCGTCCTGATTTCGGGGTCGCCGGGTGCCGGGAAATCCACGTTTGCACAGGCTGTCGCACGATTTCTTTCCGACAGCGATTACTCGGTCAAGACGATGGAGAAACCGCGGGATCTGCAGGTCGGCCCGGAGATCACCCAGTACACCGAACTCGACGGGCAGATGTCCCTGACCGCTGACTCCTTGCTGATGGTGCGACCCGACTACACCATCTACGACGAGGTCCGAAAAACGGACGACTTCGAGGTCTTTGCTGACATGCGTCTCGCGGGCGTCGGGATGATCGGCGTCGTCCACGCGACACGCGCGATCGATGCTCTTCAACGTCTCGTCGGACGTGTCGAACTGGGGATGATCCCGCAGGTCGTCGACACCGTCGTCTACATCGAGGACGGCGAGGTCCACACCGTCTACGACGTGACCACCGAGGTCAAGGTGCCCCACGGCCTGATGGAGGAAGACCTCGCCCGCCCGGTCATCGTTATCAGGGACTTCGAGACGGGCGAGCCGGCCTACGAGATCTACACGTTCAACCGGCAGGTCGTCACCGTTCCCCTCAACGAGGACGAGGAGAGCGACTCGACCGGCGTCGACCGGATCGCCCGCCAGGAGATCGAACGCGAGATCCGCTCGATCGCGCAGGGCCACGTCGATGTCGACCTCAAAGGACCCAACACCGCGGTCGTCTACGTCGAGGATCGGGACATCTCCTCGGTCATCGGCAAAGGCGGCGGTCGAATTCAGGATGTCGAAAACCGGCTGGGTATCGACATCGACGTCCGGACCCACGACGAAAAACCCGGCAGTTCCTCCGGAAGCGGCGGTAACACGTCGCCTGCGGCCAGCGACCGAACCGGTCAGATCGTCCAGCCGGAGATTACCTCGCGTCACATCGTCATCCCTGTCGACGGCGAGGCCGGAGAGACCGTGGAGGTCGAGGCCGACGGCGAGTACCTGTTTACCGCGACGGTCGGTCGCGGTGGGGAAGTACAGGTCTCGCGGGGCAGCGCCATTGCCGAGGAACTCGAACTGGCCATCGACCGCAAGCAACAGATCACCGTTACGCCGTCCTGATCGATCCCGGGCGCCCGACCGGATTTGCCTACCGAAGCGGTCGCCGCATGATCGTCGACGGGTACGGGAGTCCGAACAGTTCGACGACACGCTCGTCAGCCGGCTCGAAGCCTTCCGACCGGTAGAACCGTCTGGCGTCCGCGTTCTCGCTGAGCACTTCGACCAGCACTGCGTCGGCGTCACCGTCCAGCCGATCGACGCCTGCCTCGACCAGCGCCGAGCCCACGCCCGCCCGCCAGTGGTCCGGGTCGACGTACAGCGACTGGAGCTGCGTCTCGCCCTCGGCGGGCGCGACGAAGGCGTGTGTCGCCGGACCAGTTGCAAACTGGATCTCACCGATCACGTTGCCCTCGCGGAGCGCTACCAGCATGTTTGCGTTCCCAGTGTCGATCACCTCGGTGAGTGACTCCGCGGGGAGGAACCGTTCCTCGTCACCGATAAATGAGAGTGCTTTCGGGGGCAGTAACTCGTCGTACGCCGCCCGCCACGAATCACTGACGACGCGCTGGATGGCGGGGACATCTTCGCGCCGAGCAGGGCGGATGCTGACTGCCATCCAGTGGGTATTCGCGTTCGAGCCGCATATATCACCGGCTGTCCGTAGTCTCCGAGCTCTGTGCCGCGGCGTAGTACCGCAGGTTTCTGGCGCTGAAGACGCCAAACGCGGTGAAGTAGCCGATCACGCCGATTCCCAGCAGTCGCGCGGTCCCACCGACATCGACCACCTGTGACATCTGGGCAGTCAGCAGCGTCGCGAGCAGACAGACGACGAGAATGACGGCGGCATCCGTGAGAATCCCGTCAAGCCCCTTGTCGTCGTGGTACTCCCGAAACGGGAACTGACCGGTCACCAGAGTGCCGAAAAAGACTATCGGGACGACTACCAGCGACAGTCCGATCGCATCCGCCGTCGCCGGGCTAATACCGTACGGCAGCGTCTGTGCGATCGCCGCGTAGGCGAGCGCTGCGACGATCATCGCGACGATCGTGACGAGGAGTCGCTGGAGCCGGAAAGGGTTCATGTCCGCGTCTGCTCGTTGGACCATCATAAATTCCGCTATCCGCATTGCCTCCCTACCGGGGGGGATCGTCAACCGTCGGATGTGGCGCTGTAGACACTGTCACAACCGGTTTTTCAGTCGTTCCCTGACGACCAGCAGGCACGGCAAGACGGTAATGCAGGCGAAGAACGCGAACACGATCGCCGTTCCGGTGACGATCCCGAACCGCTGCAGCGGTGGCGCAAGCGAGAGGGCCAGGACGCCGAACGCGGCCGCGGTGGTGCCTGCACTCGCCAGTAATGCGCCACCCGTCCCCGTGATCGTTGCTTCCAGCGCATCGTCCAGGGAGGCGTGTCGCTCGCGCTCCTCGATGAACCGTTCGCCAGCGTGGATGCTGTAGTCGACGCCGAGGCCGATTGCCAGGCTCGTGATGACGGCAGTCTCACTGTTGAACGGAATATCGAGCACCGCCATCGCACCAAGGAGCCAGGCGAGTGCGGCGATGACCGGCGCGAGCACGATTGGCCCGAGCGCCGGTGATCGGTACTTCGACCAGAACAGGAGCGTCAGGAACACCAGAATGACGACGAGCGTGATGGCGAACGCCTCGACGAGGTTGTCGAGGAGTGCATCCTGCACGACAGCCTCCGTGACGGGGACGCCCGTGGCGACGGCAGTGACGCCCGTGGCATCGGCTTCGATTCGATCAGCGACAACTGCGGTGTCGTCGGCGATCGTCTGTGCCGACTCCGCACTCCGGACGCTGATACTCAGCCGCACCGAGGTCACCTCGCCGTCGTCGGAGCGGCTAATGACCTCCGCGGCCGACTCCGCTTCGAGCTCGAAGAGCAGGTCGTAGACGGCCCCGACATCCTCGTCCGGCAGACCGTTCCCGGTCTGATCGCGCTCGTCGATTTTCGTGGCGAGCTCGTCGTGCTCCGCGGCGGCATCACGCAACACAGTGTGTGGCCCGTCGATGGCGGCCGAACCGTCGGGACTGCGTACGATCGAGCTGTCCTCGTCGACGCTCTCGGCCGCATCGTCGATCGCGGGGAGCACGCTCCCATCAGTCGTCTCCCCACGTATCAGTATCTGTGACTGTGCGTCGTCACCCTGTAGCTGGAAGTTATTGCTCAGGTAGTCGAAATCGTCGGCGATCGTGTACGAGCCGGGCGCCAAGGGGCCGGGCAGGTTGCTCGTCCAGTCGGGTGGGTCCTGTGGCAGGAAGTCGGCCTGATTGAACTCGGTATCGATCGTCGTTGCGCCGTAGGCTCCACCCGTTGCCAGCAGGACGGCGACGATGATCACGCCGACGGGAACGCGAGAGGCGAACGCGGCGACGCCGGAGAGCAGTCGGTTCGCGACGGTTTCGCCGACGCCGAAGGCGGGCTTTTGCCGACTCCGGCCGAGTCGCTCCTCGACGAACGTATCGATCTCGACTTTGAGCGCCGGGACGAGCGCCCCGAAGACGACGAACGTCGCCAGAATGCCGCCCGCGCTGAGGACCGCGAAATCCTGAATTGCGGGGAGGGGGCTGACGATATTTGACAGGAACCCGACGCCGGTCGAAAACGTCGCCGCGGCGATCGCGAGGACGACACTTGCCAGACCGACAGTCATCGCCGCCCGGATTCGGACGGACGGGGCGAGTTGCTCGGCTGACGCGCCGCCGGTCGCTCTGGCTTTCGTCTCGGGATCGACACCGTCATCCTTTGCCTGCCCGCTCTGTGTGTCGAGCCGACCGAATCCGGCTTCCCGATACCGCATGACGACGTGTAACGCGTAGTCGATACTCAGTCCGACCAGCAGGAAGGGGACGGCAATGAGGATGACGTTCATCGGGATCTGGAGCCAGCCCATGATACCGGCCATCCACACGAGCACGACGGCGATCCCGCCTCCCGCAAGCAGGATATCGAGGATGTCGCGATACGCGAGTCCCAGGACCAGAATAATGATGACGAGTGCAAACGGTGTGATAATGGCGAAGCTATCGCCGGTCGCCTGGCTGGAGGCCGCGTCGCTGATCCCCTGTCCGAAGATGAACGCGTCGTCGAACCGCTCCTTGAGCAGTTGCTCGACCCCGATCTGTGCATCGTAGGCAGCCTGCGGCTCCGCATCCGCTGTTGACTCGTCGACCTGTAGCAAAAGCGTGAGACGCGCATCGGCGCTCGTCTCCCCCGGCTCGTACCCGGTCGGCAGGAACTGGTATGGGTCTCCCTGCCGCTCGCCGTCGGGGTCGAGCGTCGACGCCAGCAGTTCCTCGAACTCGTCGTCCGACAGCTCTGCCAGTGCGTCCCGCTGCTCGGCGAGTGTCGGCTCGTCGGATGGCGGTGGACCGTCTTCACTCTGGACGTACGCCCCCGTTCCGAGGACGTTTTCGAGTCCGACGAACCCGTCGCCGTCGAGCGTGGCGTCGAGTTCCTCGTCGTCTCGTACCGCCTTCTGGAACTCCAGACTGGCCACGAGTGACTCCTGTGTTAACACATCACCCCCCTCTTCGCGAACGACGATCTGCGAGACGACGCCATCCTGCCCGCCGTAGTTGTCCTCGATGAAGTTGCTGGCGTCAGTCTCGGGCGAATCGACCTCGAACTCACCGATGCCTGCCTCGTCCATCCCACCCATCACGACGCCAGCGCCGACCAGCACAGTGAGCAGCAAAACGACGAGGACGACAACGTTGCTCCGGTTCGCAATGATGTCGGCGTACCTGCTTGCAAGCTTCCCCGGCATTAGGCTCCCCACTTGGCGGCGATCAGCCGGCCTCCTTCGTGATCGACCGCCCGGGGCTGGTTCCTACTGCCTGTCGGCGATCTGCCGTCTGTCCGTAGCGCGCTGGTGTCCGCCCACCCGGGCGTGCTGCCAGCGGTGCTGTAGTGGTGGTTCATAGCGGCGGAGGGTGTACTGGTATTCGATGTCGAGATGAAATATAACCTTGCCCCGTCGCATGGTGCCGCCAAGTTCGATACGTAGCTAGCGGCTTTCGAGCAGTCCTCGAACGGTTTTCAGCAGACGGGTGACCGTGCTCTGTCCGGATCGGGGATCGGAGACGTTCCAGCCTGCTTTCTCTGCTGCCTCGCTGACGTGAACGTACTCCCAGCTAAACATGGTCGACTCACGCATCTCCTCGTCGCTCGCGCCGACGTAGACGTGGCGCTGGGTCGAGGCCGTCTCGGCGATCTCGTCGAGGGCAAACCACTTGTCGCGGTCCTGCATGTCGAAATCCTGTCGGAGGCCGTACTCGGCGACTACCCGCTCGATTCGCTCGGTGTCGTCGTCGACGATTCCGATCGACTGGCTCCAGCTCTCCGCGTTCCGAAACACCGCATTCGGATCGTCGAGGCGCTCGATCGCGGCCAGCGAAAACGCGAGCGTCATCTCACCCGTGTCGTCGTTCATGTCAGTCGGCCACACCACTCATACCGCACGAAACGTGCCCACAAACTATCAATCGCCCGGATGGCTACCGTCCGATCACTCCGACGGCACTCAGTCCGCCCGCTGGTCGAGCCGCCGTTCGACATCCTGGACGAGCACTGTCAGTGCCCGGGCGCGCTTCCGTTCGGCCTCGGTCGAATCGCGCGCGGCGGTCACCTCCTGGACGAGTTCGGCGTCCGGTGCGGTCGTCGAGAGCGTCAGGATCTGGTCACAGACCGTTCCGGTGAGTTCCGGGACCCTGTCGCTCACGCTCGCCCAGACGGCCTCGTTGTCCGGTAGGTCGGTCCGCTCCCCGGCGTCGGCCACGAGGTCGTCGATCAGCGCGTCGTAGGCGGCTCTGGTTTCGAGATCCATCTCAGGCGTCTTGCACCTGCTGGAGTACGTCCGGGGCGCTGGCGAGGGCGTCCTCCAGCTTCTCCGTGTCGGGGCCGCCGCCCTGTGCGAAGTCCGGTGGCCCACCGCCGCCGCCGCCGACCTCGCTTGCGAGTTGGCTGACCACCTCTCCGGCGTTGACCGCGACCTCGTCGGGAACGGCGACGACGAACTGGGCGCCGTCCGCGCTACTGCCGAGCACCGCAACCTTCCCCTCGTCGACGATCGCGTTCGCCGTCGCCCGGAGTTCGTCGACCTCGCCGTCGAGACGCTGGACCACGGCGGTCACGTCACCGACCTCGAACTCGGAGGCGTCCGCGCCGCCGCCAGCCCGGACCTCCGCGAGTTCCTCCTGAAGATCGTCGATGCGCTTGCCACGCTCTTTCCACTCGGTGAAAAAGCGTTCTGCCGTTTCGGGCACTTCTGTCGGCGTCACGTCGAGGATCTCGGCGGCCTCATAGAGGGCGTCTTCGGTCTCCTGGGTGCCCTCGATCGCGGCCTGTCCGGCCGAGAACACGAGCCGCTCGACGCCATCCTGTACGCGTTCTGCCGATCGTATCTTGATCGTGCCGATCTCGCCGGTTCGACCGACGTGCGTGCCACCGCAGGCCTGCACGTCGTCTTCGACGTGGATCAGGCGAATCTGCTCGCCCGGCGGGATGCCGCCCTGATAGAGATCGAAGCCGTACTCGGCCTCGGCGTCGTTGCGGTGGGGCCACTCCTGTGTGACCTGGTGATTTTCCATCACCAGTCGGTTGGCAACGCGCTCGATCTCTTTGACGTCCTCGCGGGTGATCCGCTCGTAGTGACGCATATCGATCCGCGAGGAGTCGACGCCCTTCTGTGCGCCAGCCTGTCGGATATGCTCGCCAAGCACCTGCCGGGCGCTGTGGATTACGAGATGCGTCGCCGTGTGGTTCTGCATGAGCTGTCGGCGGCGCGCGCTGTCGACCTGTCCGCGAACCATCGCGCCACGGTCCAGCGGCTCGTCCGTGCGGTGGCGGATCACGCCGTCCTCGCTCTGGGTATCGGTGACCGTGACGGTCGCGTCGTCGGTCGAGAGCGTCCCGACATCGCCGGGCTGGCCACCGCCCTCGGGGTAGAACATCGTCTGGTCGAGCACGATATCGTAGCCGTCCTCGCGCTCGAACACGTCGAGGACGACCGCCTCGAACTCGGTACCCTGCTGGTCGTCGTAGTACAGTTTCTCCGTTTCTGGCAGGTCCTCGAACCGGTCGTCGATGCTGTCAGCCGACAACCCTCCGCCGGTTGCGTCGTCGTGACGCTCGGCGACGAGACTGTAGAAGTCGTCCGGTACGGCGACGCTTGCACCCTTTTCGGCAGCAATCTCCTCAACCATATCGGGCTGGATCCCATGGGAGTCGTACAGTTCGATCAGCTCCTCGGTCGGCACCGGCTCGCCCTTCTCGCTGTACTCCTCGGCAAGCTGTTCGACCCGTCGTGAGCCGCGTTCGAGCGTCTCGCGGTACTTTTCGACCTCGCTGCGGACCACGTCCCGGATCGTATCGCGGTTCTCGTAGCCCAGCCGTTCGGCCTGCATGTCGACGAGCTCGTCGAGCGGGGCGTCGACGCCGACGCCGTCGACCAGCCGTTTCGTGCGCCGAAGCACCATCCGCGCGAGATAGCCCGTCCCGACGTTCGAGGGGACGATCTCGTCGCCGAGCATGTACGC
>LFFM01002086.1_pt1 | contig 13387 bp, 12 predicted proteins | sample 643131 | NCBI WGS metagenome assembly LFFM01 (sample SAMN03777445, study PRJNA286221) | soda lake metagenome | biome: soda lake; feature: Kulunda steppe; material: water; isolation source: sample Tc-Br brine of Tanatar trona crystallizer | place: Russia: Kulunda steppe | collected 2011-07
ACATGTTCTGCCAGAACAGGTCGTGGAGGATGTGACCCGAGGAGTTGTGGGTCACGCTTCGGATCGCGCCGGCGGACGAGGAGAAGTCGTGCTCCTCACGGTTCCCCGCGAGCGTCTCCTCGGCGGCGTTCCAGCCGTTCACGTAGCTCTGGTGGTGCGTGTCGTGATGCCATTCGAGGACCTGCTCCGAGATGTGCGGTTCCAGCGCGTCGTAATCGTACGGAAGGGGATCGAGTTCGTAGCTCATAGTTGATTCACCTGTTCCGATACACGGACGGATCGGTGTTAAAGATAATGCGTCACGGGATACCACACGACACCTGACGCGAGCGTCACGTGGTGACGGCGCAGTGATCGATGTAATAGCAGTTCATGCCGGTACACGAGTCTCGTTCCGCGACGAAAATCCCGACAAGAAGTAATTGAAAACGGTTACGCCCAAACCGGCCATGCCGACCGACCGGACGGACGAGACCGTTCGGCGAGGGTGAAAGGATCCTTTCAAGCGGGCGCTCGCCGAACCGACGCGTATGTACGAAGGACTCAAAGGGTTTCGTGATTTTTATCCCGGCGAGCAATCCGCTCGCCGAGAGGTGACCGACGCGGTCGAAGACGCGGCGCGTCGATACGGGTTCCGGGAGATCGCCACCCCGGCGCTCGAACGAACGGAGATGTACGTCGATAAGTCCGGCGAGGGGATCGTCGACGAGCTGTACGCGTTCGAGGACAAAGGAGGTCGTGAGGTGTCCCTCACTCCCGAACTCACCCCGACCGTCGCACGGATGGTCGTGGAGAAAGGGCAGGAGCTATCGAAACCGATCAAGTGGATGTCGACCCGTCCGTTCTGGCGCTACGAGCAGGTCCAACAGGGGCGGTTCCGTGAGTTCTATCAGACCAACATCGACGTGTTCGGCTCGTCTGCGCCGGAGGCCGACGCCGAAGTCCTCGCGGTCGCTGCCGACGCACTCACGAGTTTAGGACTTACCGAGGACGACTTCGAGTTCCGAGTCTCCCACCGCGACGTCCTCGGCGGACTCGTCCGGGCACTCGCGAACGACGTCGGCGCGGTCGACACGCAGGCAGTCATTCGGGCGGTCGACAAACGCGCGAAGATCGACGATGATGAGTACTTCGGACTGCTCACCGGCGCCGGACTCGACCGCGCCATCGCTCGGGAGTTCGACGATCTGATCACGGACGTCGAGGGCGTGGACGATCTCGACGCCGTTGTGGAGGCGGGCGACGAGGACGTCGGTTCGGCGGTCGAAAACCTACGAAACGTGCTCGCCGCCGCTGACGACTTCGGCGCGGGTCAGTTCTGTGAAGTGTCGTTGACCACCGCACGCGGACTCGACTACTACACCGGCGTCGTGTTCGAGTGTTTCGACTCTACCGGAGAGGTGTCTCGTTCCGTCTTCGGTGGCGGGCGTTACGACGATCTGATCGAGAGCTTTGGCGGTCAGCCAACCCCTGCGGTCGGGGTCGCGCCCGGTCACGCCCCGCTCCAGCTGCTGTGTCAGCGCGCCGGAGTCTGGCCCGACGAGGAGCTCGTGACCGACTACTTCGTGCTGTCGGTCGGTGAGACGCGCGCCACAGCCGCGGAGATCGCTGCCGGACTCCGTCAGCTGGGACACGTCGTCGAGAGCGACGTTGCCGACCGCTCGTTCGGGGCACAGCTCGGCTACGCCGACTCGATCAACGCCGAGACGGTGATCGTCGTCGGCGAGCGCGATCTCGCGAACGACGAGGTAACGGTAAAGGACATGGCCAGCGGGGACGAGACGACCGCACCGGTCGAGGAGTTCCCGCCCGAATCCGGCCGGCCGACGTACGAGGATTACGAGTAGTCGTTTCGGTGAGTGGCTCGTACGCTTCGATGTAAACGAGTCACTTCCGGGACGGTCTGACCTCCCGTTTACGATATCAGCGGATTGGCTCGTGAGGCCGCGGCGATCCTGTCGGCAAGCACCGCCGTCGCCCCCTCGTCGAACCGCAACGGCCGCCGCCACCACGGCCCCTTCCCCGAATCGCTCGATAGCTCGGTGACCAGACGGTTCGCCGTCGCGCCCCCCTCAGAGGCGCTCAACGGCACCACTCGGTCGAAGAGGCCGGACGCGTCGGGGTCGCCGGCGACGACGACCCGCGCGTCGAACGGATCGCGTTTGAGGTGGGCGTTGGTCGGGACGAGGCCGGTGGCCGCCGCACGATCCGGTCCGTCGAGCACGCGCCCGACGCGCAGCCCGGCGAACAGGTACGCTCCCCATTCGGGAGCGAGGTCGTCGTCGACCGTTTCGGGATCGGGCGTCGCGGAGTGTCCGTCACCGACCGGTCCGTCCCAGCCCGAGGGCCGAAGCGTGAGCGTCGCGTAGAACAACAGCCAGTCGTCCGGTTCGAGCGTCGCGATCGGCCCTGCCTTGACCGCGTACGGGTCCCCGTACGTCGCGGCGTTTCGCCCGTGAACGCCCGGGAACTCCGGGTCCATGTGGACTGAGGTCTCACGGAGGTCGTCGGGGATCGAAAACGGGAGGTCGAGGTCGGCGTACGTCGGCAGCGGTTCGTCGACGGGGACGCGCCCGCGTGGGAGGAGGCCTGCCGACTCGGGGATCGGGACGTACGCGAACGAGCCATCGGGATACACGGGTCCACGGAACCCCGGCTCGTTCGTGTTGGCGGCAACGTTGACGGCGACGGCGCGGGGCACCGTTCACCGTGTCGGTTCCGTCGACGTGCCGGGGGGGCGGAGGTCACGCTGGAACTCGTCGAACCGTTCGAGGTCCTCGTCGAGGTCGTACTCCAGTTCGCGCTCGTCCCCACGGTTGACGAGCCGACCGTCTTCGAGTTCGTCCGCGACGTCTTCCCAGCCAGGCTTCACGCGGATGCTCCGTGCCGGCGTCCCGACGACGACGTGATGGTCCGGAACATCGCCTTGAACGACTGCACGAGCACCGACGACGCTGTTCTCACCGATTCGACAGCCAGCACGAATCATCGCGTCGTAGGTGACGCGGGCGTTGTTCTCGACGATGGTGTGGTAGTTTCGGACCTCGGTCTGGTCGACGAGGTCGTGGTCGTGGCTGTAGAGGTGGACGCCGTCGGAGATCGACGCGCGATCGCCGATCGTGAGCTTGCCACGGTCGTCGAGGTGGACGTCGTCGTGGATCACGACGTTGTCTCCGACCTCGATGTTGTGGCCATACGTGACGGAGATCCCTTTGAAGAACCGACAGTCGTCGCCGCACTCGGCGAACAGATGGTTCCCGAGCATCTGTCGGAACCGGAGGGCGAACTCGACGTTGTCGGCCATCGGCGTGGCGTCGAACTGCCGCCAGAGCCACTGGAGGTGTTTCGAGCGCTGGAAGCGATCCTCGTCCTTCTCGGCGTAGTACTCCGATTCCAGCGTGGCGTTACACGGGTCGTATCCTTGGAGACGGACACGTTCGGCTTTCGATACGTCCGCACCGTTCTGCCATGCCTCCCAGCGATCACGATCGCCGTGTAAGTCGATCAGCGTGTCCCGCACGACCTCACAGGTATCCGCTTCGGAAGCCAGTCGCTCGTCCACCTCGTCGATGAACGCCTGGACCGACGCCTCCGCGGCGTCCGGTAGGGACACGTGTCGCTTTGTCATCGCCCGTGGTTCGACGCCGATCCACAAATGGGTTCGGTTGTCCGATGGTCCCGCCGAAACCCAGATCTCCCCCTTCCGATCTCCGACTCCTGAGGAAGACCGCGTCGGATAAGTGGGACGGGACCCAACGGACGGACATGCAATACCGGGAACTCGGAGCCTCCGGAGTCGAGGTGTCGGAGATCGGCTTCGGCGCGTGGGTCGTCGGCACCGACTGGTGGGGAGACCGCTCGGACGAACAGGCCGTCGGGATGGTCGAGGACGCCCTCGACGCCGGCGTCACCTACGTCGACACCGGTGACGTGTACGGTCACGGCGACAGTGAACGGATCGTTGGCGAGGCGATCGCGGGCCGCCGTAACGAGGTGACGCTCTCGACGAAGATCGGCTACGACTTCTACGACAACCCGCAGGCCGGCCACGGCGAACTCCCGAAGGAGCTCAACGAGACGTACCTCCGGGAGGCGCTCGAGTCGTCGCTGGATCGGCTCGATACCGACTACGTCGACGTGCTCCAGCTCCACAACGCGAACGTCGACGAGGTGACGCCCGAGGTGCGGGATCTCCTCCGCGAGTGGAAGACGGAGGGTCGCGTTCGCGCGCTCGGTTGGGCGCTCGGCCCCTCGATCGGCTGGCTCGCCGAGGGCGACGCCACCGTCGAGTACGACGAGTTCGACGCGGTCCAGACCGTGTTCAACCTCTTCGAGCAGGAGCCGGGCCGGCACTTCATCGACACCATCCGCGAGACCGGCTCGGAGACCTCCGTCATCGCGCGCGTCCCGCACTCCTCGGGGCTACTCAACGAGCAGGTGACGCCCGACACCGTTCTCGAGGACGGTGACCACCGCTCACACCGGCCGAAGGAGTGGTACGAGGCCGGTTGGGAGAAAGTCGAAGCGATCCGGTTCCTCGAGAACCCGGAGGGCGTCGATGAAACGAGAACGCTGAGTCAGGCGTCGATCCGTTGGCTGCTCGCCCACGACGAGGTGGTGTCCGTGACGCCGACGTTCCGGGACGCCGACGACATCGCCGAGTGGAGCGCCGCCAGCGACGTGCCGTCCATCACTGACGCCGAGTATCAGCGCCTCGAGGAGCTGTACGCGACGAACTTCGGGATCGACCGCGACGACGGAATGGACGCGCTCCGAACCTCGGTCGACGGCGAGGACATCGCGGCCGCCGGGCTCGACAAGCGGGCAGCATCGTACTGAGCCGTCGCTGGCGACCGTTGAGGTGGTGGCTCGGAGGAAAGCCCATCGTCACACGGGGCTCGGTGGGGGTAACACGTCGTCACGGCCACCACGTCCGTCGTTACTCGCTAAGGGTCATAAATGAACCGTGAGCGACCGGGTGGCGAAACCGGGCGGACACGCCGTACCCCGCCGTCGCGTCTACACGAGCGAGGGACGCTCGAACTCGAGCGACACGGACTCGTCGATCCCGAGGAGCGCTGCGACCGTCGGGGCGACCGCCCGAGCGTCCACGACGTCGGCGCCGAGCGAGTCGTCGGGGGCGGCCGGCCCGCCGAGCCCGAAGAAGCCGAGTGCGCCGTCGTCGACACGCCCGTGTGACCCGCTGACTTTCGTCGGGTCCGTCGATGCGAGTCCCGTGTCGCCAAAGAACAGCTCACACGGGTCGAACCCGGGTTTCGCGTGGATGTCCATGTCCGTCGCGTAGTACGGTGCGGCGTCGTCGTCGATCCACCAGTAGTACTGGAACCACGCGTCGCGGTCGGCTATCAACACGAGGTCGCCGGCGTTCAGGTGGTCGATCCCGTGGTCCGCGAACTCGTCGGGCGTCAGCACGGTTTCGACGCCGTCGACGGACCGGAGGGCCGCCTCGGCCGCATCCGGCGCGTCCGTGTAGACGTGTGCGATCTGGTGGTCGACCATCGCGAACGCGTCCGACGTCTCGAGAGCCACCTCCTCGCCGCCCTCGCCGTCATCCCGTACCGAAAGCAGGTCCGTCTCTCGCAGAACACGGTTCGGAAACACGGGCGTGTCGACGGCGTTGAACCCGTACTCGCTGAGGACGCTTACCGCGGTTTCGTCCCATCGGTCCGTGTCAGCGAGCCAATCGAGGAACTCACCGACCATCGCGTCGACGGTTTCGACGGCGTCCTCCAGCTCCGCGGACTCCGGCCCGTGCCGCTGAGCGTCGTAATCCAGATGTGGGACGTACACCCAGAGCAGGTCCGGATCGTATCGATCGATGGACTCGCGTGCGGCATCGAGGATCCACTCGCTGCTGGCCTCGCCGGCGGCCGGTCCCCAGTAGTTGTGTAGCGGGAAGTGGCCGTACTCCGTCCGGAGCTCGTCGTAGAAGCCGTCCGGGTTCGTCCAGCAGTCCATTTCGATCATGTCGTTGTTCTCGTCCTCGATCGGCGACGGAGTCACGGCGACGTCCACCCGGCCGGTACCGTTTTGCGGCCGGCGGAACCATGTGTCGACATGTACGACGACATCCTACTACCGGTCGCACCCGGAAGCACCGCAAACGACGCGATTCCGCACGCTCGAAGTCTCGCCGAGCGGTACGACGCTACCGTCCACGTCGTGAGCGCAGTCGACACGCTCGAACACACGCTGAGTGGCCCCCGCGTCGCGACGCTTGCCGACCGGGTCGAGGACGGTGCGGAGCGTCGGGTGGAGACGGTGACGACGGAGTTGGCGGACGCCGGGATCGACGTCGTCGGGAGCATCATCCACGGCGACCCGCTTCAGGTCATCCGGAACGCGATCGACGACACCGGTTCGGATATCGTCGTGATGCCGACTCACACGCGAACCGGCCTCCAGCGGGTCCTCTTAGGCAGCGTTACCGAAAAGGCGGTACGCGTGTCCCCGGTTCCGGTCGTTACCGTTCCGATGGCGGACCGAGAGTAGTGAGACGAGCATTCCGGATCGCGTACGATGGTCGAGAGTACGCCGGGTTCCAGCGCCAACCACACGCCACGACGGTCGAGGGAACGCTGTTGCGAGCGCTGGCCGACCACGGCGTCATAACGCCTGGCGACGGACCGACGCACGCCACTCCTCAGGGCTACGCCGCGGCCGGTCGTACCGATGCGGGCGTCTCCGCGGTCGCGCAGACGATCGCTTTCGAGGCCCCCGACTGGCTTACCCCTCGGGCGTTCAACGGACGCCTTCCCGGGTCGATCCGGGCGTGGGCCACCGCGGACGTCGACGACGGCTTCCACGCGACACACCACGCCGTACGGCGAACGTATCGATATCACTTGTACGCGCCGGCGTCGGGCGACCCGGCCCGCGGCCAGTGCCGGAACGGTGGTCAGTGTTCCGGTAGCGAGCAGTACCGAGCTATCGGCCACGATCGGTGTCTCGACGATGACTCCCTCCACGACGTGCTCGAACGTCTCTCGGGAACACACGACTTTCACAACCTCACGACCGACGATCAGGGGACGGTCAGGGATCTCCGGGCGAGCGCGACCCGCGAGGGAGACGTTCTCAGTATCGAAGTAGTAGCCGATGGGTTCCCGCGCGCACTCGTGCGTAGAGTCGTTGCCGTCGCCGAGGCGGTAGGTCAGGGGAGCATCGACCCGGCGTTCGTCGATCGACTCCTCGATCCGGAGCCCGTCCCGGGAGAGGACGGTATCGGTCCGGCACCGGCGGAACCGCTCGTTCTGTGGAACGTCGAGTACGACGGCCTCGAGTTCAGCGTCGATACGGTGGCGGCCGAGAGCGCTCGCGCCGTCTTCGATGAGCGACATCGCGAGGCTCGTCACGCGGCCGCGACGACCGGAGCGATACGCGACCTGCTCCGGCACCGAATGCCGGACGTGGAGCAGTAATCGGACGTCAAACGCCCCGTGATCGGTCGATTCGATTCGAGGTCGGGGCGCTCAGTCGCTCGCGGAGCGGGCTGAGGATTCCCTAGTCGCCGTCCGCATCGACTCGACACGGACCATCAGCGTGTTGCCGTCGACGTCCGCGGCGTCGACGATGCCGGAGAGCTGGAGGCCGCCGGTCGGCGTCGGGCCGACCGTCACGCTGTCACCGCCTTCGAAGGGACGGACGGACCCACGAAGGACGATCTCGGCACGACATAACTCCGGGTTGTTGACGCTCGAGAGGTCGATCTCACGAACGGTTACTCCCTCCACCGGGGTTCCGCCCCGTTCGACCGGTATCGGCTCGGGGTCGTGCATGCGCCGGAGATCCAGAACGTCGTACGCTTTCTCGGTCGGCTTGTATCCGCCCTCCGGTCCGGCGACGCCCTCTACCAACCCCAGCGACCGGAGACTCTGCATGCGGTTCCGGACGGTCCCGGGGTTGCGGTCGATCCCTTCGGCTATCTCCCGACCACAGATCACGCTTTCCTCGTCGTCGGCGAGATCCACGAGCGACGTGAGGATCCGTTTCTGACTCGCGCTCAGCTGTAACGTGGACATACTCCAGATCTCCTTTCGTTATTGTATAAACGTTAGGTTATATACTCCTTATATTCTTGTATACAGTAGGCTTACCGCTTTATCTACTCATATCGTGGAATTATTCAGCGAAAAGACGGACGATCGGTTCTGAGGCGCTTTCGGATCCGGATCCCCCGTTTCTCGAACGAACCACGGGTTCCACTGATCGGTCGGCGGGATGAGCTCACGGCCGGAGCGTACGGATGCCGAACACCTCGCGTATCCCCTTATATGATACCCACGGAGCGTATTTACGTGCCGATCGGCGACCGACACTCGTGATGCACACCTCCACGCGTACTGCGGACGAATCCATGCCGCCCGACCCATCCGAAGTAAACGTGCGTGACGAGCCTGGCGTCGAGATCGATCGAATGACCTCGTTCATCGAGACGACGGTTGACGTCGCGGACGCGAACGGCGTCGTGATCAATCTGAGTGGCGGGCTCGACTCGACGGTTACTGCCGCCCTCGCGGTCGAGGCACTCGGTCCGGAGCGGGTGTACGGGCTGATCCTCCCGTGTAACAAGATCGGCGCGCTCCACGCCCGGGACGCGGAGGGGATCGCCGAAGCACTCGCGATCGAGCACGATACCGTCCACCTCCAACCCCTCCTCGGTCAGTTCGGAACGGTCGCCCCCGACCGGTTCGAGCTCCACGACGAACCTATCCTCACGGGCAACGCCATCGCGCGGTTACGGATGACGCTCGCGTACCTCGCGGCCAACGCGACCGGTCGGCTGGTCTGTGGCACGACGAATCGAAGCGAACGGCTCCTCGGCTACGTGACCAAGTACGGGGACGGAGCCGCCGACCTGCTGCCGATCGGCCACCTATATAAAACGGAGGTCCGAAGCCTCGCCGAGGCACTCGAGGTCCCCGAGTTCGTCGTGGATAAACCCCCGTCGGCCGGCTTTCTGCCCGGACAGCGCGACGCCGACGACCTGGGAGTCCCGTACGAAGTGATCGACCCGGTGTTCCGCCTCGCAGTCGACGAGGGGGTCGATGACGGAACGATAACGACGGATCCAGACCCAGAAACGATCGCGTCACGGGTCGATATCGACGTCGACCCGGACGTCGTCGAACGGCTCCTGGATCGGTACCGATCGACGGCACACAAACGGTCTCCACCCCCCATACCGACGGAACGAGGGTCGACTCGAGACGGGAAGTGAGGAGCGCGTGACGGGTCACGGTACGTTCGGTGTCTCCCGTTCAGTCCCATTCCGAGGGCCACAGACCGGCCGCGCGCATTCCGGTCTCGAACTCCGCCTCCCGAAACGCGGTCGCGAGCGCGTTCGGATCGAGTCGGGTCGAAGCACGGTCGGTGGCCGCGAACTCGGCGACGAGGAGCGCCGTCAGCGCGGCGTGCTCCCGGACGTTTCTATCGTCGACCTTGTCGCGCGTGTCGGCGTGGGTGTGTCCCCATCCGCGACCGCGCTCGCCGGAGTCACTGTGGAGCTGGAGCGCGGGCACCCCGCGACGGACGAACGGCCACTGGTCGGAGAACGGGTGTGGTTCCGACGTCACCTCGATGGGGTGTCGAGTGCCTTTCGAGACGGTCCTCGCGACCGACGCGGTGGCGTCCGAGGTGTGAGTCAACGCCACGAGGTCACGGAACCGGCCCGCGCCGTCGACGTTGACGACGCCCCGAAGCGTCTCGAGATCGATCGTCTCCGCGAGGCGTTCGGAACCGAGCAGTCCGACCTCCTCACAACCGACGGCGACGACGTCGACCCCGATCGGGAGGAGTTCGTCGTCGGTTTCGAACGCCGTCGCCAGGATATCGGCCGCGGTCACGACGGTCGCGATCCCGCAGCCGTTGTCCAGTGCACCCTCCGCGATGTCGTGACCGTCGTAGTGTGCGAGCAGGAGCAGGCGCTCGTCGGTGTCGGGACCGATACGTCCGATCACGTTTCGGGACTCACCGGGAACCGTCTCGGCGTCGACGGAGAACGTGACGCTTGCGACCGATCCGGCCGTGTTCGCGGCGTATTCGCGGAGCCACTCGCCCGTCTCCGCCGAGACGCCGACGGCCGGGGCCGCCGCCTCCTTCCCGAAGGTGAGTGACCCGGTCGGCGGCAGCTGTCCCTCGACGTGGTTCACGAAGACGAACCCGACCGCGCCCGCCTCGACCGCGTAGCCGAACTTCTCCATCCGATGGATGAATCGGCCGTCCGCCGGAGCGGTCGTCGACGCGACCGCGATCCGTCCATCCACGTCGACGGCGTCGATCTCCACAGGCGTGCCGTATCCCACGTCGACGAGCGCCCCCTCGATCCTCCCTGCGGGGGAGTACGGGAGCGCGAGCGCTTCGAACGAGCGGGTCCGGTCACTACCGTCCCGTCCGGGAGTCGTCACGGTGAGGTCCGCGCTCCCTCGCTTCCACGCCGCGATCTCGAACGGATCGGTTCGGACGCCACGAACCCCGGCGCTCTCGAGGGCGTCCACGACGAGTTCCGCCGCCCGTCGCTCGCCGTCGCTTCCCGCCATCCGACCGCCGATCGCGGTGAGGTCGGTGAGGAAGCGCCACGGGTCGCCATCGGTCCACGCGCGGCCGATGGCGGGTCCGAGTCGCTCGCGGCGGTCGCGGACGCGGTCGAGGGCGTCAGCCGCGAGCACGCCGGAACCAGACCCCGCCTGGCCGCGTTCGCTCCGTGGACGGGCGTTCGTCTCCGAGGAGTCTCCGGTCATACCGATCCTCTCGCCGGATGAGAGTTAATCCTGTGGGGATCCGCCAAACGCTACGTTGAAGTGTGACCGTCCGGTACGCTGCAACGCGCACCGTTGGTCCAGTGGTAGGACATTAGCTTCCCAAGCTAATAGCCCGGGTTCAATTCCCGGACGGTGCATTCCTGCGGCGAACAACGCCGTGAGCCGCAGGGACCTGCAGGGGAATCGAATCAGACGAGTCGCAGCCCGCGAAGCGAGCGGGAACGTCTCGACGTGGTTCAATTCCCGGACGGTGCAGTTCCTCATCCGGTGGCTGGTATCACCCGGTGTCGTACTTATACGTCGCCGACTCAGGGTCGATCCCGAAGTCCTCAGCCGATTCCATGGGTTCCTCGCTCTCGTCGCTCGCGCTCCGTTCGACGTTTTTAAACGCATCGCGTAGTCTGCTCGGCATCTCGAAGCCGTCGACCGGAAGTCGCAGGGGAGTGACGGCCTCGTCGAGCGTTTCGCGCTTCTCCGTCCGTCGCTTCACGAGTGACTCGGGGAGCGCATCGTCGTCGATCGGATCGAATCCGAACTGGATGAGGTACTCCGGTTGGTCGGTGAGCACGTACACGTCGTCGAACCCCTCGGCCGCCGCCGTATCGACGAGACGCTCAACGATGTGCGCACCGACTCCGTATCCGCGCCACTCCGGCAACACGCCGATGCCGGTGAGTTCGATCATCTCCTCGTCGCCCGCCTTGTGGAGTCGGAGCCGCCCGAACCCGGCCCGGTCGCCGGACTCCTGATCGACCGCGATCACGTAGTCGCGGGAGCGGAAGGCGACGTCGTCGAGCCCGACGCGTTCGATGGCGTCCAGCAACCACGCCTCGTCACGGTTCTTGGCGTCGCGGACGTACATACCTGATTCTACGGTGGCGGGGATAAAAACGGTTTGCCGACGCGGGACCGTTCCCGCGGCCGTATCCGTACGACTACCGATCGCGGGAGCGTTCGTCGAGCGCGACCGGGATCGATCGGGAGGCGACATCGCCGGCGAACGCCTCGCCGTCCGCTTCCAAGGCCTCGAACGTGTCGTAGTGGATCGGGACGACCAGCTCGGGGGACATCCGCTCGGCGAGGTCGGCCGCCGCGTGTCGGTCGGAGACGATCCCGCCGCCCCCGATGTTCGCGAGGAACAGGTCCACGTCGAGCTCGGCCAGCCCGTCGAGCGCGTCGCCGTCACCCGGCCAGAGGACGGTGTGCCCGGCGACTGAGAACAGATAGCCGCAGCCGGCCCCCTCCGGGTGGATGACGCTCCCGTCGTCGTCCGCACAGGGTCCGTCCGGGTCGTTGTAGGCCGGGACCGTCCAGACGGTGACTATCCCGTGATCCGTTTCGATCTCGAGTTCAGCCGCTTCGTCGACGCGTATCACCTCGTAGTCGTCCGAGAGCGACTCGATCGACTCCACGTCGCGGTCGATAGTCGCTGGATCGACCGACTCGTACACGACGAGCGTCGCGTCCGCGTCGGCGACCGATCGGATCCCCTCGGGATCGTAGTGGTGGCTGTGGGTGATACAGACGAGATCCCCGTCCCGAGCCCAGTAGTCGTCGAGCACCCCGTAACGCCCGGGATCCGTGTACACCGTCGGGCCGTCGCCGGTGACGACGCGGGCCGTTGCGTACCCGAGCCACTCCACCGTGAGATCGTCATACTGAACCGTCATGTCATGCGATCGCTCCGCTGCCGTCTTGAGCGTGACTATCGGTCGCCGTGGTCGATCACGAGGAGCTCCCAAGCACCACGGAGCTCATCGGCAGCCCTCTCGCGGTCGCGCTCGCCGCCGATCCCCGTTCCGATCGCGTGTTCGGGGACGAGCGGCATCGGCACGGGAGCGAACCCCGCCGCCCGCATCGCCGAGAACCCGCTGACGCTCTCGACGACCGTTCCATCGTCGCCACGGCGAACCCGGAACCGCTTGTCGGTGGGGTCCCGACGATAAAAGTAGGGAAACGCCGTCGAGGGCGGGGTCCGGAGACTTTCGACGCCCGCGAGGACGGCACGGATCCGATCGGCGACCTCACAGACCAGCCGTGGGACGACCGGGCTGCCGTCATCATCGACGGCCGCGGCGTCGACTCCTCCGACGGCCGGCACCTGGCCGACTGGGGTACCGGTTTCACGCCACCGAAACGTCGTATCGCCTCCCCTACCCCCGACGGAGCCGACCCGGCCGGGGCTGGCCCGACCGTCGGGGTCGTCGACTCGAATGCAGGCGTAACCACCGGTGTCCGATTTGAGTCGGGTCGTATCGACTGGAATCCGGTCGGGCCCCGTGTGGAACGTCCCGTACCCGTCGCTCTCGGAGACGAGTAGCGGCGGGTCCCTGAGGATCGACTCGAGGGTTGCCGCGGCCGACGCTTCCGGAACGACGAAGAGCGCGCGGCGGTCCCGTTCGAGCGCGTGTGCTATCCGGGAGACGACGGTCGTCGGCGTGACGTCACTCGCCGCCAGGGGTTCGATGCTGAAGGTCCCCGCAGACAGCACTGTCTCCGTTTCCCAGTTCGCTGCGTCATCGCGACTCTCCTTGACGGCTACCGCCGGTGGCTCCGCGCTCGTTTCCGGGCGCGTGATCTCGAATCCGTCGGCCGCGAGCCGGCTC
>LFFM01002087.1_pt1 | contig 13383 bp, 13 predicted proteins | sample 643131 | NCBI WGS metagenome assembly LFFM01 (sample SAMN03777445, study PRJNA286221) | soda lake metagenome | biome: soda lake; feature: Kulunda steppe; material: water; isolation source: sample Tc-Br brine of Tanatar trona crystallizer | place: Russia: Kulunda steppe | collected 2011-07
CGACACATCCAAGCAAGCCGTCTGAGCGATGCCATATCGCCAGACTGCGTCCATTTCCGGGTTAATCTGGCGGAATATTACAGTAAGAGCGTCCGAGACCGTCGTCACTAGGCGGCAAAACAAGGCAGGATTTCAACAGGCCCTTAGATATCAAGCTATTTTTGTCTATATCCGTATAATTATCCCCCATATCTTCCCTTATCCGTGGATGCTGTAACAGTCCTAATTTGGGGGCTTCAGGGGTATGCTGGCGTGCTGTAACTGGTTTCTGGTGCTGTAACAATATGGAGATTTAAATGGGTTGGGAGACATCCAATCGTCTGTAACTCCATTTAAATTCATCTGGTACATACTAAAAATAATGTACTCAGACAAGGGTTCACCTCGCAAGCCATTTGGAGAAACGCCCTGTACACAGCTACATCAGCTGCTTATTCGAGCGGGAGTCAGTAAGTCGATGATGGAAAGCCAAGAGCGTTGCCCGGAGAACCAGAGAAGGCAATGGTACCAGGAGCAGTATATCAGCGCGTTCGGTCTATCGAAGAATGATCTCAAGTTCCTTGATGCGCTTTCTACGCTATTCCTCACCGGAGAAGTTAGCTATTATAACAATGGATATCAGCATTACCGATCCATTCTTGAGGGACACTCTTGGGTCGTTGACCTCCTGGAACCCAATATCCCTCAGTTGATGAGTGCTGGACTAATTCGCTTTCCTCGGCTCAATGGTGATGAAAGGTACCGATTGATTCATCGTACTTTCTTTGAGCTAACACCTCCTGCCAAAGACATCATCAAATACGATTGGGCAGGTGAGGGCATTGGTGACGAAGGAGAAGGCATGGTTCACCGGCTCGGAATGTGGATTGCGTATTTCTGGTTATCAGAGACATATGGTGCCACTGAAAGAGGATGTCCCGATGAAAGATACCTAATAGTGAATCGGTATCCTACAGTCAATGGATTTGAGCTTGACGTAGCTGTACGCTATATTGGAGGTGGTATCGACGGTGACCCTGACCCAAAGACCGCCGTTGAGATCGAGGCAGATAGCCTTCACATGGAGAGTACGATGAACGATATTCGGAAGATGGGAAATGCTTGTCGAGACACAATCTGGGTTTTCCCGAAGAGGGAGGTTCTGTCTGCCGTTGTGAACGAGGCGGTTTACAGGGGAGTTTTTGAGGAGATGAGGCCAGTCCCAGATACCTTAGCGCTTCGTGGTCATCGAGATACGTGGACAAAGCGTCTTAAGAATGCTGAGCCAAGTGGAGATCTCCCCATTGAATACAATCCAGTCAGGCGTGTCTATACTTATGAAGGATTGATTGACGAGTTGAGAGAGACTCGGTCTGACCTGTTTCACGATACAACGTATGGCTATCGCTCCGATAGAGAACGGGCACAAAAAGACTCAGATTGAACCGACGGCAACTAACCTTTGCTAGCACACTATATTCACTCTTTGGAAGCCTGAATTCAACGTGCTCGATCTTTCCGAACTCGTTGTTCAGTCAAGTTGCGGGAGATGAGTCAAAGATGTCGTGTAACGACCGTCCGAACACCATGCAACGACTCTCGGAAGGATGTATCCGGCGAGTAAGAACGAGCCGATTGAGAGAGCGATGGCATCTGGCGTTGTCCACTCCCCGATAGCTCGTAGCACGATGTAACTCGCCACTGCAGAGACAATCAGCCCACCAAACATCGCTGTTACAATTGCCTCTTCTGCGGGCGAAACTGGTTCTTGAGTCATAGTAATACTCGATGGATATACCAGATGCAGTCGCGCGTCACGACATATTCGCAGGGGTGCATTGCAGGTGGATCATCGGGAGCGCGTACCGGATGAACTTCCTCGGTTGTCCCGAAATCTACATCCGTGTTTTCATCCACTTCACGAGCTTTCTCATGTGCGTACGCTAACGCCTCTAAGCGTGAACTACAGATATCCACGATGCCTGTCCATCTCTGAAATCCATCTGATCTCTCTACCGCCCACACTATATTTCGACGCTGCATATCTGATGTTCACAACAATATGAATATAATAGTGTGGACCAGCTGACGGCCGCTACTGCTGGTGCTTGAGATACTTTCAGATGCTGTCGAGGTACTATGTCTGAAGAAGAGGATTTCAACAAAGCCTCTACTTTTGGGTTCTCAACATACGCAGAACTCCTCGTTACTTATCAAATAATACATGTTCCAAGCGGATTACCGCGCTGTTCGTCGGCCGAAGACGAAGATGAGCAGTGCGAATAGGACGAGCCCGGCGGAGGCCTCGACTGTCACGAGCAGGCGACCATAGCCAACGGGCTGGAACTGCCCGAGGTCCGCCGTCGCGAACGTGAGCAGACTGACGTAGAAGCTATCGGACAGCGCCGTCACCCACGTAGATGGCGTGGGGCCGTACGACAGAGGTGGGCCACCGACCTCCCGGACGAATCCAAGCGGGTAGATCAGCGCGCAGAACACGACGATGAACGCGCTGGTCGCGATGACCCGCCACGGGGACTCGCCGTGGTTGAGGACGAGTTTCGCTGCCCACGACCTGAGCCACAGTGAGAGCGCATCGAGACGTGCGCGGATATTCTCACCAGTTCTCATCTGGTGCCAGTAGCGACAGCGTTCGACGTTCTTTCGAGCGAGGAAGAGTTTCCCCTGTGGCCCCGAGAGCGCGTTGTAGCGGGCGACCTGCTCCATTTTCTGATAGACTGCGACCGAGGTGTAGGCGTTCTCGATACAGGCTTCCGAGTCGAGGGATTCCCCGTTATGCGACTCCTCCTCCGACGCAGAGTCGGTCTCTGTCCCCGAATCATCATACGAGACCGCGACACTCTCGGCGTTCGAGCCATTCCCCAAGAGGTCTCTACGTGGGTCGCACACACAGGTGTAGTCGATCCAGTCTGAACCTGCGGGCGAGTGGGCACTTGCCTCGAACGTCCTCCTGAACGTTTCGCTGTCCGCGTGGACGCTCTCGAGGATGGTGTTCTTGAGTTTCGCATCGTGGAGTGACGCACCGTCGAGCGTCGCCCCCGTGAGGTCAGCATCGGAGAAGTCCGCCTTCGAGAGATCGACACCGGAGAGATTCGTTCGGTGGAGCGTCGCCCCAACGAAACTGGAACCGGTGAGCGAGTCGCAATCCGAGAGATCGGCGCTCGAACGGAATTCAACGTCCGTGAATGAGTGTGTTCTACTGTCGGAATTGGAGAGTTTGATTGCGCGCACTCTGTCGTCGAAGATTGCTCCGTCGAAGGTGACCGTGGCAGCGAAATCCGCTTCGAAGGACGACTCTGATTCGAAGCGGGCTCGCTCGAAGGAGACTGGCCGGTGGAAGATGGAACCATCGAAGGATACTTTGCCAAAGCGGGCACCCGCAAAGCTCACTGGAGCTGATCCTGGTTCGTCTGTATCCGTCGTTGTTTCCGGAGTCCGATTCGCGTCTTGATTCGGCAACTGTGGTTCGCTAGCCTGTGCTGTTGCAGTTCCACCGTCGGAAATGGCCTCCTCAATACCCTCACCTACCATTTCTCCACCGAATTCAACACTACCGAAATCAACCTCTACAAAGAACGCATCTCGAAATGATGCCGAACTTATCGAAGAGAATACTGTTCGACCGCCTGGTCCAAAAGAGCCAGCCGAAGCGGTGGGGAATTTGGCGCGTGAAAAGTCGCCAGATCACTCTCCTGTGAATTTCGTGGTATTAAACCGACCGGAGCCGTCGCCGGTGAACTCTGTATCGGAAAACCAGCCGGAGCCGTCGCCAGTGAACTCTGTATCGGAAAACCAGCCGGAGCCGTCGCCGGTGAATTCTGCATCATGAAAATAGCCGGAGTCCTCGCCGGTGAATATTACATCGCGAAAATAGCCGGAGTTCTCACCGGTGAACTCTGCATCGCCAAAATAGCCGGAGTTCTCACCGGTGAACTCTGCATCGCCAAAATAGCCGGAGTTCTCACCGGTGAACTCTGCATCGCCAAAATAGCCGGATTTCTCGCCGGTGAACTCTGCATCGCGAAAAGAGCCGGAGTTCTCACCGGTGAACCCTGTATCGATTAAAGAGCCGGAACGGTCGCCGGTGAACTCTGCATCGATAAAAGAGCCGGAACGGTCGCCGGTGAATCTTACACATTCGAACGAAGCTAGGTTATGGAATTTCGTTCCTGCAAATGAGCCCCCGGACTGAAACACAGATGCACATGCGGACATATGCCTGAGAAACCGACTCTCGCGAAACGACGCCTGTCCACGAGAGATGATGGATAAAAACACGGGCCGACTGAATTCGAACGGTTTTGATGGGCTTCCTACGGTCGTGAACGATCTATGGACCTTAGCAAATCGGAAGTCGAGTGCCGCATCGGATGGAAGACCCGCACCGAATGACTCCCATCCTCGCTCTTGGTAGTCCTCAGGAGTGAGTTCGACGCTTCCAATTGAAGCACCGATGAACCGGGCGTAATTCTGATCTCTCTCTTCGATGGCCCGAGCGATCGCATCGAATAGGGCCACTTTCTCAGCATCCGTGTCCCCGGTACGATTCGGTTGCTCTGTTTCAGCAGCCGTCTCGTCGGGCCCGTCTGACTGGGGCTGGTGGAAGGCACACCGGTCGTCGTGTACGACTTCGTGAGGACACTTCCACCTCCGGCCGTCAAGAAAGTCCTCACCGATAACTGGAAAATTCCGTTTGTTATGGTCGAGCTCTCGCTTTTTCTGCGAAAGCTCGAACTCCAGTTCGTCTATCTCTTCCTCATCCGCATCCTCCACCTTCGCCTTCAGTTCCTCAACCTCCCGTTCGACGGGTTCGACCAGTTCTTCGTATCGCTCCTGCCAGTACGCCGCGGACTCCTCGTCCGGTCCCCACGTTGACGGGTCGTTCTCGTCGAAGTAATACGAACATTCCCCGTTCATTTGAGAGTGCTCGTGTTAGTCCAATATAACCTTATCTCTGGTAGTTTCCTTACTCTACGTGAGCGACGCGTTCATGACCTACCACGGCAACAGATGCTATGCAACGGAGGTGGCAGGGGCGGTCGGGGCCCGACGTGAGTGACGGGCTTCCGGCCATCACGCGGGGCTTCTCGTGGGACTTCCGAGGACGTGAGCAACGCCTCCGCGTACGCATCCCGATGTGGCTCTACGCTCACTACCTCGCCCGACCTCGCAGCCCGGACCACGGGATCTACGTCATAGACCCGTTCGACGATCGCGTAATCGAGGACATCGCGTCCGCGATCGACGCCTACGCCCAGCGGAACGACTTCTCCGACGACAGCCGGCTCGAGTTCGCAACTCAATTCGTCCAGCACCTCGAGTACGTCCCCGACGATGTCTCGACGCCGTACAATGACTACCCTCGGTATCCGGTGGAGACGCTCGTCCACCGCGGCGGCGATTGCGAGGATGTGAGTATCCTCCTCGCCTCGATACTGCAGGCGCTCGGAGAGGATGTCGGACTCCTTCGATTGCCCGAACACCTGCAGGTCGGGGTCGTCCGCGACGGATCGTATCCTGGGGCACATTATGAACACGGAGGGGAGCGCTACTACGTGCTGGAAGCTACGGGAGGTGGGTGGCGACTCGGTGAGGCTCCACCCGAACACGAGGGACAGCGTGGCGAGGTGCTTCCGCTCTCAGCGGTCCCGTTGCTCCTCCACCGGTGGTCTGCAGCCGCTGGCGAAGACGGTGAGGTAGCAGGGGTCGTCCACGTCACGAACCTCGGTAGTGCATCTGCCGAGCGAGCGGTCGGACTCGTCCAGTTCGAAACTGCTGCGGGTGTGTGGACCGGGAATCGAACATGGATGTTAGATGGAATTGGTGTGGCCGAAACGAGAGCCTTCGAATTTCAAGTGCGGCCCTCTAGTACCGAGTTACAGGCAGCTCGCGTCCGTTTGTTCGTTAACGGGCACCTCCACGATGAGAGTACATCTCTTTGCTCTATCTGAAACAAACAGGGATCATACCCTGATTTCGCACTTATAAATTCGAAATGTGCTGAAGATTGTATGTACAACGAATAGTGTCACGATTATGTTCCCGAAGAGTCACGGTTTCGCCCCGCTCATTGGGAGAATCCTCGGAGACAGGCTGTTAGAACTCCCGATTTTGGTAGATACACCCAGTCTCGTTCTTTTTGCCGTCCCACTATAGGGGGCTACCTTGCAGTATCCCGCATTAGCACCGTGCTCGTCCGCTGGCTTGACTCCGACTGAGACAGGAACTGGCTCAGACTTAACAGGACGACGTAGACGCGCGTTGTACCTTGCACAGACCAAATCGACTTCTCTAGAGGGTGTCAGAACCGGCGTGCGAGATACAGAGGATGTAGCCAATATACTCGGGTTGGGCATTCTTGAAATGGTGAGAAATGTTATATACAATCTATGTGTACTGGTATCGTGGGCAAAATAGCAATGAGTGACCGGCAGTACAAGGCACAACTACGTCGCCTGCGCCGTCACAAAAAGAGAACGGGAAAGCACACGTCCACAAGCGGTAGCGGAAAAAGCAAGCAAAAGAAGAGCGGTCTGAAACACCGATTTAGTGAATCAGACGGAGAGAAGCGCAAGGAGTTGCTACGAGGCAAACTCTAGCAGCGAAGACCTTCCCACAAACCGCTCTTACTGCTTTCGCTCTTGTGTAGCACATTGTTGATGAAGTTCTGTCGTGCGATTTGCGGTTGGGTGAATTGAATTATGAGCCTTGTTTAGACACTCCTGACTGCGTCGGGTAGCGGCTATGCCAAGAGAGCATACCCCCTCCATGAGCATCTCTTGATCAGATTTCGTGGTTTGGATAATCGCCGTACCGGGCGATTTTCGCTGCGTCTAAACAAGGCTGAATTATGAGTCCACGGTAGAGGTGCTTAGAAAATCGATTAGTGTTCCCACTCGGCTAGTGACGACGGTATCAACAATCTCCTACAGAAGAGCGTGAAGGGTATCTATATGCCATGCGAGAGGTGCGTGATGGCCAAAGAACACTCCCTGTTGCGCCAGGTCTGAGCAAAAGCGAACAGTACAGTCAACTGATGAGTGACGAGATTAGCCGCGAATCACCTGTCCGCGGAACACCGTGAGATGGGTTGAGAATAGCACTGGCCATGTTTCTAAACAGCCTTTTAAGCTAAATGTTCCTTGAACTACTTGATCTCTGCCGATTTGTTTCTGAGTTGGTGTACCTGCCGAATGAACTAAGATACCGTTGTGTGATTGTTGGAGAGATGACTACTGATGAGGGGCAGTGTACCTACATTGCTACTAAAGACGATTCTTCGAACTGGTACGGTGATAGTCCTACAGATTGGCAACTAACCCAAGATACCTGGACCTGTCCCCACGATGCAATATCGGAACACGATAGTGGATATTGTGTCTTCCATATGGATCCGGCGAACATTCCAGATAATATAAACGAAACCGAGGAGTTTGTCGCGGCCATTAACGAGGATACGGGGTCGGATACCGAACGAAATACGGAGTTTGTCGGTGCTACATTTGGGAGAATAGAGCTTAATCAGAGCAAGATCGATCCTGCTCACTCGATCGTTCTCGATCACGCCACGTTCAGTCAAGGGCTTGTACTCAGAGATTCAAGTATAGGTCAACCAGTTAGCGCACGGAAATGCCATTTTGTGAGTGTTCCTAGTGCTGAGAATGAGTCCGATATGTTTGAAATGGATGGTGAAAATGGCGTTATCATCGCGGGCGAGTTCAACGGATCGGTAAATCGTCCAGACAGCAAGCTGAGACACACTGCCAACTTCGAAGGGTCTGATTTTACAGGCGACGGTTCGGTTCGAATTACTTCTGAGTTTACTGGAGACGGTTTAGTAAACTTCGAAAACATCACAGTTCATGTTAAGGGTGGGATCTCGATAGGATCCGAATTCAGCGGTGGCACCGTCTCGTTTGACGGTGCTGTCTTTGATTGCGGAGGCCAAGTAGTATTCACCGGTGGGACCTTTGACGGGATAGGTGATGTCTCCTTTCAGGAGACGATCTTCAAGCCTGGTGAACTAAGTGAAGTGATATTTAGTTCTACATCATTCTCATGTGAGGGAGATGTAAGTTTTAGGGAATCTGAGTTTCATGGGCGTGCATATTTCACAAACCTTCATTGGGCAGCCCCATTCCCATATGTATCATTCAATTCCCATGGTGATGTGAACTTCATTGATGCGAAGTTCTATGCTGGGGTTGATTTTACTGGAGCCAATTTCAGGAATTCCGGGCGTGTGGAATTCCATCGAACAAAGGTAACTGGGACAGCTATATTTAAAGATATGACATTTAGTTCAGATGTGGAATCTGTTGGGTTCCTAGGAGCCTCATTTGATTCTGCCAATAAACACTCAACAAATTCCCCAACGGTTGATTTTTCGGCGACAGTATTTGATTGTGAGGGAATCGTACTATTCTATGGAACGCGATTCGGGGATTCGGTAAGCTTCAAAAATGCGGAATTCTTGGGTAGTGGTGATGTTGAGTTCGGACATCGTGTCAGAGAAACACATCAAAAACACTATATACCGCTAGAATTTGACGGTGAGGCTTCCTTTACTAATGCAAAATTCCAGAATGAGGGAGATGTAGTCTTTTCAGGAGCAAACTTTATCCAGGAAGTGAAGTTCAGGGATGTACTATTCAATGCGGCAGGGAGGGTTCTGTTTTCCCCATCACCAGGGAAACAATCGGTAGCTACGGAAATCCACAATTCAATTTCGTTTACTGAAGCAGAATTCCAGAACGAAGTGCGGTTTGATGATATAGCGATCGACCCCAAGGCGATTGTTTCATTTTCGGATGCGGTACTCCACCAAAGATGTCATTTCGGCACTTCAGACGGCATCTCAACGCTTCACGGCAATTTTGACTTTTCTGGTTCCACATTCCACAAACCTCCGAACTTCTCTGGAGAACAGTCCTTGAACGAAACAAAAATCCAATCAGAGATAACAGACAAGTCTGAGGAATTCCGTACCCAGTTTAATGCGTCTTTTGACTGTTCAGAAGCAACTTTTATCGACGGCGTTGACCTTAGCCGAACCAATTTTTCGGTGAAAACATCCTTCGAAGGAGCCGATTTGTCAGGTGCAGACTTCTCAAACTCTGATTTATCCAGCGAATTATCTGAGGAGGATAGATCTGAAGTAATTGAGTTCGATGGTGCCAACCTATCAGATGTAAACTTCTCAAACGCAAATCTCTCTGGTTCGTCGCTCGCGCGGAGCCGCCTCAACCGTGCGGAGTTTCTTGGTACGAATTTAATCGGGTCAGATTTGTACGGCGCGCTGCTTGGAGGTGTTCGGATCAATCATAGGACATCATTCTGGCCATCAAAAATATCTCGACGACAGATTCTACAAGACAAGAGTTCGGAGTTAACTGATGGGCGCTGGCGCCGCATAAAGACGCTATTTCGGAATGGTCGGCGACCATATTGCGTACATGACCCTCGGTATCCATACTGCAACCGACATGCCAATAACGACGGAACCACCCCAGAATCTGAACTTGAGATGGCGGCCGAAATGTACGGTTCACTCGAACAAGCAGCAGCTGATAATAGTCTTCCAACTTTGGCGAGTGAATCGTTTCTTGGACGAAAAGATGTTCAACGGTATCAATATTGGCGGCGGAATAGTTCTGAAGGCCGTCAGTGGTTGATGACGATTAGATCGATTGTACCAAACTTGTTAGCACGATATGGTGAAAGTCCGTGGCGGGTCTTACTAACTGGAGGGCTTATTATTTTGACCTGTGGATTGTTTTACTGGAGATTCGATTTAATTGAACGTGCTACCGAGAGTGGTGAACCTATTACATTTCTCGAAGGAGTCTACTTCAGCGCACTTACGTTCACTACGCTCGGCTATGGTGACTATAACCCAGTCAGTCTTTCGGGGCAGTTTCTTGCAGTCGGTGAAACCTCACTTGGGGTGATTTTACTAGCGATCCTCGTGTTCGTATTTGGTCGAAGAGCCACACGCTGACTGAGAACTAAGCCACATCGCTCTGCTCACTACAGAGACCATACGAATTGTCATTAACACACAGATATATAGGTGAAATATAGTTAGAAGATGTTAAGGCACGCAGCAAGGACCACTGACCGATTTTGAAAAGTGGGGTAGTATCACCCCTACGTTTTCGCCTCCTACTCTTCGACGTACGCTCTTTCGCTGAGCATAAGTTGAATCTCCTCGATCCGGTTGAAGGCGTAGTCAATGCCGTTGAGTTTGTACGTCTTCCCCTCTCCGAGCAGAACGTCTAGATCATACAAAACGAAATACCGCTCTTCGTCATCCGGTTTTGATGGATCCGTGAAAAACCCTTTCTGATACGGCTTGTGCGAGGCGAAATCCCACGCTTTCGTCACCGTGGTGGTCACGAAGACGTTGTCACCGGCCCCATCATGTCGGTCAGCATCGTCCGACCGCTCCGGGCAGCCATTTCACTCACCCCCCGTGATGGTAATGTCAATAACGCCGTCCGTCTCCTGTCCCTCAATAGGCTGTCCACAGCACGAGCAGCGAAGATCCGTCTCGAACGGATTCTCACACTCCGCACACTAGTCCTTCACCTAGAACGTGTGGGGACAATTACGGTTCCAGTGGAAGACGGACTAGGAGATGAAATATCGTATAATCGCCTTGTTGAAAACCTCTGTTAGGAAAGCGTCAAAGGGATTGAGGGAACCGCTATCCATATCGTTCATATCGAAATATTGAATACCCGACAGATAGCATGTTTTCCGACCTTGAACCCGAAAATATCGAGATCATGTACAGCGACTTTCTCTTGGAGGTTGAGGACTACGCGGGGAAGTAGGCGGTGTTCGCCTCTGAGCCGACACGAAGCGGAAGCATATCGTGTTACCTGGACTGGTAGGCGGCGGAGTGTTACTTCTCCTCGGATTACTCCTGACAAACGGCAGTGCTGTAAAGATGAGCACGAGCTCCGAGAGAGCCATCAGAGAGACAAGTAGTCCATCTACAGATCAACCGTTAACCGGGCGAGTCCTGGTGGCAGTATCGGGTCCAGTTCAAGGATGATCCGGAGACGGAGTTGGACCTTGTAGTGTTGGCGTTCCATATTCCGCCTGCCGTGGATGATTAACGCAGCCGCAGTCAGTGACCGGCTAGTTTTTTCTAAATCACACCCCTCATTTCGTAAGAAAACAGGCGTGTTAGCGCCCCAAGATCTTATTTAGAGAATGGACCGTAGAGTATGAAACGATAGGTACATCCCGCCAGATGGTGACTTCTTAATCGTCTATGACTTCTGAATCGCTATCACTAGAGGACCTGATGGGACACGAAACAAACCCTGTAGATGTCCGAGGAGGGTCCGCTGATCCAGAGTACTTCAAATTCACTTTCGACCGGGACGACATGGAAATTGTGGAGCACGAAGGATTCGTGGCGGAAGTTACACCAGTTGCAACTTCAGACGATCGGCACGTGCGTGCGACTGAAGATGATGGGTGGCGGTTCTTCGCAGACATTCGCACGAAGAAGTCCCGAACGGGGAGTAAGGTTACAACCCTGCTAGAGGACACCGAGGGAGAAATTCAGGACGTGCTGCTCAACACAGACAGCGGACTCGAAGTCCTTCGAACGGTCACCATCAACTCTCTCGAATAACACTCCCGCGAGCCATCTGCGATGATGGCTCCGACGGGTGAGAGTTAGATGTTGTCGAGGTACTTTCGCCGCAACTCCATCTTCTCGCGTTCCGAACGACTGTCGTAGTGGTCGTCGATCACGTCCTTCGAGACGTTCATCCGGTCGCTAACCACCTCGCCCGGCGTGTCGATCGATAAGAAGTGCGTAATCGCACCGCGACGGAACGCGTGGGGTCCGACCGAATCCGGGCACTTGGACGCTACCATCGGGCGTTGCACAGCCTCACAGTCATCCTGGTCCCGGTTGTGCGGGCACTCCAGACCGTACATACACGGGCGAGTCATTCGGTACACATACATCTGCAGCGTATTTCGCGTGATACGACCGTACTCCGTTGTCAACAACGGCTCCCGACCATAGTCGTCTTCCACGTCGTGACGGTTCTCATCGATGTAGTCTTGTAGAATGTTACACGTGCAAGTAGAGATGGATACAGCGCGCTCCCCGCTTTCCTTGTTCTTCAACGGCGTATCGCTCTCTGGCCGGTGGTACAACTCAACATACAGGTCATCGAGATGCAGATCGGAGAGGTCGATACCACGCGCTGCTCCCGCTCGAATACCCGTCTCCCACAACAGTCGAGCGATGGTGTGGTGTGCGCCTGCGTACTGGTATTTTTCCAGATGCTCCAAGATCACGGTTGCAGTGTCCTCGCGCACCACGTCCTTGTCACGGACCGATTGGTGGTCGAGTGTCGGTGAGTCGATCGACTCCGCGAGCCCGTCACGACACCCATCAATATCCTCACAGAATCTCACGAACACGCGTAGCGTATCCATTTGTGATTTCAGCGTGGTTTTGTTCACCTGCTCACTGCGATAGAGTCGGAACCGGTGGAGGTCGCGTCCACCAACGTCGTTCAGGTCCGTAATCTCTTCGCGTTCACACCATTCGAGGAAACGTTCGAGGCGGTAGCCGTGGCTTCGCAGCGTGGCTTTGCTGACTTCGCCGCTGCGGTGTTGTTTGTACATCTGTACGGCTTCTTGCGGTTCGAGGGGTTCGAGATCGTCTTGATTCATTTTCGATTGCCCCAGAGTCCCCCTACAAGGACGGGCACGCGTGGAGTCGAGCGCGCGACATCGAGTTCGGTTCCGGCGATGCGGTCGCGATTGCATGACTGCGGGCCAGCCAGCGACGATGGATATCCTTCCCAGAGTCGGAAGCGCAGCGCCGAAGGCGCGAGAACCGATAGTGGCCGTAAACACGGTCGCAGCGAACGAAGTGAGCGAGGGTAAGCGAGACGAGCGGAGCGAGTCTCGCGTGATTCAAATTCGTGCCGGCCCACTTCTCCCGCATCTTCGACCGATCAGCGACCGCCCTCAGATGGCCGTAACCACGTTCTCGTGAGCGAAGCGAACGAGAGCCAGCGAGACGAGCGGAGCGAGTCTCGCGTGATCATCTCGACCGAATCGGCAGCTCGACGTGTGTCGAATGATCTGCGTCGTGATACACTGTGTTCGTTGCGATTTCGTATTTCCGTCCATCAGAGTGTTCCTTGCCGGTGTTGTGATTGACGTCGTATCGCGGGTAGTTCGACGAGGAAATGTCAAGGCGGATCCGGTGTCCCGACTTGAATACGTTCGCTGTCGGATACAGCTCTAATTCGAACGCGTAGACGTCGCCAGGGATGACGGGGTCGGGTTCTCTCCGGTAGTCACGATACCGCGCGCGACAGATCGAATCGGTGA
>LFFM01002088.1_pt1 | contig 13380 bp, 9 predicted proteins | sample 643131 | NCBI WGS metagenome assembly LFFM01 (sample SAMN03777445, study PRJNA286221) | soda lake metagenome | biome: soda lake; feature: Kulunda steppe; material: water; isolation source: sample Tc-Br brine of Tanatar trona crystallizer | place: Russia: Kulunda steppe | collected 2011-07
CAACCCTTATTTCCTACATGGCGGTAGTGTGTACTGTACCGGACACCCACCGTGCCGGAGTAGCTCAGCTGGCAGAGCGAATCCTTCGTAAGGATTAGGCCGAGGGTTCAAATCCCTCCTCCGGCTTACTGAAAAAGGGTTCAAGTCCTTATTGCGATTCTACTATTTAAATGGCGGTCTGTGGAATATGCTGGTCTGAGAAGTCGTCTGAAAACGCTGGCGTGGCGATAGTGCGGGCATTCGTTTACCCCTCACACTCAACGGCAAGGAGATTCCTCTTTTTTCCGCAACGCTGCAAACATCTGCTCTGCTGAATCGAGGTTCGGCCTTCTCGTAGTTTCCCAGCGATGACGTAGGTTCATATACGAAAACGAAGGGAATTACCCCCAGATGATTCACCGACAGCCCGCGACGGTTTGCAAAGAGTATATATGATGATGGAGAGAACAGCCGTCAAGCGAAATATGTCTGTCCGAACTCCCATCGAAGGTCTCGCCTCAATCGAAAACGGAGGCGACGTTATCGACTATCTGCTTGACTCAGGAGGACTGAACTACAGTACCTTTGTCGAGATTCCGAGCGGAATAAAGCGCAACCAAGGGAGGAACGATTGGTACGAAGCACACTTAGTCGATGAGAGTGGTGACGGCATCATTCGATACATCGAACTCGAAGCATCTGGGGATAGCCCAGCGTTTAGCGATCTGAAGCGACACCTCAAACGACACGGTAGCCCGATCAACGAACTATTCACTGTCATCGCATACAGGAAGTCTGACGAGGGACCACTGACCAGCCCCCTCAACGACGACCTAACGTTCCTTCATATTGAGGAGCAGTTCTCTTCAGAAGACGTAGAGGTAACCTTCAATCTCAACTACTTCACGGTCAAGCAGTTCGGCGTCGAGCCGGCGTATCTCGACTATCTTGACGATCTAACCGTGGGCACTGGACAAGGCCGAACGAGTCTCGAAGGAGACGTTGAGGACGTCTTCTCCATTCGAGAGGTCACACAGAGATTCTATCAAGATTTCGGGAATATCTTCCGCGAGGACCTTCAGGATGCAATTCACGGCTTGGAGAATCCGGAAGAGAACCTCAATGCCTACACACGAACCGTCGTCAATCGAGTGTTGTTCCTCCTTTTCATTGAGGAAAAGGGATGGCTTGATGGGGACGTCGACTACGTCGAGAACAAGTACGAAAAGGTGGCCGAAGAGCCTGATAAGCACGTTTACGACGACTTCTTCGAACCATTGTTCTTCGAAGCACTCTCAGAGGAGGGGACGACTGAGTCCGACACCCTCGGCCGGATTCCCTTCCTCAACGGCGGGCTATTTGAGCGCAAGAATATTGAGGTGAATGTCGAGATTGGTGAGACGTTCTTCAACAAACTTCTGAGCCCTGAGGAAGGAAATAATGGCGAACCGGTGGGATTCCTCCGGCGGTACAAAATATCGCTACGCGAGTCGAACCCCAGCGAACAGGAACTTGTCGTCGATCCTGAGTTCATTGGACGCATCTTCGAGATGTTTATGCAGGAGGCTGAGCGGGAGGAGAAAGGTACGTTCTACACACCGAAGCCGATCACGGAGTACATGGCGAAAAACGCGCTGAAACAGTACCTTCTGGGGGATTTCAGCGAACACGAGGACGCCGTGATTGACTTAGTCGCAAGCCACACCACACCGACTGAACTCGACACTGAGACGGTTCGTGACATGCGGGATAAAATCACGGGCGTCCAAGTCGTTGATCCTGCTGTCGGGAGCGGCGCATTCATCATCGCCATGAGCGAGGAATTAGTGGCGATAGCAGAAGCACTCACTGATGGGCTTGATGAGGACATCAACCGATTCGAGTTAAAGAAACAATTCATCCGGGACTCGCTGTACGGTGTGGACATTGACAGCGGCGGGATTGAGCTTTGTAAGTTCCGTGTATGGCTGTACCTCATTCAGGACCTACACATATCGATTGATGTTTTCCTCAACCAGAACGACAAGTTCGCACTTCCGAACCTCGGGCTGAAGTTCTTCGTTGGGAACAGCCTTGTTGGTGATTACGAACCGACCGAGTTACGCGATACGCTTCGCAGCGGCGACTACCAAGGGAGTCTCTTCGGGAATTACGACAACGGAGGACTCATTGAAAATATAGCTACTCTACGGCAGGAGTACGTGAACGCACACAGCGACGAGAAACAGGAGATCCGCGCCAAACTCCAACGGCTGACCGACGAGTTGGATGATAAGATCAGTTGGGAGTCGTCGGAACATTGGATGACCGAGCCCGTTGATGAACTCGGCGACTCAGAACCATTCAAGTGGAGCATCAGTGTGCCGGAAGTCATCCTCGAAGGTGGCTTCGATATCGTCATCGGGAACCCACCGTACAAAGGCGGAACAAACCCGGACTACGTGACGGCGCTTAGCGACTTCTATGAGGAACGGCGGGACGAGTACGTGAAACCGGTACGGAAGATGGTGTATGACCGATATCAGAAATTTATCTACCGAGGAGAAGAACTCGTCCGAGACGACGGTGTCTTCACCTACATCGTCAACTCAACGTTCCGCACGATCGCCACGAAAACATCAACCCGGAACCTACTGCAGTCAAACCGTCTGCAGGAGATCCTCCTTACCAACATCGACACGTTCGACGCTGCTGTGAACGCAGCTATCTTCTCACTCCGCCACGCAGATGCTGGTGGCCAGAACTATCAGATGCGGTACGTCAACGGGTTAGAAGCTCCAATTACGAGCTACCGGAACCTCATTCACCTCCCGGATCTCCCAGATGACGGGACTGACGATATCCGGAAAATCACTGACTCAGACGACCTGCACGCCTATCAGGTCCCCGTCGACATGTACCGGAACAGCATTCGCGGTAGTTTCTTTGAGCCAGATGAAATCAAGCAGAAAGTCTACCAGAACTACATCACGCCGGCGAACGACCTTATTGCAGAGTGGCAAGAAGAGCTGTACGACGTTGACCGGCAACGCGATAACTTAGACAAGATCCAAGAACAGCATTTGATCCAACTCAAACCTGGTGACGTAACGCTACTTGGGTTGGTCACGTGGGGCGGTGAGGGGCTGAAAACCAACAACAACAAAGAACACATCGCGTACATAGACGGGACTGAAAGCGCTGAGAAGGTGAAAGATCGGAACGACGACTTCCAGTATGTGGAACAAAACGAAAACGCGTACAACTTCATCAACCGCGTCATTCAGGACGAGTACATCATCAATCCTCGGGAACTCACAGAGGAAGAACGATTCAACGGAATCGACTCGGATGAACGCGACGGTCGGACGTGGGTACCGATTGAGAAAGGCGCGTCCACTTCAGACGTGTACTACAAGCCCACTGAGCAGTACATCAACTGGAGCAAGGAGAGTCTCGAGAAGATAAGTAACCGTCGTGGTGGGCGTATCCGCGACCCAAGTTACTACTTTCGACGCGCTGTGTTCGCCTCCCGCGGAGGGGCAGGCAAGTACAAAACGAAAGCCCGGTACATCAACAACGCCGTGGTGGACTCCAGCGGTGTCGTCCTTGTCTCGACCACAGATCGTCTCCCACCGAAGTACTTACTTGGGATTCTGAACTCAGAAGTCACCAAATACACCCTCTACCACTTTATCAATGGGACACTCAACGTACAGGCTGCAGATATGCGCGTCATCCCGGTCCCCGTCCCGACAGAAGAACAATTGGAGGATATCATCGAAAGCATCGACGCCGCGATAGCGGTTCAGAAAGATGAGTTAGACAGGTCCCTCGACGACGTACAAGCCGAGATTGACGAGAAGATCGCTGACCTGTACGAACTGGATGTTGAGTACATCCCGCGGTGGTACTGACCGAGACAATCCACCAGTAACTCCTTCCCATGACTTATTCTCCGCCAAACGACGATTCGCCGGAGGATGCCAGTGACGACCTCTCAGAGGGGACGGACTGGTCCGAGTACTCTGACGTCCTTGACAACCGCGAGTATGATGTCGCCGAACGAGCGAACGCTCTCGCGCCTGAAGCCGAAACCGTCCGCATAGCCGTCGGTTACTTCTATCTCGGTGGCTTCGACCTTCTGAAGGAGAATCTCCGGAGAGCCGAACGTATTGAGATCCTCATCGGGACCGATACCGACCAGCGCACCATTGATGAACTCGAACGCGGGTTCGCTGACGACCTAGAAGAGTACGACCGGTCTGAAGCCCAAGAGGGAATTAATCGGCTTTACGAGCTCATCCAAGAGGATAAGGTGGGTGTGCGTGTGTACGACGACAGTCGGTTCCATCCAAAACTCTACCTCTTCGAGCACCCGGCAGGGTCGCCGGATCTCGGCCGAGCGATTATCGGCTCTTCAAATCTCTCTGCCAGCGGCCTCCGTGGTAACGTCGAACTGAACGTCGAAAAGAAGGACAATAACACTATCCGGTATCTCGGCGAGTGGTTTGAGGACATCTGGGAGGAGGCCAGCGAATTCGATAAGGACCTGATGTCTGCCGAGATAGAGAAATCGCAGTTTGGAGACGACCTACCGGACATCTCCCCGGGAGAAAAAACATCGGTCGCCGAGGTGGAAACGATTTCACCGTTCGAAGCGACCAAGCGGTTTATTGTTGAGCAATTTTCCAGAGACGTCCGAGAGGGAACTCTACTTCAGGACATCACTGGCGATTACGAAGATCAACTCACAGCGTTCCAGCAGGACGCGTTCAGGGCAGCCCGTCGTCCACTCGAAAAATACAACGGCGTCGTTTTAGCGGACAGCGTCGGGCTCGGCAAGTCATACATCGGTGCACCTCTCGTGCAGGATTATACGAGCTCCCGAGATGACGTCCTCATTATTGCTCCCAAACGACTGAAGCGAATGTGGATGCGCGACCTCCTTGATGCGGACACCGGCGAGTTCCCGGCAACTGCTGAGAAGACGTTTATGAGTTTCAATAAACTCTCCCGTCTATCTGAAAAGGAGATCCAACGGCTCCGTGGAGTTGATCTGATTCTCGTCGACGAAGCTCACAACCTCCGAAATACTGGAACACAGCGCTACGATAAACTCCAGTCAATCGGTCGGATGGGCAAGAAGTTCGTGATGCTCACTGCGACACCGATCCACAACTCCGTCCGAGACGTGGACAATTTGATTAAGGTGTTTGCCGACGACGACGACTTCGACATTGAGCTTCAGGGCTTGTCACCGAGTGAGATTTTCAAACAGTACGACCGCCTCTCCAGCGAGGAAGACAAGTCCACGAGCACCCAGAGTCGTATTTCGGAGCTTGAGAAGCTGATTGAGTCGATTATGCGGGAAGTGATTATTTCGAGGGATCGGAAGTACATTCTCGAAAATTATGAGGACATCACCATCGGAGATCGGGCCATTAGCGTCCCTGATCGAATGCCCCGTCTCGTCACACCCGATGACCCTCGTCTCGACGAACTCTATAGTGATATCGTCGAGACAGTCATCGGCTCAGACGACTCCGAGAACTCCGGATTGAACATCCCCTATGTTAGCGCTGATCGGTATGACGCTGACGGAGACGAAGAAGAGGAACTAATCATTGAGTATCAGAATGCGAGCATTCTGATGCTCATCAATCTCCTCAAACGTCTTGAGAGCAGTCTTGCCGCGTTCGAGAGTTCTGTTGAACGGCTCATGGAACGAGAGCGCATCACACGTCACATCGCTACTGGTGACCTGGATGATGCGCAAAATCGGAGTGACGCCATCGAACAGATACGAGATACATTCGAGGACGACTTCGCCAAAGATGTTGACTTCGAGGATGTCGCAGAAGCCCTCAATAGGGTCAGCCCATCGAAGAGGGATGAAATCGTAGCAGACATTGACGAAGACCTTCAGGAACTTGATCGTATAAAAAGGCAAGCACAGAATGCACTTCAGACCAAAGAAGACGGACGCACTAAAGACGCTAAGGCAGAACGTCTACGTGGATTAATTGACCGAGAGCTATCGGACGAGAAGGTTCTCATATTCAGCCAGTACATACCTACAATCACGCACCTCTTTGAGCAACTAACTGGGGAAAATCCAGCACACACCAACATTGCTACGCTTGGTCAAGACCCGAGTAATCCTACCGTCGGATTTGTCCACGGGAGTAGTGGGTACGATGAGAGAATTGTTGAGCGATTTGCTCCAGAAGCTCAAGAGGCCGATGTGACCCCCGGCGAAGAGATTGACATCCTGTTTGCGACCGACGTACTAGGAGTCGGACAGAATCTCCAGGATGCGCGAGTCCTCGTGAACTACGATCTCCACTGGAACCCGATGAAGATGGAGCAGAGAATTGGGCGTCTTGACCGCATCACCACGCGGCATGATGAACTGTGGATCTACAACTTTGCTCCGACAGGTGACCTACGGAAGCAGCTCGGGCTCGTCGAGAGGATTCAAGAGAAGATCGAAGATATCGCCAACACATTCGGTCATGCCGCCCCTATCCTAGATATTGCTGAAGAGCAAGTACACAAGACGCTCATCACCTATGAGCGACTGGAGGAAGGCGGTGCAGAGTTTGGGGACGAACGGTTGGAGGGTATCGGGTCGAAGTACGACGATCTCAGAAATGTCGTTCAAGCGTTCTGTGAGGAGAATGATGTCGATATCGAGGAGCTTCAGGGAACCTACGATGCCGTCGCAGACAGGTCTGAACCGCAGTATTTCGTTTCCCCTGGCGAAGAAGGATACGTCTCTCTCGCACACTTAGAACACAGTAGTGGGCGCACTGAATGGCGAACCACTATCTTCGATTCGGATCGGGTACAAAGCACCACAATCGGGGGACAGACGGTCTTCACCCAATTCCCACGGCTGGAGACAGATGAGGTTCGAGTGTTCGAGACCATCTCCTCCCACGATACCACTCGCCACACGGTCCCTGAGGATGATTTTGAGGAGTTGAAATCCTTCGTAAGTGAGCTAGGCACGCCAAGTACCTGGCAAAACGACATATTGAGCAGGCAGAGTGGCGATAGCGACGTCGTTACCGACATCAAACAGTTATGCCGACAGATTGCGGACAGCGACGAGGACGTAAGTGGAGAGGCAGAAGAGATTCTCGAACTACTGAATGATCACGAGATGAGCGACTGGGCAGAGGGCCAGTTGCGCACGATACACCGGAGACGCCGTAGGTATGGAACCAACGGTACGATTCGTAGGCTACATCATAAACTCACAAAGGAGATTGAATTAGTCGATCCAGAAACCGTTACTCAAGCAGAAGTTGCTCTGGCAGGACAATTGGACGGTAGCAAATCTGAGACGTAATCTGATTCGATACAATCCGAGTTTTCGCTTCTCAGACACCTAGCGTTGAGTATAGTGGACAAGCGGCGATTTAATATTGCCTGGCGCGATAGGTCAGACGAGACCGTCAAGCCGAGCAGTCATTTCTCTTAGCCGCTGGTCAAACGTTTGTTCCCACTCCTCGCGGGCATCCTCCAGATCGGCGAGTAGGCTGGCAAATGTTTCGCCGTGCATCCCCTTCGGTTTCGTTGGCCAATGCGGTGCATTATTCGGGTGGGAGCGTCGATTCTTCACGTCGGCCTTTGCGAAGGCCCGTTTGTAGCGGAGCTCTGCCGTTTTCAATTCGTCGCCTGACCGCCGGGAGGTGAGATACCCAAGTTCGTAGCACTTCCGGCAGGCGAACAAATCCAGCTCGGGCGGGCGGTGCAAGGTCCCGACGCGCTCGCCACACCCGTCGGCTGGGCACCGAAACCAGGGGCGAACCCCGCCGAAGTTGCACGGGGTGTATTCGAGCGGGATCCGGTATTCGTACACGGTCGAGTCACCCTCTGACGGCGTCACGGTGTATGCGAGTCGGAGGTGCGTCGGTCGCCCATCGAGAGCGTCGGCCCGATCGGCCCGGTCCACGTCGTCGAGAGTGGGGGTGAACCGAGGATTCCCGTCCCACACTGGATACAGCCCAACTGACGCTACTTCCTCACCGTGGCCGTGCTCGTCTCTCCAACGGTAGGGAATCGGCAGGTCGGCGAGGTCCTCGGTCGGGTGGTCGTCGGGAAGCGCATCGCCATCGGCGTCGGCGAGCGCCGCAAGCGAGTCGGTCAGATGGTCGATGTCGATCGTGTGGCACTTCCCGATAATCGGCGTCCTCGCGTACTCGTATCGGCCTGTGCCGAGTCCCCCCATCGCTTAGAAGAGGTCGTCGAGGGGATCGTCGAACGCCGATGGCTCTCCACCGACGTCTTTCGCGGCCGATGTAGCTGAGACTCGTTTTCCTTTGGTGATCCCTGCTCGATCGAGTATCGCCTCGGCGGCTCGGATTTGCACACGCTCGTCGTCGGCTTCGAGTAGTTCGCGAAGCGTTTCCGCCGCCTCGGGAACGGCGGCCTGCAGCTCATCGCGCGCGTCTTCGACAGGAGGGCGGTCAGCGGCGTCAGCGGTCGCCATACTACCTTTCGGGGCTGTTTTTACATAAATCGTTAGGCTACTTTGGGTGGCTCGACTATGCGATTTCGCCGCCGTCTATGGGTTTGGTGTTACTGACCGACGGTTACCGCAGATTGACTCACAGAGCGAACTTCATACTATCCTGTCACATTCACGAGGTCATATGTAGTCGATGTAGTCGGGTGTTCCGCGTAACTTCTTTTCTACAGTTCACACCGCTTCTCGACTCCCGTATCAGCCGCTCGGCACGACTTTCACGAACTACCCGACTACATCGACTACATACCCCGAAATCGGACGGCAGACTGTGATCTTTCTGGCGAAATTATGTAGTCGGGGGTCTGCAGATGTAGTCGGGTCGAAAAATTCTGCCGGTTCTACCCGAGTTGTTGCTGGCCGCTTCCGCGCTCCGGTGTGTTGTCGACGTCCGGGGCTTCGTCGGTGAACCCGAGCGCCTTGTACCCCCGTGTCGGCGTTCCGGTCCCGCCTGGGCGGACACTGGTCGCGTAATCGAGGTCCTCGTTTTTCAGTTCGGCCGTGAGCTTCTGCTGGCTCGCAGGCCGTTCGCCGTTCTCCCGACACCATGCGGCGTAGACACGGTGAACGTCGCCCGTGGACACGTTCTCGGCGTCGGGATCGCGCTCGACACACTCGGAGATGAACTTGTCGACGGAGTCGCCCCACGCCTGCCAGCGCTCGCGCTTCGCCTGCGCGTACTGTTTTTCGCCGGTGAAGTGACCCTGGTCGAGCAACCGAGCCCACCCGTCGATGGCCCAATTCAGCACGCCGGACAGCACGTCGGGCTCGGTGAGCCGATCCCCAAGGCCGGGGTCGCGCTGGCTCTGTGGGTAGTGATTCGGAAACTCGACGAGAAGCCACCGGCGCCAAAACGCTTCGTCGTCGTCGGGGACGTCCACCTGGGGAACTTCGTTCGCGGCGTAGAGGTGTTTCCCGACGGCGTCGAACTCAAAGCCGTCCTCGTAGAGCCGCCGGGCTCGCACACGATCGCCGGCGACGAGTTTTTTGAACATCCCGAGCCCCTGGCCGAGTTTCCGCGCGGATAGGTCGTCGTCGATGTTCGCCAGGGAACCGTAGAAGTCGGCGACGGCGTCCTTCTCGTTGGCGAGCGTCTGAAGCTCAATCGACGACGTGTTATCCCGGCCGAGAAGCGCCCGAACCACCGACAGGAACGTCCCCTTTCCGTTTGCGCCCGAGCCGACGAGTAGGAGCGCCCGGTGAATCGGTATCTCGCCGACGTGAAGGCAGTAGCCGACGTATTCCTGAAGGGCGTCGGGATACCCGTCTTCGGTCCACTCGTCGACGTAGTCGGCCCACTCGTCGTAGTCCGCGCTCGGGTCGTACTCGACAGGCAGGCGCGTGAGCGCGTAGTCGTCGGGCTTCAGCTCCCGGAGCGCGTCCTCACCGGTACCGTCCGCAGCGGCGGCGAGATCCAAGAGGCCGTTTTCGACGGCGATAGTCCCCGGCGCCAGGCCGAACTCGTCGGCTTCGACTTCGACGCGCGGGTCACTCCGCGCCTGTGCTTTCAGTTCGGTGAGCACGTTCTGACCGTAGTTCATGCTCCCGAGCGCGCGCCGCGCAGCATGGCGAAGCGTCCGCTCGCCTTCCGGCTTCCACACACCGGCGTCGTAAGCCCACAGGGAGCCGTTGTCTCGGCGAACGCGGACATGGAACTCGTCGGTGTGTTCCAAAAGTTCCCACACGCAGGCTGCTTTCTCGCGATCGATGAGGTCCGAAACGTCTTCGTCTTCCCCGAGCCCGGCCCACGCCACCACTTCCGGCGGCGTGAGCGTGACGTCGATCCCGATGTCTTCGAGGTCGTCGCGCTTGATGTCTTCGCCGGGTTCGTTTGGCCGACTCGTCGCCCCGTCGGGGTAGTAGAACTCACTCCGGCCGGCGAGTGCCTTGTCGATGGTCCGCTCGCGGTAGTCGTCGCGGTCCCACTTCTCCCGGTAAAGGTCCGACTGTCGAATCAGCCGGTCGATCCGCTGGCGGTCGCCACCCGTCCAAAACGCGAGCAACCCGGCGAGCGCCAGGTCGGCTTCACTGTGGCTCGGGTAGCCGGACGTGTCGCCGATCCACAGCCGCCGGAACTTGTCGCCGTTCTCGGCGTTATTCGCCTTGTCGAGAATCTCGCCGTCGGACAGGTCGTTCGTGGCGTCGTTCGAACCCGTTTTGTCGGTGCCAACCCCAGGGTTCGCGCCTGGATAATCGGCCTTCACACCGCCGTCACCGGCGGGTTTCGGTGCTTCGCGCTCCGGCTTGGGATCGGCGATATGCGCGGCGTGGACGTAGGCGATCTCGTCGTTCACCTGGCGGACGTCCTCGGGCGAGCCGTCGATGCGCTGGCCGGTCACGGTGAGATACCGTCCCGAGTCGTACATCTCCAGGTGGCCGTCGCCGGCGTCGACGTCGCCACGGTTCCCACCGTCGGGAACGAACCCGAGCCCGAACAGTCGCAGGCCGGTCCCGCTCGGTGACACCTCTGCGTAGGTCGGGATGTCGTTGAGCACGTCGTCGGCCCACGCTTCCAGGTCGCCGGTATCCGGGTCGCGGACGTCGTCGAGGTCGAGCCCGAGGATAGTATCACCGTCGTGAACCACGAACCCGATGCCGTCCGTGTCGGTTTCGCTGCGTTCGTGGTAGGCGACGGCGTCCGCAAAGGATGTCCATGTGTCCGGATCTGTCGACTTGGCAAACCCGTCGGTGTCGACGTCGACGGGCACCTTTGTCCACTCGTCGCGTTCGGTGTCGAACTGGTAGCGCCAGGCGACCCACTGGCTGAGGTTCGTGAGCGTGTCGGGAACAGGCCGGGGATCGAACGGAAGAGCGTCCGGGCGCGGCGGTTCCTCGTTAGACACACTCCCCACCCCGTTCTCGGATCCGCTCGTCACAGTTGACACACATGAATTCAACAGTCTGATCGGCCGACCGCACGAGGGTGGAACGGTCACAGGAGGGACAATTGTAATGCCCTCGGACGCCGTAATTGGTCATGACGACCACCATACCGCGTGCGTCGTCGTCCCTTTCGCGGTGACGGGCGCCCCCACGCCCGTTCTCCTTCGGAACACTATTCGACACCCTCCTTTCCCGCATCACCGTTTGCGTCGATGAGCTGGAGGAGTTCGTCCATCCGGTTTCGCCGCTTTGCCAGTTGAATAGTAGCCAGCGCGCGCTCGACCGCACCACTCCCGTGGCGCGCGACGAGTTCGAGTTGCTCGTCTGTCGGCTCCTCAGCCATCGTTCACTTCCTCCACAGGGCGGACGTCGATGACCACGAAGTCACCGTAGTCGAGATTCAGCTCTCGGCGTACCGACTTTGGCAGCGTGATGCGCCCTTCGCGGCGAACTTGGGCTGTTCCTTTCATCCTTATCGAAATCGACGGTATCGACAATTACAAATGAATAGCACCACAGATTTGTGGTATGAATGAGGGTAAATCCGGGTGGTTTTCTGCAAAGGAATTAGCCTATCTCCGCGACCCGGAGTCAGTCCACTCCAAGCATCGAACGACGGTACGGGATCGTATCGAAGACAAAGTCAACGAGGAGGTGATCCACGACATCGAACGTATCCCGGAACTGCTGGACTTTCTGGAGTCAACGACAAAGGAGTCGATTCGGCTCCAGAGTGAGCCCACCAGCGTCGGTCGCGGGCTCGGACAGCTTTACCCTGAACAGCTCTCCGAATTGGTATTCGGGTTGTTGCTGAGCGAAAGGGAGTCCGACGAGCCGACCGAAGAGTTTGTTGAGCGCTTCGATACAATTTGGGAGGAAATCGGAGCGGATGTCCGTCATCGCATACAGAACTCCCAGCAGTCGTTCGGGGTGCAACGTTTGTTCCGAGATTTCCGAAGAGATCTTCTGCAGAAAATAATTAATCAAGTTGATATCGATCATCACCTATGGGACACGAGAATACGTACTCCTGTCGATGAGTTCGTTGAGTGGATTGTCGACCAGAAGGGGGAGTCCAACTTAAACCATCTACCCGGAATTCTCGACACGGCGTTCGGAATCACAGTAGATGATCCGCCACTACACCGCTTTGTGGACTATTGGAATCTACTTATACAAGCCGCCGCAGATAGTGATATCAATCCGCCGGACGATGGTGGATGGGACATAGATCCCAAGAATCCTACCGAACACGACCACGAACTACATAAAGCAGCGCTATCTGCGCTCGATGACGAACTCCGTACAGCTGCGCATCAATTCTGGGACGAAACCCAGTTTCCTGAACGCGACCAACTCTTAGCCTTGGGTTTGTATACATATTCAAAGTTAGAGCGGCGGGACAAACAGATCTTGGATCGGATTCCGTGTAGCAATCGTCACGATGGATGGAACCGGTACGATACCAGGCGAGCGAACATCCTTTCCGACGACCGTGACCTTCCGCTACTTTCCCGAGACACAGTCCCAAAACGTGGGGCCGACGAGAAACGCTACGAATTTACTGCCTACGGGCGCTTCATCTACTGGTTGATCCCTTATGTGGAGGACAAAGGGTCATATCCCGCAGTGCTCCGTGACTTCCTGACCGATGTCCCAGAGCGTCTTGTGGACGAGGCGAATGAATGGGTGACTAAATATACTGGAGCAGCCCGCCGTCTCGATTTGGACGTAGATGAGTTACGCGGATCTACTGACGATGGAGACACAGGTGAGTTCGGCCCCGTGCTCTCTAATGCTATGTTGTGGTTTAGAGTAGATAAGGGGCCGTGTTTAATCACTAGACAGCGTCGGAATAGGTCGCCAGAATGATGGCATTGAAGCGAGAGACTGCGAAATGTGCCTACGCTTATCTCCCGCTTCACTGAACGAGTAACCTTCGCAATTAAAAGAATTGCCGATGATTGGGACGAACCTGCCGCCCCGGAACGGGGCGGCGG
>LFFM01002089.1_pt1 | contig 13379 bp, 13 predicted proteins | sample 643131 | NCBI WGS metagenome assembly LFFM01 (sample SAMN03777445, study PRJNA286221) | soda lake metagenome | biome: soda lake; feature: Kulunda steppe; material: water; isolation source: sample Tc-Br brine of Tanatar trona crystallizer | place: Russia: Kulunda steppe | collected 2011-07
AAGATCAATTTGCTGAGTTTGAAGTTGAGGCAGAAGAATTTTATCAAGAGATTGCTCCTGCGAGAACTTTTGGCTTTTCTCATGAGGTTCAAGCTTTAAAAAGAATGGGATTAGCATTAGGTGGTAGTTTAGATAATGCTGTATTAATTGAAGATGATGGGCCAATTAATGAGCTGAGATTAAAAAAAGAGTTTGTAAGACATAAAATTTTAGATATAATAGGAGATATGAAGCTAATACCAGATTTTTTGGGTCATATTATAGCAGTTAGGTCTGGTCATAAATTAAATTATAGATTGGCAACTAAGTTAAAGCAGAGAATGTTAAAGGAGGAAGAGGAATAATGTTAAAAATTGATGAGATTCAAGATGTTTTACCACATGATTATCCTTTTTTATTAGTAGATCGGATTCTTGAAATTGAGCCGGGGGAAAAGGTAGTAGGTTTAAAGAATGTTACGATTAATGAGGAGTTTTTTAATGGTCATTTTCCTGGGCACCCAATTATGCCTGGTGTTCTAATTTTAGAGGCTATGGCTCAAGTAGCTGGAGTAGGTTTATTAGATAGTGTAGCTGGAGATGATAAAGTTCCTTATTTTGCTGGGGCCAACAATGTTCGTTTTAGAAAGCCAGTGAAGCCAGGAGATCAGTTGATTATTGAAGCAAATATTATTAAGTTAAGACGTAGTATTGGTAAGATTAAAGCTGAAGCAAAAGTTGATGATGAGCTAGTAGCTGAAGCTGAGATAACCTGTGCTATACAGGACAAATAAACTATTTGAATTATATATTAGGAGGAAAATTTATGAATAATAAGAATGATAAGGTGGTCCATCTCAAGCAGAATAATGCTAGTGCTGTAGTCCATCCTAATGCTAAAATTGCTGATGATGTTGAAATTGGCCCTTATGCAGTTATTGGAGAACATGTAGAGATTGATTCAGGAACTGAAATAGGAGCCCACACAGTAATCAAAGGTTGGACTAAAATTGGCAAGAATAATCGTATCTTTAATGGCGCTTCTATTGGACAAGAGCCCCAAGATTTAAAGTTTGATGGGGAAAAGAGCTTTCTTGAGATTGGCGATAATAATACTATTCGTGAATTTGCTACAATTCACCGTGGTACAGAAGCAGGTGGCGAAATTACTAAAATAGGTGATAATAATTTGATTATGGCTTATTGTCATGTAGCTCATGATTGTCAATTAGGTGATAATATTATTATGTCTAATTCAGTTAATTTAGCTGGGCATGTCCATGTTGAGGATAGTGCAGTAATTGGTGGTTTAACTGGTGTGCATCAGTTTGTTAGAATTGGTAAGCTGGCAATGGTTGGTGCTGCCTCAAAAATAGTTAAAGATGTACCACCATATATGTTAGTTGATGGTAATCCAATTAACGTGAGAGGTATTAACTCGGTTGGATTAAGAAGAAATGATATTAAACCTGATTTAAGACGTAAAATAAAAAAGGCTTATAAGATTTTATATCGTTCTGGTTTAAACGTATCGCAAGCAATTGAAAAAATGGATCAGGAATTAGATAGTAGTCCAATGGTTGAACATTTTTTACGGTTTTTACGTAATGCACAACGTGGAATTTGTAAATAATAAATTATAATTGTAGGCACAGAGGAATAGTCTGTAAGTGGGGGGATTGTTAATGGGAAAGGAAATCGGCTTGATTGCAGGTGATGGTGACCTGCCGATTTTATTTGCTAAAAAAGCCCAACAACAAGGTATTGATGTAACAGCAATTGCTGTTACACCTAGTACTAAAATTGGCAAGTTAGCTGATTTAGTTAAGCAATTATATCAAGTTAATGTGGGGCAATTAGATAAAATAATTTCTACTTTATTAGATGAAGAGATAAAAGAAGTAGTGATGTTAGGTAAAGTAACTAAAGAGTTATTATTTCAAGGGATTGAATTAGACCAACGCTTTATGAAATTACTAAGCTCTTTGAGAGAAAAAAATGATGATGCAATAATGAATGCTTTGGTTGATGAATTAGCTAGTGAAGGGGTTAAAGTAAATAACCAACAAGATTTAATCAGTAATCTGTTCCCAGCACCAGGACTTTTAACTACAGATGGGATTAGTGATGATATCATTAAAGATATGGAATATGGCTTCAAAATGGCTAAAGAGATTGCAGGGATTGATATTGGGCAAACGGTAGTTGTCAAAGATCAAGCAGTTATGGCAGTAGAAGCTATTGAAGGAACGGATCAGGCTATTTTAAGGGGTGGTAAATTAGGCTGCGGAGGTGTAGTAGCAGCTAAAGTTAGTAAACCAGAACAAGATATTAGATTTGATATTCCTACTATTGGCTTAGAGACAATAGATAGTTTAATTGAAGCTGAAGCATCTGGCTTAGTTATTGAAGCAGGAAAGGTATTTGTAATTGAGCAAGAAAAGGTAGTTGAAAAAGCAGAAGAGCATGGAATATCAATTTTAGCAATGAATGAAGGTGAGAGCTTGAATGGCTAATGAGATCATGGTCGTTGCTGGTGAAGAATCTGGTGATATGCATGCAGCTAATGTAATAAAAGTAGCCCAAGAGTTAAATCCTAATCTATCTTTTTTTGGTTTAGGCAGTAAGCAGATGGAGCAGGCTGGAGTTGAGTTAATTAGTGATTTAACCCATCTAAGTAGCATTGGATTTATAGAACCTCTAAAAAATATATTCTTTTTCTTTAAGCTATTAAGAAAATTAAAAAAGTTAATGAAAGAAAGACAGCCTAAAGCTGTCTTTTTAGTTGATTATTCAGGTTTTAATATGAGAGTTGCTAAAATAGCAGATCAGTTGGGTATTCCTATTGTAAATTATTTTCCACCTTCAGCTTGGGTCTGGGGAAAATGGCGGGCTAAGAAGATGGCCAGTTATGGAGCTAAGATACCTGCTGTTTTACCGATGGAGGCAGAGATTTATCGTCAAGCAGGAGCTGAAGTAAAGTATGTAGGTCATCCAATTGTTGAGTTGACTGAAGTAAAGTTGACTACTAAGGAGTTTAAGAAGAAACATGGATTAGCTAATCAGAAATTAATTCTTTTATTACCTGGCAGTAGAGCAGGGGAAATTGATAAATTATTAGAACCGATGCTACAATCAGTGGAGGTAATTCTAAAAAGGCAGCCTGAAGCAATAGATTTTGTACTTCCAGTAGCAGAGAGCATTGATTTAAAAGATTTAGAGCAAAGAGTTAAAGAGAATAATTTACCGATAAAGTTAATTAAAGGGCAAGCAAAAGAAGCAATGAATGCAGCTGATGTAGCAATAGCTGCTTCGGGAACGGCTACTTTAGAAGCAACCTGTTTATCTTGTCCGATGGTTGTAATTTATAAAACAGCTAGAATTAATTATTTTTTGGCTAAGCTATTAGTTAAAGTTTCCCATATTGCTTTGCCTAATATTGTTGCTGGAGCTGAAATTGTGCCTGAGTTATTACAAGGGGCAGCTAATTGCCATAATATAGCTCGTGAGGCATTAGCCATTATTAATTCAGAGAGTATACAAGCTAAGATGAAAGAGAATTTAGCAGAAGTTAAAGCAGAATTAAGAGAAGAAAATACTATAAAAGAGGTAGCTAAGTTCTTATTAGAAGCAGGAGGCTTAAGGAAATAATGGAGTTATTTAAGCGATTAATAAGCTATTTAAAGCCGTATAAGAAAAGACTTATTTTTGGAATAGTATGTATGATGCTTAATGGTATATTATCGATTGCTTTTTTTGGTGAATTCTTTGGCCAGTTTATTGATGAGATTGTTTATAGTTATACCCAGCAGGACATGAGTAGTGCTGAATTAAATATGATATTATTCGGTATCTTTTTGCTCTTTTTCTTTCGGGCTTTTTTTCAGTATGGAGAAAAATATTTAATTGCTTATGTTTCTAAAATATCAGTCAGAGATATCAGAGATGATTTATATCAGCATTTACAAAAGTTATCACTAGATTATTATGCTGAGCATAACACAGGTAAAATTATGTCGCGTGCTACTAATGATGTAGGACAAATAGAGAGTTCTATTGCTTCTGGAGCCGTAAGAATTTTTAGTTATAGTTTTACCTTATTAGCTGGAATTATAAAATTATTTTATGATAATTGGCGTTTAGCCCTAATTTCTTTTATAGTAATCCCTTTTATAGCCTATGCAATTGATTATTTTAATAAAAGAATTCGTAAGGTAAGTAAGCGGGTTCAAGAAGAGATTGCTGATGTATCTGATATTTTACAAGAGACTTTAAGTGGGATTAGGGTCGTGAAATGTTTTGGGCGGGAAGAATATGAAGCAGAACGTTTTGCCAAACAGAATCACGCTAACTTTCGTGCTAATATGAAAAATCAACAACTAAAGGCTACTTTATCACCAATGACTGAGTTTTTAGCTTCTATGTCATTTATTATTGTTTTAAGATATGGGGCCTTTGAAGTAGCTCAAGGTCAGATGACAACTGGTGAGTTAATTGGATTTTTTGCTTTATTAATGTATATAGTTAACCCTTTAAAGTCAATTACTAAATTAAGTGGTACTATTCAAAGAGCTTTAGCTGCAGCTGAGAGAATCTTTTCAGTAATGGATATCAAACCTAATGTAGTTGATGATGAAGATGCAGTAGAGCTAAAAGAGATTCAGAGAGGTATTGAATTTAAGAATTTAAGTTTTAGCTATAAAGATGAAGATGACTTAGCTTTAGATAATATTAATTTTAAAGTAGATACAGGAGAGATGATTGCTTTTGTTGGCCCAAGTGGTGCAGGCAAATCAACTTTAGCCAATTTAATTCCTCGCTTTTATGAGCTTGATCAGGGCCAAATCAAAATTGATGGGGTAGATATTAGAGATGTTAAAGTTGCTTCTTTACGTGATAAGATAGGTATAGTCCCCCAAGAAAATATTTTATTCAGTGGTAGCATTGCTGATAATATTCGCTACGGAAGATTAGATGCTAGCCAAGAAGAAATTGTTGAAGCTGCTAAAGCAGCTAATGCCCATGAGTTCATTTTAGAGTTTCCGCAAGGCTATCAAACTGATCTTGGCGAGAGAGGTAAAGGTCTTTCTGGTGGACAAAAACAGCGAATAGCAATTGCTAGGGCTTTATTAAAGGATCCTAAAATATTAATTTTAGATGAGGCTACTTCTGCTTTAGATACTGAATCAGAAGCTTTGGTACAAGAAGCTCTAGAGCGGTTAATGGAGAATAGAACTAGTTTTGTAATTGCACATCGTTTATCGACTATTGTCGATGCCGATAAGATAATTGTCTTAAAAAATGGTAAGATAATTGAACAAGGTAGTCATCAAGCTCTATTAAATCAAGAGGGGTTATATAGTCATTTGTATCAGGTGCAGTTTAATAGGGAGAGGAGTTAATAGTTGCTAATATGTAGATTTTTAGAGGAATGTTTTCTCACTGAAATTCCGTTAACGGTTTCCACAGATATAATTATTGCCTGTTTTAAAACTCCCTACGGTCAAACAGTAAAACAGGCTAAAAATAATTATATCTGTTCCAACCTACTCCATTTCTGATGTTCGAAGAACAATCCTCTAAAAATCTAGCGTAAATATTAGCTACTAATAGGAGTGGAGGCTAGGTAAGTCAAGATCAAAACTTTTATGAAAGAACTAATTACCAAGGATTAATATGCACCCTGAAAGAGGTATGTTTTTCCATCTAAGGAATTACTCTTGGGTGAACAAAAAATTAAAAAGTAAGATTGCCTGTGAATAAAAGTTAATTATTATAGAACATGTTTAGTTTAATATGTTTATGCAAGGTTTTGATTGTGATGATTTTGGCTTCAACTGTAAACTATCCCGGCCAGTCTAAAAAACAAGGCTGGCTGTGAAAACCACAAAAACCGTATCCACTGTAAACTGTTAACTCTAGAGACTGGGGTGAAAATGGTGTTAAAGTTTTTAGATAATCTATTTGATAAGCTAAAAGATATCTTATTACCGCCTTTGGCTTATTTAATTTTAAGATTAATTAATTCAACGATTAGCTATCAAGTTAAAAATGAAGCTGAATTAAAAAAGGGGGCTGGAAAAGAGCCAACAATTATTACTTTATGGCATGATCAATTATGGTATCCTAGTTATTATTTAAGAGATAGAGGTTATGTAGCTTTAGCTGATATTAGTAGATTAGGAGACTGTATTTCTTATGCTTTAGAAAAATCAGGGTTTAAGGTAATACGAGGTTCTACCTCTAAAGGGGGTAGTGCTTCATTAAGAAAATTGTTGCGTAGTTTAAAAAATAAAGCTACTTTAACGATTACACCAGATGGACCTAAAGGACCACGCCATAAGATAAAGCCTGGTATTATATATTTAGCAGAAAAGACAGATAGTTTAATTCTACCTTTAGGAGTTGCCTTTAAAAAGAAATGGCAGTTAGGGACTTGGGATAAATTTCAAATTCCTTATCCCTTTACTAAAGCTATTTTAGTTTTTGGCACTCCATTTAAAATAGATGCTAATGATAAATTACTTAAAAAGGAAGAGTTGGTTGAGCAAAGCATGAATAATGTAACTGAGAAGGCTAATCAGCTCTTAAAGGAGTAATTAATTTATGAAGGATTATTTACTAAGAGTGATTAATGGCAAAGAGAATGATTTCAAAGCTAAAATAGTGGTAGTAATATTAAATGTTTTAGCTACTATTTATAATGGATTACTTAAGTTGCGAGCTTTAGCCTATAAAGTTGGGCTAAAAAAGTCTCAAGATCTCTGTAGCCCAGTAATTAGTATTGGGAATATTACAGTTGGTGGAACTGGTAAGACGCCTTTAGTTAAGTTTTTAGCAACTGAGTTTAAGCAGCGAGATTTAGAAACTGCTATTTTGACTAGTGGTTATAAGTCAGAGGCTGAAGATGATTTGATTGTAGTATCTGATGGTAAAAAAATTCTGGTAGATGTTGAACAGGCAGGTGATGAGGCTTATTTGTTGGCCCGTAATTTAGAAGAAGTTCCAGTGATTTCGGGAAGGCAAAGGAGTTTAACTGGTGATTATGCTTGTCGTAAATATAAGCCGGATTTTATTATTTTAGACGATGGTTTTCAACATTGGCAATTAAATAGGGACTATGATATAGTAGTAATTGATGGGACAAACCCCTTTAGCAATGGGAGGTTGCTACCATCTGGGTTGTTAAGAGAACCAGTCAGTAGTCTAAAGAGAGCTAATGCTTTTGTAATTACCAAAGCTGATCAAATTACTGGTAAGAAGTTAGCCAAAATCAAGCAGGAAATTAGAGCTTATAATTCTGATGCTGTAATTATTACTACTAAGCATTCTCCCGGTTATTTAAGAGAAATTGGCTCTAGTAAGCAAGAAAAGATAGAGCTTAAAGATAAAAGAATAGTTGCAGTCTCTGGAATTGGCAATCCAGAATCTTTTACTGAGACATTGACTTCACTGGAAGCCGAAGTAGTTGAACATTTTAAATTTCCTGATCATTATCAATATGATACTGAGGATATTATGGAAATCTATGCTACTGCTACTACTGAAGATGTAGATATGATAATTACCACTGAAAAAGATGCTGTTAGCATTGAAACAGCTGATTTTTCTGAAATTATCAAAGGAGATTTGCCCTTTAAAGTATTAGGAATTGAAATAGAGATTATTGATTCGCGGGCCAAATTTTTAGAGGTCTTAGATGATTTGGAGGTGAGCGAATGAAGGCGGTAGTGATTATACCGGCTCGTTATGATTCTAGTCGTTTGCCCGGTAAAGTGCTTAAAGATATCTGTGGTAAGACGATGCTTGAGCGAGTTTATAATAGAAGTAATGAGGCTAAAAATATTGATCAAGTGATTGTAGCTACTGATGATCAACGTATTTTTAGCCATGTAGAAGAGTTTGGTGGAAATGTAGTAATGACTGGCGAACATCCTACTGGAACCGATCGAGTAGCTGAAGCGGCTAAAAAAATAGAGGCTGATGTAATAGTTAATGTACAAGGCGATGAGCCTACTTTAAAGCCTGAGATGTTAGAGCAGTTATTAGCTCCTTTCAAGCAGGATAAATCATTAAGGATGGGTACATTAAAGAAAAAGATTAGCCAGCAAGCTAAGGTTAATGACCCAAATACAGTCAAGGTAATCTGTGATAAAGCTGATTTTGCTCTTTATTTTTCTCGAGCTGGGATTCCTTATAATCGAGATAATAATGATGTTGATTATTATAAACATATCGGCATTTATGCCTATCGGAAAGATTTTTTATTAGAGTATACTAATTTAGAGAGTACACCGCTAGAAAGAAGTGAGTCGCTAGAACAGTTAAGGGCATTGGAAAATGGCTATCGAATTAAGGTAGTTGAGACAGAGCATAAAGCCTTTGGTGTTGATACGCCTGAGGATTTGGCGGAAGTTAGAGAACAGTTTACAGTTGACAGTTTATAGTTTACAGTTAAAGTCAAAAGCATTACATTCAAAACCTGTCTTTAGAATATAATTTTAATAGCATTGTTTTAATTTAAGATTAAAAATACTGGGATTTGTGCTTTTTAAAATTGACGGAGTCAATTAATTTCTTGACTGCAATGGTTTTAAACTTAAGTAATACAGGAACTAAGATTAAGGAATTAGTAAGAATACAGATCAAGGTCAAGAGATTTATGGGTTTGAACTCAACTATCAACTATCAACTAAAAAAAGAGCGGGGTGAATTTAATGGTAAAAAAGACAAAAGAAGTTGTACTTAATCAAGATGTTAAATTTGGTGGAGATAATCCTTTGGTCTTGTTGGCTGGCCCTTGTGTGATTGAGAGTGAAGAGCAAGTGCTAAGAATTGGTGAACAGATTAAAGAGATTACTAATAAATTAGGTATTCCTTATGTTTTCAAATCTTCTTATGACAAAGCAAATAGATCATCGATTAATTCTTATCGTGGGCCAGGGTTAGAGAGAGGATTAGAGATTTTAGGTCGAGTTAAAGCAAAGCTTGATCTACCGGTATTATCTGATGTTCATACTAGTCAACAGGCTAAAGTGGCTAAAGATATTTTAGATGTAATGCAGGTGCCAGCCTTTTTATCACGACAGACTGATTTGGTAACTGCTATTGCTGAGACTGGCACAGTAGTCAATGTAAAGAAGGGCCAATTCTTAGCACCATGGGATATTGATCAGGTGGTAGAAAAGATTGAAAGTACTGGCAATGAAAAGATTCTATTGACTGAGCGAGGAGCATCTTTTGGTTATAATAATTTAGTTGTTGATATGCGTTCTCTACCAAGGATGCGTGAGACTGGTTATCCAGTAGTCTTTGATGCTACTCATAGTGTACAGTTGCCTGGTGGAGCTGGTGATTCTTCTGATGGTGATCGTGAATTAGTTCCTTATCTAGCGCGAGCTGCTGCTGGTGCAGGAATCGATGTTTTATTTATGGAGGTTCATGATCGACCGGAAGAGGCTTTATGTGATGGACCAAATATGGTTCGGATTGAGAATTTAGAGGAGATTTTAAAGCAGGTTAAGGCTATTGATGAGATTACTAGGGATTAAGGAATTAGGTACTAGGTAATAGGAACTAGTGAAGTCAAAAGATTAACTTCAAAAGCACATAGCTTTTGCTCTTTGTTTTATGGCTTTAACTAATTCCTAATACCTAATTCCTAGTTCCTTTATTCAACGAAAGGAGAAGACTGTAATGACAGGTGATTCACTAGATAAAGCAAGAATTTTTGCTACTGCTAAAGAAGCTTTAAGTATTGAGGCTGAGGCAATTAATAATTTAAGAGATTCATTAAATGGTGATTATTGTGCTATTATAAAAGCTATTTTAAACTGTGATGGACGAGTAGTAATGACAGGAATGGGTAAATCTGGTCTGATTGCTCGTAAATTGGCGGCAACTTTTTCTAGTACAGGGACTTCTTCTTTCTTTTTACATCCTGGTGAAGCAGTCCATGGTGATTTGGGGATGATTACTGAAGATGATTTGGTTTTTGCCTTATCCAATAGTGGAGAGACAGAAGAGGTAATTAGAATTATCCCAGCGATTAAAAGAATTGGAGCTGAGATAATTGCGATTACTGGTAATTTAGACTCTACTTTAGCTAAAAACTCTAATTATGTAATCAGCTCTGCCGTTCAACAAGAAGCTTGTCCTCATGATTTGGCCCCGACAGCTAGTACTACTGCTGCGTTAGCTTTAGGTGATAGTATTGCAATTACTTTATTGGATTTAAGAGATTTCAAACCAGAGGATTTTGCACTTTATCATCCTGGTGGAAAGCTAGGAAAGCAGTTATTATTAACTGTAAAAGATGTCTTAAAAATTCGTGAACAGAATCCAGTTGTCAGCCAAGATACTAGTTTAAAAGAGAGCTTATTTGCTATGACTTCTAGTGGGATGGGGGCTGTTAGTGTTATCGATACAACTGAAAAGATAGTCGGTGTGATTACTGATGGAGATATCAGACGTCAATTAGAAGCTTCAGTTGATTTATTAAAAATGACAGCACAAGAGGTAATGACTGTTGACCCGACTGTGATTGCTCAAAATAAGTTAGCTGCGGAAGCATTAAAAATTATGCAAGAAAAAGAGATTAAAGATTTACCGATTGTCGATAGCGAAAATAAGCCAGTAGGTTTGATAAACTTTCAGGATTTGCTAGAAGCGGGAGTTGTTTAAAGAGCAGTTTATAGTTGATAGTGTATAGTTGATAGTTAAATTCAAAATCATTACAATCAAGACATTGAATAACACCACTCAACCAGATGCTTTCAGTCTTGTTCTTTAGCTGTTTTTAAAATTGACGCAGTCAATTAATGTTTTGCTTGCAGGAAGCAGGAATCAGTAAAAGCATATGTCAAAATCTAAAGCTATGTGGTTTTGAAGTAAAGGTTTTGACCTTTATGCTTTTGAACTCAACTGTAAACTGTAAACTGTAAACTTTTTTTAGGCAAGCACCAAAATTCCGTTATGCTCTTAACTATCAACTCTCAACTCTCAACTATCAACTAAAAAAAGCGGAGGTGTCAACATGAATCAAGAAATATTAGCTAAGGCAAAAAAGATTAAATTATTAATCACTGATGTCGATGGTGTCTTAACTGATGGCAAGATTTATTTAGGGGCTAATCAGCAAGAGTTTAAGGCTTTTAATGTTAAGGATGGTAAAGGTATTAAGCTATTGCAAGAAGCAGGGCTAGATGTTGCAATTATTACTGGGCGTCAGTCGCAAGCTGTTACCCGACGAGCTCAAGAGTTAGCTATTAAAGAGGCTCATCAAGGAATTGCTGATAAAATCAAGGTGTTCAAGCAACTATTAGAGCGTTATAATTTAGATAAGTCTGAGGTAGCTTATATAGGTGATGATATTAATGATTTAGAGATTTTAAAGCAGGTAGGCTTGTCAGTTTCAGTCCGTGATGGAGTTGAAGCAGTAAAAAAAGAAGTCGATTATGTAACTAGGTTTGTTGGTGGTCAAGGAGCAGTTAGAGAGTTGGCTGAACTGATTTTAAATGCTAATTAATAAAGAAGGTGAGAAATGTTGGCCCGGATAACATATTTCCTATTTATAATATTTCAAAAAGCATTATTTATTATACCACGAAAAATAAGATATTATTTGGCTAACTGTTTAGGCATTATATTATTTCAGATAATTTCTAAGCGACGTAAGATAGCTGTTGCTAATATTCAGGCACATCTTGGGTATTCTAAAGCTAAGGCGCAAGAATTGACTAAACAAGTCTTTAAGGATGTTGCCTTTAAGTTGACTGAAATAATAACGTTACCGGCTTGGGGAGAAGAAGAGTTTAAACAAAGAATTAATGTTGAGGGGTTAGAAGAGCTGAGAAGACTTTATAATCAACAAGAGCCGGTGATTTTATTTACAGGTCATTTAGGCAACTGGGAGTTATTAGGTGTTTATTTATCTTATTTAGGTTATCCGATGAATGCAATTGCTAAAGAACAGAGAAATGAATATATCTATGAGCAAATCTTAAAGATTAGAACTTCGCAGGGTGGTCATGTTTATACTAAAAAAGAGGTTAAAAAGATCTATAAGAGTCTGTTAAATAATGAGTTTATGTTAATTTTAGGTGATCAAAATAAGAGAACTGGAGTCTTTATTGATTTTTTAGATGATGCGGCTTCGACAGCTAAAGGGCCAGTCTATTTTGCTAAAAAAACAGGGGCAGCAATTGTGCCTAGTTTTTTAATCAAGCAGCCTGATAATAATTATAAACTTATTATTAATGATCCTGTTAGAGTAGACAAAGATAGCTCAGAAAAAGATCAGCTAGAGATTTTACAACAGCTACATTATCAACTAGAGGATTTAGTCAAAGCATATCCTGAACAATGGTTATGGTTACATCGACGCTGGAAGACAAGGCCGGATAAGGAGGCCTAAGATGAAAAAGCTTAAAATTTTCGTAGGGTTAGTTTTGATTTTAGCTTTAATATTATTTGGGATAAATTATTTTGCTGATAATAATCAGACTGAAGATAATACTGAAAACAGTTCAGAAGCTCAAGAAGAGGAGATAGATTCAGAAAGAGAGCGTCAACCGGAAAGAACTCTAAAAGATGCAACAATAAGTCTTTATAGTGATGACCAAGAGACTAAATGGGAGCTTTCGGCAACAGAGATTAAAGATTATCAAGAGCCTGAGGAGTATATCTTAGAGACGATTAATGCTAACGTTTATGAAGCAGATGATAAGGTATTAGAAGTTAGCGCTGATTCAGGTAAAATGGATCATGAGACTGGTTTTTTGGTCTTAGCTGGGCCAATTAAGCTAGTCAGTGATAACCGACGGATAGAGGCGGACAGACTTAATTGGAATCAAACTAAAAATGAGCTAACAGGGCGAGGGAATATTTTAATTACTCAACCTGGCTTAGAGGTAACTGCCGATAACTTTGTCAGTCAAATTGATTTAAGGCGAGTTAATTTAATTGATGATGTTCAGCTTAAAGCTGAAGAAAAGGGTGAAGATGATGAGCAATTATAAAATAATATTATTAATAGCAATTTTTTGTTTACTATTTTCTTTGCCAGTAAGTAGTCAAGAAATGGAGCTTGAAACAGATGAGTTAGAGCTTTTAGCCGATGAGTTGATCATTGATGATTTAGAACAAGAGTTAATAGCAATTGATAATGTCAAATTAAGCAGACAAGATTTGACTTTAAGCAGTGATAAGCTGAAAGCAGATGAAGCTATAGAGGAGATTGAAGCTAGTGGTTCAGTAAGATTAGAGCGTGGTGAAGATCTTTTAGAAGGTGAGGAACTTAAATTTGATTTAAATGATAATAGTGGTAAAGTGACTGGTAATCCATCTTATAAGTCGCAAGGACTTCTGCTTAAAGGAGAAGAGTTTAATTTTGATTATCAA
>LFFM01002090.1_pt1 | contig 13377 bp, 10 predicted proteins | sample 643131 | NCBI WGS metagenome assembly LFFM01 (sample SAMN03777445, study PRJNA286221) | soda lake metagenome | biome: soda lake; feature: Kulunda steppe; material: water; isolation source: sample Tc-Br brine of Tanatar trona crystallizer | place: Russia: Kulunda steppe | collected 2011-07
AGCTGTACAAAATAGAATAGAAGATATTGAATTGATTTCATTAAATGCTATTATTTATTCTGCTAAATTAGGGCAACAAGGCCAGGCTTTTAGTGTAATTGCTAACAATATAATTGATTTATCTAATCAGTTATCTGGGCTATATAATGAAACATTAGCAAAAAGTAAAAAATTAAATCAATGGAATCAAAATTTTTCTAATCAATTAAATAATTTGCTAGATTATAATGATAAATTAAAGCAACAGCAGACAGATGAATTCAAAAAATTATTTGATGTGATGTTTGACTCCTTAAATTCTGTTAAGGAGTTACTAGAAAATTTAGTATCTAATATCAAAAATGCTCTAAATCCAATTAGTGAATTAATGGTTACTATTCAAGTTCAAGATATTATTAAACAAAATATGGAGTTTTTAGCTGATGTATTATTAAATTTAGATGATAAGTTTTCTGAATTTAATAGCCTAGAACAAGATAGTGATAAATTAGATAGAATAGTTTTTGGAGCCAATATTTTAGATTTAGTAATTAAGGCGATTGAGTCTGTTGAAGAAAGTTTTGTGGAATCGCTATATGATTTAAATAGTTTTTTGCTGCAAATTGAAAGTGATTTAACTGATTTTGAGCAAGAAGGAGAATTAATAGTTGATTTATTAACCACAAATGATCAATCTAATACTATTCAGGAAATATTTGCTCGAGTGTTTACTTTCATTGATGATTTTGAAATTAATCTATCTGATTTTAAATCACAAATTGATCAATTATCTACTTCAAATAATCAATTATATGATTTGATTTCTGAGCTTGAAACTAAGATTGAAGTAATAGAGGGAGAAATGAATTTTTTAAATAAATTAAAATTAGTTAGTAAAATTGAGCTGGCTAGAATTGATTTAACAAATGATAGTTTTGCTATTGAGTTAGCTGAAACAACTGATGAATTAAGAGCTGATATTCAAGATAATAAAGAAGCAGTAGAATTTTTGAAACGAAAATTAGTACAAGATTTAAGTAATTTTAAGGATTTACTTGCGATTAATCGTGAAAATATTAATCAGATGGGAGAAACAATTAGTGATTCTAAAGATAAATTTGATATGATTGAAAATTTAGTTAGTGATGCTATAGAAGCCTTGGGCTATAATAGTGGGAATTTAATTAATGAAGTTTATGATTTAAAAGAAAAAGTAAGTGTTGGCCTAGAAATAGCTGATTTAATTAAAGCAGTTAAGGCTAAATTATATCAATTACAAGAAAGGGTTAAATCTGAAATTGAAGTAATAGATGATGAGGTGAAATTTGCTGAAATTGATATCTTTGATGAGCAATTAATAGCTTTATTAACTGAATTTGAACGGCGTTTTCAAGGAATTAATCAAGAAGAAAAATCTCAGGCTGAAAAAGAAGATGAAGGTGATGATGGAGGAGATTTAGTTCTTTTTTAGTTTTAAGGAGGTGGTTAAATGCTTGTCTTGCCAGAAGATATAACTATTCATAATGTAAAAAAAACACAGACTGAGTTATTAGATTATATTGAAAAGCAAGTAGAAAAAAATAAGGCTGAGTTAATTTTAGATGCTAAAAAGTTAGTTGATATTGATGCAGCTGGATTACAACTTTTATTATCGGCTTATTTGACTGCACAAGAAGAAGATTTTTCTTTTGAATTAAAAAATGCTGGAGATTATTTAATTGAAGTATTAAATTTATCAGGTGCTAATGATATATTTGATTTAAGCAAAGGAGGCTAAAGTTTAAAATGAATAAGTTAATTTTTGCTGTTGATGATTCTAAAACTGTTAGAGCGTCATTAAAGTATACTTTAGAAAAGAATGGTTATGAAATAATGCTGGCTGAGGATGGTCAAGATGGACTAGATAAATTAGGCGAGTTAAAGTCAAAAGGAAAAAAGCCGGCAATGATTATTTCAGATATTAATATGCCTAGAATGGGTGGGATTGAATTTATTAAGTCAGTAAAACAAAAATCAGCTTTTAAATTTATTCCTGTTCTAGTTTTAACAACTGAATCTCAAGATCAAAAGAAGATGGAGGGAAAAAAGGCTGGAGCTGCTGGTTGGTTAGTTAAGCCATTTGAACCTAAACAATTGATTGGAGTAGTAGAAAAATTTGTGAAATAGGGGGTGAGTATTAATGCCAGAAGGAGATTTAATTGAAACTTTTATTGAAGAATGTGAAGAGCATTTACAGACTTTAGAAGAGGGTTTATTAGAGTTAGAAAAAACTCCAAATGATAAGGCATTAATTGATAATCTTTTTCGTGCTATGCATAGCATTAAAGGTGGTGCTGGATTAGTAGGTTTAAATAAGGTTAATGATATTTCACATCAATTAGAAAATTTATTAGAAGAGGTTAGACAAGGTGTTTTAAACCCAGATGAAGAAATTATTAGTATTTTATTAGCGGGGACTGATCTTTTACGTCAGATGATTTTAGAAGGTAATTTTAATGCTGAGGGTTTACAGCATGAAATGAAAACATTATCAGAGAAGGTAATGTATTTTAATCAGCAAGTAGCTGATGGTGAAGCTCAAGCAAATGTTGAAACTGAAATGGAAACAGAAGTTAATGATGATAATAAATATTATAAGTTAAATTTAAAGTTTCGTGAAGATATATTTGAAACTGGTACCGACCCCTTGATGCTGTTACTTGAGTTAAGTGATAATGCAAATATTTTAGAGTCATATATTAATATTGCTGAGTTAGATAATTTATACCAACTAGACCCTTATCAACTGAATATAGCTTGGACAGTGTTTATTGAAAGCGAGTTATCCCAAGAGGGCATAGAAGAGATTTTTATTTTTGTAATGGAAGATAATGAGATTGAGATAGAAGAGATTACAGAGGAGTTAGATAAGTGGTTTGACGGAGGTAAAAAAACAGGTGAGTTATTATTAGAACGGGGGTTAATTTCTAAAAAAGATATTGATGAGGCTTTAGCAAGTCAGAAACGGATTGGAGATATTTTGGCTGAGAATGGAAAAATAACTAAAGGACAAGTTAATAAGGTGGTCAATCGGCAAAAAGAATTTAGAAAAGAGCAAAAAAGTAATACTGTGCGAGTTGAATCAGATCGCTTAGAAAATATTTTAAATGATATTGCTGAGTTGTTAATTGCTCAATCTAGAGTTAAAGAGATGACATCTACTACTTCTGAGTTAGATAGGTCAATGCAAGCTGAGATAGAAAACTCTTTTGAAGAAGTAGATAAAATTATCAGACGAGTACAAGAGCAAGTTATGAGTGCTAGTATGATTCCAATTAGTGGGACTTTTACTAGAATGCAAAGAATGGTGCGTGATGTATCACGTGAAAAGGGTAAACAAATAGAGCTAGAGATTGAAGGAAAAGATACTGAATTAGATCGTAAAATTATTGAACAGTTAGCTGATCCGTTGAAGCATTTAGTTAGAAATGCAATTGATCATGGGATTGAAACTCCTGAGGAGAGAAAGAAGGCTGGTAAAGATCCAACTGGAACTATTGAGTTAAATGCTTACCATCAAGAAGGTAATATAATTATTGAAATTGCTGATGATGGTAGCGGAATTGATAAAGAGGCTGTTTTAAATAAAGCAATAGATAAAGGAATTATTTCTAGTGAGAGAAATTTAGCTGATAGTGAAATTTATAATTTATTGTTTAAGCCTGGATTCTCGACTGCGGAAGAAGTGACGGATATCTCGGGGCGTGGAGTTGGTTTAGATGTAGTAATGAGTAACATTAAAGATATTCGTGGTGATATACAAATTTTTTCTCAGGAAGGAAAAGGGACTAAGTTTGTGATTAAGTTACCATTAACTTTAGCTATTATAGATGGAATGATAATTCAGTTAGGAGAAGAGAGGTTAGTAGTACCACTTAATTCTATTTTAGAGTTTGTTGATGCTAGAAAGCAATCGATTAAGCAGGTAGAAGGTAAAGGAATTATTGTTAATTTGCGCGATGAGTATATTCCTTTAGTCAAGCTAGAAGATATTGTAGATGTTAAGGCAGAAAGTTCTGAGTTGAATCAAGGGATTTTAATTATTGTTAAGGATGGACAAAAGAAGTTGGCTTTACAAGTTGATAATATAATTGGGCAAGAACAGGTAGTAATTAAAAATGTTAAGCGTAATATGGGCCAAGCTGAAGGTGTTGCTGGAGCTACTATTTTAGGTGATGGTAATGTTTCTTTAATTATTGATGTACCATCGATGTTTAAGTTGGCCCGTAAGCAAGATAGATTTAGTAAAAAAGGGTTATATTAATTTAATAGTTGAATTATTCAAATTAAAAGTAGGTGATGTGATGGAAGGGCGAAAAAAAATATCTGATAAGAATTTTAAAGCGATACAAGATTTAGTTTATGATAATATTGGTGTTAATTTAACCGAAAAAAAGCGTGCTTTGGTTATTTCAAGATTATCAAAACGTTTGCGTGAATTAGGGATTAATAATTTTGGTAGTTATATAGAGTATTTAAAGGAGAATGAGGCTGAGTTAGAAGTGATGTTTAATTTGATTACTACTAATGTAACCCGATTTTTTCGCGAGCAACATCACTTTGATTATTTAAAGAGAAAATATTTCCCCTGCGTGCTAAAAGAAGCTAAAAAAAATAATCGCCCTAAAAAGTTAAGGATTTGGTCTTCAGCTTGTTCTACTGGAGAAGAACCTTATAGTTTAGCAATTTTGGCCCATGATTTTTTTGAAGATAAAGGCTGGGAGATAGAAATTCTTGCTTCAGATATTAATACTGAGGTGTTAAAAATAGCTCAAAAGGGGATTTATATTAAAGAAAAAGTCAAAAAAATTCCTTATGATTTATTAAAAAAATATTTTAGATTAGGTACTGGTGATAATCAAGGTTTGTTTAAAGTAAAAAGGCAGTTACAAAAATTAATTAAATTTCGCAAGTTGAATTTGACAGCTAAAAAGTCTTATCCGATTGAAGAACCATTAGATATTATATTTTGTCGTAATGTATTTATTTACTTTAATAAACAGACTCAAAATTATATTTTAGATAAATTTTATAATAATTTAATTGATTCAGGTCTTTTATTTATGGGTCATTCTGAGAAAATAGATATTATTAACCGTCAACAAAAGAAATGGAAAATGTTAGAGCCGACTATTTATCAGCGGGCTGATTAAGGAAGTGATTTAGGTGGTAAAAAAGTTTTTTGATCGAAAGATAAATCGAAATGTATATGAAATTTTTGCTGGAGAGTATCATGTTTCTACTAATCAAAAGATTGCTTTTAAAACTTTATTAGGTTCTTGTGTTTCAGTTTGTATGCTTGATTTAAGGTTAGGAATTGCAGGGATGAATCATTTTATGCTCCCAAGCACAAGAAAAGTAGAAGAGATTGTGTTTAATCAAGATGCTCGCTACGGAATTAATGCTATGGAAATGATGATTAATGAAATGATGAAAAAAGGAGCACGAAGAAAAAATTTAGCAGCTAAGGTCTTTGGTGGTGGCAAGGTAATGGCAAATGAACTAACTAATGTGGCTCATTCTAATGTAGAATTTGTTTTATCCTATCTAAAGATGGAAGATATCACCATCAAGGCTAAAGATCTCGGTGGAACCCAAGGTAGAAAAGTTTATTTTTTTCCTGATACTTTTGATATCTATTTGAAAAAGATTGGGGAAGAAAGAAAAATCAAAACTGCTGTTGCTAAAGAGAAGGTATTGTTAGAGAAAATGAACAAAAAGAAGAAGGAAGAAGGAGAGTTGACGTTGTTTGACTAGGCATAAATTAAGTTTATAGTTTACAGTTAAGTTCAAAAGATTTAAAATCAAAAGATTAATTGCTCGTGACCTTAACTGTTTCTGTCAGTCTAAATAACAAAGCAGAAACCATATCTATTGCTTGTAAATAAAGTTTAATTATTAAAGGAAACATTTGATTAGATATAGTTTATTTAATGTTTTGATTGTAATAATTTTGATTTTAACTGTCAACTATCAACTGTAAACTGTAAACTGCTTCGGAGGTGAGTTAAATTAAAAAGATAAAAGTATTGGTAATCGATGATTCTGCTTTGGTAAGAGAGGTTTTAACTAATTTATTAAAAAAAGATCAGCAAATTGAAGTGGTTGGGACTGCTAAAAATCCTATTGCTGCGATAGAAAAGATCAAGCGAGAAAAACCTGATGTGTTAACGCTTGATTTACAGATGCCTAGAATGGATGGGCTAACTTTTTTAAGACGATTAATGTCTAGTTATCCTATGCCAGTGATTGTGATTAGCTCTTTAACTAGACAAGGCAGTAAAGAGACTATTAAAGCTTTAGAATTAGGAGCTTTAGATTTTGTAGCTAAGCCTAAGGTGGGCATTAATCGTGGTTTAAAAGAGCTAGGAGCAGAGATAGTCAAAAAGGTAAAAAATGCTGCTGGAGTATCAGTTAAAAAGATTAATAAGCAGTTGAAAGAAAGTAGAAGTGAGAGCAGTCAAGAAAAGGTGGCTAAGGTAAGTAAGAAAAAGGTAGATAGTACTATAGAGTTAGTTGCTATTGGAGCCTCTACTGGTGGTACTGTTGCAGTTAGAAATATTTTGACTAAGTTGCCAGATGGTCTGCCTGGAATAGTTATTGTACTACATATGCCAGCTAACTTTACTAAATCTTATGCAGAAAATTTAAATGATAAATGTGATTTTAGAGTTAAAGAGGCTGAAGATGGCGAGAAGATAGAATCAGGTCATGCTTATATAGCTCAAGGGGGAAAACATCTAGTAGTGGAAAAGGGAGTTACAGATTATTTTTTAAAGCTAAATAATGATCCACCTCTTGGACATCATCGTCCTGCAGTAGATAAGACCTTTGCTTCAATAACTGATATAATTGCTCCAAACTGTATTGGAGTTATTCTAACAGGAATGGGCAGCGATGGTGCTAAGAGTTTAAAGGCAATGCATAAGCGGGGTAGTTTTACTATTGCGCAAGATGAAGAAACCTCAGTTGTCTTTGGTATGCCTAAACAGGCAATTAATCTTGGAGCTGTTGATTCAGTTTTGCCTATTAATAAGATTCCACAAGCAATTGTTAAAGCATTAGAATAAAAAAGGGGGTAGAAAGAATTGAGATTAACTATTAGAAAAAAATTATTGGGTGGTTTTGCTTTAGTCTTAATTTTGATGATTATAATGGCTTTTGTTGCTCTTAATATTATGGGAGGAATAGAAGAGGCTAATTATGAAGTGAGAGATACTATGGATGAAGTGCAGGATTTGACACAGTTAGAGCTAGATCATGTCTATTGGCTAGAAGAATTATCAGAAGCAATTTTGGCGGCTGAGAGCTTTGAGGGAGAGTTAGATTATACAGAATGTAATTTTGGCGACTGGTATTATGATCTTTTAGATAGTGAGGGGTTTGATCAGCTAGATGGTAATCTACAAGATTCACTGCTAGAAATTGAAGAGCCACATAGGCTATTACATCAATCGGCAGAGGATATCACAGAAATTTTAGAAGCCGATGATTTAACTACAGCAGAAAGGCAAGAGCAGGCATTAGAAATTTATGAAGATGAAACTCAAGTTTATATAGCAGAAGTTGCAAGTCTTTTAGGTGAAATCAGAACAGAGATAGAAGCTCAAAATCAAGAGGTTGTAGATGCTGCTGAAGAGCAAGCTGATTTTGCGAGAAGAATGATATTAATTATTTCTGCGGTAGCTATATTATTAGGATTAATTATTGCTCTGTTACTTAATCGAGGCATAACTAATCCAATTAATGATGTAGTTGATTTCTTAGAAGAATTGACCGAAAGAGATGGTGATTTAACAAGAAGATTAAAAGTTGATAGTAATGATGAAATTGGTGATTTAGCTTACTGGTTTAATCGCTTTATTGGAAGTCTACAAGATATTATTGGTGATGTGAAAAATTCTGCAATAATGGTTAATAACTCGGCAGAAGAGATTTCAAATGGTAATCAGGATTTATCACAGCGAACTGAAGAGCAGGCATCATCAGTTGAAGAATTCTCGGCTACAATTGAGGAGATGACCTCTTCAATGCAGGCTTCGGCATCAAATGCTACTGAAGCTGATAATTTATCAACGCGGACTGTTGGTAGTGTAGAAAAAGGTCAAGATGTGGTGCAAGATATGAAAGGTGCTATGAAGGATATAACTAAAAGTAGTCAAGATATTGCCGAGATTATCTCTAAGGTAAATGATATTGCCTTCCAGACTAATCTATTAGCTTTAAATGCAGCAGTAGAGGCAGCAAGGGCTGGAGAAGCTGGACAAGGTTTTGCAGTAGTTGCGGCTGAAGTTAGAAATTTAGCTGGACGAGCAGCTGAATCAGCCGATGAGATTGAGAAGTTAATCAATAAGAGTATTAATCGAATTGAAAATGGTAATGACTTAATGGAAGATACTGGTAATGTCTTAGATGAGATTGTAGAAAACACCCAAAAAACAACTGATTTAGTTGGTGAGATTGCAGCTTCTTTAAAAGAGCAAAATACTGCTGCTGATGAGATAAGAGATACAATTGATGAGTTAAACCAGGTAACTCAACAAAACTCTTCTTTAGTTGAAGAGATTGCTAGCTCAAGTGAGAATATGAGTAGTGAAGCTATGAATTTGTCTAATTTAGTGGGTAAGTTTAAAGTTGAAGCAAATGGAGAAAGCTCACAAAGAAAAGTAAGTAGAAATAATAAGCAACAGAGTAAGAGAACTAGAAATAATAATAATCAACAACAAACTATGAAATCTAAGCAGCAACAAGCAAGTGAAACCGATGATTTATTTTCTGAAGATGATTTTGAAAAGTTTTAAAATTTCTGGGGGAAGTTAAAGAGGGGGAGTGTAAAAGTGGATAAACTAAAAAATTTAAGTATAGGAGCCAAATTAACTACTGTATTTGTTTTAATTTTGTTATTGAGTGTAGGGGCTACTGGAATTATCAGTTATCAACAGGCAAGAGATGAATTGATGGATGAAGCAGAAGATAGAATGATAGTTGTTCGGGATTTAAAACAAATCCAGATAGAGCAGTATTTTGCTGATGCTGTTAATAATGTAGAAATGATAGCTGACTTACCTTTAGCCGAAAGTAGTCTGCCATTATTTACTGATGCTTTTGAACAAGGATTTGATAGCCAAGATTATCAAGCTGTTGCAGCAGAATATGGAGATGATTTAGTATCTTTTCAAGAAAGATTAGGGTTATATGATATATTTCTAATTGATACTGCTGGAAATGTAGTTTATTCTGCTGAAGAAGAGTCAGATTTAGGGAGTAATTTAGAAACAGGAGATTATAGTGATTCTGGGTTAGCTGAGGCATATCAAGCTGGAAGAAATGAAAGTTATTTAACTGATTTTGCTATTTATGATGTCCATGGTAATCCAGCCAGTTTTACAGCAGCACCTGTGTTAGATGATGAGACAGATGAATTATTAGGTGTAGTTGCTTTTGAGCTACCGATTGATCAGATAAATGCAATCATGCAAGAACGAAGCGGAATGGGAGAAACTGGTGAGAGTTATCTAGTTGGGGCTGATTATTTAATGCGCTCTGACTCTCGTTTCGAGCGCGATAGCACTATTTTAGACCTTGAAGTTCGTATGGATTCTGTAGAAGCCGCATTTGCTGGTGATGTAGGAGTTGATGTGGTAGCTGATTATCGTGGTGAAGATGTTTTCAGTGCCTATACTCCTTTAGATATAATGGGCCAAGACTGGGTAATGATAGCTGATATTGATTATGAAGAGGTTATGGCTCCTGTAGATACTTTACGGAATATAGTTTTTGTTATTGTAGCTTTAGCCTTAATCATTGCTACAATAGTCAGCTTATTTTTAATTAGAGGAATGATTGTAAAGCCAATTGCTAAAGTTAATCGGGTTATTAATAATTTGAGCGAGAGAGATTTAACTAGCAAAGTAGACCATAGTTCTGGTGATGAAGTTGGACAAATGGCTCAGAATTTAAATAATACCATTGATAAATTAAATAATTCTTTAGCTGATGTAGCTGAAAGCTCTGATGCAGTTTCTATGGGAGCTGAAGAGATTTCAAATGGAAATCAAGACTTATCACAGCGGACTGAAGAGCAAGCATCTTCTGTCGAAGAATTCTCTGCTACAATTGAGGAGATGACTTCTTCAATGCAGGCATCAGCATCTAATGCTACTGAGGCTGATAATTTATCAACTGAGACTGTTAACAGTGTAGAAAAAGGTCAAGATGTAGTGCAAGATATGAAAGGCGCTATGGAGGATATAACTGAAAGTAGTCAAGATATTGCTGAGATTATCTCTAAGGTAAATGATATTGCTTTCCAAACTAATCTATTGGCCTTAAATGCGGCAGTAGAGGCAGCTAGAGCTGGAGAAGCTGGACAAGGCTTTGCAGTAGTTGCGGCTGAAGTTAGAAATTTAGCTGGACGAGCAGCCGAATCAGCCGATGAGATTGAGAAGTTGATCAATAAAAGTATTTCTCGCATTGAAAATGGTAATGATTTAATGGAAGATACAGGTAATGTCTTGGATGAGATTGTAGAAAATACTCAAAAGACGACTGATTTAGTCGGTGAGATTGCAGCTTCTTTAAAAGAGCAAAATACTGCTGCTGATGAGATAAGAGATACAATTGAGGAGTTAAATCAAGTGACTCAACAAAACTCTTCTTTAGTTGAAGAAATTGCAAGCTCAAGTGAGAATATGAGTGGTGAAGCAATAGAATTAGCTGATTTAGTAGCAGAATTTAATTTAGCAACTAATAATTTAGATGTTAGGAGCAAAAAGGTAAAAAGAAAAGTAAAGCAAGCGAGAAATAATAATCAATCTAGCTCCCAATCGCAAGCAAGAAATAAGCAGCAAAGAAAAAATACAAATTCTGAAGATGAAATAGATTTATTTGAAGATGATTTTGAAAAATTTTAATTAATTGAAAGGAGGGTGTAATAATGACTGAAAGAAATATTAGTACTGAAGATAATGCTTTAAATATTTTAAATCAGCAATTGACTAGTATTTCAGCTGAAAATCAGTATGTTACTTTTGAAATAGGTGATGAAACCTATGGAATAGATATTATGCTAGTCCAAGAGATAATTCGCTATCAGGAACCGACTAAGGTGTTTAATGCTAATCCAGTAATTAAAGGTTTGATTAACTTTAGAGGTCAAGTTATTCCCATTATTGATATGCATGAAAAGTTTCAAATTCCTGAGATTGAATATGATAAATTTACAGTTGTGATTGTCTTTGAAGTAAAAAATAAGACAATGGGGATGATTGTTGACCGAGTTTCTGATATAATGAGTTTTACAAAGGATGATATTCAGGTTGTGGATAAAGAATTTGCTGATGACATCAAGACAGAGCACTTAAAAGGAATTGCTAAAAATGAAGAAGATATTGTCTTGTTATTAGAGCCAGAACGAGTTTTATCCTTTGAAGAGTTAAAAGAGGTAGAAGAGGTTAAAGAAGATGATGTTGAGGCTGAAAAAGAAAATAATTAATTTAAAAAAAGAAAGTAGGAGGGATGTTTAATGAAAGTAGAAAAGAATGGTAATCAAGCCTTAGTAATTCCAGATGGGAGAATTGATATTACTAATTCTCAAGATTTGAAAAAGAAATTATTAGATATTTTTGATGAGGGTTTTGATGAAATTGTAATTGATTTTGGTAATATTAGTAGTATTGATAGTTCTGGTTTAGGAAAACTATTATTGTTTCATAAGAAGCTAAAAGAACGTGGTGGCGAATTAAGAATTGTTAATGTTTCTAGCGATTATGTTAAAAAGATGTTTAGTATGATTCATTTAAATAAGGTAATTAATATTGAAGGATTAGAATAATTTAAGTTTCGGCCAGGGGGTAATTCCTGGCCGAATTACATAGTATTTTAAATTGTGGGAGGCTGATTTAAAAATGGAGAATAATTTGAGTAAGTTAGTAAATTATCAATTAAGTGATGATATTAAACAATTACTAAAAGAAATAGATGATATAATTGCTGACACTGAAGAGTATTATAGTTTGATTTATGATAATTTGCCTCAAATTGAACGTAATATTAAATTGACTAAAGAAGAAACTGAAATTTTAATTCAGTATTTTATTGATGTTTCTAATCAAGAAGGTAGTAGCGGAGAAAGAAAATTGATTTCTGAATCTTTAGCTCATATTGAAAATAACTTAAAGCAGATTAATCATTTGTTGTTAGACCAAGAGGATATAAATAAAATATTGAATTTGTTTTTAGTAGGAGATAATGCTGAAGAAGAAATTTCTTTTTCTGTTTTATTAGATTTAATTGAAGAGACTACTGAAGTTTTAGAAGAAGTTGAGATAATTTCTTTAAATGCTATTATTTTTTCAGCTAAATTAGAAGAACAAGCTCAAGGCTTTGGAGTTATTTCTAATAATATTCATGATATATCGCTGGGAATAGAAAAAGAATTTCTTGAAATTGGAAGGTTGATTGATGATTTAGCTCAATGGCATGATGAATTTAGAGACAACGTTAGTAGTATAGCAAATCGCCAAGATGAAATTGCTAAAGATTATATTAATCGAGTTGATGAATTATTTTCTGAGGTAACTGAATCTGTGCAAGGGGTTAATTTAGTGTTAACTGATTTATTAAATAATGTAATAGAGGTAGTCAACCCTTTTGAAGAACTGATGGCTTTAATTCAAGGCCAAGATATAATTAGACAAAATTTAGAAAACATATCTAAATCATTAGGGGTAGTCAATAATAAACATACTAAGTTTTTAGAGTTATTAAATAATGAAGAGCAATTAGAAAAAGAAGCTGTTTTAAATTATATTTATTTTATTAATCAAGGGACTAATTTATTGGAAAAATTAGGAGAAAATGCTTTTAATGAATTGTTTAAGTCATTAGATGAGATTGTAGATAAAATTGATAGATTACTTGTGTCTTTAAAAGAGGTAAGTAATGATACTGAGAATTTGACTAATTACTTTTCAAGTGATGTCGAAGATTCTGATGATGGTTTAGTAGATAATGTTTTTGCTGATGTATTTGATTTTTCAGCTCAGTTTATAGAGGTGTTATCTGAGATAAAAGAGTTAAGTGCTGAGCTTAATCAATCTGAAATAGAAGAGGATTTTTCTCAGTTAGAAACTAAGATTAATAATGTAAATAGACAATTAGATAGATTAAATAAAGTAGAGGTGTTGGCCCGGATTGAGTTGGCGAGATTAGATACAGGAAACAATGATTTTGGAGCCCAGATTGAATCTGTGGTTGATAATGTTAGCCAAGCTGTAAGTGGTAATACTGATTCTTTTTTAAAGCTAAAAAAGAAGTTAATGGATGATTTAGATGAGTTTGATCAGATTATGGCTGAAA
>LFFM01002091.1_pt1 | contig 13371 bp, 14 predicted proteins | sample 643131 | NCBI WGS metagenome assembly LFFM01 (sample SAMN03777445, study PRJNA286221) | soda lake metagenome | biome: soda lake; feature: Kulunda steppe; material: water; isolation source: sample Tc-Br brine of Tanatar trona crystallizer | place: Russia: Kulunda steppe | collected 2011-07
ATCGCGTCCAGATAGCTCTCGGCGCGTGGCTCGCGCTCACGGTAGGCCCGAAGGGTCGCGATCGTCAGATCCCGGTTCAGCTCCTGGCGTGGGTTGTAAAAGACCGACTCCTCGATGCCCTCCGTGGATTCGCCGGGCACCTCGAGGTCGACGCCACCCTCCGTAACGCGCATACTGTCGGTCAGGAGGCGACGGCGTTAAACGACGTGGTCCGTCGCGGAGAGACAACCGAACCGATTTTACAATTCGGGACGCACCTCCGGACGTGTCCGAGGCGAACCCGGTCGAACGATGGGAGGCGAGACTCGAGGAGCGCGGAGAGCTCACGCCGGAGATCGTCGAGACGATCACGGGGATCCACGGCGACCGCGGCGCGAAAGCGATCGAGGCCGTCGCCGAGGGGCGGGTGAAGGTCTACCGGGATTTCACCGTCGTCGTCGGCTACGAGGACGAGTACGTCGTCGAGGGACGGGCCTGTACCTGCAAGGACTACGAGTACAACCTCGATCCGGACGACCCCACCGATCTGTGCTGGCACGTTCTGGCGGTCGCCATCGCCCGGCGGGTCGGCCACGTCGACTACCACGATATGTGGTATTCGGAAGTCAGGGAGTTCCTGTGACTCGGGTGTCATCGATCGAGCCGTCGTGTGCGTTCGACGCCGCTGCATCCGGCGGGAGTCGACCGCCGCGACCGTGGAAGCTTTGGGTCCGCCGTCACGTACTGGTAGCTATGTACCAGCGAGCAGTCGGGGGACGATCGCCGTGATCGACGAAATCGACGACGTCCTGGAGGGGATCGGCTTCGATTCGGAGACGAGCGTCCTCACGCGCCGGCAAGCACAGGTGCTTGCGCTCAGAGAACGTGGGATCTCCCAGGCCGAGATCGCGGAGAACCTCGGGACGTCGCGGGCGAACGTCTCCTCGATCGAGGGCAGTGCCCGGGACAACCTAGAGAAAGCACGCGAGACGGTCGCGTTCGCCGAGGCGCTCCGTGCACCGGTCCGGGTGCACATCCCTCAGGGAACTGACCTGTACAACGTCCCACAGGACGTCTACGACGCCTGTGACGAGGAAGGTGTGAAGGTGACCCAGAGCGCACCCGACCTGATGAAGATCATCAGTGACGCCGCCGGTGGCGCGGTCGACGGTCGCCAGGTCGTCACCGACATCGTCGTCGGCGTCACCTCCGACGGGATCGTTCGCGTCCGACAACCCGAGTAACAGTATCGTCCTCGATCCAGTCGGCTACCTGACCGAACCGATCCTCGAGGGCGCGTAGTCAGGTCCTCTCGACCTCGAGGCCGACGATCTCCCGCCCTAACACGTCGGCGTAGCCCGTAACGGCGAGTTTTAGCGCAGGGACGCCCGGGAACGTGAGCGTCTGGGCAGTTAACAGCGGTCGTTCGACGGAGACGCCGAGGTCACGCAGGGTGGCCTCGAGGTCCTCGAACCCCGCCGCCACCGACGGGACCGACTCCCGGGCCGCGAAGGCGGCGACGGGCATCGGCAGTTCCGTGAGTACCTCCCCGCCCCGGGCGATCGCCCAGCCGCCGCCGTTGTCGACGACGCGCTCGGCAGCCAGGGCGGCGTCGTCGGGGTCTGCCGCGATCGTCACGAGCCCCGGCACTTCCCAGGTGTTCGTCGTTGCGGCGGCACCCGCCTCGAGGCCGTACCCCGTCAGGAAGCCGGTGAACCCGCGGTCGGGCGTGTCCGGATCGCGGTCGATCACCGTCGCCGTGAGAACGTCGCCGTCGGGGTCGGGAACGTATCGGTCGCCCTCGAGGCCGGGTTCGACCGTCGTCTCGAGGGTGAGCAGTCCCTGGCCGACGTCCATCGCCCGGACCTCGCCGTCGGCTGTGACCGACTGTGGGAGCGTAAAGCGCTCGGGGTCGGTCGAGACGTCGATCGTGTCGAAGACGAACTCGGGGTAGGAAACTGTCGGCGGATCGATCGTCGGGGTACCGTCCTCGACGACGACCTCGCCGTCTGCGAGCACCGTCTCGACGGCAACGGACTCGAGGTCGGAGACGACCACCAGGTCGGCGTACGCGCCCGGAGCGATCACGCCCCGGCCCTCGAGGCCGAAGTGTTCGGCGGTGGTTCGAGAGGCGGCGTCGACGGCGGCTGCCGGATCGACCCCGGCCTCGATCGTCCGTCGGAGGAGTTCGGCCATCCCGAAGCCGTCACGGAGCGCGGTCGGCCAGACGCCGTCGGTCGACAGCGAGACGTTCCCGGGCGCTATCTCACCCGCCGCGAGCGGGTCCGCGACCGCCGAGAGGTCGTCCCGGATCGAGCCACACCGGGCGACGACCTGTAGCCCCTGTTCGGCCCGGTCGAGCGCTTCCGCCGGGGAGATCGGTTCGTGGTCGTTGTCGACGACGGTCGCGAACGCCCGCAGGTTCTCCCCGCGACAACCCGCGCCGTGGCCGACGATCCGGACGCCCGCCTCGCGAGCGCGCTCGTAGAGCCCCTCGACCGGCGACTCCTGGCCGACGACGTGAATCCAGTCGATCTCACCCACGCCGACGATCCGCTCGTGGTCGAACAGGTCCGCGAGCGCCTCGAGTTCATCCTCGTCGGCCCGCCGGGGCTCGAAGGTATCGACGAGGGGTTGGGGGGCGACCGTCGGGTACACCGAAAGCGGGAGGTCCGCGGTGGCCTCGAGGTACGCCTCGGTGCCCCTCGAACCGAGAGTCGTCCCGAACCCGGAGAGTTCGGTGACGACCGAGGTCGTCCCCGTCGCGAGTACGGACGGACAGAGTTGCTCGGTCGTCGCGTACAGGTCCGCGTGGGTGTGTGCGTCGATCAACCCCGGGATGACGGTCCGCCCGGCGGCGGAGACGACGGTCGTCTCGGGACCGACGGCGTCGTCCCCGTCCTCGAGGATCGTCGCGATTCGATCGCCGACGATCGCGATATCCCGTTCGAGGAACGTCCCACGGTTCGAACAGAAGACACGTCCGCCCTCGACGACGACGTCGGCGGCGTCGCCGAGCGCGACAGGCTGGAGGTCGTTCACAGTTGACGGTTGTTCAGACGCGCTCGTACCTAATCCGCTCGCTTTCCTCGCGTCGTCGGGCCTGGTCGCGACACTCGAGGACGTCTAAGTGACCGATCGCCTCGCTCATCCCCGGGTAGAGTTCTCCCGGTGGCAACTCGCCGAACAGGTCGACCATCACCTCGTAAGCCGTCGTCGCCTCCCTGAGGCCCTCGAGGACGGTCTCGGTCCGCCGTTCGTGAGCCGCGAGTACGTCCGTGATCCGCCTCTCCGGGTGATCGATCGGTTCGCCGTGACCTGGGAGCAACTGATCGAATCCCTGCTCTCGCAGGGACTCGAGGGAGTCGTTGAACGCCGGGAGGACTCGCGGACGCTCGCCGCCGGGCTCTCGAGGCGGTTCCAGGAGTGGGTTCGGCGTGACCTCCCCGAGGACGTGATCGCCGACGACTCCGACCCGGGACCCACCCGCTTCGTAGCCAAACCACAGCTCCCCGGGTGCGTGGCCGGCGAGCGTCCCGATCGAGAGCGTCGCCTCCCCGACCGTGACCTCGTCGCCTCCCGTCAGTTCGCGGTCGACCCGGCAGTCCTCGACGAACCCCTCGATGTACCTCGAGGCCTCGAGGGTCGCCTCCACCGCCGATTCGGGCATCCCGTGGCGGCGAAACGACTCCTCGAAATACGACCGCTCGTACTCGAGTCGGCCCCCGAAATCCGCCAGGATCCCGGCGGTTTCGGGACTAGCGCGGACACTCGCGCCCGCCTCACGGAGTCGCCCCGCGAGCCCACAGTGGTCGGGGTGTGGATGCGTGATCAGCACCTGTGTGACGTCCGCAGGCTCGAGACCGCGTTCCTCGAGGGCCGACTCGAGGCTCTCCCACGCGGTTTCGGTTTTCGGGCCGGGATCGACGACCGTCCTGCCGACGAGATAGACGTTGACCGAACCGACGGGAAACGGCGTCGTGACTGGATGTCGGTCGAACACCCATCTACGGAGACGACCGCTCGGCTTAAACGTTCCCAAACGTCGAACGCGTAGGGAGGCGTGGAAAACCCCGATCGAAACCTCACTCGACGGTGAAAGTTCACCCGAGAAATTCTGTTGTTCGCGAAAAGACTTTATTCTCGAGGCCCCTATCACCGGATAGAGAGCCCATGAGCAAACACTTCGAAGACGCACGATACTACCTGAAACGCGCCGGCGAACACACCAAACTCGGAGTCGAGGAGACCCTCGAACCCGCAGAAGAACGGGTCCGCGAGTGGGCAGGCTGGGAAGACGAGGAGCCGGAACCGAGCCGCGTCGAGGCCGTCCTCGAGGACGTCAGAGACCTCGAGGAGCGAGCGGAGGGTGAGACTCGAGAGGCGCTCGGAAAGGCTCGTGAGAGGATCGAAACCTACCGGGAACAGCGGTAGGACCGTCGATTTTCGAAAGGAAGTCTTAAGTTCCACCGCCGGATACCGACGATTACGGGTTGGTGATCTAGTCCGGTTATGATACCTCCTTCACACGGAGGAAGTCGGCAGTTCAAATCTGCCCCAACCCATACGAACTACGTACGGTCTGTAACTTCGTCGTTTTCCGAATCCTCAGCGCTTCTACCAGCCGAATAGTGATTTTCATCGGCCGATTTCGAGTCACGATATTTCGTGAACCCATGCAGTTGTTTCACGCGAGTCGCCTCCCTCTGGGAATCCGGATAATCGAACGGCGATAGCACATAAATAAGTGGTGGTCGAATTCACTCACAACCGTGCAGCAGTTGTATGAATTAGTCTGAGTTCTTGGCCCTGATCGCCCATACTTCATGTTTGACCTAGTTGAGGAGCACCGCGTATCGTTTAGGCATAGGTTCAGGTCAACCGTTCAGTTACGATCGAACGCAAGGATGAACATCAGTTGGCTCCGATGTCGAGTAGATCACCCGCGAGCTGACAGAGTTCGGTCTCCTCATCGATCGCGTTCAACCACCGTTTGGGGAGTTCGTTTGCGCCAAAACAAGCGCCAGCGACGGCCCCCATCGTATCCGTATCGCCACCTCGGTTGACAGCGGTTACAATGGCGTCCTAGGCGGTATCAGGCCGAATTGCGTCGTGGAGGACCTGAAGCCGGAGAAAGTGCAAGACAGCGTGCGTACAGCCGGCAGGATGACTGATCTGCATTACCGCAGCATCGGTAAGTCTTCGTGCTATCGAGACGGCTTGTTCGACGAAGCGGAAGAGAGTCTTCTGCACAAAGGTTCCTCTTCCGCTTCAACTCAATCGTTCTGGCAACTCATCCCGTCGCCGTTGGTGGATTCAATAGAACCATTGAGAGTAATAGCGACGGGGGCTGAACAATGGTGTATTGGAACCAGATCAATGCAAGATACCGTGGTTTCGACGTGGGAATTTCTTCTGAGGGGGACACCGTATCCTGATTACGAGGAATTCGTTGTTATGCGAGGTGATGCTTTTCGGATTAGATCCAACAATCTCGGAAAATGAAGGTAGATGTGAAACGTTGTGCTTACAAAGTTCCGACCAGTATGGATCTCAGAATCGAATACCGGCTTTTGGGTGTTCTATAGCGAGTATTATTGTCTTTCAATCTTTGCTCTGACTTCCCGTAGGTACTGACTCGGTAGAGAAACCACGATCTTAGAAATCGCAGTTTCCAAAATGAGCTGTCGGATCTGTATAACGATCTAGTATAACTAGTTAGTCTAACTAATTAGTCTAATTATCCTTTTACGTAAGCATAACTAATGTGTATACATGCTCACGTACACGACATACTCTGAGGCCGGAGGCGTTGGGAAAAGCACACTCACCGCAAATCTTGCTGACGCTCACGCCCAGCAAGGACGCGACGTACTGGTTGTAGACTTAGACCCACAACAAGGATCTCTGACGTACTTACTAGGAATCACTGCCCCTCGTGACGACGGAGAAGCCGACAATATCGCTCGCCATCTTATTGATCGGCCGAAAGGTAACTTCACCGATCTCATTCACGAGACTCCGTTTGACTTCGATATCGTTCCCTCGCACAATATGCTTGAAAGCCTGCCGAAGCTCTTAACGAAGGCCGAAGAGATGGCTGAGAATTTGGGGGAATCATTCGATACGAACAACCGTCTCCAACAAGTTCTTGCGGATGCGAACATCCCCGACGAGTACGATACCGTCATCATTGACCCGCCAGCAACAGCAGGGCCACACCTATATAACGCCTTGTCAGCGACGCGCTCGCTCGTCTTGCCAGTCGAACCAACGGGAAAAGGAATACAGTCAGTAGAAGGAATTCAGGACATGGTCATGAACCTTGAAACCGCGTTGGAGATCGATATCGGTGTGCTTGCGATCATTCCAAACGGCGTTGGGCAGACAACAAATCAAGAACAGTACCTCGAACAAATTCGAGAACTCGGCTACCATGCTCCGATCGTGTTACGCGATCGGTCATCGCTGTTCGAAGGCTGCTGGGACAGACGATGTACGGCGTTCTACTACGTGGGATACCACCGTAATCGACGGAGAGACTACGAAGTCGGAACATTAGACAAGATACGTGATCTTGCGGCTCATATCCAGGAGGTAGGAGATCAATGACGGACGGCATGAAATCAGGGGCAGGAAGCGATCCATTTGCTGACAACTCCGACAACGAAGAGGAGTCTCCGGAGACTAGTGACGTAACCACTCAAGAGACGACAACACAGGCCAACTCGGAGCCTGAATCGGAGGCAGACGGACACTCATCATCAACTCGTTCAGTGGCATCCGAGTCAGCAGATCACACTGATGAGGGGGATTTACCGTATATTTTCGGACGGAACACAGTCAAGACTGACCGGCAAATGGTTCAATATTTCTTGCGTGACGAAACGATGAATCTTGAATCCGATGTCAAACATGCTGTTGAACAGGAACTTGGGACTGATGTGTATCTGACCGATATCCGTGAAGCCCTCATTCGTGTCGGCGCGAATCACGTTGATGAGCTGGCTGACGAACTTCGAGGATGGGGCTATCGCTACCGAGAAGACTAAGATCGATACGTTCTACTACTCCACTTCAGTCCATTAGTTTTGAGGAGACCATTTCAATATTCAATTAGCTTGCGGTACTGCGATTTTGAGATTTTCATCCTGTGTTTCAATTAGTGGAGTATAATTCTGTTTGATACCACGTGGAAACTTGATCGTCAGCGACTCGAAATCACGCCACTCCCATCTCTGAACTTCAAATATATCATTACATTATTCAATTAGTCCATACCCCGTCGTAGTCTGGCGGTTTCTAACGATTAACATCATAAACTAATGTATCTGTATCTTGTCACAGGAAGCAGGCTGCGTTTCCGTTCCCGAGCGAAAATCAACTCCGGAAGAGGGTGAGACACCGGTAAGCGGTGAAATTAGCGCTTCAAAATGGACCAGTATAATTAGTGTACTGTACCCCATTTAGGGATGAGAAGTGAATGCTGCGGAAAACCGTCCTACCAGTCAAGCGATACTATCTGATCTCGGGTGAACTCCGGGCCGTCTGGCCCGAGCGCTTTCTGCTTGATTTTCCAGGTTGTCGTCCAATCAGCTACTGCCCAATCGAAACTATCACTCTGATATGCCTCCTTGATTTGCTTACGCCCGTTTTCTACGCTATACACCGATTCGAACGGTCCGTTTGGAAGTTCTCCAAGCCCCTTTCTGTGCCAGTGGTTGAAAACCATATAAGCGGTCTCTCGGGAATCAAAGACTGCGATCGGTTTGATTCCACGTTTGTTCAGCGACTCCATTTTCCGGTACGTTTTCCGATACAGCTTCCAGTTGTGATGTTCAGTGAGGATTTCGTACGCGTTGGCTTGATCATCGCTGTCTATTCCAAAGACATCGATGACGTAGTTGTCTAAGTTATAATACGAAGATACTTTCCAACCGGGATGTTTGTCGAAGAGTGTTACCAACCCGACCGTAATTCTGTGAACGAGGCCTTCGCGTGGATCTCCTTTGAGGGTAGAAAACTCACTACGGTTATTAATCAGTGAGCGACCCTTCTCGTTCAGATCATACCACGCTTGCTTGCGAAATACACTCGTCGGTTTTAAGAATCCACTCGCGGTCTTAAACCAGTCAGCATCATCGAACGCACTAATAACATTTCGACCAAGATCCGTGTTGTAGTAGAGGCGATTGAGAGATTCTTCGTCCAAGTCGGACGCGATCTGTCTGATGCTCGGGCACTGGTCCGCAAGGAGATGCACTCCGCAGACGACTTCGCCGTTCCACAGAGCGGCGATTCGCTTCAGTAATATTGTTTTGTCTGTATCGAGCTGAACCGTCGATTCGACTTTTCCTCTTACTTGTTCCTCAGCAAACTGTCTACATTTCTCGGGACGGATTCCTCTTGGACGAGGCGGGTCTAAGGGATCATATCCGAACCGCTGCTTGAACTGCTTCTGTGAATACCACTTGAGAGTCGGTCGACCGTACGTATCTATTATCAACACATACTCTGTTCCAGACTGCGCGTTCGAGATATCGAAGCCAATTGATTCCGGGTCATGCTGCTCCTCATCCCGTGGAATCTCCTGATATCCGCTCACATCTTCCCCAGGACGTGCGGGGAACACCTCGAATGTACAGCGACCGCGAGGGTCCCGTAACCCACATCTTCCATAGAGTGGCGCTTTGTGCGGCCAGCTGTCCTCGTTGATTCGTGACTCAAACGGACTCAGTTGCATTATTCTATAATACCCGCTCTTGCGGGAAAAGGCTTAGCGAGAATAGGGAACACAAGCCTTCAAAACCAGATTATCAGCACTTCCTGCGGACTCACAGCACGACCATATCAGATGGCTCATGCGAAAGGAGTACGCGAAGCCGTCGACAAGTACGGGGAAAATGCCGTCGCAGAGTGCATCCGCCACAGCCTTGCAGACGGGATCTCACACCGCGCTGCAGGAGCCGTGTCGGGAAACTACGTTGGGGTATCAACATTGGCGTCGCAGCCAGCACGTATCCTCGAGAACTCCTCGGCGAACGAACCCTGATTCATGTTTCTCGGGGTATCCCCTCGGAATCATCCGCCCATGCTGCAAGTTCTGGGAAACACGACGGGCAGAACTCGACGAAGTTTCCTCGGTTAATGACGTCAGCAACGGTCTGCCGTTCCTCATCAAGCAAGTCCCGGAGTTCATTGTCTTCCTCACCCCACAACGGCGAGGTATCGCGTTCGTACCCGCACGCGATCAAGGCGAAAACTCACCTGCAGGGTTTTCATAGGCAGTTCGCACATCTTGTTCTGGTGTCCTTTGGGATCGATAAGTACAGGTGGATGACTGAGCAGTCGAAGGAGTCCTATTTAATTCAGAATATCATGAATCAGATGAGGGTGTTTCACTGAGGTATTCAATCGTGTTTTTTAACCGCTGTAATTTCTCTTCTGCCTCTTTTTGTTTTTCTCGTACGCGTTCGCAGTGTCGAGCAACTGTCGTTACTCGAACATCATATTCCCGCGCGATATGGGCATTCTTTTGATCGAATACAATTGCAAGCTCCCACATGGCGATTTGACGTTTAGTGAGTGTAGTTTCTTCAGCTAATTGTACCCACTTTTCCTCGTTTGCTTCCCGCAATACGGCGACAGCATTGTCTTGCCTTGACGCGATATTGTTCGAATCGTATTCCATATTGAGTGATTGTCCGCGGGCACTCATAACCTTTTACGACTTCTTGGGTCGATTTTAGCACATACTTCTTGGGTTTTCGCTTAAAAGGAGGGGGTTCAAACTCGCCTTCAAGATGAAGCATAGTTCAAGGAGAGCTAGGCGGTTCAGACGATCACCGAAGACAGGATTAAGAAAACCAAGTCAAACGAATGCTTTCGATGAAGAAAGACCCAGGAAGAGTAGGCGGAGGTGTACCGCTAAGACAGATTGGATGAGTCAGAGCTTCTACGCTGCAACCAGGTTCTCAACCTGCGCAGTCTGCTCGTCTTTCTACGTTGATACCGTATCATCTTCTCTCTATAAAGAACCAGATCGATTACTTACTACTACCTCTCTTTGGAGAGAAGTAGAAAGGAACCAGCCTGGTTCGTTCCGTGTTCGGTCAAAATCATCTAGGGGGTGGGTGGAGTGAGTCGTGGTCCTCAGCTCAATCGGGAAGTTCCAGAGAAGTCCGTTGAGAAATTCGAGGAATGGTGTAACCACGAAGGGCACGTAAACGGCGGCGACAAAGGACGACATGCCGAACAAGCAATCATTGAGTATCTGCCACCGAAGTACCGTCCTGACCGATTCCGCGACGATCTAGATGAACTCGAAACCAATCTCCGTGCCGATCTTGACCAAGCCGGACTCCTAACTGAGGATTCTTCGTTGAAAGAGAACCGGGTTACGAGGAGTAGTACTGAAACAAAGAAAGTCACGTACCGAATCGCGGAGGATGTCCAAGAAGCACTTGAACAGTACGTTTACGATCAAGAAGGGAAGACCCGCAGCGTGATTGGAGAGTACATCGCAACTGCGTTGGACGAATACCGCGATGGCGGTCAAACTGCGCGTGTCCGGCGGTACTATGAAGAGTTGCGTGACGGTACAGAGATGATCTCTGAAGACAGAGTTGGAAAAATTATTGACATACTTGAAGAAGAGTGTGGAGACAGAGATTATTACAACATTGAGACGATCAGAACAGCAGTTGAGAAGGCATTAGTCGTTCATTCCGATGAGGTCCGGAATGACTTCGCAGACCGTGTCATCGATCGCCTCGGATTGGTTTCTGTTAAAACAAGTGACGGAGTATACGCGACGCCAGAGCGAGCAGAACAAATCGTTCAGGAGTACGAGGTCGGTGATGGCGTTGCTTGGGATGTGATGGACAAAGAGGAGCGCGTAGACTACCTCAAAGAGGCTGTGAAGGCCCGCGCCAAAGGATCGTCTACGACAGGTAGTGGCGTTGATTACAATAAAGTCCGTGACAATATCTTTGAGGGAGAACCTTCTAATGATTACTGTTACAAACTAATGAAATCGGCCGGTGAATCCCCCGGATTCGAGTACGGTGATCACAATGGGAAGAAAATGCTTCGGTTCACTGGAACGATGGAATTGTCTGAGAAGGCTGATGATTGGGTTGGACAGGCAGTTAAACTCGTGAGAGAGTTCTGTGAGGAGAATGAGATAGAGCCACGGGAAATTGATCGGCCAGTCTTAGACAATCGTATTGCACGAGTACAATTCCCAGATGAATACGACGAAGATTATGGACCCAGCCTTCGATCCCTTGATAAAGTGACTGACAAAGACCGTAATCGAGTACTTCAAGCAATCACCGATCGTGATGATGCAGATCCAATATTAGAAGATGCGAAAGAAAAAATGCATGAACTTGTGGACCGATCACAACCAATTGCAGACGGCGGATCTAATACCAAATAGGATACGCAGGATACTATTTGTATTCGTCTAGAGATCCTCTTCTGTATGTCACGCTCCTGGGCACGCTCTGTCGTCACGATGTATACCGTCCGGGACAGTTGCTCCGTCAGTCCGTGGTGATTCATCGCGCTCCAGTATCCGATGTACATCGGGTCCACGAGTGCTGACGCGATTACGAACTCGTGTTCGGTATACACGGCGTTCTCGCCTGCAGCGAGTGGCAGGATGAGATATTTCCCGTGCGCGATCCGCTCGAGCAAACGTCAGAGAATGGTTTGAACACGCCCTACACTACTACAACACACCACAATCGAATCAACAAACAGACACCAGCAGAGGTGTTAGATCAGAAAGCAGCTCATAATCAATGATATAGTGAAAACTCCGTGAGAGCGACATCAATGATTGTAATCAGATGTGTGATTTCCATCAATCTGCCTGCAATACCACGATTTTGAGAGAATCGTTACGTCGCAATGGAGAGACGATCGGTAGCATTGATCGTCTCTCAGGGATCATGTAAATTTGACACTGTTTTTGTCCCAGTTCAGGTCGATACCTTTTACAAATACAGATCACCGGAAGTCCCGCAAATCACTCCCATAGAACCTATAAACGGCATTTCCAAATACGCGTAGGTATCGCCAAGAGGGTTGCGAACGGAGGCGATACCACTACACCAGACAACACTACTAACAAACAACCTGTGAGTTACAAGGGTTTTTAACAAACGGGTTATTTACGGTATTTGCTCTCGCCAATGGTTGGAGCCTAACCACGTAACTCGTAGCCGAATCCCAGAATCAACGAGCGAACAACCCAGACACGAATAGATACATCTCCACCGACTGGAGACATGAAAAATAGACCGACACACAACGACAATAACTATGACAGAACCAGCAATTGAAACGGTAGTACAGCACTTAAACGGCGATCGCCACCCTAAAATTTCAATTCGAGATCCTAATATGCCTGATGGATCTTATGACTTATCTGACGAAATTGTCAAGGAGAATATCAGCGGAATATTTTCGTTTGATTGTATTGTCATTTACAAAGATGATCTTGAGAAAATTATTGAATTGATTGGAGGGCCATCCGAATTACCAATTGATCTGAAAATATTCGCCCGCCACCCCTACAGTACCCGCTATTGGGGGACTACATATAATGCTCGTGAATATATGGATGAAGACAAGTATAGAGAACTGATCGAGGAGGGCCACGGTTTCACTTGTGAAAGAGCTCGGCCAGTAAACCAGATGAATAATAACCTAATCCTTTATTTGGACCGATAAAAGATAATATACCGGTATAATTCTCTGTGATCATTAGGTCCACTCAAATCTTGAAATAATTCTCATCAACTGATTCCTGAGTATATTGATAATCGTCCACTGTAACGGGTGATTTTCGTTTGATAGGAGGTTTCCGGAATGCAGATCATGCTTGTCCCGGAAGCCTCGGGGACTGAGCCGGTATTGTAGATGGTGCCGCTTGGAACGTGAAGCCGAGTAAGAGCAGAAAGGTGTGTCATCGGTAGAGAAGAGCCCAAGTCTTACTCTCGAAGTCGTGGGGGGCGATACCCGCCAACCGGTCCAAGCCGCTCGATTTTCCCCGCTCGAACACCTCTTTTGAGCGCGCTCCGACACGGCCAGTTCCAATCGTTTTCTAGCGGCGGGTCACAGCGAAACATCCTCCCAATGTCCGCAAATGAATACAGGTCGAGTTGATTCCCGAACACGCTGAACGCACCGAGATAGTACCCGTCCGAACCCTGTCCCATTGACCATCCCGCCCGCTTCAATTCCCGCGGTTCGAACTCTGTCATGTCCCGAACCGTATACTGGAACATCGAGTACCCAATCGGCACTCCTAAATCAAGTTCTTCCATGTCGGGATCGTACCGACCGAACCGCGGTGTTGACTGGAGCGACTCGCTCAAC